>Ga0169931_10000803_pt1 | contig 52268 bp, 35 predicted proteins | sample Kivu_15m_20L_FD_129675 | JGI IMG/M metagenome (GOLD analysis project Ga0169931, IMG submission 129675) | Freshwater microbial communities from Lake Kivu, Western Province, Rwanda to study Microbial Dark Matter (Phase II) - Kivu_15m_20L... | ecosystem: Environmental > Aquatic > Freshwater > Lake...
AGCCTTCCGCAGAAAAGCCTTCCGCAGAAAAGCCTTCCCAAGAAAAGCCTGCTGAATTGGCCAAAGTTGTGGACAGTAATCAACAAGCCACCAATCAGCAACGCGACGTCAGTCGCACGGCTGGAATGATTGCCGGGGTCTCGCTCCTGATCGTGTTAGCGTATGTATTGACTCGCAAGAAAGCCAAACCGACAAACGGTTAGGTTCCCGCGTGCTTGCTTTTCAGTCGAGCGATTGTTCTTTCGACATACGGCGAATACCGCTTTGGTAATTCGCCGGAGGATGCCTGGATGGAGTTCCATTTCGAATCGAGTTCGTCTGCGGTCGCTTCGACAAAATCCAGCGCCAGTAGAGCCTGAAGACGAGCGAAATAATCTCCGTTGGGTGCCGTAGCGACGTCCAGCAAGCATTCAATCGCTTGTTGACGTTGTTCGCGGGAGCCATGTCGGCCGATGAGTTCTCCGGCTAAGGCTCGGTTGACCCAATCTTCGTCTTTTAATAGTGGCATGATGAGGTCGATGGAAAGCTCACTTCCCCGATCGACTACTGTCAAAGTTCCTTGCAAACCCCAGTATCGCACTCGTGCATCCGTATGAGACAACAAAGGTTTCAGGCCATGAGTATCCTTGGCTTGGCGAATCGCCAGGTCTGCAGCATCGAAAATTTCCTCGATTGGATACGCATTTGCATCCCGCCCCAATTCCCGCGGCGACTTATCTTTTGCGAGTTGCTGGAAGACGGATTCATGCATCAATCCTAAATCGCGAGTCGACAGAGTCCACTCGCGCAATCTTACTCGCATCTTATCTAGCGTTGCCTGCTCCTCTTTTTGAGAGGCAAGGTTATTGATTTGGTAGGGGTCTTTGGAGAGATTGTATAATTCCTCTGAGGGTTTTGACTTCCAGAAAAAACTTTGAGCCGCGTTGAGTGTCCCTCCATCGAAAGCTTTTTTCCAGGCGAGAGTGGTGGGTGTTTCGAACATATATTCCAGATATTGTCCTTGCGGGCGATAGGGAATCCAATTTCGAATATACAAATACTGATGATCGCGAATGGCTCGCGAACAATCATAGCGCTCATCCATGCGGTCGCGAAAGGCGACCATATACTCGGGTTCCTCTTTTCGCTGCTCGCCCAGCAGTGCACGGCCCTGCATCGTCTTTGGAACTGGTATCCCGGCCAAACTCAACATGGTTGGTGCCAAATCGATAAAGCCCACCAATTCCTCCACGCTGGAACCTTCGGTGGCCAGTCCTGAGGCGAGTGATTTATATTTTGCAGGAATGTGAACAATCAGCGGAACATGTAGGCCGCTCTGGTACAGCCAACGTTTGCTGCGTGGCATACCGCTGCCGTGATCGCCGAAGTAGACCACGATCGTATCCTCAGTCAGGCCATCTTTTTCTAGTTGTTTGAGCACATCACCGACCTGTTGATCCATTTCTTCGATTTTGTCGTAGTACTGAGCCCAATCGCGACGGACATCGGGAAGATCGGGATGATAGGGCGGAACAACGACTTGGCTGGCAGCATGTCTCGCTTGATGGGGTCGTTTGCGAATTTGGCTTTCGTGCGTGGTTTGAAAATTAAACACAGCAAAAAAAGGTTGGTTTTCGTTGCGATTTCGCCAGTGGGCTTTATTGCTGGAGTCATCCCAAACCTTTCCCGTTTTGATCACGTTGTAATCTTCTTTAGCGTTGTTCGTGCAATAGTAACCTGCTGCGCGGAGAAGCTGTGGGAAAAGTAGAATGTTCTCCGGCAATCGAACTTCGCTTCTCATGTGCTGAGCGCCTAGCGAAGTGGGCCACATGCCGGTGATAATCGTGGTTCGCGCAGGAGCGCAAACCGGTGCGTTGGACCAGCACTGTGTGAAGCGAATCGATTTACTGGCAAGTTGGTCAATATTGGGGGTGGTCGAAAACGAATCGCCATAGCAACCCAATTGCGGGCCATTGTCTTCGCTGGAGATCCAAATAATATTCGGGCGAGGTTTCTCTTGAGCGAACGATGCGACTGTAACCAACGTTACGAGGCTAAGTGCCATAGCAAAAGCGAATTGCATACGCATTGAAGTCAGCATGGGCGGTTTCCAGGGGAACAGGAGAATGCTACCAGGTGTGGTCAAATGCAAATATCGGAAATGATTTTGCCATGCACATCAGTGAGACGATAGTCGCGCCCCGCATGACGATAAGTTAGTTTCGTGTGATCGAGGCCCATTAAATGCAAAATCGTGGCATGGAGATCGTGCATGTGGACGCGATTCTCGATTGCCAAGTGTCCAAACTCATCGGTCGCACCGTAAGTCAGACCCGATTTTACGCCACCACCTGCAAGCCAAATCGTGAAGCCGCCCGGATTATGGTCTCTTCCTGTCCCGTTGTCCTGCGCATAGGGAGTGCGGCCAAATTCGCCTCCCCACCACAGCAAGGTGTCTTCCAGCAAGCCCCGCTGCTTCAGATCCTGCAATAACGCCGCCACCGGACGATCTGTGGCCAAGGCATGTTCCGCATGTTTTTCTAAATTGCTATGTTGATCCCACGCAGGATTGGCGGTGTCGTCGCCATAGGTCACTTGAATAAATCGCACTCCCGCTTCGCAAAGCCTACGAGCCAGCAGGCATTGTCGGCCGAAACGATCGGTGGCCTTTTCCCCGATGCCATACATTTGCAACGTACCCGCCTCTTCTTTTTCAAGGTCGAGCAATTCGGGGGCGGTATGCTGCATCCTCCAAGCGGTTTCATACGATTCGACCACCGCTTCAACCTCATCGTCACCGGGAAGCTGTTGTTGATGCAATCGATTCATCGCCTGCAACAACTCATATTTTTTTTCGAGTCGGCTTCGATCGACTAGATCAGACTTCAAATAGTCGACGTGGTTCAGTTGTTTGGCATTGCTCGTCCGTCCTATCGCTGTTCCTTGATATTTGGCAGGTAAGAAAGCGCTGCCATAATTTCTCGGACCGCCATTGCCCGCCGATGGGCTGATCGTGATAAATGCAGGTAAGTTCTCATTTTCGGTTCCCAAACCATACGATAACCAAGATCCCATCGATGGGCGAAAACCGACTGTAGCACCGCAGTGCAAAAAAAGTGTAGCTGGACCATGAGCAACTCCCTCTGTGTTCATGGATCGGATCACGCATAAGTTATCGGCTTGCTGACCGATATGCGGAAATAAATCGGAAACCGGTAGCCCTGATTCGCCATAAGTTTTAAATTTCCAAGGCGATGTAAAGACGCGCTGTGGCGTGCCTCTTTTGCCCGTATTGGCGATCACACGCGCATCATCAAAGGGAACTTTCTGACCACTGAATTCCTGGAGTTTCGGCTTGTGATCAAAACTATCGACTTGGCTGACCCCGCCCTGCATAAACAAAAAAATCACCCGCTTCACCCTTGGGGTCGTATTGATCACCGCGGGATGAAATTTGGATTCGGAAGGGACAGGTTGCCCACCAGAGAGTTTCCCCTGCATTAAACTTTGCAGCGCGAGCAAGCCAAATCCACATCCGGTGGTTTGCAACATTCGCCGTCGCGACAGTGGAGGAAATTCATATGGCATATTTTTCATTCCAAGGAGCGAAATTCGGCCGAACCAAATAATGTCTGATAGATATCCTGCCAAACATCGATCGACTCGGAATCTTCCTGTACAAAATCTAAGAACAATCTGCGTTCCGCTGCGGTGGGTTCACGCATCAAGGTTTGACGAAACGCATACTCCAAGCGTCTTTCCATTGAAGTCAGCGGCAAACGCAGCAAGTTCTCTGCAGCAGATCGCGCGAGTTTCGTGACTTCTTCCGAATTCAACATCAATAAAGCTTGTGGTGCGACGATGCTCTGATTGCGCGAACCAGTGACTCGGCTGGGATCGGCCATATCGAAAGCGACTAAAAGTTTGGGGAGCGAATTCCGCAGCATCGGTAGAAAGACGCTTCGTTTGGGACTTTTTGCTTCAAATCCATAATCCGCGGCAGGTAACGGACTGAGTTCGCTTCCGAACATGCGATGATCCAGTTGACCGGCGATCTGCAACATCGAATCTCGCATGGACTCGGCCGTTAAATACTTTTTGTGACCGCGCATCCAGAAGCGATTCTCAGGATCATCACTCTCACCACCCGCCGATGTTGTGCTCTGCCGATATACGTCAGACAGCACCAGAGATCGCACCAATTTTTTGAGCGACCAATTACTTTCTTTTAGCTCGCAAGCCAAATAATCGATAAGCTCAGGATGCACCGGGGGTTCGCTGCTAGGACCGAGATGGTCAGGGTTCCGGGCCAAACCAACACCCATCGTCCAAGCCCAAATTCGATTGGCCATGACGCGCGGAGTGAGAGGATTTTCGGAAGCGACTAACCAATCTGCCAATTGAGCCCGACCGCTCTGAGTCCCCGGCACCTCAATCCCATAGTCTCCTCCAGCCACGCTCAAAAAACCTCGTTTGACTGTCGCTCCGCGTGAATGAACCACTCCACGAATGTTGACATAAGGTTCTTCGATATCGGCTCGCTCCAAAATCGACATCGCTTGCGGACGCCGATCGTACTGAGCCTGCACACTCTTTTTATCCCCCTCCATTTGACTCAAATGGGCTTGCAGCATCTTTCTTTCGGAATCTCGTCCCGAAACAGTTGCCGCATCGGGCTCAGAGCGTGATACCGAATCGACTTGGCCCTGGGGGAGGAACTGAACTGCATCAGCCGTAACATGCCCATCGGTATCGCCCGTCGAGATCAACACATAGGCTTGACCTCCAGATTCAAACCGATAACTCCCCAGTGAAATAAAGCAGGGAGCAATATCGGGTTTCTGCCGCTGGTTGATCGATAAACCTTTTTCGCCATCGGCCGACGCAACGGTGACCGGTATTCGCGAGCCTCGTCCGCCACCTGGCGAATAGGCGAGGCGAACTTCATAGGTTCCACTGCTTAATTTGTTGGTCGAAAAGGTAATCGTCTTTTCACCTTTTTGCGCGTTGTCATCATGTCGATATCCATTACCCAAATAGGGTTTGACAAACTTTGATTCCGTCCACGAACCAACAAGTTGAGCCTCGCTGTCATCGACCACAACTCCCTGAAGTTTGTTCAGCGGAACCGCCTCGGAAACAATGTCGGTACCGAGTTTGGCGAGCTTATTTTTGGTGTCCTTGATTTCTTTATCGAGACGAGTTAATTCATTTTGCAATCTTTCAAAACGCGTTTGCTCATCAGCCGATATTGGCAAAGGACGAGTAATCCAGTTAGAGACATTGGCATCTTTCAGAGTTTGCACATTCCTCAAAATTCCAGCCATCGCGTAATAATCTTTGGTTGGGATGGGATCGAATTTGTGGTCATGACAACGCGCGCAACCCAATGTCTGGCCAAGAAAGGCTTGTCCAATAACATCCAACTGCTCATCCACCACGTCCATGCGCAATTGTTGCTTGTCCTGCTCCTCTAAATTGTGATTGCCTAAGGTCAAAAAGGTTGTCGCAATTAAACCACGGGCCTGCTCCTCTGTAGAATCGCTTGGAAGTAAGTCCCCAGCAACATGTTCTCGAATCATTTGATCGAGGGGACGATCTTCTTGAATCGACTCGATTACATAATCGCGATACCGCCATGCTTCGCTATAGATCAAGCCTCGCAGCGTAGTCGATTCGGCATATCGAACAATATCCAACCAATTACGACCCCAACGAATACCGAAATGAGGTGAGGCAAGCAGTTGATCAACCAAACGCTCATATGCGTCGGGATGGTTGTCTCTCAGAAAATATTCCAGTTGTTCGGGAGAAGGTGGAAGACCAATCAGGTCATAATAAAGCCGTCGAGCTAAACGGGCTCTATCCATCTCGACATTGGGCCGCAGTGACTTGTTCGCTGCCGTAGACCATAAATAATGATCGATAGGCGATTTGCCCCAGCGATCCTGCGGTGGCACATTCTGGGTGTCAGGAGTCTGGGTGTCAGGAGTAGTCTGGGTGTCAGGCACCGTCGATGTTGGCACCGTCGATGTAGTGGGCGGGACAGGCTGCTGCGAAGCAAAGGGCTGCTGCAAAGCAAAGGGCCGCTGCAAAGCAAAGTACGGCCATTGCCGTTTGGCCGCTTCCATATCAAGGGTCGGTTTGCCCACAGCATCCTTGGTATGCTTGGGAGGTTTGCCGGAATGAAATGCTCCCTCCACGATCCACTTCCGAATGTCGGCGATCTCCGCATCGCTCAATTTGCCATCCGGTGGCATCTCGAGACCTTCATAACGAATTGCCGATAGCAGCAAGCTGCTGTCGATATTCGTTGCATCGATTGCCGAGCCGCTGTCGCCACCTTGTCGAATCGCTTCGGCAGAGTCAAGCAGCAAGCTCCCTTTGAGCTCATTGTTCGCTTGGGCTTCTTGCGAATGACACGCGTAACAGCGTTCGATCAGCAGAGGTCGAATTCGGTTTTCAAAAAAAATCTCTTGCGCAGAAGACTGCGCGTATATCTCCCCACTCATCCCGAGAAGGATGACTAAAATCAGGCTGAAGTTAGTCTGTTCAACTCGCATCACTATGCACTCCGCTCGCCCCGATCGCGACAATCGAGAAACGCTGCAGGTCTAACTCTTCAAACCAACCACTTCCCAGCCTTTGCGATACTCTTTGGTGATATAAGCATCGGCTTCTGGCGCGTTGGTGGCTTTGAGGTTCGCGGCATCCCAAGCAATTCTTTTTCCGGTTCGGAAAGCGACGATACCCAACAACACCGTTTCGGATAGCCCGCCCGAATAGTCGAAGTTGCAAGTGGTTGTGGAACCGGTCTTGCAGGCATCAACCCATTCGCGCCAGTGGCCGACGGAATTCGGAATCGATTCCGACGGCGCTTTGAAATCGACGAATTTATCTTGAGGCAAAAGTTGGCGACGGCCATAATCCGCCACCAGCATGCCCTTTTCACCCACAAACAAAACGCCAAGTCCCCAGGTGGTCAATGGCATGCCACTATGATCTTTGGTCTGTTTGACGATATCAAAATTTGCGGAGCCATCGGCCCAGTAGAGCTTCAGTGGTCCATGTCCTGCTTCCGCACCGAATTCATAAGTGCATTTGGTCCACTCGGGTGTACCATCAGGGTGAGCTTCCGGGCCTTCACATGTCACTGCGATAGGATGACGCAAGCCGAGCGCCCAGAACGGCAGATCGACCACATGGCAGGCCATATCGCCAAAGGTTCCACCGCCGTATTCCCAGAAACGTCGCCAATTCGCAGGATGAATGCTGCCGGAATACGGGCGCTGTTTGGCCGGTCCAAGCCAAAGATCCCAATCCAGATTAGCTGGTGCAGCGGCTGGTTCACCAAAGCGTCCGTTGGACCAGCCCTTGTTGCACCAGGAGTAAACCTCCGTCACATTCCCAATCGCTCCCCCTTGAATCAACTCAACCACTCGTCGGTAATTTCCCTCGGCATGAATTTGCGTACCCATTTGCGTTGCCAGCTTGTTCTTGGCAGCGAGCTTCGCCAGAGCTCTTGCTTCACTCACCGTGTGACTGAGGGGTTTCTCACAATACACATGTTTGCCAAGATCCAGGGCGACCGAAGAGGCTGGAGCGTGCGTATGATCGGCCGTCGAGACGACTACGGCATCGATATTCTTGAGTTCCTTTTCGAGCATCTTGCGAAAGTCGCGGTGACGAGTCGCTTTCTGATGCACGCTTGCTGCATGGTCAAGATAATTTGTATCCACATCGCACAAGGCGACAATGTTCTCTGAGGTGAGTTGCTCGACGTTGTGCCAGCCTTTGTTGCCGCAACCGACAACTGCGATATTCAGCTTTTCATTCGGAGAAAGAAACGCGCGGGCGGGCGCTGGAAACGACAAATAGCCTGTTACTGCGGCAGTCGCCGCGGCGGTGCGACCAAGAAAACTTCGACGCGAAAATCCTCGATTCCCCATCGATTTTTCGGTGCTATTCTTCATCGGGACAGATGGTTTTTCTGACAGCATTAGCTCGACCTCAGGGAGGAAAAAATTAGGCAGGATTTATCGCATTTCTCTAGCATGAAGGTTTGCTCTTCAGATTTCAACCGCGATCCCCCGAAATTCGTAAATTGCCCTAAAAACGGGTTGCTTTTAGCAGGTGGGAAGGATGATCGATACCCTCCCTGGCAGGGAAGCTTCTGAGCCCGCCATCCGGTCGAAAGCGATCGGCGTTTCGCGCGGGGGCGATATGCGTTTCAATGGGCGGTCTCGGCGGTGGGTCGATTTTGTCTCAATCGCTGCGCAATCAAAAAGGCGATTTCCATGGCTTGTTCATAATTCAGTCGCGGATCGACCAGTGTCTTATAGGCGCGATGCAGATCGGTCTCTGCCAAGCCGCGAGCGCCACCTGTGCACTCGGTCACATTATCGCCAGTTAATTCCAAGTGCACACCGCCAAGATGGCTGTCGAGTTGTTGGTGAATATCGAAAGCCTGCAACAATTCCGAGACGATATCCTCGAAACGACGTGTCTTATATCCGGCGGGCGACGAAACTGTGTTGCCATGCATCGGATCTGCAACCCATAAAACAGGATGACCTGCACCCTGAACCACACGAATCAAAGGGGGGAGGAAATCCTGAATCTTCTGGTGACCAAAGCGATGGATGAGCAGCAATTTACCCGGTATCCGCTGCGGATTCAAAATTTCTAACAGCTTCAAAAGATAATCGGGCTTCGTGTCCGCGCCGATCTTGCAACCGACTGGATTACAAATACCTCGAAAATACTCCACATGCGCACCATCCAATTGCGCTGTCCGATATCCGAGCCAAGGCATATGAGTGCTCAGGTTATACCAACCATCTCGCCGCGGAACTTGCCGAGTTTGAGCTTGTTCATATGGTAAATGAAGACCTTCGTGCGAGGTGAAAACCTCGACACTCCGCGTCTCGCTCAACGCTTTGCCCGTCACCGTTTCCATAAATCGCAAGGATTCGACGATGGAGTCGACCAAGCGATGAAACTGACGAGCAATTTGAGATTCTTTGCAAAATTCGAGATCCCAATTTTCGGGATGATGCAGATCGGCAAAACCACCCACACACAATGCACGAATAAAGTTTAATGTCAAAGCAGCACGCTCGTAGCCCTTGAGCAATAACTCGGGATTGGGCTGTCGATCTTCCAGTGTGAAGGGGGAACGATTGATGATGTCGCCACGATACACGGGCAGGGTGACTCCATCCCTCGTTTCGGTATCATTCGAGCGCGGCTTCGCATACTGACCAGCAATGCGCGCGACACGAATCACACGCTTCAGCGACGCTTGCATCAACACTAAGCTCATTTGCATCAGCACTTTGATTTGGCGAACCACACCATCGGTACTGCATTCGTCGATACTCTCGGTGCAATCTCCACCTTGCAATAAAAATGCGTTTCCACTGGCAGCGTCCGCCAATCGCTCTCGCAACGTTTCAATTTCCCAACTCGTAACCAACGGTGGGAGTCCAGCTAAACGATTCAACGCCGATTGAAGTTCGCCTGCATTGGGATAAATGGGCATCTGAAGAGCAGTTCGCGACTGCCACGACGAGGGCGACCAACTAGTATTCATCGAAACGGTTTCTCAATTCACCACAATTTTTGTCAAAATCAACCGACCCATCATGCTGTTAAATATCCGAAGTCTTCAACCTTCGTCTACGCGTCTTCGCAATTTACATCGTCCAAGTGGATAATTTGACTCAAATAACGCCCATTTCAACGCCAAAATTACCTTTGCTAATGCAGGCGACAGAGCTGGGAAGAGAGGTAACAGCGTTTCCTTTTTTGAGTCCCCTCTTAAAAGATGGTACATTGAGCGTTGGTTTTCCTCAATCATTCTTGCTTCCCTGAGGTTGAATCATGACCGAGCGTCCCCAGTCCCGCAGGCTTTCCCAGCAGGAACTAAACCGACGTGAAATATTGCGCGGAGTCGTAATGGGCGGCGCCGTAATGGGCGGCGCAGTAATGGGCAACGCCGTGCTGGGCAACGCTGGGGGATTAGCGGTAACTGCAGCTTTGGGGCTCCCTTCCAGTTCCGCAGCGGCCCAGAGCCTCTCTGCGGCCGACTCGATCATCACGCAGGAAAACCAGCGCGCTGGAACAACCGACTGGATGCTGAAAAATTGCCAAATTGATCCTGCAACCAAATATCGATCCCCGGTCATTGAAGGCTACTGCTCTCACGCGAGCATCCGAGCCGGCCAGACAATTGAAATCAAGGTCAGCGCAAATCCGACTTCAGAGGTTCAGCTCGATATCTATCGACTCGGATATTACGGCGGCAAAGGTGGGCGTCACATCGCCACGCTTTCCCCCGTTTCCGTCAATCCCCAACCGACACCCGAACCTCAGGCCTATCGATTGCTGGTGTGCCAATGGCAAACAGCATTCCAATGGCAGATTCCAACCGATGCTGTCAGCGGCGTTTATCTCGGAAAGCTCACCGCCTTGCAGAGCGGTCAAGATAGCTACGTGATCTTTATCGTGCGGGATGATCGCCAAGCTGATTTTGTTTTTCAATGTAGCGACCATACTTGGCAAGCTTATAACCGCTGGCCAAGTCAATTCTCCCTCTATGACGATGGAATCAATCAATGGCATTGGGGTGGAAAAGCGCAAGTCAGTTTTCTGCGTCCCTACGGTCGATATTGTCAGATCTTCGACACACCTCTTTCGACCGGCTCGGGTGAGTTCTTGCTGTGGGAGTTTCCCTTTGCTTTCTGGATGGAATCACTTGGTTATGATGTCACCTACGTATCCAATACAGATACGCACAAGGATCCGCAAAGTTTGCTGCGCTGTAAGGGTTGGTTGAGTCTCGGGCATGATGAGTATTGGACCATCGAAATGTTTCGCAACGCTCAAGCGGCTATTGCCGCAGGCGTATCGTTGGCCTTTTTCTCTGGCAATGCCGTATGCGGTCGAGTGCTATGGGATGAAGCGACTCAGTCGATTCGCCGAGTCGGCGTATTCGGACCACCCGATGGCACAACCGACTTTATTGAAATGGATTCGTTGGAACACATCAGACCTTACGCCAACGAGTTGATGGGAGCCCATAGCACCGGACCAGTGACCGGCGGTGCGGATTGGATCTGTACCAAAGAAGAGCACTGGATCTATCGCGACACGGGTATGAAAAATGGGGATAGAATACCAGGAGTAATCGGCTGGGAATGGCATGGAGATCCTGCACCCATTGCAGGCCTTGAGGTGATCGCCACCGGCCCCACACAATCAGCGCCGGATAAACCCAATGGTGGTCAGTACACCGCGACCATCTACCCAGGGCCGAAAGGGAATTTTGTATTCAACGCGTCAACCATTTGGTGGGCTGATGGTTTGAGCGAACCACCAGGCTATGTGCGTCCAAAGGTCTATACTGAACCCAAAGGCCCCGACCCACGCCTGCAACAAATCACACGCAACATTCTCGATGCGGCTCGAGGTCTAAAACCGACTTGAACATCTCGAGATCAAAAGCGCAAGCTAATGTGGTCCCAGCAGTAATTTAGGACGAGCGACCCCGCGAAAATCGCATCTGCCAAACTCTACTGGGCCTTTTCGCCAGGAAGGGACTCTGCGATCACGTACTCGGCAACCACTCGGCCGCCGATGAGATGTTCCTGAATAATGCGCTCCAAGACTTCAGGTCGACAGGAGTGGTACCAAACTCCCTCCGGATAAACGACAGCAACTGGACCATAAATACAAAGTTGCAAACAGTTGGCCTTGGTACGCAGCACACCCCCCTGCCCCACAAGTTTCAATTCCTTCAGTCGCTGCTTCAGGAACTCCCAAGCAATTAACGATTCTTCTTTATCGCAACACTTTGGTTTTGTTTGGTCGCAGCACAGAAAGATATGCCTTTGCACAGAGTGAATCCCAACCTTCGCTGCGACTCGTTCGAGTTCTGCTTGATCCAATTGTGATTTCCTCGAGGTTTCAAAAAAAAAGGCGTCGTTCCGTTGAGGACGACGCCATGAACTCGAATTTACGTTAAGGAAGTCTTGCCGTTTCGACTTTCGGCAGTGGGCCCGTCAAAGCTTCCATGAATGCCACCAAATCTTGCTTGTCCTGTGCTGTAAGATCCAACTTCTGAATCTTTTCGCTCAGGTTCGCATTGGGATGACCACCTTTGGCGTACCACTCCACCACTTCCAATAGGGTCTTCTGGCTACCATCGTGCATATAGGGAGCAGTTTGAGCGATGTTGCGTAACGATGGAGTCTTGAACGCTCCGGTATCTTTCGGATTTTTGGTTACCGCAAATCGCCCGACATCCGGCTCCTTCTGTTCCATGCCAACACCCAGATTGTGATAGAGTTCATCAGAAAAGTTCACACCAACGTGGCAAGCAGAGCAATTGCTCTTGGTGCTAAAGAATAATTCACGACCGCGTTTCGCAGATTCGCTCATTGGGTTTGCATCGGCATCTTTCTTCAACGCAATGTACTTGGCATACAACTCTTCGTTGTCTTCCTTTAGCGCGTCCAAATCTTCCAGGTCTGCAGCAAACGATTCTTCAAAACGGCGAAGACGTTCAAAAACATCGTAGGGGCTTTCGCCAGTCACGATTGTGCGTTCAAACGAAGCGATCGCTCGGCCCACGTCATCGATGTTTGGCTCTCGACCGAATATTTTCACAAATTGCATTTTGTAGCCAGGCGTCGCCTTGATTAACGCGACTGCCTTTTCGTGCGTGAAACCCATTTCGATCGGATTGCCAATAGGACCCACCGCTTGAGCTTCCAGCGAACCGGCTCGACCATCCCAAAATTGCGCTTTGCTGATGATGCGATTGAACGAAGTTGGAGAATTTCGATTTCCTGTTTGTCCCTTCACCCCCACACCGAACTGCGTATCTTTGGCATAACCAAAATTGGGATGATGGCAATCCGCACAACTTACCTCGTTTCCTGCGGAGAAGCGTCGATCGAAATAGAGTTGACGTCCCAATTCAATCTTGGCGAGCGTTAAAGGATTATCTTCCGGAATGTAGATCGCTTCTTTGCCAGCTTCTAAACTGCTGGGCAACTTGACGCTTAGAGTCTCGTGATTCTTGGGATTCGCCAGCCAGAGCTCTATCTCTTTGATCGTGAGCGTCCCTTTCCCCGGAATACCCGTAGTGAGATTAGCTTTGCCCAATTCTACTGGATCGGCCGCCTTTGCCAGCGAACCGAAGCCAAGAGTTATCAAGATCGCCAGATAACGAAATTTCATCGATCTACCCTTTCTGCACTCACCTTTGAACACATTCCACAACTGTTACAGCTTTTCGCTTGCTAGCCAGCAACCAACCTATCCCTTAAGTTTCTGCCGAAAGACACAAATACTTATTGCAACTTCATCACGTTGCGGTGTTGAGGCTATGCGAGAAAACCTGCCACGGTAAAAACCGTACGGATCTTCCAACGTGTAACTCTGACGGCACCGAGTTAATTGTAAGTTATTGTCCAGTCCATCCGAGGCGGAATCGCTCGCAATTACCACCGATTCCAGCGGGAAAAAGGTTCGAAAAATAAACGAAAACCAACCTTGATTTTCCCGCAAAAACGCTAAAAAACGACTGGAATGCCTCAAAATGGGGGCGTGGGTGGTGGTGGAAAAAGAGGTAAGCTCCGCTGCCGAAAATTTCCAGCTATAATTCCTGTAGCTTCTAGCGTCGAAATGGGCTTGTCCCGGCGGTTGAAGCCTAGCGATGCTGGATCCTTGGACTTGCAGCCCCAGCTCAACGCCTGAGCTATTTTGAAGCGATGTTCGACATTTTTCCCTCCGTAGTGTGAAGTTCTTACTCCTATGCGTCCAGGTTTGGTTGTTGGTAGTCAAGCGGAATTGCATTGGCAAGTGACCGCTGAACATGTCATTCACCTCGGCTACCCACCTCCGACCGTCGGCAAGGATTGGTTGTTATCTGGACAGCCGATACCAGATCATTCGGTTCCTGTCTTCTCGACACCCAACATGATCTTGATGATGGAGCGAGCTGCACGGCGGGCGATCGAACCTTTTTTGGAAGCGGGAGAAGAGAGCGTTGGGGCGGCAGTCAACATCGAACATTTGGCGGGCACACCGCTTGGATCTCAAGTGCGAGCGGTTGCTAAAGTCACCCAGATCGAAAAACGTTTGATCGATTTTGAGATCACTGCGTATGATGCCCATGAAATGATCGGTCGCGGTACCCATCGGCGGGCAGTTGTGCTTTTAGAAAAAATTGCTGCGAAGATGTCTGCCAAGCAAACGAACCCGCACCGTCAAACAACGGCTATCCCATCATCGACGAGTTCAACAGGTAACGTTATGCCTTTGCCGCAGTTAAACACCCTTCAATTGCATCAGCATAAGTCGATTTTAAAAGTCCTCTTGAATCGACCGCTAAAACTGAACGCGGTCAATCAACAGATGACGGCTGATTGGGAAACTTTGAATGGTTATTTGGCCGCTCATCCGGCTATTCGCGTCGTCATTGTCACCGGGTCAGGCGATGCGTTTTGTGCCGGTGATGATGTCAAGGAAGTTGGCACTTTAGATCGATCCATCGCAGAGCAGCTCAGCTATCGACAAGCCCGCATGTATTTGGCTTGGGAGCAATTGCCCCAGATCTTCATTGCCGCCATTAATGGCTTGGCTTACGGCGCAGGTTGTGTGCTGGCTGGAGCTTGCGATTTAAAAATAGCCGCTCACAGCGCTCAATTCGGCATGCCCGAAATTCTGCTCGGCTGGCCGCCCGGTTATGGTATTGCTCAATTGACGGCGCTGGTTGGCAAAACGCGCGCCATCGAAATGTGCTTGACCGGTCAACCGATTAATGCGCAAAAAGCTCTTGATTATGGATTGGTTCATCGCTTGGTACCTAAAGCACAGGTGGTCGTCGCGGCAGAGAAATGGGGAGACGAGCTTTTAAAATTACCCGCACAAGCATTGCGCGAAACCAAAAAACTCATGCATGCTGACGAAGGCCTGCAACCAAAATCAGCATTTCTGGCTGACACGGCGGCCTATATTCGCTGTCTTGAACTTCCCGATGCCAAGGAAGGTATCGCCGCATTTACAGAAAAACGTTCGCCGAAATTTCAAGGTTGATATTCACGATTGTAAGTCGGCCCCATCTTCGGTGTAGCATCGAAAAGTTGCCGCGCTGCCACCCACAACGATCGTGGCTGGAATGTTACTTCCTGAGTACCACTGTCCACGGTCGAACCCACCACCGCTGGATGACACCGTGAATCACGTACGGATCATGCGTCGCAAACTGCTCTGCGACTTCTGCTGTATCGCCTACAAATACCAGCATCGCGCCATCGACCTGATCGCCATAGGCACCACCGAGAATTAACTCGCCGCGCTCAACCGCCGCCTGACCGTAACTAAGATGCTCGGCGCGATACGGCTGCCTCCGCTCCGCATAATCCGCCCCCGCCTCATAGAACAATAAAAAATATTTCATCGTGACTAGCAGTTTCCGACATATTGTGGGACATATTCATCAAAGAAACAAATCGAGACTGTTATAACTTCCTCCGAGCGAGGTTTCAGCAGGCGTATTGAACCACTGATTTAGAACCGACGCATACACGGAGCGGAAGTCCGTATGGTGTTTCAAGTCGCCATCATCCAGATCGGTCAGACTTGGATGCTTTCCAACAATGGATTGATTCAATTTGGCGCCTGCAAAAAACATGGGAGCCGCCGCACCATGATCGGTGCCATCGCTCGCATTCTCTGCAACACGTCGCCCAAATTCACTGAACGTCATCACCAGAGTCCGCTCCAAATCTCCTGATGCATTGAGGAACTTGACGAATGCAGACAACGCTTCGGACCACTGATTCAGCAGCGCTGCATGCACGGCCGGTTGTTGAGCATGAGTGTCGAATCCGTCCAGCGTAACGTAGTAGACCGATGTTTGCAGTCCAGCTTTGATGAGTCTGGCGATGACTTGCAGTTTCTGGCCTAACTGCGAATCGGGGAACTCTCCCCCCGTCGCCGCTTGCTTCAAAGCTTTTTCAATTCGATCGCTCGCCTTGACCGCTGATTCGGTGGTTCCCGAAATGAAATCCAACAGGTCATTGTTGGTCGCTGCATTTTTTCCCGAATTCATTTTCGCGGGCGAGCGGGATAACTGCGGGTCGGTTTCCACTTTAAAACGGAATTGCTCAATAGAAGATAGCGAAGGTACCTGCACATCGAGAGCGGCTAAGGCAAAGGGTTGGACTTCGGCACCTAAATGCATCGCCAGAGCATCTTGACTACTATCGCTCTTTTGACCCGATTGTTTCTCATCGAGCCAACGTCCAAGCCAGCCCGTTCGGCCTCGTTTATCTTTTGTTGTGCAGGAGTGCCAGATATCCATCGATTCAAAGTGCGATCGGTTAGGGCTCGCATAACCGATACCCTGGACGAGCATAAACTGGCCCGCTTCTAAAAGTCCGGCAATACCTTTGAGCGATGGGTGTAAAGCCAAGTCTTGTGGGATGGATATGGCATCAGCCTGAGAAACGGATAGTTTGGGTCTTCGCTTTTTATACTCAGGGTCTCGAATCGGAATCACCGTGTTGAGGCCATCATTACCGCCGCTCAGTTGGATCACAACGAGCACTCTACCACTCGGGTCATTGGCATTCAGCATCCCGCCCCGCAACCATTTCGGGCCGATGGCCGAACCTATCCCGATACCGCTCGCAGCCAAAAACGAACGTTCCAGAAAAAGTCGACGTGAAAGTTGGTGTGTTGTTTTCATAAACAATTACTCCTCGTTTTGGTCCATCATTCTGGAACTGTGCTAAGCCAAGTGCGTTTGTGGCCAAGTGGCGACGCGACAGAGAATTTCCTTGAGCGATTGATCCACTGGATACGACTTGACCGATTCAAGCAAAGCATCACGCTGCGGGGCGGTTATCGTGACCGTCAGATTGGAATCAATCAAATGATCCAGCCATGCTGCGGGCTTATCGATCTTTAGTGTCTGCGCATATTGTCCGATCGACTGTTTATCAAACCGGGTGTTGCCATCGTGAACTAGACGATGCATCGCGTTGGCTCGCGCAACCAGCGTTGAAGAATTGATCCAAGCTCGACCACCATCCCAACCCTTGACATTGGGTGGGAAATAGAGGCTCTGCCCCATTTGCGTCAAACCCTCAGATAACAGCTGCATATTGCCGCTGATATCCAGTCCTTTCATCCAATGAATCATCCAATCGACAGGAGATCGAATCTTGCGGTTGCGGGCGATTTCGGAAAATAGCAAGTTGCTAGAAATCATCCGGCGAAGTACCGGCGCAATTTGCAAATTGTCTGCGCGGAATTGTTTCACCAGCGGTTCCAGGAGACGGTCTGACGGCGTTGGCTCATCGGCGATAAAGAATTTAAATAGTTTTTTGATAATGAACTTCGGTGTCGCCTCATGATTTAAGACGATATCGATCGCTTGTTCACCGGATTCAATCTCTTTCGTACCCAATAGACTTTTACGACCGGTATCATGCTGGAAGCGATTGAAACGAAACTGCAAGCGTCTCACTTCCCATCCGGTAAAGCAACGAGCTAATTCTTGAACATCTTTCTCGGAATAGTTTCCCTCGCCCATGCAGAATAGTTCCATCAATTCCCGAGCGTAATTTTCGTTTGGATGGGCTTTACGATTGTAGGCACTATCTAAATAGATCAGCATGGCAGGGTCTTTGGAGATGTCATGCACCATCTGCGCAAAGGATCCAAGGGCATACTTTCGCAGCGTTTCATTTTGTTGCTGCATCGCGTAAATGTCGTTGACTTTATCGGCGCCGGTCGCGAAATGGCCGTGCCAGAAAAGCGTCATCTTCTCCACCAGAGGATTGGGCGTATTGAGGATACGATGCAACCAGCCCACTGAAAGCTGACGTAAATTGCCACCAGCTAGAATCGATTTTGCGATGCTTGAGGAAGTCGACTCATATTCCGCATCGCTGGTAGGCGAAAAGATTCTATCGAATGTTGCGTCGACTCCAGCCTCGACTTTCCGCTGCGCCTCGGAGGCGGAAATACCAAAACCAATGCGGCGATAAAGATGATGAATGGTTGGTTTGTCCCAGGGTGACTCGGTCGTAGCAACCCAAGGCTCCCAAGCCCACTGCGGATCCACAGCATTCCAATCCAATGGCAACATGGGTCATTTCCACTTGGCGAATAACGCTTTAAGAAAACGTATTACTTCTCGTTTAACTCTAAATCCAATTGAAGATTTGCTTCTTTTCCTACTTCAAAGTTGATCGCGAGTTTCGTTGCGAACTTAAGAATCAACAGCAATACATCAAATTCGGCTTCTGCCTCCTTGCGGCTTTGACCTTTCTCCAGCATGTTGTTGGAGATCAGTTGTTCGCGATTTTGTTGTAAAGCGTCGCTGATACCTTTTCCGGTTAACTCGAGATACGTATTACGGACTTTTTCGCCAACTGGACTGTTTGACTTTTCAGATTTGGTCCCCTGCTCTTTCTGCAGTGGTTCCATCAATTCACGAGCTAACGTTTCGGTGCTGGACAGAACCATGTAGTTGTCAAGAATTAGCAAGCAGGGAGTGAAGTTATATTGAATGGGAATCTCTTTCGATTCAGGATGGGAATCGTCCCAAGCGTAGCGGGCAATCAGTAACTCGGCATCTCCCAGCTTATCCATATCTTGATCAAATTGAGGCTGTCCATTCATCGCTCCAACCACGTTGATAAAACCGATGAAGCTCTGGAAGATGCGTTTGAGTTCCTTGCGCATTTTTTGTGGTTCTTTAATTTCAGCCACCATGGCAAACGCGGGAACTTGTACCGATGGAATGGGCTGATCCTTGCTAAACCGCGCGGCTGTGGAAATGATACGTATTTCAGGCTGAAAAGCTCCCAGGATTTCTTCCCCAAAATCCTTACCGGCGAACAGCGTCGAAAGCGTGCTTTCGGCTTGCACTAGTTGGTCATTCACTTTCTCACCAAACAGGTCACCCGCATAAAGCCAGAGAGAACTAATGTCGCGATAGGCCGTTAGGGTCGCCAGAGTATTAGGGAGTTGCAAAGGTGGTAATGCGTTACCGCGGATGTCCTTGCCAAAGAAGAACTCTTCTGGTTCGGTAACCCAAGCTTTTTCAAAAGGAGTTTCGATAGCGAGTGAAATCGTCTCTGCGCTCGCAGAGAGTTCGGCTGTGGCCTGCGGAGTATTGCGGAGAATATTGAACAAGCCGCCAAATAACAATTCCGCATTGAAATCATCGGGCTTCTCCTCCAGCACTTTTTTGGCAACGCCCGCTTCACGCATAAAACCGACATCCGCGTAAAACCAAGCCAGCGACTTGTTCGGCGTAATCGACGCTCCTTCGGTGTGCTGTTTCTTAGCCTTAGCAAACTGCTCCACTTGGGACAGATTAGCTTTCGGGCCATCTAAGTCTTTTGGGCCATCTAAATAGCGATCGATAATCGCTTTGCCAATTTCGTTCTTGTTGACGAAGACAACCCACTTGCCAAGCAATGCAAATCCCCCTTGAGGCAATCGATACGCCTTAATACCTCGATACTCAGCAGATGGGAGTTCGTCCAAACCTTGGAGTTGGGCCGCCTTGTACATCAACTTGCGGGCAAGTTCCTGTTGATCTTTCGCATTCTCACCAGCGACAAATAGAGCAGTGGTATCTTTAGCTCGATCCACCGCCAACACCAAGCCGCCGCGACTGATGTCCTCGAGTAGCAAGGGTAGTCTTTTTCCAAGTGTCAGTTCGACCAACTTTACGCCGTCGAGAGCCTTGGATACGTCGGGATTTTTCAAAATCGTGGTCATCAACTCCGAATCGGTCAAGCGTTGCCTCAGCGGATGCGACCAAAAGCTTTCGAAGGGCGCGATTTCGGCATACAGCGCGATCGAGTCCGGTAGGAGATCGGCCGGAGTCGTCGACTCATTGATCCAAGCGGGGATTTCGGGAACGATGGTTTCCTCTGCTTTGGAATTTTCCCTCTCTTGAGCATGTGAGAACGAAGCACTGTCGCTGCTCGCCAAACCCCAGAAAAGGAGAACCGCCATGGAGACTCGCCCAATCCAGTAGGCAACTGGCTTAAGCGTATTTTCAGCGAGAAGGAAGCGATACATCGTCATGTCCCCTGGGAATGAACACAGCAAAAATGTCCGAGTTAAAAAATCGACCCCATCTGAGCAGAAGAGCCAATCGCCACTGTTTTACTTGGAAGGCGTGGCGGTTAACCAGAGGTTGGGCGCTTTTTCATCTCCAAACGTCACGGAAAAGAGACGCGCAGGGTCTGTTTTTGAGCGAATCTGAATGCGAATCGCTTGCGAGATCGCCACAGGTGTTTGCAGAATCCATTTGAGTTCTTTGGAACTGTCACCCTCCTTTTCCGATACTGAGCTGCTGAGGGTGCATTCGGCCGGTAAAGGGCGATTTGGATCAGCAATCAACTCCGCCTCCAAAACATCGCTGAAGCCATCCAATCGTTCCACGGTGAATTTCACTTCGATCGGCTTTCCGATTTCTCCTTCCACATGATCTACTGTACCCTGAATTTTTACGCTCGGTTCCACCGGCTTAACATAAATTCGATAGAAATGAAGTGGTCCGCCGAAGCCTTCAGCATCCTCAATAACGAGCTTATAAACACCCGTAGCATTGGCTTTCCAGACAAAGTTTGGATCGCGATTGCCATTGCTTTCATCGACTTTTTGGACCTCTTTATCTTCGGAGTTAAGCAAACGAACCAGCGGATCGAGAGAAAAACCTATCGCATGGCTTTCGGTTTCAAAGCGATAGCTTTTATCCTTCTCTAATTGAATCAACCATGTATCCTTTTGCTGCGGATCCTGGATTGAACCGCAGATGGCCAGTGGCGGAATTGAAGCGTTGTTGACGTCGCTCACCGGTTCACAAATCACCGGATGACCTACTACGGCGACAGAGCAATGCCCGGTCGTCAGAGGATGATTAAAATGCATTTCTCCCAACGAATTGGCTGTTGGTGTCCAAGCCGATAAGTTGCTGGGCAAGTGAATCCCCAGCGGTTGCAGCGTCGCTGGTTGTTGGATTTGTACCGCGAGCGGATAAACGGCTTCCAAGTGGCCGCCGGTTGTTAGAGTTAAACGATACTGGCAGTTGTCGTTCCCCACAAAACTGATCGTGCTATCGGGAGATTCAGGAAAACCCATCACGCGTACGCAGTACACCCCGGGGTGTTTTGCGGTGTAAACGATCTGGGGGTCCAAGTTATGTGTATCGATATTTTCTTCAACGACATTTCCTTTTTCATCGGTCACTTGAAGCACGGCATCTAGTGGTGATCGCAACCAATTCTGAGCATCGATGGTAGCGACCAAGTTCGCGCCGGCACTCAGTTGCACTCGATAGACATCGACATCGCCACCCTTTTGCAAAACTCCGAAAATCTGTTTCGGCAAAGCGTCAATCACATTACCCATCTTGATATTATTGTTGGGTTCCAATTCCTGTTGTGTCGGAACATCATCGACAATAAAGCGTTTGGACACGCTGCTCCCTTCCGCCGTGTAAAACCGAATCCAATAGACTTGAGTTGCCGCATCAGGTGGGATGGCAACTTCAAATTTGCCATTCTCTTCTAAAGCTTTCCACTGGAGTGTTGCGGGTTGACAATCGACCTGTACGGGCCAAGTCGCAAACTTGCCCGAAGCGGTGATTTGAACGGTTGTGCCAATGCAACCACCGCATGGAAATAGACGGGTAAGCGATGGTGGTTCGGCCAACGCCAACGTGCCGCTGAGGGAAATCCAGATGAGGGTGAAAAACTTGAGGTGTGGGAGTCGATCCATCTGGTTCATTATAGGCACGGATTAGCCCATCAATTCACGAATAGGAGTTGGATCGCTGACCAAAAGATTCGGACGACCGCTCGGAGCGTGGTATATCTTCGAAGGATCGATACCGAGTTTATGATAAACGGTGGAAACAAAATTTTCGGGCGATAGAACGCGTTCAATAGCTGAATGGCCAAGGCGATCCGTTGCGCCGATGACTTGACCACCCGGCGTGCGACCTCCGGCAAATAAAATCGACATGGCACTAGCCCAATGATCGCGACCAGGCTTACTCTGTCCTGAAAGCGTTGAGATTTTGGGAGTACGTCCAAATTCGCCAAGCGCGATCACCATGGTAGTTTCTAGCAAGCCGCGTTGGTCCAGATCGTTTATCAAGGCGGCAACGGTTTGGTCCCAAGATGGCAAGCGAGTTCGCAAAGCACCGAAGAGGTCTGCGTGATGGTCCCAGCCGCCATCATACAACGTCACGAAGGGAACTCCCGCTTCGACCAAACGTCGTGCTAACAGGGCTCGTTGCCCGAACGAATTACGGCCATAGGCATCGCGGGTCGCATCGGATTCGCTTTGGATATCAAAAGCTTTCTGAGCTTCTGGAGTGGTTACCAGTTGATAGCCTTGTTCATAATATTCATCGATGGCGTGAACAGGATCTACGGCCGCTGCCTCTTCGATGCGAGGTAGCTTATCGAGCATCTCACGCAGTTTTCGTCGCGATTGAAAACGAGGTTCTTCCAGCCCGCGCGGGAGGGCCAGATCGCGAACGCGGAAATGCTTATTGTTAGGGTCATCGCTCACGACAAAAGGTGCATATTTGGCCCCCAAAAAATTTGGTCCACCCGATCGCGACATGCTCGGCATGCTGAAGTACGATGGCAATCCATGTGGCGCATTTCGCTCATAGGCCGCCACCGAACCCATACTCGGATGGAAACTGACAAACGCGCCGCAGCCAACCGGAATTCTCGGCGGTGCACCGGTCATCATATAGTGATTCCCCGCCCCGTGATTGCCTTGATTGTGACAGACCGAGCGCACGATCGCATATTTGTCAGCGATGCTCGCCAGCTTGGGCATGTGTTCGCAAATTTGAATACCTGCAACATTGGTAGCAATTGGCTTGAACTCACCCCGAATTTCAGCGGGAGCTTCCGGCTTGGGATCAAAGGTTTCAAAATGGGTCGGACCACCATCCATCCAAATCAAAATACAACTTGCGGGACGCTGAGAGGTCTTGGTACTCGAGGCTGCTGTATCGTTTGCGGCAGCTACTTTCGTCAAGCGAAAGAGATCAAAAAAACTGCCACCCATCAAACCGGCGATTCCCAGTTGCAGACAGGAACGACGTTGAATGGGTAGGCTCAACCAAACTTTTTCTTGTCGCATCTTTGCCTCTCCTGACTCAGTCCTTGTAAATGAATTCCGGCGTATTGAGCAATGACCACATGATATCCTCAATCACTTGTCGTCGACTCCGATCGGCTACGGAGAATTCCGGCAACAAAGTCATCATCTCTTCCGCTGTGGGAAGACGGTTGTAAATGGTCAAATAAAGATGGCGAACGACCGCATCAGGCGGCATATCACTCGCCGCCAGCCTCGCGGCCCGCCCCTGATCACTGCTGAGTTTCTCCTGCAATCGATTGGAGTTCATCAAGTGCAGAGCTTGAACAACGGTGGCTTCTGTCATGCGTTCGCAAGGTGGGTCTTGGTTCGGATCGGGACGGCTGAATGCATCCAGAAAATCCGATTCTGTGCGGTGCGTCCAAATCTGCATCGCCCGTGCATCCTCAGGCATGCCTTGATACTGCGTTGGTACTTCGGTGATATCGACAATCGCATCGGCCATAACTTCGGCTCTCAATCGCTGTCGATAGTGCCTCGAAAAATTCCGAACATCCGAAGCATTCGTTTCATTCGGGATAGAGGCCAATGCATAAACATGTGAGGTCATGATCCAACGCAATAACTTTTTCTGGTCCAGACCATCTTTGCGAAATTGTTCCGCCAGAGCGTCCAGTAATTCTGGGTTGCTCGGCGGATTGGTAGCTCTCAAATCGTCCACCGGATCGACGATACCAACGCCAAACAGATCTGCCCACACCCGATTGACGGCGACGCGATGGAAATAAGGATTGTCTGCTGCAGTCAGCCAGCGAACAAACGCAGCTCGTGGGTCTTCGTTCTCGGCGATCACCGGTGCCGCGCCATACAGCGGAGCGGGAGGCAACACTTCACCCGTTCGCGGGTGTCTCACTTCGCCACTGCTGGAAAGTGTGATGATCTCCTCCCCGCCAGAAATGGGTGGAGAAAGCCCAGTTCCCTTGTAGCCAACACGCGAAAAATAAGCCGCCAGTGAATAAAAATCTTTTTGACTGTAAACTTCAAAAGGATGCTGGTGGCATTTTGCGCAGTCGAGCCGAATACCGAGAAACAATTGGCTCATCATTGTGACGATTTCATCGGGTGAACGGCGATCGCGAAAAACGGTGACCGCACCATTGCGCCATGTGCTGCCGCGAGCCGTAATGAGCCTACGAGCGAATTCATCGTGGGGCAAATTTTCTCGAAATGCTTCACGCAACCAGTGGTCCAGCGACATCGTGGCCTTGATTCCGACACGGTAGGGATTGGGACGCAACAAATCGGCCCATTTGTTGGCCCAGAAGTCGGCATACTCGGGACGCTCGAGAAGCGCATCGACAAGCGCCGCTCGCTTGCCGGCGTTGGAGTCGTTGAGAAACGCTTCAGCTTCTTCAACCGTTGGCAAGCGACCGATGACATCCAAATACGCTCGACGCATAAAGGTAGCATCGCCGATCGATGCGCTGGGCATAATGTTCAGTTGCTTCAATTTATTCCAAACAGCCGAATCAATAAAATTATTGACCGGGAGGTTGGCATATTGATCAACGCCGATCGGATTGGGACGCGGGATGGAAGTGTTCCAGGTCGCAATGCGTCCCATGTAACGAGCCATAATGGTCGCTTCTCCAGGAAATTTACCGGCTAGTAAACTCCCATCCAATTTGACTGCTACGATCGCTGGTTCATTGGATTGAAACGAGCAGTTCGTGGTGACATCGCGGGTGGAACCGTCATTGTAATGCGCGATGACCTTCAGCGACTCTTGCGATTCGGGCAACATGGCATGTGGAGGCGGATCGAAGGTGATCTGCGTGAGTTGTCGATCGGCTGAGGTGGATCGGGGAAAACCATTTTGGATCCACCGCGTGATGGTCGCAAAATCTTCAGAGCCGCGTTCCAGTTTCTTTCCACCACCGTGCGGTACCTCGGCAGTACCTTTCAAAAGCAGCAAACTGTAATCGGGCGTTGCGGCGGATACTCGGCGCCCTCGACCTGCCCGAACAATGGCGTCGTAATCAAAATTGGGATCGAAGCCAAAAAGCGATAAGGCAAAACCGTTTTGTCCCCCTGACTTGCCATGGCAGGGTCCTGAGTTGCAGCCGCGGGCCGTTAAAATCGGTTCGATATCCAATTCGAACGTCTCTCGGGCATTATTTTCGCCAGTGTTGTTCTCGCCCGCATGCAGCCTACCGGTTGGCAGAAGCGTCATCCCGGACATTAGGGCAATGCACAGCAAGACAAACCGAAGCACACATCCGGAGCCCCATCGGGACAGGAGGCGATTAGCGAAGCGACATTGGCGCAGGGTGCTCAAAGGCTGATAGCACATAACTGGCCACCTCGTGAGGAAGCGGGATTCTGGGGTGGGAAAAACGTCGAAGGTAGGGATTTTATTCGGCCACTCGGGCGGTCATAATGTAGCCGAATAGGGCCCATGGGACAACGTAAATACCACCAAACTCCTATTATACGGTCGACAAGATCGAATTAGGTGGTTTATGCAGTCGATTTTTAGGGCAAAACCACCCCCAATCTGGAGCGTAAACCCGCCGAAAACCGCTACTTTGTTCCATGGTTTAGGGTAGTAGAATCGCGCCCGGAAATCTTGGGCGGAAGATTTTGGTCCCAAAACGATTGTAATCCTTGAACTTCCAAATGGCGAACTCGTCCATGAATGCTCCGATCGACCCAGCCCGTTTTTCCTCGCCTGCCAGTCATCATCTCGGTCCCAAGCAAATTGAAGAGCAGCGGCTATTGGAAGGGCCGCAATCTCGTTTCAAGGAGTTGATGCGAGCCTTTCGCATCTTCAGCGAATGCTTGCACGGTTTTCGTAAGCTTCATTTCGTCGGTCCTTGCGTCACCGTTTTCGGTTCCGCCCGCTACAAAGAAGATCATCCGTACTACCAACTAGCTCGCGAAGTGGGAGCCTCGCTTGCTCGAGCCGGTTTCACGGTGATGACCGGTGGTGGACCAGGCATTATGGAGGCAGCAAATCGCGGTGCCAAAGATGTGGCTGGACGCAGTGTCGGTTGCAATATCGTGTTGCCGATGGAGCAGCAACCGAATCCCTATCTGGATGCCTTCGTAGAGTTTCGTTACTTCTTTATTCGCAAGATGATGTTGGCGAAATACTCGTACGCTTTCGTCGCTTTGCCGGGTGGGTACGGGACCATGGACGAACTGTTCGAGATCGCAACGTTGGTGCAAACCGGGAAGGTTGAAGAGTTTCCGATCGTTCTTTCGGGAACGGATTATTGGCAGCCCTTGCTCGATTTTCTAAAAACAAAAATGGTGGATGGCAAGACGATTGATCGCGCGGACCTCGATCGCTTCATCGTCAGCGATTCGCCCGACGAGATTACACGCGTGATAAGCGAGGTGGCCAAATCCAAGTTCGGTTTAAAGCATGGGGTATGGAAGCCGCGTTGGTGGTTGCTTGAATCGGACCCCGTCATGCGCGGAAGACAAACCACGGGTAAAAAATGATGTCCAACCGTTGATATTTGCATCACACAATAGAGAGCACCATGAACCTTCGAGTTAGCTTTAAATGGGTTTGTTTTTTGTGGTTCGTTCTGTCCTCTCTGTCCTACGAGGTTTTGGTAGCCCAGGAACCGACGGGCGATCAGAACAAGCTCTCTCAACCCGAGGTTCAGCCACAAAACATCCTTCAAAAGGAACGCTTCTTTATCGATTCTAGCGTCGCAGAGCTTGCTGCGATCGATAAGTCGATTGAAGAAGCCCGCGTGAAATGGCAGGTACCCGGTCTATCGGTTGCCATAGTTAAAGAGGGAAAGTTGATTTTGAGCAAAGGCTATGGCACAAAAAAATTGGGAACGGAAGATCCCGTCGATCGCCATACGCTATTCGCCATCGCTTCCAACAGTAAAGCTTTCACGTCAGCCGCGATTGCCATGTTGGTCGAACAAGGTAAGCTCAACTGGGATGACCGAGTCCAAGAGTATTTGCCATGGTTAGAGCTTTACGATCGCACGGTCAGCCAAGACTTGCGCATTCGCGATTTGCTCTGTCATCGCAGCGGCCTGGGGACCTTTAGCGGTGACTTGTTGTGGTACGGAACTCCTTACACGCCGACCGAATTGTTGATGCGGTTAAGGCATTTGCCACCGGAAGGTGTATTCCGAGCGGACTACGGTTATTCCAATGTGATGTATCTGGCTGCTGGAGAAGTGATTCGCGAGGTGAGTGGCAAGTCCTGGCAAGAATTTGTCAGCCAAAACATTTTGCGCCCGCTGCAGATGACTCGAAGTGTGGTTTCGGTTCGCGACCTGGTAACGCAGGGAAATTATGCAACGCCCCATAAATCATTTATCGATCGCAATGAGCCGATCGAGTGGGTGAACTGGGACACCATGGCGGCGGCAGGTGGCATCATCTCTAGTTCAGAAGATATGAGCAAATGGATGATGGTTCAATTGGCGCGAGGCGAGTTAACGCCAGTGGCTACCGACAATAAAGGGCGATTGTTTAGCGAAGAAAATTCGCATGAAATGTGGGAGGCTCATATACCGCTGAGAGTCTCAGCTCGCTATAGCCAACGGTTTCCGTCAACGCATTTTCGCGCGTATGGTTTAGGTTGGGCGTTGTCGGATTATAAAGGTGTCAAAGTTGTGGCTCATGGCGGTGGCTACGATGGCATGTATTCCCAGACGATGTTGATTCCAGAGAAAAAGTTGGGTGTGATCGTCCTCACCAATAGCATGACGGGGATCGCTGAATCACTCTGCTATCACATCGTCGACAGATTTGTGGGGGGCGAATCGCGGCCTTGGTTGGATGAAGGTTACGAGCAATTTAAACGATCGCGAGTCGCCTTCCGTGAGCGGATCGATGCGGCGATTAAGCCTCTGGCAAATGCTCCGTCTGCTCCCACTCATCCACTGGAGGATTATACGGGCAAATTCACCTGTCCACTCTATGGTGATGCCGAAGTAAAGTTAGACAGCGGCAAGCTCCAATTGGCACTTCTGCCGAACGCCGCATTGGTTGCCGAATTAACGCCCCTGCATTACGACACTTTTTTAATTCGCTGGAAAAACGACTTCGCTTGGTTCGATGAAGGCACGGCCCATTTCGTCTGCGATGCGAAGGGAAAACTTATCGAACTCAAACTCGATGTACCCAACGATGACCTCTGGTTCCATGAACTTCAATTGAAGCGAAAAGAGTAACTTGTGCAGTTGTTCATTTCGCGCTGCAGCGGCATGAAAAAAAACTCTTGGACGAGCGAACTTGACCAAGAGCCGAGCTAAACCAAGAGCCGAGCTAAACCAAGAGCCGAGCTAAACCAAGAGCCGAGCTAAACCAAGAGCCGGGCAGCACAAGTTGGAGGAACCAACGGTTAATCAGTGTCCCACTTCGAGATTATCTTCCGATGTTTTGGCTTCGTTGGGACGCTTTGTACTCGCGTAGCGTTACATGGCGACCATAATTCGGTGGAACGGCCCGGTGCAAAAAGACGGGAATTGGATTCCTATGGACCACAACTTGTCGATTCCCGTGGCGGGCGACAAATGGGTCAGCCTTTAAGGAGTTGCTGGTACCTGCGATAACGGCAATCGCAAATAGTAGTGAAGCGAGTTTTGAGTTCATTATCATGATTCCTATTGAGGTTGTAAGCGTCTGTCGATCTCGACCAAACCTCGTAATGCATTCGGTGTGCCAAAAAGAGTCAGAATCTTTTTCATCGAGGAATTTTGGCGTGATGTTGACAGACGCCCGGTACCGAACGTAGCGATTGGTGCGACCTTAAGTTATTCGAGCCACCGAAACCTGTTATCTGGTTGCTGAATGCTACCGCCAGGTAACTATCTTGCTGATCCGATTGGCCTTGCTGATCCGATTTGACTGTTCAGCGATCAATTCGCCTCTCAGTGCTCTAGCAGAAATAAGAGCGATCCAGATCAAATAAAAGCGTCCGTGTCATTTAACGGCACAGGCCAGCATCATTGATGGATCGATGCTGGCCTGCAAGGGGCAATCGCGGTCCACTAAAGATCCCGCGTGTTACTTGATCGAGAACAAGCCAAAGCGTCTGCAGCAACTGATGCGTTGGATGGGATCCAGAGTGGGATCATCATGCCTCATGCACAAGGGCCAGGTGGTCGCGACCATAATATTACCGGTTACATGATGTGGCTAGCTGGCGCTGGCGTGAAAAAAGGTTATCGCTTCGGAGCAACCGACGAACTGGGAAGGCATGCGACTGAAGGTAAAATGCATACGATGGATCTCCATGCTACGCTTCTCGCATTGCTAGGCCTTAATCATGAAACATTAACGTATTCATACTCGGGTCGAGACTTTCGACTCACCGATATCGCCGGCAACGTAAATAGAGATATTTTCGCATCATGCAGCTAGGTTGTTTCTTGAGAAGGCGTCAGGCTTCAGATCTGAATCACTGAAAACTGAACACTGAAAACTGAACACTGAAAACTGAACACTGAATCACTCTTCCCCCACCAACTTCTCCCTTGCCAGTCTCAGTTCCTCCCGCATCGCGGCGTCGACTTTTGGGTAGTGAAGGTTGAGGCTGCCCAAAGCTTCGATGATCGCAGCGGCAATCACAATGCGGGTATACCATTTGTTGTCAGCCGGGACGATATACCAAGGACATTCGGGTGTCGATGTGTGGCGAATCATATCCTGATAAGCTTCCATGTAGTCATCCCAATGACCTCGCTCCTTCACATCGGCAGCAGAGAATTTCCAATTTTTTTCAGGATGATCGAGCCGCTCCATAAACCGCTTCTTTTGTTCTTCGCGCGACACGTTCAAAAAGAACTTGCGGATGATGACGCCGTTTCGCGTGAGATACTTTTCGAAGTTGCGAATATCTTCAAAGCGTTCATCCCAAATATTTTTGGTGATCAAGTTGGGGGGGAGCTTTTGTTTATCCAAAATTTCTTTGTGTACCCGCACGACCAATGTTTCTTCGTAGTAGCTACGATTGAAAATACCAATTCGTCCTCGTTCCGGTAGGCACTTGGTACAGCGCCATAAATAATCATGATCGAGGTCTTCTGTGGTTGGGGCTTTAAACGAGTAAACTTGACAGCCTTGCGGATTCACTCCCGACATAACATGCTTGATGGCCCCGTCTTTGCCTGCCGCATCCATCGCTTGAAAAATCAGCAGCACCGACCATCGATCTTGCGCGTAGAGCATATCCTGCAACTCAGCCAACGCTTCGATTCCAATCGTTAAGGCCTCTTTGGCGCGGGGCTTATCCGCAGAGGTAAACTTGGCCGTGTCCGTGGGATCAAACTCTTTAAGGCGAAACCTTTTACGACCGTCTACCCGATAGGGTTTCGAGATGTTGTGACTGATCGACAGAATCTTGCTCAACTTCATCGCTGCGGCTACCTGTAGTTTCGTCCTAACGAAAAATTTAAACCTCTAGCCGCAAGTTTAGTTAAAAATTACCCAGTTTCCCAGGGAATTCTCGCTTAATTGCTTCTTCATCTTCCTTTGGTTCTCACTCTGATGACCCATTACTGCCTTTACCGCTCGGATAGCTCATCTCTAGCCGAACTGCTACACTGGTGGCGAGAGTGGTTGGAAGTCGAGTGGTTGGATGAGCTGGAGTGATTGTATGCGAAGTCCACGAAATTTGAGATTTTGGGGCGCTCTTGGCCTTTGTCTGCTAGCCTGTCAAGCCAGTCTTTTGGCCCAAAATCCCGAGCCGCGATCCATCAATCCGCTGGAACTGCTCGCTTTTTCTGGAACGACGATCGCAGGAGACAAATGGGAACTCAAAAGCAGCCCATCAGGCGACATGCAACGCTGGACGGTGGTCTGTTTTTTGGGTACCGAGTGTCCGCTGGCCCGGCAGTATGCTGCACGGCTGAATTCGCTTGCGGAACAATTCGCGAGTGCCAATGTGGAAGTTGTAGCGTTGTTTAGCAACCAGCAAGATTCTGTTGAGGACATAGAGCAATTTGCCAAGGATTACGGTGTTGGGTTTGCGGTGGTAAAAGATTTCGACAATCGTATCGCCGATCAATTCAAAGCCGAGAGAACGCCGGAGGTTTATGTCCTCAATCAAAACTTGCAAATTGTCTATCGAGGTCGCATCGATGATCAGTTTTCACCTGGAATTTCCCGCGAAAAACCATCCAAAAACGATCTGAAGGATGCCCTGGAGAATTTAATTGCAGGTAGAGAGATCGGGGAGTCATTTACCCAGGCTGTGGGTTGTCGCATAGGACGGATTCGAGCCAAGGTGGCTGATGCCAAAGTGACCTACTGCCGCGATGTCATTCCCGTTCTACGACGCAATTGCATTGAGTGCCATCGCGCTGGAGAAATTGGTCCATTCGAACTCACGCAATACGATGAAGCGATCGGTTGGGCAGAGACGATGGTGGAAGTCGTTGATGACGGTCGTATGCCACCTTGGCACGCCGATCCGAACCACGGCGCTTTTGCTAATGCGCGAACGATGAGCGCTGAAGATAAAAAAGTTCTTCGCGACTGGGCCGAAGGGGGTATGCCTTACGGCGACGAAAAGGATATTCCCAAAGAAAGCGAAGTGGCCCAGTTATGGGACTTTAAACTTGTTCCCGATGTCACGGTGAAGATGGCGAAGACCCCTTACAGAATTCCAGCAGAAGGAACGGTTGAGTACCAGTATTTTGTAGTTGATCCTGGCTTCACTGAAGATAAATGGGTTAATGCGGCCAATGTTACTCCAGGCAATCGTTCGATTGTGCATCATGCTATCGTCTTTGTCCGTCCACCTGACGGTTCAAGTTTTTCAGGGAACGGTTGGTTAACGGCCTACGTCCCTGGCCAAAAGCCACTGATGCCCCCAGAAGGTCATGCCCGAAAAATTCCCGCCGGTTCCAAGCTTGTCTTTCAAATGCATTACACCACCAATGGTGTGCCACAAGAAGACTTGAGCGAAGTCTCTATGTGTTTCCTGCCGGAAGAAAAGGTAACGCATGAAGTCTTTACCATGGCTGCACTCAATCAAGATTTTGAAATACCACCAGGCGCCGCCAATCACTCGGTCTTGGCCGACTTGAGGCGAAAGCCGGAAGGGGCTGTACTTCTTGCAGTATCTCCCCATATGCACTTGCGCGGAAAAAGTTTCCAATTGTTATCGCTCGAGAGTCGAGACACGGAAGCGGGCGAGACTTTGCTCAGTGTGCCCCGCTACGATTTCAATTGGCAACATACCTACATCTTTGCAGAACCTCAGCCCTTGGCGAATCTCAAAGAAGTTTGCTGCCGTGTGACCTTCGATAATTCACCCGAGAATCCCTTCAATCCTGATCCGTCTCAATGGGTGACCTGGGGTGATCAAACATGGGAAGAAATGGCGGTAGCATTTTTCGAAGTTGCTGTCCCGCGGTTCCCCGGAGAAAACAGTTCCGGTACCGCTTCGAAACCGACCAACGTTTCAAGTTCCCCTAAGGCAGCCAATCCAGAAGAGCTTGCATCCAAGCGGCAAAAGTTCGTTGATGAGTTCTTTTTGAAACTCGATGCCAATAAAAATGGGATTGTGGAATTGTTGGAAACGCCGCTGTCGGTGCGCCGCTTTGGTTTCTCAAAATTTGATCAAGACCGCGATAATAAAATCACCCGGACCGAGGTCGAGCAGAGCGCCGAACAAGCGATTCGGTAAATTTTTCCCGGACTGAGACAGCACAAGAAATTGAGTCATCTATGCGTTATTGGTTTGATCGGCTGACGGCGTGGCTAGTGCATCACACTTGGTTCATGGCGGTCGCGGTCATCATCATGACGTTGATCGCCGTTCAAGGTTATCGCAATCCAACATCGGTTCGCCAATTCTTCATTCGCAATGCCCCGGCGGAAAGCCAAACTCGCGAAAGTCGTCGCGATGATGCGGTCCGCGATAGTCGTCCTTCCACGTCCAAAGTAGAAGCAGTCGACCTGACACGCGGCGATGCGATTTTGGTGATTGATTCCAAAAAATTCTTTACGCGCGACGGCGCGAAAGCTCTTCAGGGAATCGTCGATCGATTGGAAGAGCTTGACTATGTTTCGAATGTGTTATGGATGGATAAGGTCCCCATCCTGAATATTTTCGGTTTGCCCGATCCACTTTTTCCTCGAGGAGAGGCTTCTCCGCAACGCTATGCGGCTGTAAGAGACAAGGCGTTACAAAATCCGTTGGTGATCGGCCAACTCCTATCGGCCAATGGGGAAACAACCATTCTGGTCGTTCGGTTTGATTGGCTCTTTGTGCGGAGCGATCAAGAATGTACCGAACAAATCAAGCAAGTAGCGCAAAGCGTCGCGCAGCAATTTCCCGATTTGGATTTTAAATTCCAAGTGACAGGCGCAGTCCCCATGTATGTGGCCGCTATTCGATCGCAGCAGGCCAATGTGATTCGATATCAGATCATCGGTTATGGGATGATCTGCCTGATGGCGCTGATCTTGTTTCGAGGATTCTCAGCCGTTTTGGTTTGCGCACTTGCGCCCGCTCTCGGTGTGTTTTGGACTCTCGGGGTCATTCGCTTTCTCAATTTAGAACGCAATCCATTTAATGACGTTGTCTTGCCGGTTATGTTAGCCCTCGTCGGATTGACCGATGGCGTGCATTTAATGGTGCAGATTCGCAAATTGCGATCGGAAGGACTGTCGGGCCGAGACGCGGCTATCGAGGGAATCCGGGAGGTTGGCTTCGCTTGCTTCCTAACATCCCTCACCACTGCCATCGGCTTCGGTTCGCTCTATCTAGCTAACCATGAAGTTGTTCGCGAATTCGGATACTGCTGCGTTATCGGTGTGATTCTCACTTTTATCGCAGTCATTATGGCGATCCCATTAGCCTGTATGACTCCGCTCGGCAATCGCATTCATATCGGCCAAGACAAAAGCCTGATCGATAAACAGCTTAGTCGCATCAGCGTCTTGATTGATTGGGTTCTTCGCAGGCCCAGAGCGATTACCTTAACCAGCTTTGTTCTGACCGCTGTCTGCCTGGTGTTTGCCCTGCAACTGAAACCTGATGAACGCAATGTGGATCGCCTGCCGGGCGGCAGCGAGGCGGCTCTCGGCATGACCTACATGGACAAGGCCTTTGGTGGTTTAGAATTTGGATCGGTTGATATCGATTGGAACGACAATGTCCAAAGTGATGATGTGGAAGTGATCCAAGTGATTTCGGAAGTGGACAGTTTGCTGAGGAGCGAACCGTTGATTGGGCATCCTTTAGGTTTGAAGAATTTAGTTGATGCGTTGCCCGGAGAGGGGCTTGCAACGGAACGTTTTTCGATGGTTGAACTTCTGCCGCCACCCCTGAAGCGATCGTTTTATCGGCCCGATGAAAACTACGCTCGCGTCACTTTTAGAATCCAGGATTTGGGGATCGCCAAATATTCCGAGGTATTCGGTCGAATCGAAAATGGCTTCATGAGCATACAGGAAAAACATCCGAATTTTAAACTGGCTCTCTCGGGCTCCGCAGCTTGGCGATGGCGAAACCTGTTTCAGGTCGTGATGGATTTGGCTTCGAGCCTGGGAAGTGCCGCGCTGGTCATTTTCGCGGTGCTCGCAATTGCCTACCGTTCGATTCGGATGGGTCTGGTATCCATTGTACCTAACGCGTTGCCGCTGGCACTTACGGGGACTTTTTTATACTGGACCGGGCAATCACTGGAAGTTGTTACGGTTTGCTCTTTTACAATATGCTTGGGAATCGCGGTCGACGATACCATCCATTTCTTGACGCGATTCGAGCAAGAACGCACCCAGGGAGGAACGGTTGCTGCGGCGCTGAGACGATCCTTTGTCGGAGTAGGTTCGGCGCTCATTATGACAACGGTGATACTCGTCGCAGGTTTTTCGACGGTGTTGATGAGCAATTCGCGCGATCATCGAATCTTTGCCATTATGGGGATCATGACCATCTCGACGGCCTTATTAGGCGACTTGGTCTTTTTGCCCGCCATTCTTTGGTTCACGTATGGACGAAAAGAAAAACGAGATAATTCCCAGTCATGAGCCTATTTCAAGCTACCCATCAGCAGCATCCCGTCGATTTCGCTTTCCGCTAATCGAAGTTCACGGGTTGCATCAAGGTATTGCAGGTTTGTTTCAAAAAAGGTTCGCTGAGCTGTCAGCAAGACAACGAAGCCCACTTCGCCAGAGGAGTAGGCTTGCCGATTTAATTCAAGCGATTCTTTGGCTGCGGGCAGGATGATATCGCGGTATCTTTGATATTGATTTTTGGCATTACCGTAACGTTCAAAAACGGGTGCCAAGCGATTTTGGAGATCGAGTTCTAATTTTTCCAGCGAACGCTGAGCGGCTTGGAGTTCAAAGTAAGCTTCGCGAATTCGGCCCTGGTTTTTATTCCACAGCGGCACGGGCAGCGAAACGGCAACGCCGCCGTCAGATGCCCCACCGATTCCCTCGTCGCGATAGTTTACCAAACCGTTTATCGATACATTTGGTCTAGGTTCAAAGCGTTCTCGGGCTAAAGTACGTTGGGCCGTCTCGATGGTAGCGACCGCCACAGCAATCTCTGGGCTAGTGGATCTCAACTGGACCAAAATGTTATCGAAGGCTAAATCGATGGGTGCTTGCTCGAATTCACCCAGCACGAGCTCGGGTTGCTGCGCAGCCAGTCCAGTAAGACTCGCCATAATTTGCCAGGATGCAAAGAGTTTATTCGTAGCGTTTTGCAACACAATCTGCGCATTTTCTTCTTCGATCGTTGCCTGCAGCAAATCGGCCTTGCCGACTTCTTTCGCTTCCAAAAGTTGTCGAGCGGCTTGAGTGGCTTGTTGAGCAATTTGCAAAAGCTGCTGGGCAATCGCATATCGTTGCTGGGCTATCAAGAGATCGTAATAGGCGACCTTGACATCGGTGCTGACCTTGCGCTGAATCACCGAAAGTTGTTGCCTTGCCTGGCCAATTTGGGCCGCAGCAATCGAGCGGTTAAGCTTTAGCTTTCCCGGGCGAATGATCTCTTGTCCAATTCCGATACCTTCCTGCTCGGCAAGACCACGACTTCCTAATTGTTGGCCTTCGTAACCGATGGTTGGATTAGCTTGCAGCCCTACCTGAACCCAATTCCCTTGAGCCGCGGAGATCAAGGCGGTCTGCTGCGCGATTGCAGGATGATTCTGCATCGCCAGCTGCTCGAGGGCCACAAGCGTCCAGCCTTGCTCCGTCTTCGCTGGCTCGTTCGCCGTGATGGGTTCGGATTGGATCGAGGGTTCTGTAGCAGGGTTTACCGTGGTTACCGCAGCATCTTGGGCGGAGATGAAATGACCTCCGAGCGGTACGGATAAGGCAAGCAACAAGTTGGCAGACAACCGAGCCAATGTTCTACGCGCTACAAAAGATCGCAATCGATTCAATCCGCAAAGTTTAGCTGACGGGCACTTGATGAACATTCCAACCATCCTCCCTGTAGCCGACTCGATCGCAGTCGGCAGATTGCCTCCGACTGACCGATCATCCTTACAATCGATCCAATAGCCCGATTCCTAACAGTAAAATTGCTATTTTCGTCACCGGAAGTAGGAGTCGATTTTCGAATATCCTAGATACTTGCGGAGCATTCGTTACAACTGGACCTGACCGCACACATTGGCTTGTTGCTTAACTTTTGGTTAGGAAGTTTGGTGCGATGTCAGCCTAATGGCTCGACGTCGATTAGGGATGAGGCTTGGGGGCGAGCGACTCCATACCCTCCTCAGAGCCTTCTGTGGTTGGTTCAAACCAACGGTAAATTGCGGGCAGTACCAGGAGGGTGAGCACCGTTGAGGTGATTAGGCCACCGATTACAACGGTCGCCAGAGGCCGCTGAACTTCGGCCCCCGCACTGCTGGAGATGGCCATGGGAACAAAGCCGAGGGCGCCGCAGGTGGCCGTCATGAGCACGGGACGCAAACGGTCGATTGCGCCGCTGACGATTGCCTCTTTTTGATGCATGCCTTGATGACGCAAATGTCGGATGTGTTCAACCAGCACCACGCCATTCATCACCGCGATGCCGAACAAGGCAATAAAGCCGACACCAGCCGAAATGGACAAGGGCATTTCCCGTAACCCCAGTGCAACAATACCACCCACAGCGGCAATCGGTACGTTCAGATAGATCAAGAGAGTTAATTTCGCGGATTGAAATGTAATGTACAGCAACGAAAAGATCAGGAACAATGCGATCGGGACTGCAATCGCCAAGCGTTGTGAGGCAGCTTGCAAATTCTCAAATTGTCCACCCCAAGTGAGCGAATAACCTTCGGGTAGTTTGACCTCTCGATCCACGGTTGCTTGGGCTTGTTCCACGAAACCTGCCAAGTCACGACCTCGAACATTGCACTGGATCAGCAGTCTCCGCCTGATGGAATCACGACTGATTTCAGAGGGCCCTTCTTCAACCACTAAATCGGCGAGTTGCGAGATCGGTATTTGGCGACCACGAGGATCATCGATTTTGAGTTGGCGAATTTTTTCTAAATCATCGCGCCACTTGGCACCTAGGCGAACTTGGATGGGATAGCGACGTTGGTTTTCGAAAACTTCACCCACCACGACACCTCCAATCACGTTTACCGCATCTAATACGGTATTCGCATTGATACCATATCGCGCGATAGCATCCCGACGAATGATGATTTTCAAGTAGGGCAATCCAGCTACTTGCTGCGCTTGCACATCGGCAGCCCCCGGTACTTTATTGAGAGCTCGAACGATACGATCCCCATAAATTTCGAGCGTCTTGAGATCATCACCGAATAAACTAAGACCGATATCGGATCGCACACCGGCCACCAATTCTTGTACTCGCAATTCGATGGGCTGAGTAAAAGAAAACGCATTGCCTTGCACATTCTCTTCCAGCGCTTTTTGCATTTGGGTGACAAGCTCTTCTTTGCTGATCGGTTCCGGCCAATCGGCGGGGGGCTTCAGACATACAAGCAAATCGGTTTGATGTACGCCCATCGGATCATTGGCGATTTCTGGTCGACCCGATTTGGAAATGACTGTGGTAACCTGGGGGAATTTTTTCAATACCCGCTCCATCTGTTTTGTCATTTCGATCGAAGCTTCTAGCGAAACGCTGGGGAGTCGGGCAGCTTGAATCGCCAAATCACCCTCATCGAGTTTCGGAACAAATTCTCGTCCAAGACGACTCGCGATGATAACCGAAAAAGCAAATATAAGCATCGAAACGACTGCCAGCACAACGGGCCATTTCATGGAGGTATCCAGCATCGGTTTGTAGGCTCTTTTTAGCGAGCGAACGATAATGGTATCCTCTGTACGCAGGTTGCGAACCAAGAATAATGATGCCATTACGGGCATCACGGTGATCGATAGAATCAAGGCGCTTGTCAATGCAGACATGAACGTAAAGGCCATTGGGCGGAACATCTTACCTTCCACGCCCTGCAAACTAAGGATGGGTAAGAAAACGATAATCACGATCAAGCCAGCAAATAGAATTGGCTTGCCTACTTCAAAGGCAGATTCTTTAAATAACGCGATCGGTACTCTCTTGCCTGAATATTCTTTTTGGTAAGCGCTGGCGCGGCGAATCGCGTTCTCGATCATCACCACGGCGCCATCAACAATCACACCGAAATCTACTGCACCTAAGCTCATCAAGTTGGCTGAAACGCCTGCGATATACATGGCGATCGCCGCACAACATGCGGAGAGCGGTATCGCCGCTGCCACGATCAAACCCGCTCGAACATCACCCAGAAGCACAAAGAGTGTGAGAATGACCAGAAAAATTCCGAGCCCGATATTTTCAGAGATTGTGTGAATCGTTTTTTCAACCAGTTCCGTTCGATCATAAAAGTGTTCGATAGAAACACCTTTTGGCAAGGTTTTTTCGATGGTGTGAATCTTCTCTTTGACAGCTTCGACCACCTCCCGTGAGTTTCCCCCCATCAGCATCATCACCATTCCCGTAACCGCCTCGCGTTCCCCGTCACGCGTTACGGCACCTTGTCTCAGCATTGGCGCGAAATTGACATCTGCCACATCAGAGATGCGAATCGGCGTACCGTTACCTCGATCTTCCAGGATAATGTTGCGGATATCATCCAGCGAAGAAATCAATCCTTCACCGCGGATCAGACGTTGTTCGGCACCATGGGCAATATAGCCACCCCCCGCATTTGCATTGTTCTCTCGCAGCGCTTCAAAGATGCGCGACAGAGCGATGTCGTAATTGAGCAGTTTGCTTGGATTGACTTGGACTTCATAGGTCTTAAGTTCGCCGCCAAAGGTGTTGACTTCAATGACACCTGGAACACTGCGCAATTGGAATGCGATTTGCCAGTCAAGAATGGTTCGCAAATCCATCAGACTATGATTAAAGCCAGATTCTGATTTCACTTCGAATTGATAGATTTCACTCATACCAGTTGCGATAGGACCTAGCTGCGGATCGCCCATACCGGCTGGAATATTTTGTTTGGCTTGAAGCAACCGTTCATTGACCAGATTCCGTGCCCAGTAGATGTCCGTTCCATCCTCGAAGGCAACCGTTACCGCCGATAGTCCGATGCGGCTAATCGAGCGAATTTCCAGCACGCGCGGTAATCCGCTCATGGCATTTTCGACGGGAAACGTAATAAACTGCTCGACTTCGACAGGACCCAGCGCGGGCGATGTGGTCAGGATTTGCACTTGAACGTTGGTGAGATCGGGGACCGCATCCAGCGGAAGTTTGGAAGCGGAGAGAATCCCCGCACCAATTATGATCAAGCAGGTAAGCATGACCACAAAGCGGTTATTGAGCGACCATTCGATAATAGTATTGACCATAATAGATACCGTGCGGGAAGTGACTGAAGTGGGGAATGATTACTAGAGATCACCGTTATTCGCCAGCAATCCATTCCGACAGCATGGCGGACTTCAGAGCAAAACCTCCTCCTGTGACCACTTGATCTCCTGTTTCAATTCCCTCCAATACTTCATAGGCGATTTCGGAGCGTCGTCCAATTTTTACATTGCGACGGGCGAAACTTTCCGGTCCTGTGCTCACAAAGACGAAATTTTCACCTTGGTAATCGAGAACTGCTGAAGGAGGGACCTGAAGCACGGGAGTGGTGACCGGCGATGGTAATTCAACGTTGACAAACATCCCCGGCTTTAATAAGCCATCTTGATTGTCGGCCTTCGCGACCATCGATATAGTGCGACTGGATTCTTCCACGATTTCACCTTGGAAGAAAATCTCCGCCTGAAAAGCTCGATCTGGCCATGAAGCACTGCGAAAATCCAATTTCTTTCCATTCAATTCTTTGAGCATAGCAAGGTGCTCCTCGTAGATGTCCGCTTCGACCCAAACACTTGATAAATCAGCGATCGTCAATATTCGCCGATCAGGTAAGGCTCGCTCCAAAAGCACCACATCTTTTTCAATAACCGTTCCATCGAAGGGAGCACGGATGGGATAGAAACTTAATGCTTCACCCTGTTTACTCGGATCGATTTCGTCCAATTCCCCTGCCGAAAGTCCCAGGATATTGAAGTTGGCTTCCGCCACAGACACCTTGACCTGAGCTTCACGTAAATTTTGTGTGGACAAAAGAGCTCCCCGTTTCACATCTTGTTCAATCTGCTCCAGTGAAGCTTGTAAGATCGCCTGATCCGCATTGACGCTAGCCTCAGCCGCCATGCGTTGTTTGGCCGGAACCGCGTTGCTCTCGGTCAAACTGCTTAAACGTTGCAAGTCCATTTTCGATCGATATAAATTCACATAAGCGGTCATCAGCTTCTCCCGATATTCGCCCATGGTCCGCTCACGGAACTGGGTTTCTAATTGCTCGATCGATGGATTTTTGCGAATCGCCCCAATCAACTCATTGGTATTGCGGGTGACTTCTTCCGTCCATAGATTTTTCGATTCGGCGAATTGAAGCAACATGCGATCCTGATAAAGAGCCAATTTGGCTTGGCCGATTTCACGGCTGCGGATGACGATCAGTTCATCCCCTTTTTTTACCTGCTGACCAAACTGAACTTTGACTTGATCCACCACGCCATCGATTTGGGGAAAGATGTGCGCTACACGGTCTTCATTCAGAGCAATCTTGCCCGTCAAAACGACCTTCGATTCAAAGGGAGACTTCGATGCCGATATGAGCTGTAAACCCGCAGTCTTTTGCTGTTCTGTGGGGAAGCTGATTTCCGCAGAACCACTCGATTGACTCGGTTCCGAACTATTTGCATGATCGTTTTCGCTCGGTTTCATTTCGAGTCGAGTTTCTTCACGATTCAGCCAGTACATGCCTCCCGCCCCTAATCCGATCCCTCCCAACACAAACAGGATGGGTAGTACAGTTTTCTGCCATTTGAATTTCTTAAAAGCTGAGGCGGTTGTTGTAGACATAAAGGCAAATCCGCAAGAAGGAAACTGAATTACGATAGAACCACACCGGGCATGGTGAAACAGAAAAGAAAAGTTTTCTGAATCCCACCCAAATGCACCGCGAATCAGCAGCGATAAACAGAAAGACGTTCCGGAAGCGAACGCTCACTTCCAAACGTCATGAAAAAAGAGGTGGGAAGATCGTATCGGCGAAGAGTTTGGCGTTGCCAAAAAACGATACGGTCCAAAGAAATCTCATCGATGCTCGTCGACTGTCCCAGATCAAAGATAACACTTTGAACTTCAATGATGGGTTGTAACTTGTCGGTCGAATCCTGTTCGCCGGAGGAGGATGGATGTGCTGATTCGCTAATCGTTGTGCGCAATTCGTCCGGCATCATCCAGTGCCAATGCCAGTCAAGGAAGGTAACGTCCGAGATGTTTGCGTCCGAATGCTCCTCCAGCAAGTGAGTCGCCAGTTCAATCGAGGGTAGACTGCCGGATACAAAAGTGCCGTGGGCATGAACGACAGGCACAGGGCCCTGCCAAGCTAACACGATCAGAAAGATTCCCCAGGCTCTCGATCGCAAAGACGGTTGAATCACATTTGTGTTCGACAGCATCGCGATTTCCAAGAGGCAAAAAGGGGGGACAGCAACAACGGACGTTCTTCAATCATAGACTCTTTCGGTTCGTTGATCGCAGGGAATAGCTAAAAATTTCCGAAGTTTGGCTTTACTGTTGAAGATGAACGTGACTATTTCAGAAAAACTCCAACGCTTTAGGAGCCAGGTCGAATTGGCCGAATAACTCTGATACATTAACTTTTCGAAAGGCATCCTTGACCGGTTGATCTAGGAGATAAGAAATTGGCCCTTTATGCGATAGGCTTGGTCCTGCTTGGTTTGGTGCTACTACTGATCGGTGGCGAGGCGCTGCTGCGGGGGGCCGTTTCGATGGCGACCTTGCTCAAGTTAACTCCTGCCATTATCGGGCTCACGGTTGTGGCCGCGGGTACATCGATTCCTGAGATGGCCGTGAGCGTTTTGGCTGCCGCCGACAACAAAGCAGACATCTCGGTGGGTAACGTTGTCGGTTCGAATATTTTCAATATCACCCTGATCATTGGGATTTGTGCGGTATTTGTACCGATACCGATCATCGGAAATACAATCAAATTAGAATACCCCGTTTTGGCCATCGTCACCTTGCTCTGTTTGGCCCTCGCCCAGGATGGACAAATCAATAGGCTGGATGCCATTCTACTGATGACGGTCTACATCGCCTTCACGGTCTACCTCGTCAGCTTGGTGCGGCAACAGGTCAGCGCGTCAGAAGCTGCGGCCTTTACGGAGGAAGTGAAGGACATCTCCGCGAACGAGAAACAGCCCGCCTGGTGGTCCGCCTCGCTGCTGGTGCTGCTCGGCGTGCTACTCTTGGCGGGAGGTGCACAAGCGACCGTCACCGGCGCTGTCGAACTGGCCCGTTTGATGGGGTGGTCGGAACGATTGATAGGCTTGACCATTGTTTCGATCGGCACCAGTCTGCCGGAAGTCGTCGCTTCTGCCCTGTCGCTTTATCGAGGCCGCGCCGATGTAAGTGTTGGAAATGTGATCGGTTCCAATCTCTTTAACATCTTGATGATTTTGGGAGTCTCAGGATTTATTGCACCGCTGCCCGTACAAGAGACTATTTATTCAAGCGATTGCTACTGGATGCTTGGCGTTACATTGCTGCTTTTTCCAGTGATGTTGACTGGCCGAAAAATTTCCCAGTTGGAAGGGGGAATTCTTTTGATCGTTTATGGGACCTATTTAACACTGCTGATTCGGTCGGCCTAAGTTTAAGCTTTACCCATGGAATCAAGAATGGTGTCATCCCAACGCAGTGGAATACCTTGCTGCGAGAGGAGACGCTGAAAATCCTGCAGCGTACTGGTTTGTGCCCGAACTTGTCTGGGGACTAAATCATGCTCCAAACAAAAAGCGGCCAGCCAACCTGCAGATTCGCCGATATTCCACTCGATCGGATGCAAGCGATAGCAACCATTGCTGATGTGGGTCGTACCGATCGTTTTGCCACCAGCGATCAGATTGGAGATTCGTTGAGGTATTAATGCGCCGAGTGGAATTTGAAAAGGAAGGCTATCCACATCGAAATAATTTGCACCGCCTACCCGCGGGTGTAGGTCCAGGGCGTAGTATCCGACGCCAACGCTATCGGCAAATTCTGCAGCCTGCAATCGAGCGGATTTATCGACGGCAATGGCATGTCGTGACTCGCGCGTCAGATGCTGTTCGAGAATCGTAAACTCCGACTTGATCCTGCGGGCTTCGCGTATATAGGGATATTTGGCTAGCCCATCGGTTGTTCCCACAATATCGCCTCGCAATCGCAAGCCGGGCCAGCCTTGACCACCATCCGGTCGTGGTGCTTCGGTCTGAAGCCAATAGAGAAAGGAGAGGCTCAACTGCCGACTCCCTTCCCAGTGTTTTTGTCTCGCTTCCAAATCGCTTTGCGTAATCGCCCCGAGCATGTAGTCGTTCTGCGGCCAATTGACAATGGATATGCCGCTGCCCCGCGGCGTTACGGTCAATTGACTCGGATCGCTGATTCTTCGATACATCCACAGATTGAGTGTCTTTGTCTTGGGAGCCGGATTATCTCCAGTACCAGGCACAAACGATAACGATCGCGGTTCCAAGGTTCGTGGATTGGAGTATGTCAAACTCAATAATTTGCCAGGCCATGGTGGGGTGAGTTGTGGTACATGATTGCGCCAAAAATCATAATTGCTTGGAGGCTCAAGAGTGTGGTTGGCATCGGCAACATGATCGATGGCAAAGCACCAGGTAAAACTTTGCACATTTCCGGGTGCTGCTTCTTCGGAAGCATGTGGCTCCAGTGTTTCTCTTCGCGACTCCATACCGATGGCGAATTCGGCGTTTACCAAAGGGAGCAGATCGCCTTCTTCGCTAGCGTCGATAAAGTAGCGAGCCCGCAGCGTGCACCTTTCATCAGCGAGCGTTTTAATCGTGACCGCTTCGATTCGATCACCCTGCACACTCGCTTCAATGGGTATACAGTTCAGCAGCAGGATAAGTTGTCGACGGCTAGCCGCCGCAGCCAACATTTCATCGATGACCGTCAATGCGACACGAGGTTCATGGCACAAACGCGAAACAGAGCCATTGCCAGGATTCAAATCAACCTTCTTTTGTGCAGCCTCGGTCAAAGGAAAATTGCGTCGGTAATAATCTCGAATACGATTTCTTAATTCAGCATATCGATCCGTTCTGCCGGTTGTTTCAATCCAAGGATGTTCATCTGGAGGAACAGCTTGCTGAGTCAATTGACCTCCCAACCAATCTGTGGGTTCCGTCAAGATTACTCGCTTACCCGCTCGCAGTGCGGCCAGGGCAGCCGCGCATCCACCCAGTCCACCACCAACGACGACCACGTCGGCCTCATATTCGCTTTGCACCGCGACTGAGGCGTTCGCTGTGGCATAGCGAGCCAGCAGCGATGGATACCACAGGGAAGCGGTTGCCAAACCAGATAATTCGAGAAATGAACGTCGATGAGGCATGGCGATCTCCATTATCTATCGAAATATCTAGCGCAACATCTAGCGGATATAGATATTGCAAAGCGAAACTTTCCCGGTCGCTTCTATCGCAAATGGCTGGTCAGTAAACGCTTCGGTAAAGCTGTAAACTTTGCCATTCAAGTTTAACGTTACGGTCGTTTGTGTCGCGTTTCGAGATAGGGTTCCTTCCATTCGATTCCACCCGTTTTCGCCGCGTAAACTATCGGCCAGTGGTTTGGTGTTCGCGGAGAGTACCAGTGGCTTTTGAAAGCCGGGAAGCTGCAGCGAGAGTGAACTGGATTTCGATGGCAATTTAAAATCGAGAATGAAGCCTTCCAATGGACCGCTTTTCTGATAGGTGAGTGAAGATTTGCTGCCATCATCATCTGCGGTATGGTCGAGAACCCAATCGTTAGGTTGCCAAATTTTCTCTTGGCTCGGTTTCCAATCTCGCAGATCCAGGCCGCTATAGATCGATCGATAGCCGCGGTCGGCGACAGCGACCTGCGAAGCGTCGATTGGAGTATCTGGAAGAACTTTGATTTTCATGTTGCGATAATGCACAATTCCACCTTCGGATTCGATACAGATATAGCCTTTGCTGGGAGAAGCCTTTGTCCCGCGGGTGACTTCCTTTCCATTGACTGAAAGTGAGACGTTTCCAGACTGACATACGATGCGATAGTGATTCCACTCTGGACTCGGTTTGGAACGCTCTTCGGTTGGAAATGCGCGGCTACCACCCCGACCATGGATGGGAGTCATCGTTGCACCATGAATGGGGAAAATATCGCCGTGCGTCGAATAGCCCTGCGTATTTCCATACGCGTTCTCAAGGACCTGCACTTCGATACTGCGGTGAAAAGGAACGCCAGGCGCGGTGATGTCGTCGGCCCAGACGAATATGCCCGCATTTCCCCTCGGGACCATGTGCCGCCACTCTACTTCCATCTCAAAATTCTGATACATCTTTTCGGTGCGTATTTCTCCGATAGGACGTCCCGAACAAATGAGCATCCCATCTTCGATTTTCCAGGTGTCGGGGGGCGTGTTGACCAACACCCAACCAGATAAATCTTTACCGTTGAAGAGCGGTTCAAATTCCTGGGCGAATACCGAAGTGACTGCGCAACTCAACGCAACCATCGCAAAGGCTAAGAAGGATATTGAAAAAGCACGCTGGTGGTGATGTATCGACATCATTGGGTTCCTTGGTAGAGCGTAGGCAACTAGAGTAACGTTAAGCCATTCGAATCAGACCTATGGCCGCAGTTTCTCTTTGGGCAAAAGTTTTTTGAGATCGGGCAAGTCGTAGTATCTCAAGATTCCATGGATAGTCGTGGTGATGTGATGCGCATCGTCAGCCGACTGAACCATCGATATCCAAGATTCAGGGGCATCGCGGAATTCGACGCTAGTAAACAACTCCGGTTCCAAGATGACAGCATGCAGCGCAGCAACTGCCGTGCGCCCGTTGGTAATTAGATGAACCTCGCGCGGTTTCTCGGATTGATAGTTGGCAATCCACTTGGCGCTGCTGATGATGTCGCGCGTGTGCGCGGCAACGACCGAATCCCCTAGCAGATAAGCGAGGTAAAAAGTTCGCCAGTCTCCGAGCCGAGGATGGGATGTACCATCTGCGGTCTCTCCCTGGCCTCGCAAATCGACACTGACCACCACATATCCCTCATCCACAATCGCCTCGATGGGACCATCTGCTTGCGAATCGCTCGCTTTACCACCATCCGACAGATACAAATAGGCGGACTCCGAGGGATCCACTGGATGGAATGTCAAAGCGGGTAGAGGAAAATCGTCTCCGCCATGAATCACCAGTTTATCGATGTGATAGCCCTCGCGTTGTACTTTACCAGCGCGATTCGAACGCACTAGAACTTGAGCGGCCGTGGGAACACGGAGCTTTTCGCGAATCAGATTTTGTACGTTGGCAAGCTCTAGAACTCCCGGGCTCTTTTCCCGCCACGCTTGAGCGATGACCGAGTTGAGCGCAAACACGGATCGCTCCTGAGCGCCCAAGAGAACTTGACCTCCGGGCATGACGAGCAGTTTATCTTCGGGCTGGGTTGCATACTCTGCAAAGGACTTGATCGGCGTAGGTTGTTGAGCATCACTGTTGAGCAACCAGCGTTTCATCCAATGCACAATGGCCGCTAGATTTTCAGGCTGGACACCATGGGTCCCATCGGCCTCGACAATCTCCAATCGCTCGGGATAACCGAGTCGCGTGTAGAGCTTTTTATTTTGACGATAGTTGACCCAAGTTCCACTGATGCCGAAAAAGTCATCCGTCGTCGCGCTGATCAATGTAGGCTTGGGCGCTCTTAGCAAAACGTAATCCGACTGATCGATGCCGAGCTTCAGTTGCGCGAAAATATTTTGTTCCGAATCCTGCGGGCCCAACGTTTGAATTAGATGTTCAAACGTGGTTAGATAACAAGCGGGAGCCGCGCAGTAGATTCGATCGTCGAGCGCCATTACATAGCTGGTGAGTGTACCGCCCCCTGAACATCCCATCATCCCTAAACGATCGCGCTTCACATCGGGGCGACTTTCCAGATAATCCAACGCTCGCATCGCATCCCAAATTCGATAAGTCGCCGCGTTGCGACCGACTAGGATGGAACCTGTACCGACTAAAAAATGTTCTTCCGTCGTCGCTTCAAATTGGGGTTGTCCAGCGCTTGTAACGATTTGCGAACGTTCTCCCTGTCCGATCGGGTCATAACATAAAGCCATGATCCCATTCTCGGCCATCGCGATTCCAAAACGCTGGTTGTAATCGGCCGTCTTGCCTGTTCGACTATGGCCGCTGGATACAATGACCGCGGGGAAAGGTCCGGCACCTTTCGGTACGTAAAGGTTGCCCGTCACGCGATGGCCCGGTTGGCTTTCAAAGTGCAGCAATTCGATTCGATAATGGGGCAACTCGATTGTGGATCGCACTTGAGCATTCAGTGGAGTGCGTTCAGGAAAACCACCCAGTTGTTCGATGATTTGAGAACGCAGAGCCGATTGATATTGTCGTACCTCATCGAGTGTTTTCAATTTTTCAACGCGTTGGCCTCTCTGTTTCATCAGCTCCGAAACCTGCTGACTCATGTGACCATACCAAGTAACCTTTTGCTGCGAGCCACCTTCTTCGGAAGGTAGACAACTTAAGTCCTCTGCTGCGTCGATGGGATGGGCCAGAGATAGAGACAGCAACGCGAAGGCGAGAGAGGTAAGAAGTAAACGATTCATGCGGGTATTCCGAGCGTGGGGGTGGGCAGAAATAGCGAGCGAATGAGGCGCGAAATCGAGCGATTTTTAGTTCGATTTTTGGCGAAAAAGAGATGGAAATCGCCCGAAGACCAAATCCATCTCCGAAAAAGCCCGCAAAATATCGGCTATTGCTTGACACGGACCAGTATCATGATGCGTCCGGAAACGTTCCAGTCTTGGATGTAAAGATTGCCATCTTTGTCCCAATAGGAACCGTGCGTTCCGCTAAAGATCCCTTCGATCCATTTTTCTTGAGGCACGTTGAAATTGCGACGCTGAGCAGGATCAGCATTGTGTCCCAACACCGCCATGATGACATTCTCTTTGTCCAGGATCACCACGCGACCCATCAGATCGGGAACTGAAACATAATCGCCTTGAATGGCCACGCTAGTAGGATTTCCTAATCCTGTTACCACTTCTTCGATGAACTCACCTTCCAATGTGTAATGAACCAGTCGCCCTTTCGGTTGGTGGTTGCGATCGCAAATCAGCAAGCGAGGTGGATCGTAGCGAGTATCAAGCGTCATGCCGTGACAGGTGTTGAATTGCTTGAGTTCATTTCCTTTCTCGCCAAAATATTTTAAGTACTTACCGTTTTTGTCATACACGAAAATGTGATTGCTCGCGTAACCATCGGCGAGATAAATATCTCCATTGGGCGCGATGGTGATTGCGGTCGGATTGAACTTGGTGAGCTTTAGTCCTGATTCCTCCGGAAATTTGAGTCGCAAAACAATTTCACCATTTGCGATGTTGAATTTGATTCCTTCCGCATCGTTATTCCGCGCACCGTAAATGAACTCCGTTCCATTCTCATCACGAATTTCCATATCGTGAATGTTGGAATAATCTTTTCCAAGATAATTGTGAATCACTTTACCGTCGGGGGAAAAAACAAAGACTCCCTCCGAGGTGCTGGTGTAAATGTTGCCCGCTTTGTCGATGACAACAGACCCGTGGGTTGATGGCAGCGAGGATTTACCGTCTGGTCTCAAGCCCCAACCAGGTACCGTATCAAACGTCATAATGCCGCATCCCATGCGAACCGGCTTGACCGCTTGGGCGGATGGCACCACTACGGTTACCGTGGCCGATGAACTGACGGATTCCTGCGCGACTCCAAGAACCGAACTGGCTAGAGCTATCCATAGAGAAAAAGGAAGGGCGGATTGCCATTTCATGCTGCGATGATTCCTTGATGATGAGGGAACAAAAAGGGTGGGCTTGCGGTTGTATTGTAATCGGATCGCCTAAGGGATCGAAAGTTCCCCCACGGGACTACGTTGCGGTGAATTCAAATATATAGGGAAAGTTTTTGTTTTGTAGTCTGGAAATCGGGCCAAGCTATGTTACATTTACCCGCTCGCTCTCAAGGAGGCGATCAAGAATAACGCTAGTGAAGGGAACGCGGGTGAAATTCCCGGACGCGGTCGGCATCGTAAAGTCGGACCTCTTCATCAGCTCGAATCTTTTGCGTGGTGCCACGGTCCTGGTATCCCGTTCGGCGTGTTTTTCAGCGGGCACCCGTTCGGTTTCTGTCCCGCTCTAGGAGAACATGCATGCGAACTATCCGCACGCGATCTATTTCTGCTCGTCTTATTGTCAGGCAGCGTGCCTCACAACTCTTTTCCAGCCTGAGCGAGTCGGTAAACCACAGCAGGCCGACGGGGCACTTTGGGGCTGGTCAATTTTCTTCGGGCGGTTTCGTGCGGCGAGTTTCAGCCGGTTTCACACTGGTGGAACTGTTGGTTGTGATCGCCATTATTGGCGTTCTTGTTGGGCTGTTGCTTCCGGCGGTGCAATCAGCGCGAGCCGCTGCACGACGCATCGAATGTTCCAGCAATATTCGTCAGTTGGGTCTAGCAACGTTGATGTATCATGATACGCATCGTCGATTTCCCCCAGCTTCGCTGCCAGGTTGGCCTATGTCGAAGGCTTGGTTTGGATTAGTCGATTACAGTACCAATGCGGTGCAGAAGCATGAAGGAATTCTGGCGCCATTCTACGAGAAGAATTCAGCCGTGATTCGCTGTCCCGATATGACATCGCTGTTTTTGCTTTATGGGGGTGAGACAGGAGGCTATGGTTATAATATGAATCTTGGAGCCACCTTATATCCACCTCCAAGTTATGCACCGCGGGTCCGGTGTCGCAATTTGGCATTCTTTTCCAATGTGGGCACTTCGCGAGCAGTGATGTTCAGCGATGCGGCTCGTATTCAATTGCCTTGGTCGGGTGATCCAACGTTGCGGGCCACAGAAAATTTTTATATTCAAGGTCCACAAGACTTTGATCTATTCACGGCTCCCGGCACTCATTTTCGGCACACATCGGGAATCGCCAATGTCTGTTTTATGGATGGGCATGTGGAAGGACTCACCGGGGTCCAAGGTAATCTGCCAAGCTCTTGGCCTCAATCAGCCATAGAGCTTGCCAATCAAAAGAAGATTGGCTATCTGACCCACAACAGTTGGGGAGATGACACCCAAGGTGCTGCCTATCGGCCCGAGTAGGCGTCGATCGGTCTCCAAAAAATCGGCTCCTTCTCGCTCCCAAACCCCATCCTTGCGGTATCACCTCAGCGGTCAATCGGTGGTGACTTTAGATGGACGCGACTTTTACCTCGGCAAACATGGTTCCGCTGAGTTACTCGTTCGCTACGCCGTCCTTATTCCTAAGCGCCTATCCGAAAACCATGATTTTCTTAAGTGTGTAATATGCACAGGTAAGTTGGCTGATAGGAAATTTGATTTCCAGACAGTGTACCAGAGAACCCGCTTGATCAACATCGCCCACACTTGGCTGCTGCGCTGCGATGCGGCCTGTGCAGCGGGTAGCTCGGCCGGGGCTTCGGCGGATGCGACCACAGCCGCCTTCTTCCGCAGGCCTCGAGACTTAGCTTAGTACCTGTCCAAAAATAATATCGTAGAACGGGTCTCCAGGCCCGTTCGAAAGTAGGTCGGGCCTGGAGACCCGACCTACGAAAATGCGGACTTGTTCTTGGACAGGTACTTATTTGAGTACCAACCGTAATACCGAATCAGGTGCGCGCCCTTGAGAGGAATATGTTGGGAAAACTCGTCCAGGAAATCGAGTGGCTCGAGAATCTGAAAGTTGCGTGGCACGCCCGCTTGCATTCCGTCTCCCTTTGGATCGGGGAACGCCCGGCAAGCCTGCTTCTCGGACTGATCGATGACTTGGCCCGTGTCGCTGAGCTTGACCAGTCGCGACAACCTTAAAGGACAGGCACCAAGCCAGAATCTCGGTCCCATAGCGCTCGACGGCTTGTTCAAGAATACTTTCGAACGCTTCGTAATCGCCAGCTTTCTCGAAGAGGGTCATGCGGGCATTGCCGCGATTGAGCTGGCGACTTGTGCAAAATGAATTTCCCAATCGGCGATATCCCACACTGTCCTATCCCGACAATGTGTTAGAGGTATGGGACCTTGCCGAATGCGAAGCCGAATGGGATGAATGAGACCGCAGAAGACAGGGGTTGGTGGGCGGAGCATGGTAGCTGCCAGTTGTGCCTCCGACCGGCACAAGGCCGACGGAGGGCTGCCTCGGCGCATGTGATTGGCGCGCCGAAGACTTGCAACTCGGGCGGCGATGGTGGATCATACGGTATCGGCCGGTCGAATCAGGGCATGAACGCCAGTCCTCAAGATAGTTGATGCATAAAGCATTCCCAATCCCTTCGGGCCGGCGTTATGCCGATCGTTAGCCGCAAGAGGATCGCCATGCCTGTGTCCCGCCTGTGGCGACAAGGTGTTTGAGCACTGGCCATTCGGCTGGGACGCTCACTCAGCTCATCAATGCAACGCCGTAGCCGGCGCCACCGAGCAGGCTCGAAAGAACGCTTTC
>Ga0169931_10000804_pt1 | contig 52262 bp, 39 predicted proteins | sample Kivu_15m_20L_FD_129675 | JGI IMG/M metagenome (GOLD analysis project Ga0169931, IMG submission 129675) | Freshwater microbial communities from Lake Kivu, Western Province, Rwanda to study Microbial Dark Matter (Phase II) - Kivu_15m_20L... | ecosystem: Environmental > Aquatic > Freshwater > Lake...
GCGGGTCCGCGACCCGATTCAACATCTCGACCAGAGATACGGACATGGCTTCACCCCGTGAGTGCAGGCCATCTACCTAACCCACCAACTCCCGCCAACCTCAACTCAGAAATAGCCCTGGGCTCGCGCGGGCGCTGCGCCCGGCACCGCTTGACGTTGCGCCCCGGTGTGGTATTACTCTCTGAATCACGCGCCGTCGCGCGCACAAGTAATAAGGGCTGCCTCTCATGGCACACGTCGTTACCGCGAACTGCAACGACTGTAAGTACACCGACTGCTGCGTCGTCTGCCCGGTGGAGTGCTTCTACCAAGACGACAAGATGCTCTACATCGACCCGGAAGACTGCATCGACTGCGAAGCGTGCGTGCCCGAGTGCCCGGTCGAAGCGATCTACTCCGAGCCGAACGTGCCGGCCCAGTGGAGCAGCTACATTCAACTGAACGTGGAGCGCGCCGCGGCGCTCAAGGCCGCCGGCGGCGACGCGCACATCACCGAAAAGGGTACCGCCCTCGAAGGCCCGGACTGCAAGAAAAAGTGACCAGTGGGCGGTGAGCCGTGGGCTGTAAATCGCGGAGCGCGGTTGCGAATCGCCCGCTCCGCCAGTTTCTTTCTGCCCACTGACCACCCCCCACTGCCCACTCAACAATGACCGGCATTCTCCTCATCCAACTCGGTACGCCGGACAAGCCCACGTATCGCGGGCTGTTCCCGTACTTGCGGCAGTTCCTCTCCGATCCGCGCGTGATCGAGGTGCCGCGGGCGATTTGGCTCCCGCTCCTCTACTTGCGCATCCTCCCGTTCCGCTCCGGGGCCAGCGCCGCGAAGTACGCGCGCATTTGGGACGCCAAAACCGGCTCGCCCCTGATGCACTACACGCTGCGCCAAACCGAACTGCTGAAAGCGCAGTTCCCGGACAACCCGGTGCGGTTCGGCATGATCGTCGGCAACCCGCCGCTCCGCGACACCGTTCACGAGATGGTCAAGGCCGGCGTGGACCGCGTGATCGCGATGCCGATGTTCCCGCAGTACTCCGCGACCTCGTTCGCCAGCGCCACCGACTCGCTGTTCAAAGCGCTTACGACGGTGCGCCGCGTCCCGGCGGTGCGGGTGGTGCCGCCGTATTACGATCACCCCGCGTACCTCGACGCACTCGAAGCCAGCATCCGCGACGACCTGAAGAAGCTCCCGTGGGAGCCGGAACACTTCGTCATCAGCTTCCACGGCATTCCGAAGAAGTACGCGCAGCGCGGCGACCCCTACGCGACGCACGTCGTGCGCACCACGCAAGCGCTCGTGAAGCGCATGGGCTGGCCGCGGCACCTGTGGACGCAAACCTACCAGTCGCGGTTCGGCCGCAGCCCGTGGCTGAAGCCGTACACCGACGACGTGCTCGAAGCGCTCGCCAAGAAGGGCACGAAGCGCGTGTACGTGGCGCTCCCGGGGTTCACCGCGGACTGCCTCGAAACGATCGACGAGATCGGCAACGAGAGTCGCGAGGTGTTCGAGCACGCCGGCGGCGAGCACCTGAAGAGCGGCACCTGCCTGAACGACCACCCGGTGTGGATCGACGCGCTGGCCCGCATCGTGCGCGACGAGGGCCACGGCTGGCTGAAGGGGTAGTTCCGAGTCGGGTTACGCGGTTCGCGCTTCGCCGATTGCCGCACAGGGCTTCCGCCCTGTGCTATGTAAGCCGGCCCTTCGGGCGGAAAGCCAACGCGCGCAGTTCCTGCCTTTGCACCCGCGAAGCGGGTCGCCTATCGTAGCACAGGGCGGAAGCCCTGTGCGCCCTTCGCGGACCCGTCACTATGTCCGGCCCCCCGTGGCTCGTCCCGCGCACCGCGTACGTGCACGTGCCGTTCTGCGCGCACCACTGCGGGTACTGCGATTTCGCCGTCACCGCGGGCAACGATCACCTCATCGACCTGTACCTCGAAGCGCTCGCGGCCGAACTCGGCACCCTCGGCGCGCCGCGCGAAGTCGAAAGCCTCTTCATCGGCGGCGGCACGCCCACGCACCTGAACCCGGACCAGCTCGCCCGCCTGCTCCGAACGATCAACGCTTGGCTCCCTTTGCAGGGGCAAGGGGCAAGGGGCAAGGGGCAGAGTAGGGGCGCGGGGCATGGGGCAAGAGGCGAGCGAGCGGAGCCATTTTCTCTCGCCCCTCGCCCCTCGCCCCTTGCCCCTACTCTGCCCCATGCCCCTGAATACTCTTCAGAGGCCAATCCCGATTCGCTCACCGAAGAGAAGGTCGCGGTGCTGGCCGCGTTCGGGGTGAATCGCGTCAGCATCGGGGTGCAGTCGTTCCGCGCACCGGCACTCGCGGCGCTCGAGCGCGCGCACACCGGCGATCACGTTTCGCGCGCCGCGGACGCCGTTCGCAAGCACATCGCCAACGTGTCGTTCGATCTCATCTTCGGCGCACCGGGAACGACGCTGAGCGATTGGGACGCGGACCTGAGCGCGGCACTCGCGCTCGGCCCGAATCACGTTTCCACCTACGGCCTCACCTACGAGAAGGGCACTCCGCTGTGGAAACGGCGCGAGCGTTCGCAACTGGTGCCCGCGAGCGAAGACGACGAACTCGCGATGTACGAACTGGCGATGGATCGGCTCACCGCGGCCGGCTTTGCGCATTACGAAATCTCGAACTTCGCGCGCCCCGGCGGACGGTGCCGGCACAACGAGCGCTACTGGGCGAACGACGCCTACTTCGGCTTCGGCGTGGGCGCGGCGCGCTACGTGAACGGCGCGCGCGAGTTGAACGTGCGCGACACGAAGCTCTACATCCGCAAGGCGCTCGCGGGCGAACCGACCACCTTTCAGCGCGAGGAACTCGCCCCCCGTGCGCGCGCCTTCGAGACGATGGCAACGCAACTGCGCCGCGCGGAGGGCATCGTGCGCGCCGACTTCGTCGCGCGCACCGGGTTCGAGCTAGATGCGCTCGTGCCCACCGCGCTCGCGCTACTGCGCGACACCGGTTGCACCACCGACACCGGCGATGCGGTGTTCCTGACGCGCCGCGGGAAGTGCGTGGCCGACGCCGCGGTCGCGGAACTGCTGAAGTACAATGCCGAGCATTAGGAGTGCTCCCGATGCTCGAATCCGTTTGGCTGGTTCACCCGGACGAAGAGGCTTGCGCGGCGTTCCGCGCGCGGTTCACCGGGCTGCGCGGGGTGCGCGTGATCCGCGCCCGCTTCGAGGAGTTGGACCCGCACGACGCCTTCGTGACCGCGGGCAATTCCTACGGGCTGATGACTGCGGGCATCGACGCCGCCGTGGTAGACCGGTTCGGCGAACAGATCATGCGCCGCGTGCAGCACCGCATCATGGCCGACTACTACGGCGAACAACCGGTTGGCACCGCGTTCGTGATCGACTCCGGGTTCGACGCGATCCCGTTTCTGGTTCACGCGCCGACGATGCGCGTGCCCGGAAGCATTGAAGGCACGGAGAAGGTGTACACGGCGACGTGGGCGGCGCTGGTCGCCATCGGCGCGCACAACGCGACGGCCGCGCGCAAGATCGCAACCGCGGCGTTCCCGGCGTTCGGCACCGGGTTCGGCGGCGTGTCGTTCGACGAAGCCGCGCGGCAAATGGCGGTCGCGTACCGCTACTTCCTCGAACCGGCGCACCGGCTCGATTGGGAAACGGTCACGGCGCGGCACCGCGCGATCGTGTACGACGGCGCGAATCGCGTTCTCAAGTGAGCGCTGTTCGCTAAACTATTCGCATGTCCACACCAGCCATTCGGAAAGCCACTAAGCACCTTGTGGCGAACTGCGCGATCATGGAAGCCGTCGTCGGGCGCGTCGGGCCGTGTGCGCTGGAGGCGAGCGAACACGACCCGCTCACGCTCCTCGTGCGGTGCGTGGTGGGCCAGCAGATTTCGGGCAAGGCCGCGCAGTCCATCTTCGCGAAGCTGTGCGCCGCCGTCGGCGGGCCGCCACTGCCGCTCCTCAAACTCGCACGCCTGCGCGAACCGCAGTACAAGGCGTGCGGCATCTCCGGGCCGAAGCAGCGCACGATCCGCGCCGTGGTGGATCACGTGAAAGCGAACGCGGACCTGCTCCCGGCGATCCCGGAGTTGAGCGACGACGACATCCGCGACCGCCTCACCGTCGTGAAGGGCGTCGGCCCGTGGACGGTGGACATGTTCCTCATGTTCGGGCTTCTGCGACCCGATGTGTGGCCGGTGGGAGATTACGGCATCAAGGTCGCGGTGAAGGAACAACTGAAGTTGCGCGCGCTCCCGGACGCGAAGAAGCTGGCGAAAGTCGGCGAGCGCTGGAAACCGCACCGCACCGTCGCCGCGTGGTACCTGTGGCGCACGCTGGACAAGGAGTATCGCGAAAAGGAGTAAGCGCGACCTACGTCCTCGCAAACGCCGCGTCCCATTCGGGTAGCTTCGCGCGCAGTTCCTCCGCGCTTGCGGCGCGCAGCGTGACGTGGCCCACCTTGCGGCCCGGGCGCGACGACTTGCCGTACAGGTGCAACTTCGCTTCGGAAAGCGCCAGCACGCGGGCCGCGTCCGGCACGTCGCCGATGAAGTTGTACATCACCGAATGGCCCACCGCGAGCGGGCTGCCGAGGGGAAGGCCGCACACCGCGCGGACGTGGTTCTCGAACTGGCTCGTCAGCGCGCCTTCAATCGTCCAGTGCCCGGAGTTGTGGACCCGCGGGGCCATTTCGTTCGCCAGCAGCCGCGGGCCGTCTTGGAACCATTCGATCGTGAGCACGCCGACGTAATCCAGTTCGGTCAGCACGCGGGCCGCGAACTCGGCGGCGCGCTCGCCCAACTCTTCGCCCAAATCCGGGGCCGGCGCGATCGAGCGGTGCAAGATGCCGTCGATGTGGACGTTCTCCACGAGTGGGTAAGTTGCGATCTGCCCGTCGCGCGAGCGCACCGCGATGATGGACAGCTCGCGGTCGAACGGCACGAACCCTTCGAGGATCAGCGGCCGACCGCCGAGCTTCGTCCACGCGCTTTCGGCATCGGCTTGCGTGCGCAGAACGGCTTGTCCTTTGCCGTCGTACCCGAAGCGGCGCGTCTTTAGCACGGCCGGCAATCCGATGCGTTCCACGGCGTCGCGGAAGTCGGCTTCGGAATCGACGGCCGCGAACGGCGGCGTGGGGATGCCGAGCGAGGCGAAGAACTGCTTCTCCGCGAGCCGCTCTTGAGACACCTCCAGTGCGCGCGGTGGCGGGAACACCGGCAGGCGCTCCGCGAGCCACCGCGCCGATTCCACCGGCACGTTCTCGAACTCGAACGTCACCGCGTCCGAGTCTTTGGCGAGGTCGTACAGCGCGCGGAAGTCGTCGAACTCGCCGGCCACTTGTGCGCACACCTGCGCCGCGCTCGCCCCCGCGGTGGGTTCGAGGACCGTACAGCGCACGTTCAGAGGGTACGCGGCGAGCGCGAGCATGCGCCCGAGTTGCCCGCCGCCGAGAATGCCGAGTCGCATGGGGGGAAGTATAGGGGTAACACGATTGGCTTGTCCGCGAAGGCCGCACAGGGCTTCCGCCCTGTGCTATGGAAGCCGGCCCCTCCGGGGCGGAAGACAAAGGCGCACGGCGAACGCCTTTGCACCCTGCGAAGCAGGGTCGCCGTACATAGCACAGGGCGGAAGCCCTGTGCGGCCGACACGGTGTGCGAAACAACCCCGTGCAGATTTCCGTTGTGCGCAACCGCGCGGCGCGGCATGCTATATCAGCCGACACAACCTGCCACGAGGCTCGCGATGACCGGAGCCGCTCGCTCCCGCCTGCTCGCTCTTTCGTTGGTTCTGCTCGCAACGCCCGAAGTTCGCGCCGCCGATCCGTTCGCGGAGAAGGTGCGGCCGTTCCTGAACGACTACTGCGTGCGGTGCCACAACGAGAAGACCAAAGGCGGCGAACTCGACCTCAAGCGGTTCACCACCGCTTCGCAACTGCTCGACGACTTCCGCCAATGGGAGCACGTCGTGACGTTCCTGCGCAAAGAAGAAATGCCGCCCGTGAAGGCGAAACAGCCCACCGCCGAACAGCGCGCGGAGATGATTCGCACCATCGAAGGCGTGCTACTCGCAGAAGCGAAGAAGCTCGCGGGCGACCCCGGTGTGGTGCCCCCGCGGCGGCTCACGAACGCCGAGTACGACTATACCACGAGCGACCTCGTCGGCGCGGCGATTGCGCCCGCGAAGGCGTTCCCGGTCGATCCCGCGAGCGGCGAAGGGTTCAACAACACCGGCGAGGCGCTCACGCTGTCGCCGAGCCTGTTCAAGAAGTATTACGCCGCGGCCGAGTTCGTCAGCGAACACGCGGTACTCACCACCGAGGGCTTGCGGTTCGCGCCGCACCCGGCGGTCGCGTTCGCGGACCGGCAGAAGTTCTACGAGAGGCAAATTATCGCGTTCTACGAAGCGCACGCGGTCGATCACGCCCGGTACTTCACCGAACTGTGGCTGTACAAGCACAGCAAGCAGAAGAAGGGCAGCGCGGGCGCGTGGGCCGCCGACCGCGGGTTGAGCGCGAAGTACGCCGAAGCGCTGTGGGCCGCACTCGAGGGCGAATCCACCGACAAATACTTCTTGGCGTGGCTGCGCGACCGGTGGGCCGGGTTCCCCGCGCCGAAGGACGCCGACAAACCGACCGCCGCGGAAGTGCAGAGCGCCGCGAAAGCGCTCGCCGCGGACGCGACGAAACGCGGCAAGGAACTCGCGCCGAAGGAAACCGAAGCGATTGTGGCGAACGCGGGCAACGGCCCGGTCGATCACCTCGCGCGCCGCCGCAAGACCGCCGACACCCGCGACACTGCTGCCCCCGCGAACCTGACCAAGTTCCGCGTCGCGACCCCGGGGACGATCCCGGTCCCGGTGCCGGTCGCGCAGCCGACCGCGGAGGAAGTTCAATCCGCGAACGCGTTCTGCAAACTGTTCCCCAACCGCTTCTACTATGTGGACAACACGCGCGGCCTCTCCGCCGGGTTCCACCTCATCGAAGGCTTCTTCCGCGACGACCGCCCGCTGTGCCGGCACGTACTGAGCGAGGCCGAGAACGCGGAGCTAGACAAACTGTGGCGCGAGCTGTACTTCGCCACCGGCATCTGGGAGAAGATGCTTCGCGGGTTCGTGTTCTTCGAGCGCTCGGAGCGAAACTTCCTCAAACACAAAGATTTCGACGAGTTCAAAGAAGAAGACCCGGCTCTCACGAGTGACGAGGTTCTCGCACGCTTCCAAGAGGCATACCTGCGGCGCTCGAACGTGAAGCTCACCGGCGACGCGCTCGCTGCGCACCCGGTCAGCGTGTTCTTCACCGACGTGCGCACCGGATTGAAGAACCACACGGCCGCGCTGAAGAAGGCCGAAGCCCTCTACTTCAACGACATCCTGAGCTTCGCGGAACGCGCGTACCGCCGCCCGCTGACGCCTGCCGAACGCGAGAAGCTCGAAGCGTTTTACGCGCAAGTGTGCGCCGACAAAGACCACGGCACCGAGGCCGCGGTGCGGGCGTGCGTCACGCGCGTCCTCGTGTCGCCGCACTTCCTGATGCGGTTCGCGCCGACGCCCGCGGGGAACAGCGTTTCGCCGCTGCCGGACCTCGCGCTCGCGTCGCGCCTCAGCTACTTCCTGTGGTCCGGGCCGCCGGACGCGGAGTTGCTCGCGCTCGCGAAGGCCGGCAAACTCAGCGACGAGAAGGTGCTGCGCGAGCAAGTGCGCCGGATGGCCCGCGACCCGAAGGTGAGCCGGTTCGCGCTCGAATTCTTCGGCCAGTGGCTCGGCTACCGCGACTTCCTCACGCAAGAGGCCGTGAACCGCACAGCATTCCCCATGTTCGATGACGCGCTGAAGCAGGCGATGTTCGAGGAGCCGACTCGTTTGCTCGCTCACCTGATTCGCACCGACAAACCGATCACGGAGTTGCTGAACGGCGACACCACGTTCGTGAACAAGAAACTCGCGGCGCACTACGGCTTGCCGTTCCGCGGCACCGGCGACGAGTGGGTGGAAGTGAACGGCCTGCGCGCCGCCGGTCGCGGGGGCGCGATGGGGATGGCCGTGTTCCTCACGAAGAACTCGCAGCCGCAGCGCACCAGTCCGGTGAAGCGCGGGTTCTGGGTGGTTCACAAACTGCTCGGCGAACACATTCCGCCGCCCCCGCCGGACGTGGCCGTCTTGCCCGCGAAAGAAACCGACACCAACGGCAAAACGGTGCGCGAACTGCTGAAGCTGCACGTTTCGGAAGCCGCGTGTTCGCGGTGCCACGTGCGCTTCGACCCGGTCGGGCTTGCGATGGAGGGCTTCGACCCCGTCGGCCGCGCCCGCACGAAAGACCTCGCGGGCCGCGCGATCGACAACGCGGTGACACTCCCGAACGACAAGGTGGCCCGCGGCGTGCCCGCGTTCGCCGATCACCTCGCTGAGACGCGCAAAGCGGACTTCGCCCGCACGCTCAGCCACAAGTTCCTCGGGTACGCGCTCGGTCGCTCGCTGCAACTGTCCGACCAACCGCTGTTGGACGCGATGCAGGCCGAATTGCAGAAGACCGATTACAAGCTGTCGGCGCTGTTCGAGTTGGTCGCCACCAGCCCGCAGTTCCGTACGCAGAGAGCCAAAGACTTCGCGCCCGCGAACTACAAGGCGCGCGAATAGGCGAGAGATGCGCAGGAGTTACGCGGCCAGTGAATCGCGTAGCCCTAATACGCGCGAAGCGCCCCTCACCCGCCCGCGAAGCGCGGGCACCCTCTCCCCGCTGGCGCGGGGCGAGGGCCGGTGCGATTCGCGCACCGTGTTCGCTTCGCGCGCGTTGAAGCAACACGACGGCTCGGTGAGCTCCGCCCTCGCCCCGCGCCAGCGGGGAGAGGGCAGCGAACGAAGTTCGCGGGTGAGGGGCGTGTCGCGCGTAATGGGGCTCCGCGCGTCCGAAGGTTCTGATCCGTCTTGTTTGGGAACACAACTTGGGGCAGTTACCCCACGCTCAGGAGATTCCGAAATGATCGCCGAAACTGCCGTCTCGCGCCGCGTGCTGCTCAAAGGCCTCGGGTTCACGGTCGCGCTGCCGTGGCTCGAGTCCGCGAGCGCGTTCGCCGCACCCGCGACGAAGAAAGCCCCGCAGCGGTTCGCGTGCCTGTTCATCGGCGACGGCATTTCGCCGCCGCACTGGTGGGCCAAGGGCGACGGCGCGAACATGGAACTCGGGTCGAGCCTGCAACCGCTCGCGCCGTTCCGCGAGAAGCTGAACGTCATCAACGGGCTGTTCAACCGCGAGGGCGACGGCGGGCACGCGCGCTGCACCGGGAACATCCTCAGCGGCGCGGCGCTCCAGCGGGGCCGCACCATTCGCGGCGGCGTCAGCATGGACCAACTGCTCGCCAAGCACTTCGAGGAAGACACCGCGGTCCCGAGCCTCGTGCTGGGCTGCGAACAGCCGGTCAGCGGGTTCCACGAGAGCCAGTACTCGATGGTGTACGCCTCGCACATCTCGTGGCGCAACGGCGATTCGCCGGTGCCCATCGAACTGTACCCGGCGCTCGCGTTCGACAGCCTGTTCGGCGGCAAAGCCGGCAAACTGCAAGGCAGCATTCTGGACGACGTGCTGCAACAGGCGAACGACATCAGCGGCAAAGTGAGCGGCACGGACAAGGTGAAACTGGACGAGTACCTGAGCAGCGTCCGCGAAACCGAACAGCGCGTGCAGAAGCTCAACAAGATGGCGAAAGACGACGCCCCGGTCGTGCCGGCCGGTCAGCGTCCGCCGGTGGGCCAGCCGAAAGACTTCCGCGAGTACGCGAAGCTCATGTGCGACATCATCGCGCTCGCGTTCCAGACCGACCGCACGCGGGTTGCCACGCTGCTCATGTCGCGCGACCTCAGCGGCCAAGTGTACCCGTTCCTCAACATCCGCGACGACCACCACAGCTACTCGCACTCGAACGAGGGCAAGGAGTATCAGGCGATCGTGAAGTTCCACGTCGAGCAGTACGCGTACCTGCTCGAGCGCCTGTCGAAGATGCAAGAGGGCAGCGGCACCGTGCTGGACAACTCGTGTATCATGTTCGTCTCCGAACACTGGAACGCGCACAACGGGAACCAAGTCCCGCTGGTGCTCGCGGGCGGCCTCGGCGGCGCGCTGAAGACCGGGCGCGCGCTCGATTACCTGAAGGCCGGGAACGACAAGCGCAAGCTGTGCTCGCTGTACCTGAGCCTGATGGACCGCATGGGCGTGACCGCGCCGGCGTTCGGCGACGCCAAAGAGCGCCTCGCGGGGGTGTGACGCGCCGCTCTTCTTGCCCTCTCCCCGCGCGAGCGTGGGAGAGGGTGGCCGAGTCTTCGAGGCCGGGTGAGGGGCGAGTAGTTACACGACCTGTCGAGTAGCTGAACCAGTCGGATAGCTCACCCCTCACCCGGCGGCGAAGCGCCGCCACCCTCTCCCGCAAGGGGAGAGGGCAAAATGCAACTCGGTCTACACAGCGCCTTAATAAAACCTCGTCCGTCCGCCTTTCTTCCACTTCCCGCGGGCTATCGCGGTGCGAGCGCGTAAAACGCGAGCATGCACCGCGAAATCAGCCACGCCGACGACCCGTTTCACAACGAATCGCCGCTCGGCCTGTACCTGCTCACCGCGCTCGTCGGCGCGCTCGTGTGCGCCGACCTGTGGCCCGTCGTCGCCAACTGGCTCAAGGGCCAAGGCGTCGAAACGTACTCGTGGGCGCGCGAACTGTACGGGTTCCGCTACGCGCTGCTCGCCGCGATCCTCGGCGGCGGGCGGGTGCTGTACACCTCGCTCGAAGCGCTCTTCGACGGCCGCATCGGTTCCGACCTCGCGCTCGCCATCGCGTGCCTCGCGGCCATCGTGATGAAGGAACCGGTGGTCGCGGCCGAAGTGGTGCTCATCGGGCTGATCGGCGAGTGCCTCGAAGCGTTCACCTTCGCCCGCACGCAGAACGCCCTCGGCAAACTCGCCGAACTGTTTCCCAAACGGTGCTGGGTGCTGCGCGACGGTCAAGAAGTGCGCGCCTACACCTCCGACCTCATCGTCGGCGACAAAGTCGTGGTCAAACCCGGCGGGCGCGTCCCGGTCGATGGTGTGGTAATCGACGGCCGGTGCGCCGTGGACGCGAGCGCGATTACGGGCGAGAGTCTGCCGGTCGATAAGGGGCCGGGCGACGCGGTGCTCGCGGGCTGCATCGTGCAGAACGGTTCGCTCACGGTCGAAGCGCAGAAGGTGGCGAAGCAGACCGTCGCCGGGCAGGTGATCGAACTCACTGCGCAGGCGCTCAAGGACAAAGCCCCGCTGGAGCGGTACGCGGACCGGCTCGCCCGGCTGTTTCTGCCCGCGGTGCTGGTGCTGGCGGCGCTCACGTTCGGGGCGAATCTCGCGTACCAGATGAGCGGCACCCCGCAACCGGGCACCGCGAAGCCGTCGCTCCGCGCCGCGGCGAAGGTGGCCGCTTACCCGGCGCTCGCGGTGCTGGTGGTGGCGTGCCCGTGCGCGCTCATTCTCGCCACGCCCGCGGCCGTGATCGCGGCACTCGGCCGGCTCGCGGGCACCGGCGTGCTCATCAAGGGCGGGTCGGCGCTCGAACGGCTCGCGAGCGTCACCGCGTTCGCGTTCGACAAGACCGGCACGCTCACCGAAGGCAAACTCCAACTCGGCGACGTGGTCGTGCTGAGCGGAACGCCGGACGAACTCCTTCGCGCCGCCGCGTCCGCCGAACAGCGGAGCGAGCACCCGCTCGCGCGCCTTTTGGTGCGCGAGGCCGCGGCGCGCAATCTCGCGCTTCCGGAAGTGGCCGACTTCCGCGCGCACCCCGGGGCGGGCGTGAGCGCGACCGCGAACGGCGATTCGCTCCTCGTCGGCACCCGGCGCTTGCTGGAAGAGCAGGGCGTGCCGGTGCCGCCCGAAGCGGTCGCGGCGCTCGAGCAACTCGATGCGACCGGCCAAACGTCGCTGCTGGTGGTTCGCGCCGGGGCGGTTCTGGGTGCGATCGGTGCCCGCGACACGCTGCGCCCGGAAGCGGCGCAAGTGCTCGCCGACCTGCGCGCGCTCGGCATTTCGCCCGTCGCGCTGCTCACCGGGGACCGCGCCGCGGTCGCGCGGGCCGTGGGCGAACAGCTACCCGTTACTGAAGTGCGCGCCGAGTTGCTCCCGGCGGACAAAGCCCGAATAGTGGGCAGTGGCGAGTGGTCAGTGAGCGGTGAAGAGGCTTCTGCTTCTCTGCCCACTGACCACCGCCCACTTCCCACCGCATTTGTGGGCGACGGCATCAACGACGCGCCGGCGCTCGCGCGCGCCGCGGTTGGGGTCGCCATCGGCGGCGGGCGCGGCACCGACATCGCGGCCGAAGCCGGCGACATCGTGATGATGGGCGAACCGCTCAAGCCGCTCCCGCTGCTCGTGAAGTTGTCGCGCGAAACGGTGCGCATCATCCGGCAGAACATCCTCATCTTCGCGTTCGGCGTGAACCTGCTCGGCATCGTGCTCACCGGGTGGCTGTGGCCGCTGATCGCCACTTCGCCGGACTGGTACGAATCCGCGCCGCTCGCGGGTGTGATCTACCACCAACTCGGTTCGCTCGCGGTGCTGCTGAACTCGATGCGCCTGCTCGCGTTCGAGCGCACCGACAGCCGCACGCTGGCCCGCGCGAAGGCCGCGACGCGGTCCGTCGAAGGGTGGCTCTCGCGCTGGTCGCTCGACGGCTTCCTGCACGAACTCGGCCACCGGTGGAAGCTCGTGTGCGGCGTCCTACTCGCGTTCGGCCTGTGCGGGTGGTTCGCCACCTGCTTCGCGCAGATCGAACCGGACGAAGTCGGCGTCGTGCGGCGCTTCGGCGAACTGCGCGACGACCTGCAACCCGGGCTGCACGTGCGCTGGCCGTGGCCCGTCGAAACGGTGACGCGGGTGCGCCCGGCGGAAGTGCGCACGGTGGAAGTGGGCTTCCGACTGGTGGGCGACCCCTCGAGCGCGGGCAAGGCGCGCTCGTACACGTGGGCCGGTTCGCACGTCGAGGGCGGCGCGCCGCTCACCGACGAGGCCGTGATGATTACCGGCGACGGCGACCTCGTGGTGATCCTCGCCACCGTGCGCTACCGCGCGCGGAATCCGCGCGCCTTCTTGCTCGGCACCGCGAACCCGGACGCGGTGATCCGCTCGTCGGCGGAGTCGGTGGTGCGCGAACTCGTGGCGGGTGCGCGGTTCTTGGAACTGCTCACCACGCGCCGCGCGGACCTCGAGCGCGCCGCGCTCGAGCGCCTCGACCGCCGCCTCGCGCGCGCGTCGGCCGACGGGTTGGGCGTCGCGCTCGACGGTTTCGCGCTGCACGACCTGCACCCGCCGGTGGAAGTGGTGAACGCCTACCACTCGGTTGCGAAGGCGATTCAGGAGCGGGACCGCGAGATCAACAACGCGACCGCCGACGCGCTGCGGGTGCGCCGGCGGGCCGAAGAAGAGGCCGACCGCGTGCTGAAGCGCGCGACCGCCGACGCGCACGCGGCGCTGGAAGCCGCCCGCGCCGACCGCGACGCCTTCCTCGCGCTTCACGCCGCGCGCGTCAAACTGACCGACGGAGAGGAAGCCGCGTTCGCCCGCGAGCGCGACGCCCGCGTGAAAGCCGGGCAACCGGTCGCGGGGGTGGATCAGGATTTGGCCGCGCGGCGCGCGAACGTGTTGGCCGAGCGCCGCGCGATTCTCGATTCGCGCCTCACGTACCAAACGCTGGTCGAAGCGCTGCAGGGCCGCGACAAAGTGCTGATCGACTCGGGCGACGTGCCGGGCAAGAGGCACCTGTTCCTGCTGGACCCGGACCTGCTGCGGTTCCCGTCGCCGGTCGCCCCGCTGAACCCCGAGAAGTGAGTTCCGAGCGAGCCACGGGTTTATCCCCGTGGTCTTCGCATCTAGAAACACCACGGGGATAAACCCCGTGGCTCGCTTTTGCGTTGCGTCACTCGTCATCGTCTTCAAAGCGGCGCCGCGGGCGGCGCGCCGTTTGGCCGCCGGCGTTGCGTACTACCATCACGAGTGCCGCGATTCCCACGAGCAGCATCACGGCGCCGATCAGAAGCGCCGCGATCTTGAACGCCCGGGGCGTGCGCGCCTGCGGTTCCGGGTCCGCTTGCGGCGCGTTCGCGCCTTGCTCCGGTGCCGGCGCACTCGGCACCTCGACCGGTGCCGGCCCGCCGGCCGCGGGGTTCACCGGGAGCGGCGCGGCGTCGTCCGGGCCGCCACCGCCGACGGGCGGCGGAACCGGCGCGTTGGGGATCGGGGCGAAACCGCCCGGAGCGCCGCCCCCACCGGCACCGCCGCCACCGCCACCGGGGTTAATCGTCGTTCCGGTGAAGATCACGCCGCACACCGGGCACCGCGTGTGGTGCGAGTGCGGCGTGGTCGTGGTGCCGAGGTGCGCTTTGCACTTCCCGCACGTCCAACTGTAGGTCGTCTGCCCCGGCAGACCCGGCAACCCGCCGATCCCGCCGCCGTGAATGCCGTGGATGCCGCCCGGCACCCCCGCGATGCCGCCGGCGATACCCGCGCCGTGAATCCCCGCGATCCCGGCACCGTGAATGCCGGTAATGCCCGCGCCGTGAATCCCCGTGATGCCGCCGGGCATTCCGGTGATGCCGCCGGGCGGGCGCAGCGGCGAACCGCCGATCCCGCTGATGCCGCCGGGCATTCCCGTAATGCTTCCCGGCGGGCGACCGGGCATTCCGCTAATGCCGCCCGGCGGCCGACCGGGTTGGGCTTGGCCGGGTTGCACGACGAACCCGAACGCGGTGACGGCGCAGATGCCCGTGAGTGCGAAGCGAATGCCGAACACGTTGGCGCGCATGTCAGCCCCGGCAGTAGGGGAAGGGGGAATAGAACTGTACCCGCGCGCGGTCCGCGGTTCAACGTTCGGGGCGCGAAGTCGGTGTGATTGCCGCGCCACTGAAATCATCAGGTCGGGATTCTCACGGCGTTGCAGACGGCCCAGTTGAGCGCACCCGCTCGGCCCTTGAACGGTTCGCCGGGCGCGCCCGGGTTGCATCACCGCAGTTCGACGCTCTCACCCCCAGCGCTCCACGCTCCCACCGGTGCGCTCCACCAACTGCGCGTATGCGGCTTCGGTGCGGACCGTCGCCCACCAATCGTCGGCCACGTGGTGTTCCAAAATCAGGTCGTCGCCTTCCCAAAACGTGACCGGGTCGCGGAACCAGTACCACTTCGGAAGGCTCGTTTCCACCAAACCCGCCAAGAGCGCGTCGCGCGTGCCCTCTTCTGGCGGAAACACCTGACACCAGATCACCCCGCGGTCGAACTTCGCTTCGTACACCGCGGCGAACAGCACGAACGCGGAGAGCGTGTCGCTCACGCAGCGGTTGTCGTCGCCACCGTAGACCGGCGGATCGGCAAGGCGCAGGTCTTCCGCGCGGACGTACCAGCGCGTGCAGCCTTGGTTCTCGATGCGCACCAGTAGTTGCCCGTCGTTTTCGAGGTGCAGGTGTGCGAGTTCTGTGAATCGGTCTTGGCGCGAGAACACGTCCGCGCGCTTCCCGGCGATGGCGTAGAACTCGCGCAGCGCCGCGGGGAGAGCGAACTCGAGTCGCGCCTCCGCGTGCGCGAGTTCGGCTTCGTGGTACCCGTCGTCGGCGCGAAGCGGTTCGCGCCACACGTCCACGAAGCGATCGAGGAGCCGCCAGCGCGACCCGCGATCCGTTGGGAGCGCTGCGAACATCGGGCGGTGCCGGCGCGCGTAGCCCAGCGCGGCGAGCCATTCGGCGTCCGCTGTGGCGAACAGTTCGGTGCGCGCCGCTTTCGCCTCCCAGTAATCCGCTTTCAGAACGGACAGCGTACTCAGCCGCTCCGCGGCGCGAATGACCGCAGCGCGCGGGTCGCCGCGCTCGTCGAGCCAGTCCGCGTAGACCAGCTTCGCGGTCGCGTCGTCCGGGTGCCCGCGAATGTGCGCGAGCAGGGCCGCTTCGTCGCTCATGCGCGATCCTACTTCACCGCGGCCGGGTCGAAGTGCGGGTTCTGGATCAGGCCCACGCGGTTGCCGAACGGGTCGTCTACCATTACCACGCGAATGCCACCGCCCACGTCTTGCAGCGGCGAACCGATCTTCGCGCCCAGCGCCAGCACGCGCGCCAGTTCCGCGTCGATGTCCGCGGTGCCCCAGTACACTTCCGCGCCGCCGGTGCCGGCGTCCCCGCTGGGGTGCAGGCCCAACTCGAACCCGCCCACGTTGAACCCGACGTAGAACGGCTCGTCGAAGTACGGCGGCACGCCCGCGAACAGCGTGTACCACGCCTTCGCTGCCGCCAGTTGGTCCGCTTCGACGCGAAAGATGCAGGTGCGCAGTCCGAGAATCATCGCGGGTCTCCGGTCGCGGGTGTTTCGCGATAATATCCGTTCGTTCAGTTGTGTCAAGGCTGCGTAACGTGAGGGCGCGTTGCAATCGACACAGCCGGTTCGCTCGTCTTAAAATCGGGTGATGTCGCGCACCATGGGGGAGGGTTGCCGTGCAGAAGAGTTCTCTCGCGCTGGTTCTCGCGGGCGTCGTCGGAATCGGCGCGCTCGCGGCCGTGTACCTCGTTCCCACGCGCACCCCGGACGCACCGGGAGCCGGCGTGCCGGACGTGCAAGCCGCCAACGACACCGCTAAGGGCGGGGACCCGTTCGGCTACGCCGCCGCGTTCGACCGCGAGTTGAAGAAACTCGGCCAAATCTCGGTGCAGCAGTTCGCAGACAAGTACCCCGCGCCCGCGTACCTCGGCAAGCTCACGTTCGACCCCACCACCGCGAAGTTCTTCGACAAGATGAACGTGGAGAAGGTGAAGAAGCCGGGCGTGAAGATCAAGCGCGAGGGGGGCAGCGAGTACCAGTTCCCGGACACCGAGATTCCCGGCTACAAGCTCACGCCGGACGAACTCGCGAAGTTCAAGGCGAACGGGTTCGTCGTTACGGAGCGCCTCGGCGGGCACTCGTTCGCGCAGGTCTATTACGACATCTACCAGCGCGACCTGCCGGTGTTCGTCACGGCCGATTCCGTGCTGCACGCGTGGCACCGCACCTACGACGCGATGCTCGAAGAACTCGAACTGTCGTACCTCCGCGTGTCGCTCGATTCGATGCTGACGAAGATGCACGATTCCGTCGCTCACGCGCAGAAGGAGTACGGCGCGGGCGTGCTGGCCGATTCGGTGAAGGACGCCGACTACTTCCTCGCGGTCGCGCGCTCGCTGCTCGCCGATGGCACCGTCGCGACGAAGCTCGATCAGGGCGACCGCCTGAAGCAGACGCTCGCCGCGGTCAAAGCCGAAGGCATGCACAAGTTCGAGCTGTTCGGCCGCACGCGCGAAATGGACTTCAGTCAGTTCAAGCCGCGCGGCCACTACGAAACGAAGCCCGAACTGCGCACCTACTTCAAAGCGATGATGTGGTGCGGGCGCACCGACCTGCGCGTGAGCGGCGGGTACGACAAGTCCGGGCCGCTCTCCTCGACGCGCGAACTCGGCGCGTCGATGGTGCTCCTCGACCTGCTCCGCAAGGCCGAGAAGGAAGAGGCGTGGCGCAAGTTCGATAGCTGCATTCAGACGTTCGTCGGCCGCACCGACAGCGCGACGTTCGACGACCTCGCGCGGATCGCGGTGAAGGCAAAGGTGAAGTCGCCGGCCGATCTGAAGACCGAAGCGGACCTCACCGCGCTCACGAACGCGGTCGCGAACTCGGACGCGGGCAAGCAGGACATTCGCGGCGACGTGTACATCGCGCCGCCCGGCGGTGCGAAAGTGGAACTGCCGCGGTCGTTCACCGTGCTGGGTCAGAAGTTCGTGATCGACAGTTGGGTGACGAGCAAGACCGTGTTCGGCGACATCAAGTGGGACGACAAGTTCGTGCAGCGCCGCGTGCCGGGCGCGCTGGACGTCGCGTTCGCGGCGCTGGGCAACAACCACACTACGCCGGAACTGGTTTCGCGCATCGAAGGCGGTTCGCACAAGTGGCGCGACGGCAAACCGTACCAACACAACCTCGCCGCGGTGCGCAACGTGATCGACGGCTTGGACGCCAACGCGTGGGATGACACGATCTACATGCAGTGGCTCAAGACGCTCCGCACGCTCTCGCCCGCGGCCGACAAGGACGCGCCCGAAGTGGCCCGCACCCGCGAGTGGGCGATGAAGAACACCAACACGCAACTCGCGTCGTGGACCCAATTGCGGCACGACACGATTCTGTACGTGAAGCAGTCGTACACCGTCGGGCTGACGTGCTACTACCCGGCGGGCTACGTCGAACCGGTGGTGCCGTTCTGGGCCGCGATGGACAACATGGCGAGCCGCAGCGCCGCGCTCATCGAACAGACGCCGTTCCCGGAGATCGTGAAGCCGACGCAAGCGAAGCAGGTGAAGTTCCTGCGCGACTTCGCGCTCCGCATGGGCCAACTGCGCGGCATCGCCGAGAAGCAACTCGCGCAGAAGGAACTGACCGCGGCCGAAACGAAGTTGCTCCAAGACGTGATGCAAATCACGCGGGTGCCGATGGGCTGCTACAGCGAACCGCGGTACGACGGCTGGTACCCGCAACTCTTCTACAGCGGCACGAAGGACTGCATCAAGTGGGACGCGCTCGTCGCGGACGTTCACACCGACGTACCGGCTCCGCCCATCGGCGACCCCGGTAGCGTGCTGCATCAGGGCGTCGGCAACATCGACATGATGCTGGTGGCGATCGACAACGGGAAGGACCGCGTGCTGTACCTCGGCCCGACGTTCAGCCACTACGAGTTCGAGATGCCGTGCCCGCAACGGAAGACCGACAAGGAGTGGAAGGCCGATTTGCTGGACGGCAAAGTGCCGCCGCGCCCGGACCACACACGCGGGTACCTGATCCCGGGCAAGAAGCTGGAAGAAATGAACGAGTGGCAGAAGAAGCGGCTGGTTGACGGCAACGATTGAGCGCGGGAGTTCGGGAGAGTGGCCCGCTCGCTCCGCGAGCGGTCCTGTACGGCTGTTGTGGCTGTGCGAACTTCGCACAGCTTCCCGTGCTGTGAAGCGCCGCTCGCGGAGCGAGCGGACCACTCTCCCGATCAGGATGTCACCACCGGTACACCATGCCGAAGCTGATGCCCTGCACGAAGTAGCCGGTCGGGTTCATGATCGGCACCGGCCGCAGCGGGTTCGCCAACGGCGTTCCGCTCGCGGCCAAGTTCGGCACGCGGGCCGCGTCGAGGTTCTGGTCGATCACGCCGCCCGGCCGCAGCGCGCTGCTCAGGTACAGGAAGTTGTACCCCACGAACAGCTTCATGCGCTCCGTGGCCTGCCAGCCCACGTTCAGCCCCACTTCCGGCACCACCGCGAACCGCGTCTGGCGGTACGTCCCGATGTTCGCGCCGGGCACCGCGAGCAACCCGCCTTGGAACGTCTGCACGCCGCCGTTGGCGAACGTGAGCCGCTGGAACCCGCTCACGTCGGCCTCTTGGAACACCGTACCGAACGCGACCGTGGCGCGGGTGTCCAACGACCAGCGCCCGCGGTTGAGCGTGCTGTTGAACCCGATCTGACCGCCGTGGAAGTCGTTCTCGGTGCGGAACTTGTCTTGGATCGTGCCGAACACCGCGGGCGTGCCGATGGTCATGTCCGAGTTCGCCACGCGGGTGAAGTTCTCGGTGATCGTCAGTTCGTCCCGCAGGCCCAAGTACCGGTAGCCGACGAGGCCGTCCACGCGGAACCCGGTGTCGCCCCACAGGTAGCGGCGGAAGTTCAGGTCCGCGCCCCACACGGTGCTGCGCACGTCGGCGCGGACCATGCCGGTCGCCACGCCCGGCCCGGCCACGACTTCGGACGTTTGCCCGAAGTTCACGCTCGGCGCGGTGCCCAGGTTCACGTTCACGAACGGGCGCGCGAGCAACCCGAACGGCGGCACGCTCGCCGCGAACGACGAGGTGGCCGGGGCGACCCAGAACAGCCGGCCGTCCAGCCCGCGGCACTCGTTCTCGTCGAACCAGCGGCCGAACCCGATGCGCCCGCCGGTGTGGAACGTTTCGCCGAAGCTGCCGCCGAGCAGCACCCGGGTGTCGCCCTGCCCGACGATCCCGTTGAACGCGGGCGAACTGGTGGTGACGAGCGCCGGCACTTGCGCACTCTTGCCCCACCACAGCAGCACTTCCGCGCTCACCCAACTGCGGCCGAAGCCCGCGAGCCGGTTCAGCGCGGGCCGCGCCCCGAACATCGGCGCTTCGACGCCCGGCACGGCGCACTCGGTGCAGGGCACCTCCACGCCCGGCCCGACGCTCGGCACCATCGAACCGGTCGGGATGCGCCCGGTGGGGTCGCGCGTTTCGATCACCTTCGGCGGCGCGCCGTCGGAGCCGCGCGGTTGCGCGAGCGGTGCCACCGGCGCGCCGGTACCGGGTTGCACGCCGGTCGGCGCTCCGAACGCGCCCGTGAGGCGCTGCCGAATGACGCCCGAAGCGGGGGTAATGTCCGATTCCACCGGCGCGGGGGCGGGAGCGCCGACGTCCGGCAGAGCGGTGGGCCGACCCAGTGCGGCGGCGCGAGCCGGTGGCGGAGAGTTGGGGTTCTGAGCTTGCACCGGCGGCGCGAATGCGCCGAGCGCGAGGCCCAAACCGCCGAGCAGAATGCGGCGCATGAGATGCGGTCCTCCTGACACGTCGCGGGCGAATCCGCCGCCCGAATCCGTCACATCATCTCTGATTCGTCGCGCCGCGGCCCCGCCCCGAACGCGCACCTTCGCGCCGCGCGAAGTTCTTGGCGCGCGCGCCCCGCCGACCGGTACGCCGCGCGCGTCGCGCACAACCGGCCGTGCCGGACGCGCACGCGGTTCCGGGGAAATGCTCAAGGGGGGAAGGGCCGTCGGTCGAAAAAAAGCCACACAAGACACGCGAACCGGACAACCCGCGCAAGGGGTGGCGAAATGACGCGCCGTAACAAACTCAAGAAGCTGGCGAAGAAGCTCGTGCCCGCGGCCGTGGTCGTGCTTACCGCGTCGCCGTTCGTCGCCTACGCGCCGCAGGCGCAAGCGTTCTTCCCGCCGGTGTTCCCGGGGTCGCCGCCGGTCGCGGTGGTGCCGCCGACCGTGCCGCCGCCGGTGATCGTGGTGCCCCCGGTGGTTCCGCCGCCGGTGGTGGTGCCGCCGACGGTTCCGTCGCCGGTGATCGTGGTGCCGCCCCACTGCCCGCCGCCCAACGGCGTCCCCGAACCCGCCACGCTCATTAGCGCCCTCGTGGGCCTCGGTGCGGTCGCCGTACGGAAGAAAATGCGGGCTTCGTGATTCGGTGTTCGGTGTTCGTCGCTGCACCTCGTGAGGCGCTGGCGAAACTTGAAACTGAACACTAAACGCCAAGGCGGTATCTTGGGAGTTCGGCCCCGCTCGCGCGGATGTCGCGCACCGCGTCGATGGCGCGGCGGAACGGGAACGCCTTGAGCAACAGTGCGAGGCGGCTCGTCGTGCGGGACACGCCCACGTAGGTGCGCCACCGCGCGAGGCGCTTGAGCGGCAGCCGCGGCTGTCCGGGGTCGAACTCCCACGGGTGGAAGTACAGCATCCCCACTTGCGGCCCACTCCCGTGTCGGGCCGCGCGCGCCACTTGGCGCAGACCCGCTTTCATAAAGCCCAACGGGAACAACCGGAAGTAGCCGCCGCCCGCGACCGGCAGGTTCAGCCCGAGCGCGCGCAACGTGAGCGGCGGCAACTCCAACAGTTCGCGCTCGCGGCCCTTCACGATGAACGGCGCGCGCGGCGCGTCCGGCACCCCGTAGCGGTCGTGGCGCACGGGGAAAATGCTGCTGTCGTACTCGAACCCTTCCTCCGCGAGCACATCAATCGCCCACGCGGTTTCCCGCATGACGCTGAACGTGGGCGCGCGGAACCCGTACACCGGTGCGCCGGTGGCTTGCTCGAGCGCGTCTTTGCTGGCGCGCAGGTCGGCGCGAAACGTGTCCGGCGTGAACCGGTGTACGCGGCGGTGGTCGTACGAGTGCGACCCGACTTCGTGCCCGGCGGCGTGGACGTCGCGCACCAACTGCGGGTGCGTGCGCGCGATTTCGCCCACAATGTAGAAGGTCGCGCGCGCGTTCGCGCGCGCGAGTTGGTCGAGCAGGCCGCGCGTGGCGCGCTCCATGCGGGCACCGTATTCGGCCTTCAACTCCGGGCCGATCTCCAACCCCACCGCCGCCTCGATGCGGTAGTGCTCTTCGATGTCGAAGCTCGCGACGTTCGTCACACTCACTGCGCGCCTCCGATAGATAGAAGGAGTGTAGCACCGAGCGAGGGCTTCGCGCGATGAGCGTTCCCGATTGGCAGCTCCCGGCGGGCGTGGACCGCGGGCTGTGGGACTACCTGCACGCCGCGGACATGGTCGCGGGGTACGACGAACAGATGCGCGCGTCGCCGCTCGCCGGGGCCGACGTCGCGTTCTGTGCGCGCGCGTTCCCGGTGCCCGGCCGGTTGCTCGATCTGGGGTGCGGAACCGGGCGGCTCTGCGCGCACTTCGCGGCGCGGCGCTTCGACTGCGTCGGCGTCGATCTGTCTGAGGAGATGCTCGCGGTGGCGCGCGCGAACGTGCCGCGCGCGACGTTCGTTCGCGCGAACCTCGTGGAGCTCGCCGAGTCGCCGGGCGGCGCGTTCGACTGCGCCGCGTGCCTGTTCAGCACACTCGGCATGGTGCGCGGGGCCGAGAACCGCGCCCGCGTGTTGGCGAACGCGTTCGCGGCTCTGAAACCGGGCGGCGCGTTCGTGCTGCACGCCCACAATCGGTACTTCCGCGGCCTCGGGGCGCGCCGCGTGTGGCGCGAGCGCGCGAAGGCGCTGTTCGGTTCGGCCACCGCCGGCGACATCGCCATGCCGCAGGCCTACGGCGGCGCGCCGCTCACCCTCCACCACTTTACGCAGAGCGAACTCGCGCGCGCGCTCGCCGCCGCCGGGTTCGCGCTCGAAGAGGTGCGCGCCATCGGCACCGACGGCGCGCCGGCCCGCGGCGCGGGCGCGTACGGGTGGTTGGCGCGCGCCCGCAAGCCGGCGTGAGGCGGCCGAATACAATTACCCCGAACGAACGCTTTCCCTCTCACGGAACGCCATGCGCATTCTCGTTACCGGCGGGGCCGGGTACATCGGTTCGCACACGGTTCGCCAACTGCTCGCGGCCGGACACGACGTGACGGTTTACGACAACCTCGAAGCGGGCCACCGCGCGGCGGTCCCGGCCGAGCGGCTCGTGGTCGGCGACCTGCGCGACATCGACCACCTCGACCAACTGCTCGTGGTGAACCGCATCGAAGCGGTCGTTCACTTCGCGGCGCTCGCGTACGTGGGCGAGTCGGTCACGAACCCGTCGAAGTACTACACGAACAACCTGATTTACGGCGTGCAACTGCTCGACCGGTGCCGGCGGAACGGCGTGCAGCGGTTCGTGTTTTCCAGCAGTTGCGCGACCTACGGCGTTCCCCAGACGGTGCCGGTTTCCGAAGACGACCCGCAGAAACCGGTGAACCCGTACGGGAACACCAAACTCGCGTTCGAGCGCGCGCTCGCGGACTACGCCGGCGCGTACCCGCTCGGGTACTGCGCGCTGCGCTACTTCAACGCCGCCGGGGCCGCCGAAGACGGTTCGCTCGGCGAGCACCACGACCCGGAAACGCACCTGATTCCGCTCGTGATTCGGGCCGCCACAGGGAAGCGCCCGCACGTCGAAGTGTTCGGCACCGACTACCCGACGCCCGACGGCACCTGCGTGCGCGATTACGTTCACGTGGACGATTTGGCTCGCGCGCACATTCTGGCGCTGGGCGCGCTGAAACCGGGCGCGAAGCTCGCGTACAACGTCGGCACCGGTAAAGGGTACAGCGTGCTGGAAGTCGTCCGCACGGTGGAAGAAGTGACCGGGCAAAAGGTGCCGGTGAAGCACGCCCCGCGGCGCGCCGGCGACCCGCCGGCGCTCGTGGCGAACGCGGATCGGATTCGCGCCGAACTGGGCTGGGCACCGAAGTTCGATTCGCTCCGCGGGATCGTCGAAACCGCGTGGCGCTGGCACAAGGCGCACCCGAACGGGTACGGCGAATAATCGGTGGTCGCGCGCGCCCGCGGCGGTGTCTAGATGGGGGGGCGCGTGTAAGCCCGATACCGGCTTCGGGTAATTCTGTCTACAGGGGCAGACCGATATGTCGCCCCGCGACCGGTTGATAGAAAAGCCCACGGCTTTCCGTGGGCTTTGTTTCTATTGCTTCCCTTCCTTCGCGAGCCGTTCGCATGTTCCGCATCGCCACCGCGCTCGCCCTGTTGCTCGTCGCTTCCGGTGCCGCGCAACCGCCGGAGTTCCCCGCCGACCCGTTCGAGAAAATCGACGACAAACCCAGCCCGCTGCCCAAAGCGTTCCTGAAGCGCGCGACGGTCGATCTGACCGTGACGCCCGCGAAGGCCAAGCGCGGCGAAACGGTCGTCGTGAAGCTCACCGTGACGCCGAAGGCGAACGCGTGGACGTACCCGGCGTTCCCCAAGGACCGCGAGCAGTTCTCGCGCAACTCCATCGACCTGCCGAAGCCGGCGGAGTTGGTGTACATCACCAAACCGGCCGACCCGAAGGTGGAGTGGAAGCTGAAGCCGCGCGACGACGCGAAACCGGACGGCCCGAAGGACGAGTACAGCACCGGACCGGTGACGTGGGAGTTCAAAGCGGTCGTTGCGCCGAAGGCGAAGCCGGGCAAGGTCGAAGTCGCGGTGCCGGACGCGGTGCTCCAAGCGTGCGACGCGAACAACTGCGTGAACGCGAGCGGGAAGCAACTGCCCGTCGCGAACTTCGAGATTCTGGACGGCGAATCGACCGCTGTGAACCAAGCGGACCTCGCCCTCGCGCTCGCTGCGCTTGAGGGCAAGCCGCCGGTCCCGGTCGGCCCCGGGCCGGACCGCGGCCCGACCACACCGCCGCCCGCGCCCGGCCCGTACGCCGGGAAGGCCGACACGCGCAAGCAGGCGAAGCCGCTCGACGAGTACGTCGCGGAGTTGAAGCAGCTCGAAGCGTCCGTCGTGGACGCGACCGAGGGCGGGCAGGGCGGCACCGCGAAGGACGCCGGCTTCTGGTCGTTCGTGTTCACTGCGGCGGCGTGGGGCCTCATCTCGCTCGTCACGCCGTGCGTGTTCCCGATGATCCCGATCACGGTCAGCATCTTCATGAAGCAGGCGCACGGGTCGTTCCGCGAGCGCCTCAAGTTGGCCTCCGTGTACAGCCTCACCATCATCATCGTGCTCGGGCTGTCGGCGTTCGCGCTCTTGAAGTTCATGGCGATTCTGAGCGTCCACCCGGTCACGAACCTGCTGCTCGGCGCGCTGTTCTTCGTGCTCGCGCTGAGCCTGTTCGGGATGTACGAAATCGCGCTGCCGAATTCGCTGCAGAAGCGGTTGCAGGCGCGGCAGGCGAAGGGCGGCACGGTGGGGACGATCTTCGGCGCGCTCGCGTTCACGGTGATCAGCTTCACGTGCGTCGCGCCGTTCCTCGGCGGCTTCGCGGGCATCTCCGCCGGGGCCGGGCCGGACGCGGGCGGGAGCATGATCGCGCTGCCGACCGCGCGCGAGGTGGCCGGCGGGCTGGCGTTCGCCACCGCGTTCGCGGCCCCGTTCTTCGTGCTCGCGCTCTTGCCCGGCATGATGAAGGCGCTGCCGAAGTCCGGCGGGTGGCTCGACAGCGTGAAAGTGGTGATGGGCTTCTTGGAACTCGCCGCGGCGCTTGTGTTCCTGCGGACCGCGGAACTCGGCATCCTCTCGACGCCGCGGTACTTCACCTTCGACACCGTGCTGTGCGGGTGGGTGGTCATCACCGCCGCCACCGGGTTGTACCTGCTCGGCGTGTTCCGCCTCCCGCACGACGAAGAAAGCTCGAGCATCGGCGCGCCGCGCTTGCTGTTCGCGCTGTTCTTCTTGGGCCTCTCCCTGCACCTCGCGCCGGCGCTCGTGAAGGGTTCCGACGGCAAACCGCAACGGCCGAACAGCGTGGTGTACGCGTGGGTGGAATCGTTCCTGCTGCCGGACGTGATCGAAGAAGGCTGGGGCACCGACCTGAGCGCCGCCGTCGCGCGGTCGAAGCAGAGCGGGAAACCGGTGTTCATCGACTTCACCGGCGTGACGTGCAAGAACTGCAAGTACAACGAGCAGAACGTGTTCTCCAAGCCCGCGATCGCGCTGGAGTTGGAGAAGTTCGAGCGCGTGCAACTGTACACCGACTGGGTGCCGGAGAGCGCCTACGTAACCGCGCCGGAGTTCCGCGCGGCGAAGGCCGAAGGCGAAGCGAACCGCGACTTCCAAGAGCGCGTGTTCAAAGACATCGCGCTGCCGTTGTACGTCGTGGTCGTCCCGCAACCGGACGGGAAATTGAAGTGGACCGCGAAGTACGACGAGGGCAAAATCAATCGGCCCGCGAAGTTCGCGCAGTTCCTGAAGGACGCGGCGACCCGCAAGTGACGGATCGCGCGGTTCGGGGCAAATGTGAGCCGCCGGCACACGAATAACACCGAACTATGCGCGCGTCTCGCAACATTACCGTTACGCTCCTGTCGGCGCTGATGCTGTCGTCGTGCTGTTACGGCGTGTACCACCGCGAGCGGGACCGCACGTGGTACGACGCGAGCGGCCGCGCGATCGTCGAGAAGTACAAGACCGACGCGCAGGGCAACCAACTGCGCGACACCGCGGGCCGACCGATCCCGGACCCGGACGTACCCCGCGACCGCTACGGCCGCCCGTGGGTGTTCGTGAACGGCGCGTGGCAGCCGCAAGCGCCGCCGTCGAGCGGTTCGAGTTCGTCGTACCGGTCGAGCAGTTCCTGGTTCAGCGGGAGCAGCAGTAGCAGTAGCAGTAGCAGTTCCGGCTACCGCACGTTCTCGTCGTCGGGGAGTTCGTCCCCTTCGTCGTCGGTGTTCGGCGGCTCGTCGTCGATCTCGCGCGGCGGGTTCGGCAGCACCGGGATGGGCGGCAGCAGTAGCAGTTCGAGTTGAGTGCCATGAAGCAACTCACGATCGTGGTGAAGCCGTTCCGCGCCGAGGCCGTGTTGCGCGCGGTCGCGGAGTTGGGCGTCACCGCGTGTTCGGTGCGCGAAGCCAAAGGCTACGGCCGACAGAAGGGCTACCTCGACCGCTACCGCGGCTCCGAGTACAGCACCGCGTACCTGCCGAAAGTCGAAATCATCGTGTGGGTGACCGACGAGCAAGCCGCGCAACTCGGCGAGTTGGTGCCGAAGGTCGCGCGCACCGGCCGCATCGGGGACGGCAAAGTGTTCGTCGTTCCCACCGCGTGGAACGAACCGCTGGAGTTCTGAGCGCGCCTATTTCCTCAGCTCTGTTTATCCCCTCAGCGCCCCTCACCCGGCCTCGAAGACTCGGCCACCCTCTCCCGCACTAAAGTGGGGAGAGGGCCAAAGCCGAAGACAGCGCGCGTTTTTCTTGCCCTCTCCCCGCGGAGCGTGGGAGAGGATGGCCGAGTCTTCGAGGCCGGGTGAGGGGCGCGACGCGAACACCATCTCGCGCTGGAGTTCTGACCGCGGCCCGCGTACCATTGGGGTGCCCACCTCCCCGCGGAACGCTGCCATGCTTCGCCCTTCCCTGCTCGCGCTTCTCATCACGTCACCGGTCGCCGCGGCGGAAAAGGGCACCTTCACCGTGCCCGCGGACGACGCCAAAGCCCCGATTGTCGAGCGGTTCCGCCTCGAACAGCTCTACTCCGGTGAGTACGCGATGCGCACGCGGTACGCGCTGCGGCACAGCGGCGTGACCGTGTACGACCTCACGTTCCCGTCGCCGGTGAAGAGCGACATCGAGGCGAACAACACCGTTTACGCGCAGTACTTCGTGCCGGATGCTGCCAAGAAGTGCCCGGCGGTCATCGTGCTGGACATCCTGCAAGGCAACCAGATGATCGCGCGCGGCGAGGCCATGTGGCTCGCGCAGAACGGCGTCGCGGCGCTGGTGGTGCTGTTGCCGCACTATAACGAGCGCCGCGAACCCGGCAGCAAGGTCAAGTTCCTTTCCACCGACATCGTGCGGACGATGGACGGCATCCGGCAGGGCGTATTGGACTGCCGCGTCGCCGCGGCGTGGCTCGCACAGCGGCCCGAAGTGGACGCCGACAAACTCGGCATGGTGGGCACGAGTTTGGGAAGTTTTTTTTCCGCGCTCACGACCGCCAACGAACCGCGGATCAAGAGCGTTTGCCTGTTACTCGGGGGCGGCGGCCTCGTGGACGCCTATTCCGACCACCCGAAGGCGAAGCCGGTCACGGACGTGATCGACGCACTCGGCGGGAAGAACTTCGTGAAGAAGCTCATCGCGCCGGTGGACCCGATCACGTACGCGCCGCAACTGAAGGGCAAGAGCCTGCTGCTGATCGCGGCGAAGAACGACGAGATCGTGCCGCCGAAAGCCGCGCAGCAGCTCTGGGAGGCGACCGGGAAGCCGCGCATCGTGTGGCTCGACGCGGGCCACATCACGGCCGGGTTCTTCACCATGTCGGTGCTGTGCGAAGTGCGCGACCACGTTCGCGGGAAGTAGCTGCCACTCACGTCACGTCGTGAAAGGGAGAACGCATGTCTCGAATGCTGATCGCGTGCGCCGCGGCGCTCGCGCTGGTGTCGGTGCCGACCGCGGCCTCCGCCACGGCCAAGGAACCGGGGAAGGAAGCGCTCGAAGCCCTGCTGGAGTCGCTCGACTTAGAATATCGAGTGGCGGACCGGCAAAACGTCAACGAAACCCCACTGCACGATATACTCCAAGACCTCTCGAAGCGGTACGGCATCACGTGCGTCATCAACGTAAAGAGCTTCGACGCGGGTATGTTCATCAGTGATAAGAAACCGGACTCGACCACGATCAATCTGCGCGGGATCAAGAACCGTGAGTTTCTTAACGTGATACTCGGTTCGATGAACGCCACATACCTCGTACACCGCGACCACATCGAGATCGTGTCGGTAGAGCACGCGGCGAAGGAGACGAAATCGAAAATCCGCATCGTGGCGGGTGAAGAGCGGCAGGCGTACCTCTGTGCACCGTTGGTTTCCACCGTGGTGAAAGAGAAGCCGCTGAACGAAGCCGTCTCCAAGCTCGCGGACACGTTCGGGCTGAACGTGATTGTGTCACCGCAGGCGGGCGACGCGCGCACCGCGTTCGTCTCGGCCCGGTTGATGAACGTCCCGGCCGACAAAGCGCTCGAACTGCTCGCGCTCCAAGCCGACTTGCGCGTCGTGAAGAAGGGCAACGCCTTCGTCATCACGAGCCGGGAACACGCCGAAGGGCTGTTCAACGAAAAGCAGGACCGCGAGCGCCAGAAGATCGAGTTGGAGAAGCTCCGCGAAGCGCCGGTTGCGCCGCAACCGAAGATGTGATGCCCGAAGGCGAGCGGCACGCGTGAGCGTGCCGGTTTCTTGACGCGTCGAACTACCGGCACGCTCACGCGTGCCGCTCGCCAACTCCGGTTCACGGGCCCTTCGTCAGCTTCCAGCCCTTCTCGCTTACCTCCAGCCCGCGGTTCCCGGCGTACTCGTCGTACACCTGTTCCATTTCCTCGATCGAATCGAAGAAGCCGACCACGAACGCGGCCCCGAAGGTGTCGCCGGGTTTCACCGCGCGCCCGCCGATCTCCTGAATCATGCAAATGTAGCCGCGCTGGTGGCACCACGCCTCGTACACCACCGCGGGGTCGAGTGTGAGGCCCGCGAGCCACGGCCCGTCCTTTCCGGTCTTCGGGTCGCGCGTGCGGTACGCGCGAATCACGCGCTTCGGAATCTTGCTGTCGTCGCGCGAGTAAAGGAACTTGTCGTCCGGGGCGAAGTCTTTGGCGAACTCCTTCGCCGGAATCTTCCCGTGATAGCTCAGGTACACTTCGCTGAACGTGTCGCCGTTCTTGTGCTTGATGTGCCCCGGCATGTCGATGCGGAGGAACATGGCGTCGCTCGCGTTCTTCGCGGTGACGCGGTCGGCCGAAACGAAGTACCGCTTGCCCGCGGGGAACACGATCGTCTGCTCCCACTTCGACCCGGTTTTCTTCCCCGGTGCCGCGAGCGTGTAGGAGTGTTCCTGTTTGATCGCGACGAAATCCTTGCCGCGAATCACGGTTGGTTTCAGTTCCTTCGCCTGCGTGCAGATTTGCGGCCCTTCAATGCTGCGCTTGGGCCGCTTGCCGTGGAACAGGTTGTTGAACGCGTACGGCAGATCGCCCGGCAGCTTGTCGCGGTACGCTTCGTCGCTGCCCGGTTCCATGATCCAATCGACGATGTCCAACCCGAAGCCGAGGTCGCGCGCCCCGGTCTTCTTGTCGTGCAGCGTGCCGCCCTCCACGCCGCTCACATAACCCTTCTTCTTGATGTTCGCGTCGAGCGCGTCGCCGGTGATGCGAACGCGGTCGGCGTCTTCGGTGACGGCGAACGCGGGCTTCGGTTCGTCGGCCGGTGCGAGCGCGACGAGCGCCGCGCACGCGAGAGCGGAGAGTGTGCGCATGGTGTGCCTTTCGGAGAGTGCGAACAGCATACCCGCGGCCCGCGGCGGGCGATAGAATGCTCTGTGGTCTGCGCCAGAAATGGTGACGTGATCCGGAGGGGGCCGGCGAAGGCGGGTGCCCCTCATTTTCGTTTACACGCCTTCGCTACGCGCCCTGATCCGCGTGCTTCAACTCGTCGTCGATCGGGGCGCACACGTTCGGGTCGTCATCGCCCCAATACTCGTTGTTCGCGATCGCAACGTGCAGCCACGGAACGTGCGCGAGCGCTTTGCGCGACGCGGCCGAAACGGACGAGGTGTCGAGGCGCACGCTCGACAAGTGCGGCAGTTTGGCGAGCGCCGTCGCGCACGCCGGGCCGAACGGGTCCATTCCCTGAAACGACCCGCGGTATCGCAGTGTCACAAGATTTCGGCACGCGGGAGACGCGAACAGCGCGCGAAGCGCCGTTCGTGCCACGCCGTAGCCCGTGACGCGGAGCGCGTGAAGCGCGGGCCACTCGGCGTGCCCGAGTGCTTCGCACGCCTCGTCGCTCAGACCGGTGCCGAGCACGTCGAGCCGCGCGATGTTTCGCAGGTGGCCGCCGAAAAGTGCTTCGGCCGTGTCACCGCGTAGGATGCAGCCGACCGCGAGTTGCACGTCCGAGGCGTCGCGCACGGCCGGGGCCGCGGCAACGACGCGCGCCACTTCCGCGGCGCTCTCTTGACCGTTTCGCCGGAACGCGGTGAGCGCGAAACGCTGCAACCGCGGGGCACCACTCAGCAGCGCGGTCAGCGTCTCCGCGTGCAGGTCGATATGCTGCATACTCAAGTCGGTGAGCGGTAGTTCCGCGACGCGCGCGAAGAACGCGGGTACCGCGCCGGCGGCGTTCAACGCGTTGGATTCACTGCCGGTGATGTGCAGCGACCGAAGCGTCTGCGGGAGCCGGGTGCGGAGTGTATCCAACGCCTCGGTTTGGCTCCACGCGATCGGCGCGTGCAGCGCTTCGAGCTTTTTCCAGAACGACATTCCGGCCAGTCGCTCACCGAGCGCGGCTTGCAATCCGTAGCCGCCGACGCGCAGCGCGCGCACGTTCGCGAGCGCACCCTTTGGCACACCGTCTTGGAACCACTCGCCCGGTTGGTGCGGGAACGTGTCCAGATACGGCAGCGTCAGTTCGCGGGCACGCGCGAACGCCGGCGAGCGCTCGATGCGGCGGCGCTCGTCGGCCGTCACCGAGATCATCGAGAAGTGGAGTTTCTTCAGACCGGTGAGGTGCGGCGAATCGAGCAGAATCGCGCACTCGCCGCGCGGGTGCTTGTGCGGCCCTTGATGGTGGAACCGCAGCGTTTCGATGTGTCGCAATTCTTCGCACCCCGCGATGCGCGAGACGAGCGACGCGTTCGTGCGCATCCACCCCGTGAGGCTGATGTCGCGCACCGGTTCGAGCGCGAGCAGTTCGCGGCGGTGGTGTAGGAAGTGCGTGAGGTGCAGGTGAACGTATTCGATGAACCCGCGGCGGAACCGGCACTTCTTGAACGCGAAGTGCGCGCCGGTCCATCGCTCCGCGTGCTCTTTCAACAGGCGCAGTTCGCGGGCCGCGAGTTCCGGTTGTTGAGGATCGGTCGGCGCGAGCCGCGCACGATTGACTTGCACGCGGATGAACTCGCCGCGCGCCGAATCGCCGTTCTCCTCGAACCAGTCGGCCGCGACCAACCGCGGCGTGTCGTCGTCCGGGTGCGCCAGAATCCCCGCGACGAGCGCGGCGCGGTCGGCGGTCATGTGCGGCCCTCGTGGAACCGCACGCTATCCTACGACTCTTTACGCCAGCACCGGTAGCGCGGTAGCGTGCGGCGCGGGCATCGCGGGCGCGGCGCGCTCCGGGAGCAGTTCGTAGAACACGTTCCGCTGTCGCGGTTCCCAGCCGGCTTCGCGGATGCTGCGCTTGATTTCTTCCAGCGTCAGGTAATGCACGGTGCCCGCGCTCGCGACCACGTTCTCTTCGATCATCAGCGAACCCATGTCGTTCGCGCCGAAGAACAGGGCGACCTGCCCGATCTTCCCGCCCTGCGTGACCCACGACGACTGAATGTTCGGGATGTTGTCCAAGAACAGCCGCGCGATCGCTTGCGTGCGCAAATACTCGAACGCGCCCATTTCGGGGAAGTCGGCCATCTTGTGCCCGGGCTGCATCGTCCAGCAGATGAACGCGGTGAACCCGCCGGTTTCGTCTTGCAGGTCGCGCAGGCGCTGAAGGTGTTCCACGCGGTCGGCGTCGGTCTCGATGTGCCCGAACATCATCGTGCAGGTGCCCTTGCCACCGAGCCTGTGCCACACGCGGCACACTTCGAGCCACTCGTCGGCGAGCGCCTTACCCTTCGTGAGTTCGCGCCGCACGCGGTCCACGAGAATCTCGCCGCCGCCACCGGGCAGCGACCCGAGGCCGGCGTCTTTGAGGCGCTTCAGCACCGTTTCGAGCGGGAGCTTGTTCAGCTTGTGGAAGTGCCAGATTTCCGGCGGGCTGAACGCGTGCAGGTTCACTTGCGGGAACCGCGCGCGCAGGTCGCGCAGCAGCTCCTCGTACCATTCGAGCTTGAGCGACGGGTGCATCCCGCCCTGCATCAGCACTTGGTCGCCGCCGAGCGCGATCGTTTCTTCGATCTTCTTGTAGAGTTCCTCGCGCGACAGCACGTAGGCGTCGGGGTCCGCGGACTTGCGGTAGAACGCGCAGAAGTCGCACACCGCGGCGCACACGTTCGTGTAGTTGATGTTCCGGTCGATGTTAAACGTGCGGTACGGCTCCGGGTGCAGCCGCATCGTGACCGCGTGCGCCGCGCGCCCGAGCTTGTGCAGGTCGCGGCACGCGAACAGCGCGAGGCACTCGTCTGCGCTGATGCGCGTGGCTTGAGCGGCCTTCGCCAAGATGGTGTCGATGGTGGTCATAGTTGGCAGTCCATTTTTTGCCGCACGATCAACGCAGACGAAGACACGATCAGAGAAAGACGAGGACAGATTCGCCACAAAGAAGCACAAGAGCCACAAAGGAAGACCAAGACAGAACTTTGTTTTGAACTCAACTCTTCTGCCTTCTTTTGTGTCTCTTGTGCCTTTTTTGCGGCCAATCCACTTCTGTCTGATCGTGTCTTTGATCGGCGTTCATCGTGCAGCTACTCGTTGCCTTTCGGCGTTCGCCAGTCCGCACTCTTCGCACAGTTCGCGGAACTTGCGCATGCCCGCGAGTTCGGCCGGGCCGAGGTCGTAGCGGATCACGTTGCTCAGGTAGCGGCGGCAGAAGCCGGCGTCTAAGCCCAACAGCGGGGCTTCGCGGGCCGCGATCGCGCCGGCGTGCGCGAGGCCGTACTCCTTCGCGCGCTTGAAGGCCGCAGAGGTGTCGCCGAGTTCGACGCCCGCGCGGACGGCCCACACCGCGAACACCATCGGCAACCCGGTCCAGTCGGTCCACTCTTCGCCGAGGTCGTAGGCGTAGCGGAACCCCGGCAGGCACGCCCGCATCGCGCGGTCGCCGATCAGCAGTACCGCGTCGGTGTCCAGTTCTTCCGGGTCCGCATCAATCGGCAGTTGCTCGATTTCGGGGCGCACCCCGTACCGCTTGCGGAGCAGAATTTGCGTGAGGGCGGCGCTGGTGCGCGAGCCTTCGTCGAGCGCGACGGTACGAATCTCGGTCCACGGCACCTTGCTGAACAGCGTGACGCTGAGCACCGGGCCGCGCGATCCGACCGCGACGTTCGGGACGAAGCTGTAGTTGTCGCCACGAAAGTACTCGGCCACCGGGATGAGGCCGACGTCGATTTCGCCCGCGGCGAGTTGGTCCGCGAGGTGACTCGGGAGATCGAGCGACAGTTCCACGTTCGGCGCAAACTCGGTGAGCCGCTCGTAGAGCGGCTTCGAGTTCAGGTACGCGACCGCTCCGACGCGGAGGGGGTTGGGGGTCATGTTCGCGGTCCTTCCGACGGCATCAGCCGTCGTTATAAGAACCGCGGCGCGCGGTGGATTGGCAACAGCGCCAAAGCCGCGCGCGGCCTTTGTCTTTGCCCTCTCCCTTTTCGCGCCCAGCCGCCTGCTCGTGTGCGATACGAGCTTCACGGCGGCCGTGCTTGGAGCGTGGGAGAGGGTGGCCGAGTCTTCGAGGCCGGGTGAGGGGCGAACACGAATCACAAATCAAGGCAAGCGGAACCAGTTGTGTCGCTCACCCCTCACCCGGCGGCGAAGCGCCGCCACCCTCTCCCGCAAGGGGAGAGGGCAAGAGGCGCGGGTCACGCGTTGTCGGCGGCGGTGTCGGTGCGGGCGGCTTTGCCGCCGGTGCCCCACGTCCAATTGTTCACCTCGGGCATGTCGGTGCCGTGCGCCTCGATGTACCGGCGGTGCTCGGCGAGCAGTTCGTCCATGCGGCCCGCGAGGTGCCCGGCGCGGGCCGCCAAGCCCGGCGTGCGCACGAGCACGTCCTTCACCAAGTGGAACCGGTCGATCTGGTTCAGCACGCACATGTCGAACGGCGTGGTGGTGGTGCCCTCTTCCTTGTACCCGCGCACGTGCAGGTTACGGTGGTTCGTGCGCCGGTACGCGAAGCGGTGAATGAGCCACGGGTAGCCGTGGAAGTTGAAGATCACCGGCTTGTTCGCGGTGAACAGCGCGTCGAACTCCGCGTCGGTCAGCCCGTGCGGGTGCTCGGTGTGCGGTTGCAGTTTCATCAGGTTCACCACGTTCACCACGCGCACTTTCAGGTCCGGGAGGTGCTCGCGCAGGATCGAAGCCGCCGCGAGCGTTTCGACAGTCGGCACGTCCCCGCAGCACGCGAGCACCACGTCCGGCTCGCCGCCGCGGTCGTTGCCGGCCCACTCCCACGCGCCCAACCCGGCGGCGCAGTGCGCCGCGGCGCGGTCCATCGGCAGCCACTGCGGCGACGGTTGCTTCCCGGCCACCACCACGTTCACGTAGTCGCGGCTGCGCAGGCAGTGGTCGGTGACGCTCAGCAGACAGTTCGCGTCCGGCGGCAGGTACACGCGCACCACCTCGGCCTTCTTGTTCACCACGTGGTCGATGAACCCCGGGTCTTGGTGCGAGAAGCCGTTGTGGTCCTGCCGCCACACGTGCGAGCTGAGCAGGTAGTTCAGCGACGCGATCGGCCGCCGCCACGGGATGTGGTTGCACACCTTCAGCCACTTGGCGTGCTGGTTGAACATCGAATCGATGATGTGGATGAACGCCTCGTAGCACGAGAAGAACCCGTGCCGCCCGGTGAGCAGGTACCCTTCGAGCCACCCTTGGCACTGGTGCTCGGAGAGCATTTCCATCACGCGCCCGTCCGGGGCCAAGTGGTCGTCGAACGGGAACCGCTCGGCCTGCCACGCGCGGTTCGTGACGCTCAGCGCGTCGTTCCACCGGTTCGAGTTGTTTTCGTCCGGGCTGAACAGGCGGAAGTTCTTCGCGCCGAGGTTCTCCTTCAGCACGTCGCGCAGGAACGCGCCCATCACGCGCGTCGATTCGGCGACGGTCGCCCCGGGCGTCGGCACCGCGACCGCGTAGGCGCGGTGGTCCGGCATCTTTAGGTCCGCGAGCAACTGACCGCCGTTCGCGTGCGGGTTCGCGCCCATGCGCTTCGTGCCCGTCGGCGCGAGCGCCGCGAGTTCGGGCACCAGCGCCCCGGTCGCGTCGAACAGTTCCTCCGGCCGGTACGACTTCATCCACCCTTCGAGCACCCGCAGGTGCGAATCGGTCTGCGCGTCGCCCATCGGCACTTGGTGCGAGCGCCAGTAGCCCTCGCACAGTTTGCCGTCAATCTCCTTCGGGCACGTCCACCCCTTCGGCGTGCGCAGCACGATCATGGGCCACCGCGGGCACCCGGTCGCGCCGCGCTCGCGGAAGTCGGCCCAAATGGTGCGAATCGCACTCGTGCAAGCGTCGAGCGCCGCCGCCATCTGCTGGTGAACGCTCGCGGGGGCGTCGCCTTCCACGAAGTGCGGTTCGTACCCGTACCCGCGGAAGAGCGCTTCGAGGTCCGCGTGGGGGACGCGCGCGAGGAAGCACGGGTTGGCGATCTTGTAGCCGTTCAGGTGCAGGATCGGCAGCACCGCGCCGTCGGCCTTCGGGTTGAGGAACTTGTTCGAGTGCCAACTCGTCGCGAGCGGCCCGGTTTCGGCTTCGCCGTCGCCGACCACGCACGCGACGATCAGTTCGGGGTTGTCGAAGGCCGCGCCGTAGGCGTGCGAGAGCGCGTACCCGAGTTCGCCACCCTCGTGAATGCTACCGGGCGTTTCCGGCGCGACGTGCGACGGGATGCCGCCGGGGAAACTGAACTGCTTGAACAGCCGCTTCATGCCCTCCGCGTCGCGCGCGATCCGCGGGTAGAACTCGGTGTAGGTGCCTTCGAGGTACACGTTCGCGACGAGCGCCGGCCCGCCGTGCCCGGGACCGGTGACGTACAGCACCGAAAGCTCGTCGCGCTTGATGACGCGGTTCAGGTGCGCGTAAATCAGGTTGAGGCCGGGGCACGTTCCCCAGTGCCCGAGCAGGCGCGGCTTGACGTGCTCGCGGCGCAGCGGTTCCCGCAACAGCGGGTTGTCGAGCAGGTAGATTTGGCCGACCGAGAGGTAGTTCGCGGCGCGCCAGTAGGCGTCGATGCGGCGCAGCTCGTCCGGCGCAAGCGGGTTCGCGGTCATCGGTTCCCCTCGTGAATCGTCAGTCGTGTTTCACCAGTTTGCTCGCTTCCGCAGCCAGCACGCGCTCTTCATCGGCCGGGGCGCGCAGCACGAGCACGCGACCGTTCGGTGCGCTCAGCACGGGTGCGCCGGCCGCGTTCGCCGCGGGTTCGAGGGCGACGCCGAGCCACGCGAGTTTGTCGCAGATGCGGGCGCGAATCGAAGGTGCGTTCTCGCCGATGCCGCCGCTGAACGCGATGGCGTCTAGCCCTTCCATCGCGGCGATCATCGCCCCGGCTTCGCGCGCCGCGCGGTAGCAGAACAGGTCCACCGCTTCCGCCGCTTCCGGTGCCGGCGATGCGAGCAGGTCGCGCATGTCGGCGCTGATTCTACCGGAGGCACCGAACAGTCCGGACTGGTTCGTAAGGAAGTGTTCGACGTGGTCGATGTTGCTGTCAGGTTCTCGCAGCATGTACAGCACCGCGCCCGGGTCGATTGCGCCGGCGCGCGTGCCCATCAGCAGCCCGTCGAGCGGGGTGAGGCCCATTGTGGTGGCGACGCTGACACCGCCGCGGAGCGCGCACAGGCTCGCGCCGCTCCCGAGGTGACACAGCAGCACGCGCCCGCCCGCGACCTGCGGTGCGACTTCGCGCACTTGCTCCGCGACCGACTGGTACGCGAGGCCGTGGAACCCGTACCGCTGGATGCCCCGGTCGAAGTACTCGCGGGGCAGCCCGAACGCGCGCTCGACGCGCGGCATCGTCGCGTGGAACGCGGTGTCGAAGCAGAGCACCTGCGGTACGCCCGGCAGCGCGGCGCTCGCGGCCCGCGCTCCGGCGACGTTCTGCGGTTGGTGCAGCGGCGCGAACGGAACGAGCGTTTCGAGTGTCGCGAACACCTGCGGCGTGGCGAGCACCGGCGCGGTGAAGTGATCGCCCCCGTGAACGACGCGGTGCGCGACCGCGGCGACGCCCTCAAGGTGCCGACGCTCGCCGAGCCACTCCAATAGCGCCTTGACGGGTTCGGGGCTTACGAACGGTTGGCGGTCGGCGGAGCCGTCCGTAGCGAGCGTGCGCAGTTCGGCCGAGTTGGACCACGCGCGCTCGACCGCGCCACTCAGCGCGCGGCGCGCGCCGTCGAAGATCGCGAATTTGACCGTAGCCGAGCCGACGTTGAGGGTCAGCACTCGCATGGCAGCGCTCCGCGGGGCGCTGCCGTTGTATCGCGCGGACCGCTCTGTGGGAAATGAAGAAGCCGCGAGCGCGCTCGCGGCTTGAGCCCGTCAACTCTCAACTGTCAACTCGCAACTACGGACACGAAGGCACGCACACCGGGACGTAGCGCTTCACGCAGTACGTCACCGTGTACGGTTCCATGCTGCACGTCGTGTGCGGCACCATCCGGCAGTGCGTTTCGGGGATCACCTTGCAGGTCGTCACCGGCACGCACTTCACGCGCTCCTCGCACACGTAGTTCACGCGGCACTGGCGCACCACTTGCTGCCGCTCTTCGCACACCATGCGGCAGGTCGTGATGGGCACGTGCCGCACGCACACTTCCGGCACCTTCTCGACCACGCACCGCGTTTCGTAGCGCACGTGATCTTCCTTCACGAACCGGCAGGTGGTGTACGGCACTTGGCGCACGTGCGTTTCCGGTACCAGCGTGCAGTGGCGGCGCGTTTCGTACCGCACGTGGTCTTCGCGCACCATGCGGCACGTCGTGTAGGGAATTTCGCACGTCTTGACTTCCGGCACACAGTACGTGCGGTGCTTCGTGACCGTGCGCACGTGCTGCTCGGCCACCATGCGGCAGGTGGTGTAGGGCACGCAGCGGACGTGGTGTTCGGGCACCGTGTAGCAGCGGTAGCGGGTTTCGTGGCGCACGTGGTGCTCGGGCACGATGCGGCACGTCGTGTACGGCACCTGCTTCACGTGAACTTCCGGCACTTGCACGCAGCGCGTGCGGGTCTCGTACCGCACGTGTTGCTCGCACACCGTGCGACACACTTGCCGCGTGCAGGTCTTCATTTCCGTTTGGCACACCTTGCGGCACACCGGCACTTGCACCGTGGTGCAGACCGGCTTGCACACCATCGTGCAGTCCTTCACGACGCGGCACTCTTCGTGCGGTACCCACACCTTCTTGCACACCGTGTGCCCGGGGAGTTGCACGCACTCGCGGGTGAGGCAGCCCGGGACGTAGCGGCTCGTGCAGGTGCAGGGGTCGAACACGCAGGTGCCCGGCGTGCGAACGAACCGAGTCACGGTCGCACCCGGCACGAACTCGGTCACGGTCTCGAACCGGCCCGATTGCACCTTCTCGACGCGCTCCGTGTACACCGGCTCCTGAACGTAACTCACGCGCTGCTGCGTGACGTAATCGACCTCCGTGCGCCACGTCGTGACCGGCACTTGGTAGGTCTGCGTTTCGTACACGGGGCGCGCGACCGTGTACGGCACCGCGACTTGGTACTGCTGCACGTCGGTGCGCATCGTGGTGTATTGCACCTCGCGCACGTGCTGATCGTATTCCTTGCGGTACGTCGTGTACGGGATCGCGACCGTGTACGGCTCCTGCACGGTGCGGTAGGTCGTGTACGGCACCTGCTTCACGTGCTGCTCGTACACCGGCTTCATCACCGTGTACGGGACGCACTCCGTGTACGGTTCCACGACCGTGCGGTTCACGGTGTAGGTGTGCGTGCGCACGTGCTGCTCGTACACCGGCCGCATCGTGTGATACGGGATCGCGACTTGGTACTCCTGCACGTGCGGGCGCATCACCGTGTACGGCACTTCCTTCACGTGCTGCTCGTACACCGGCCGCGTGGTGCAGTACGGCACGGCGACTTGGAACGTGCGCGTCACCGGCTTCATCACGGTGAACTGCTGCTCTTGAACGTGCGTCTCGTACACCGGCTTCTGCACGGTGTAGGTGCGGACGGTGTCGAAGTGCTCGACCACGGGGCGCTGCACGGTGTACGTCTGTTGGACGTAGTTCGTTTCATGAACGGTGCGGTGCGTGGTGTACGTCTCGGGCCGGTACTCGGTCTTGTACACCGGGCGGTAGCACACCTGCTGGTGCTGTTCCGTGACGCACTGGTACTGAACCGCGGGCGCGCACGGCGGCGCGCACTGGTCGGCGGTCACGCACCGGCGCGGGTACCGCACGAACCCGCAGTGGCTCGCGGAGGCGAACTCGGCACTCGTGCCGAGCGCGACCAGCGCGAGAAGCCAACGGCCCAAATGCTTCCTCATGGGTGAACCCCGCGGTGTCGAACTGTGCTGTGCGTCATCTGTGTGGTGCTGGTGCCGGCGAAAACCGGTTCCAACTGATGAGAACTGTGCGCCACGCGGGGTGCGAAAGCCGCCCGCCTTCGCAGTTCGCGCGAACCTTCGCGCGCCCCGATCCTGTGGAACCGGCCCGAAATGCGCAGCCGGCACAGGCGTTAGAACCGGGAGCGGCGCGCCGACCGCACCAATTTGTTGCGCGCCCCGTTCGCGGGTAAACTGATGCCATGAGCACGACACCGATTCTGGATCGCGAAGAGTACGTCGAGCAAGCGTACCTGTTCCGCGTGGTGCGCGAGCGGCTCGCGGAGAACCAACCGGCGCAAGAGGTGCTCCAGCGCGTTCACGAAGAACTGCTGACGAGCACGCGGTTGCCCTACGCGGTGCAGTTCCTCGTTTCGGAGCTGAAGCACACCGGGCGGCTCGCCAGCGGGTTCGCGAAACTCCCGCACTACTTCACCGCGTTTCAGGCGTTCGTGATCGGGCAGGCCGAGAGCGACAAGTCGCGGTTCCCGATGCCGACGGCGTTCCTGATGCTCGAGCGCGAGGCCCAGTACCGCGCCGCGGGCGCGACCAGACCGGGCCTGTTCGTGTTCCAGTTCGAGTGCGTCGCGCGGAACCGCCTCGGCTACCTCGACGGTCTCGAAGCGATCACCGCCGACCCGATGTACGACGCCGACTGGCGCGCGTACTTCGATGTGATCCGCAAGGGCGTGGGCGAAGTGGACCTGTCCGACCTCGTGTACTTGCGGTCCGAGTTGTTCGTGATCGAAGAGAAGCGCAAGCACCCGAACTACGAGCCGCCGGTGCCGCCCTTGTTCGGCGAGAAGGAAGGCAAGATCGCGAAGGCGAGCCGCACCCGCGACCCGCTGTACCTGTTCGCGGCGCTCCAGCGCCAGTTGGGCTACCCGGAAGTGCCGCGGTTCAAGGTGAAGGACGACGCGACCACGAAGATCGACATGATTATGAACAAGCTTCGCGACCTCGAACAGCGCATCAAGCTCGCCGAAGGCGAACTCCGCGGCAGCGTGGACCTGAGCCAATTCGGGAAACCCGACATCCTGAAAGACATGAAGGACGAGTAGCGCGTCCGCGGAGGGCGCACAGGGCTTCCGCCCTGTGCTACGGTAGCCGGCCCCTCCGGGGCGGAAGAGTTCTGCTGTTTTGGCACCCTGCGAAGCAGGGTCGCGTTACACAGCACAGGGCGGAAGCCCTGTGCGCGCTATGCGGACGGCCGGTTAGCGACGCGCCCCAGCGCCGCGACGGTGAAAATCAGCGGGTACAGCTTCTCGAAGTACCACAGCTTGGCGAAGTAGAACCCGATGGGCGACGGGTCGCGGAACCGGCCGCTTTCCACCGCGTCCACGAGCCACGCGACGCCCTTCTGAACGGCTTCGCCGTTCGCCAACCCGTGCAGCACCTCCACCGCGAGCGCCGTTTCTTCCACGCTCGACGGACAATCTTTCGCGCCGCCCCAGCCGCCGTCCGCGTTCTGCGCGCTCAGAAGAAACTCAACCCCGCGGCGGCACTCCGGCGTCTCGTTGAGCTTCAGATCGCGGTAGGCGGCGAGTACGCGGGCGGTGCCGTACACCGGGTTGATGTCGTCCGGTGCGTGCTGATTGCCGAACCACAGCGGCAGCCACGACCCGTCCGCCCGCTGCTGTTTCGCGAGGTACACGAGCGCTTTGTCGTCCTTCCCGATCGCGCGCAGAGCGTGCGCGGTCAGATCGGAACCGCTTCGATCAAAAGGGAGAACGCCCCACCCGCGGCAGAATGTCGGGAACCCGCCATCGTGGTTCTGTAGGTCGCGCATCCACTTCAGCGCCGCGTCGGAATCGGAAGCGCTGAGCGCACGAATCGCCAGTAACGCGCCCGGGGTGTCGTCGCAGTCCGGCACGCCGCCGGCGAGGTCGGTCCACGCCCAACCGCCCGGCTCCGCACCGGTGTACGGGTGCCGCTCCTTGTACTGCTGCTTCAGCAGCCATTCGAGAACTTGGTCGCGCGTGTCGAGCGAAGCGATATCGTCGGCCGCGGCGAGCGCGTTCACGCTCAGCGTCGTCACCCACGTCGCGAGGTTCGTGTCGATGGGCCAACTGCCGTCGGGGCGCACCGAGTTCACGATGAATCGCACGCCTTCGGACAGCACCTGTGATTCCGGTTCCGACCGCCGGCGGCGAATGCTGCTCAGCGCCAATACCACGAAACTCGTGAGCGGCGTAGCTTCGAGGTAGCCGCCGGTGGTGGGCTGAATGCGCCGCAGCACCTTCAGCGACCGCGAGCGCGCGAGCCGGCGCACGACGTTCCGCACCGGGTTCCGCGACCGCTTGTGATGATGTACGCACTGACCAATCGCAATGAGCGCAGGCAGCGCGTAGCTCACGACCGGCATGCGCGCGAACCGGTACCAGCTTTGGGGCAGACACGCCAACTCGAACGGCAGGCGCGGCACCTCGTCCCACGAAACCAGTTTCGCGAGCGCACACGTCATCAGAATGGGAACGGAGAACGTGTGATCCTTGCCGTAGCGCGCGCGGATCGCGGCGGCGCGGCGCTCCGGCAGCTTCCCGGCTTTCGATGTGAGGTAGTCTTCGACGCGCGCAATCGTCTCCCCGTGTTCCTTCTCGCCGACCATGCGGAACGCGGAGCGCACGAGCATGGTGGTGGAGAGATTGGAGAAACTCTCAACGGTGTCGCCCCACCCGCCGTCGGCGTTTTGGTGATCCTCGAGCCAGCGGATGCCGCCGTCGATGAGTTCGCGGTGCTCGAACGGGTTGGAGACGTGCAGCGCCATCACCGCCGTCGCGGTGGACAGCGCCGACGTAGACAGCTCGCCGACCCAGTGGCCGGCGGGCACGCGCTCCGCGAGCAGCGCGTCGCGCGCGACGAGGTACGCGGCCCGAATGCGCTCCGGTGTCATCATGCCGTCAGCATACGGCCCCAGTGGTCAGTGCGTCGCCCACCACTTCCGCAGTTCGTCCAGAGCCTTCTGGTTCGCCGGGTAGCTCCAACTCCCGCGGATTTGCTTCTTGTCGTTCGAGTTCAGATACCAGCTCATGCCGACGTTGGTGTACCGCTCGAACACGATGGTTTGGAAGAACCCGGGGCCGTTGGAGCGGAAGAACGTCTCGTCGGCCATCGCGAGTTGCTCGTCGTTGCGGTACGACGCGGTGGCTTGGCGCGCCCGGTCCACGGCTTCGAGCGGCCCGGTGAGCCACTCCCACGCCGACCCGCGACCCGGTGCGGTGCCGTTCGCGTTGACCTCGAATTGCCCGGCGAGGTGGCGGCGGTCGTACTGACTGGCGCTGTCGCGCACCTGAATCACCAGCACGCCAGAGGTGTAGTCGCGGAGCCACCTGCGCCAGAAGTGGACCCACGTGGCCGCGGCTCCCACGCCGTAGTTGTCGTAGTACCCCGCGTCCACGACGCGGCGGGGCGGAACGGTGGGTAGTTCGACCGCGGGGCTGACGAACGGGAACGTCGCGTTCATGCGGGCCGCGGTACTCAGTCGCAGTTTCGCGCCGGGGCCGTCCGGCGGGAACAGGTGGAAGAACTCGATACCGGAGTACGAGTACACCTCGCGGGCGGGTTGCCCGTCTGGAGCCGGTTGCTTCTCTGCGGCTTGCTCGATGCGCGTTACGTGCGGCTTGGCCGCGTCCGGGTTCGCGTCCCGCGCGCGCGCCGGGGGCGTGGGGCTGCCCGAGTACAGCGAGTTACCCGCGCTCCGCGTCAGGTACGGCACGGCGCGATTGCTGACGACCAACCGCCGCCCGTCTTCGATCAGCATGGGCGTGAACACCAGCGACGGGCGCCAACCGGCCCGCTCGCCGTCGTCGAGCCCGCGCAGCGGTTGGCCGAACGCCTTGGCGAGCCGGTCCCGCGCCGCCGGGTCGATGTGCCGCCCTTCGCCTTCGAGCGACCGGTCCAGCGCCTGCCCGCGGTCCCAACTGTAGCGGAACGGCAGCGCGAAGCACGGCACCTCTTTCAACACGAGGCTGCTGGTGATCGGAAAGATGTGGTGCTGCGCCACGTCGTCCGGGTCGTAGTCGGCCGGTAGGGTACCGCCCTCTTCGAGCGAACCGACGTAGTGCGCCGCGCCGACCATCCCGCCGGACGCGCCGGTGATGAGGCGCACGTGCTTCGCGAACCCGGGCAGGCCCGGGTCGCGGTGCAGGTTGTCGAGCACGGTCGTCGTCCACAGGGCCAACGGTTCGCACCGCCGGTCACGGTCACGATCACCAGTTTGGGCCTCGCGCTCGGCCCTTTGGGCGCGCCCGCGGCCCACGCTCCGAGCAGCGAGAGTTCCTCGGCGATTTGCGCCGCCGAAACGTCGTCGTAGAGGTTCAGCAGGACCGGTTGGGCCGCGTGTTCCAAACACTGCGCGAGTGGCGCGAGCTCCGGCGCGCCCTCCGCCAACTTCAGCAGGAGCGCGTACGCGCCCGCGCCGTTGGGAAGCGCACCGAATCGCGCGCGCAGGTCGGGGACCTTGTCGGACGCGAACCGCGCGAGCCGCGCCTCAATGTTGTTCACGGTGCGCGCCCAGTCGTCTCCGGTCTCCCACTTGTCCTTGGGGTGCTCGCGGTCGCGCAGGCTCACCGGATTGTCGTAATCGAGGTCCGGGAACCGCACCTTGTGGTCCGGCAGGTTCGCCAGTGCGAGCAGTACGGCCAGACCCGCGAACACCGGGAGCGCCCAACGGTGCCATTGATACCACACCCACGAGAGCACGCCGGCGAGCAGCCCGAACAGCACACACACCGCGACCACCGGGGGCGCGTACCAGTCGCACAGGGTCGCCAGTGCCAGCGCCGCGAACAGGAGCGCTTGGGCACCGAACACCGCCTCCATCAGCCCTTGCAGCCATTTTGTTTCGGCGCGCGTGACGAACACCCGGCGCACGCGCCGCCCGAGCGCCACGAGCCACGACGTGTCCCGGGCCAGTCGGCGGCTTGCGAACTGGAGCGCCCGGAGCGCCACCAACCCCAGCGCGACGCCGGCGAGGATCGGCCACCGCTGTGCGAGCAGCGGTTCCTGTCGCTCGGCAAACTTGTCGGTGGTCGCGAAGTGGACGAACGGGGCCTTCCCGTTCGCCTCGATCACGGTCGCCAGTGCCAGCGCGAGGACGCACGGCAAGAACGTAACCGCCATGTACGCGCGAAACTGTTCGGCTTCGAGCGGCGCGTCCGTCGCGGTCGGGTACAGCCGGCTCGCGCACCGCGTCAGCCACGACTTCTCGCGCCCGGCCAGCGCGTCCGGGTTGAACGTTGCGTCGAGCACGAACGTGACCGACCACAGGTACGCGAACAGCAGGGTGACGCTCAGGCCGTTCATCAGCCCGAAGCCCCACTGCCCGTGCCCGTATTCGTCGAACGGCTCGTGCCAGAACAGTGCCGGGATGTTCAGCCCGGCCCCGAAGTCGGCCCATGCGACCGCGAGGAACACGAACACCGGCACCACCGCCGGCACCCGGTGCGCGAACCGCGTCAGGCCCAGCAACAGCGGAACCGTGTGCGGCGGAGGTGCGGGGGTGGCGCAAGTGGCCGCGGGCGTTGCAATTGAATCGGTAGAAATGGTGGCGCTCCGCGAGCGCGCCGGAACGGCGCGTAACGAGTGCTACGCGGAGGGGCGAACGGAATTCGCCGATCAGAGGCCCAAATTGTCCAAATCGTCCACGAGCTTGTCGAGGTCGTCTTTCGGGCCGGTCGGCTTGCTCGTTTGGCGCTTCGGGAGGCCCACACTCGTGCCCACCGCGGCGCGGCCGTCGTTCACCAACTCGCGGTCGCGCTCGGCTACGGCCGCGCTCAGCGCGTCGCCCGCGTCGCCACCGAACAACCGGCTGAGGTCGATCTTCAGGCCGCCCACCGCGCCGGTGTCCGCGCCGGCAATCGCGGCGCTCTTGTACTCGGGGAAGATGATCGCCTGCTGCGGGCACACGCGGCTGCACGCCGGGCAGCCCTTCTTGCACTGGTCTTGGTTCTCTACCAAGATGCGCTCGAGCGAATCCACGCCGTACACGCCGAACAGGCAGAAATCCAAGCACTCCAAGCAGTTCGTGCAGCGGCTGTAGTCGATCACCGGGTACCAGCGCCGCCCGGCCGGGGCGAGCAGCGCTTCCGGGGCGAACGCCTTCTGTTCGGTCGGCAGGTCCGGCTTCGTCGCGCTCAGACCGAGTTGAATGATCGCCGGGCTGTTCGCGGCCTTCTCGCGCGCCTTCGCCGCGCGGCGCTCCTTGCACTCCGCGGCGATGCGCTTCACTTCCGCCACGTACGCTTCGTGCTTGTTGGAGTCGCGCAGGTCCAAACAGTAGATGTGCCGGTCGGGAATCGTGCCGGCCGCGCCGATCGCTTCGGGCTTCTCCACCGGCGTGTCGGTTTCGGCTTCGTCCTCGTCGGCCTCCGTCGGCGGCTTCAGTTGCGATTCGCCCATCTGCCCTTTGATGCCGTCGCGGTCGAGCAGCCAGAACGCGGCGCGCGGGTACAGCCACGAAAGGACCACCATGTCGCCGGTCACGCCGTCGAGGAACAGCCGCCCGGTGTGATCGGGGCCGAGGTCGTACAGGTTCGGCACCACGGACACTTCGACGTCCGGCTCGAACAGTAGGGCGGCAACGATGCTCTCTTCGAGCGCGCGCTTCGCCGGGTGCTTGCCCGGCGCTTGCGACAGAACGACGGTGAGGCGCGAGCGGCTCATGCGTACTCCGGCGGCGGTAACGGGGGCAGTGGCGGGGGAACCGGCGGCAACGGCGGCGGAACCGTGCGCGGTAGGGAAATCATATCAACCGGGGGCGGCAGCGGGGGCGGCTCGGCCGCGGGCAGCGCGCCCGGTGGAACCGCGGGCGGCGGCGCGTCGAGCGGGTCGTCGTAGGGTTCCGCATCCGGGATCCAGTCACCGAGATCGAGGACCGGCTCAATCGCCGGTTCGGGCGCGAGTTCGATGATCGGTTCGGGCGCGGGTTCGGCGACCGGTTCGGCGACCGCCTCGGCGAGCAGTTCGACCGCGACCGGCGCGAGCGAACCCGGGTCGGGTTCGGTGGCGTCGGGCCGCGCGAACGCCGGTTCCGGTTCGGGCCGCGCGCCGGATTCGCCGTCGAGCGCGAGTGGCACCGGTTCGGGGTGCGGGTTCGGCGGCGCGCTTTCGGGCACGTCCGGCGCGCACTCGGGTGCGACGGCTTCCGGTTGCGCGCGCTCGGGTGCGACGGGTTCGCTTTCGAGTTGCGGCGCGGCCGGTTCGCTTTCCGACTGCGGGTCCGGCGCGCCCCGAACGATCCGTTCGACGGGTACGCGCAGTTCGTCGCGCAGATCGCCGGCGTCGAGGGCGTCGAGCAGCGCGTCCGCGTCGATCGGGTCCGCACAGCCGCTCTCGTCGAGGCGCGCCCGCAGTGTCTCGATGAGGAAGATGACGACGGCGGCGCTCGGGTGCCAGTTCTCTTCGATGCGTTCGTGTAGCGCGGTGTGCTCGCCTTCGGCGTCGGTGATCACGTCCGCCGCGAGCAGTAAGGGCACAATACGGCGGGCGAAGAGCGGGTACTGCGGGCCGAAGTGCGCGCCGCGCGCGGTGAGTCGGTCGCGGAACTCGCGGCGCGGAATCGGGGCGCCACCGGCGGCGGGCGCGAGTAGCGCGAACGTGTCGTCGCACGCCCGCGCGATCGCGGCCCACGGCATCGGGGCGTACCGGTACGCGGCCTTACCCGTCGCGGCGGGCGCGGGGTTCGCGAGCAGTTCGCGGTACTTGTCGGCCGTGTGCCACTCCGGCGGAGCGGGGGCCGTCTCGGGTTCCGCCGCGGGTTCCGGTTGCGCGAGCGCGGCGGCACACTCGGCGAGCGCCGCGGCGCGGGCCTCGCCCGGTTCGAACAGGTCGGCCAGCGCTTCGGCGCGCACCGCACCGGGCACCTTGCCGCGCGCGAGCCGGTCGGTCAGCACGTAGGCCACGTAGCGGAGCGCGCCCGCGCGCACCTGTTCGGGCGCGTAGTCGGCGGGCAGCGACAGGTTGCCGAGGGCGTCGCTCGCGGGCAACCCGCCGCGGAGCGCGCCGCAGAACCGGCGCACGTGGTCGGCGAGGTCCGGCCCGGCGACCTTCATCAGCTTCGATTGGAGCAGCACCGCTTGCACCGGCCCGCCCTCCGGCGGCGCGAGCGCGCGGACGACCACTTCCGACGACGCGACCAGCGCCTCCCACGGGATCGGCCGCACCCGCGGGTCCTCGGCGGCCAGCAGTTGCGCGTAGTGCTCCGCGGTGTGCGGTTCGGCCTTCGCGGGCGCTTTGAGCGCGGGTTTCGGCGCGGCGACCACCGGCGGTTGCGCCTTCGCGCTCGGTTTCGCGCCGTTCGCGGTGCCGTTCCCGTTCTGCGGGAGCAGGTCGATCTCGAAGTCGTGCGCGCCGCGGCGCACCGCGAGGCCCATGTCCGGGGCGTACTTGTTCAGAAACGCCGAGGTGCTCTCGCACCCGAATTCGCCGGGGTCGAACGCGCCGAGTTCCTTCGTGAGCAGCGGGCGGATGGCCGCGAACTTCAGCGGCCGGATGCGCCCGAGGTACCGGCGCAGCGCCTGCCCGATCTCGCCCACGCGGTCGGCCGGGGCGTCGGCCTGTTCGCCGCTCTGCTCTTCCACCTCTTCGGCCGCGAGCAGGTCCTCGAACAGTTGGAAGTTGTCCACGAACCGCTGAATCAGCTCGTTGGTGGCGTTGGTCACGCCGATGACGGACACGCTGTGCCCGTGCCGCTTGAGTTCGAGCACCACCGGGATGAAGTCGGCGTCGCCGGTGACGAGTACGAAGTGTTCGACGTTGCCCGAACCGGTGAGCAGGGCCGTGGCGTCCATCGCCATGCGCATGTCGGCGGCGTTCTTCCCGCTGCCCGGGCGGCCCTGCGAGAGGCGGAACACCTGCACCGGCTCCACGCCTTGGCGCATCAGTTCGTCGGGGATGTTGCGCAGGTAGTACTCGCGGCTGCGCAGGTTGTCCAACCGCCACGTCTGGTAGTTCGCGTACGCGCGCTTCACGGTGAACGGCATCCCGCCGGTCATTTGGCGGGCGAAGGCGAGCAGCTTTTCGAGGTCTTTGGCGAACCGCACGCGGTCGTAGAGCGGTTCCTTCATCGCTTCGCAATAGTCTTCGCGGCTACAGAAGAAGTTTTCGAGGTCGACGAGCAAAACGGCCGAGGGTTTCATGGGCACCCCTGTTGGGCAGTGGCGGAAGGTCGAGAGTACCACGCGCCCCGAAACCGGACAACGGGCTAATCGGCGTCGGCGTTGATCTGTCCCTTAATCATGCGCTGAGTCGCTTCCCATCCGGCTTCGAGGTGAAGGTAGTACGCATCAACGTCCAGCGTTTCGCCCACTTCCCCCTGAAAGGTGAACAGCCAACCCGCGCCGTAGGGGTCGGCGTTGATCGTGCCGGGGTCGTCCAAGAGCGCCGGGTTGAACCTCACCACGCGCCCCGCGAGCGGCGCGTACAGCCCGCTCGTCGCCTTTTGCGTCTCGATGTAGCCGATCTCCTGCTTCGCGGTCACGAGGCCCGGCTCGATGCGCCACTCGAGAAAGTACACGTCTTGCATCAGGCGCACCGCGTAGGCGGAGAACCCGAACGTGTGCGTGCCGTCGGCCCCGACGCGGCACCACATGTGGTTCTTGCAGTAGCGCAGCTCGCCCGGCAACTCGGCCGGGTGCTTGCCCATCAGAAACGTGCGCGCGTCGGGCATACAGATTTCACCGCTGAGACCGCAGAGACCGCTGAGAGGAAGACAGAGACAGAGAGAAAGAGCGTTAGGCCGGGAAGTCGCGCACGAGGCGCTTGTATCCATCGACGATCCGCGTCACGTTGAAATTCATCAGTAGCCCCAAGTGCGTCTTGGTGAGCTTGAGATATGTGAGAACTTGCGCTTGGTGTATCGGTTCGAGGCGCTCGACCGCCTTGAGTTCCACGATCACGAGTTCGTTCACCACCAGATCGAGCCGGTACCCGCAATCGACGTTCACCTTCTTGTAGCGCAGCGGCAACTCGCGCTGTCGCGCGACCGCGTAGCCGCGCTCGATCAACTCGTATTCGAGGCACGCCTCGTAAGCGCTTTCGAGTAAGCCGGGGCCGAGTTCGGTGTGAACGGCGATGGCCGCGTCGAGGATCGCACCGGAAATCGCGTTCAGTTCCGCGCGCGTGGGCTTCGCACTCACGGGTTTTCTCCTCTGCGGTCTCCGCGGTCTCCGCGGTGAATCGTTTTCCCTCTTATGTGTAGCGGGCGCTGACGTACTGCGGGTCGAAGAACGCGGGCAGGTGCCGGTCGATTTGGATCAGGCCGTCGTCCGTGCAGTCGATGCCCGTTTCGCCCACCGTTAGCCAGCCCTCGGCGGTCAGTTTGTCGAACGCCGCGCGAAAGGCGTCGCGGACGTCTACGCCGTACTTGTCGCGGAAGTACGCCACGTCGAGGTGACCGGTTTTCAGCAGCAGCACCACTTCGCGCACGAGCCGGTCGCGCTCGGTCGTGGGGAACGCGCGGCCCAGCGGCAACTCGCCCTTTTGCAACTTCTCGGTGTACGCTTCCCACGTGTCCACGTTCTGAATGTGGACGCCGTTGACGTGCCCGAACGACGCGACCCCGGTGCCGAACATGTCCGCGCCGCGCCACAGCGCCTCGCGGTACACGAACTTGGTCTTCGCCTTGTTCTTCACCACCGTGGTTGCGCTCGAAATGTCGTACCCGGCCTTCACCAGTTCGTCGAAGGCGTACTTCACCCACGCGCGCTTGGTCGGCCAGTCCGCCACGGCGGAAGGATGAGGGCTGAAGGATGAAGGGTGAACAGCGTCCGCAGAAGGTTGAACGACATCGAGTGAGCGCCGTTCGGCCTCATCCTTCATCCTTCCGCCTTCATCCTTCGGAGAGTCCTTTTGAAGAAGTTCCTTCGAGAACACCGTGTTATACGGCAGTTCCATCTGGTAGATGGTGACGCAGTCCGGGTCGAGTTCGATCGTCTTCGCCACGCACCGCTTCCAGTTGTCCCAGTCTTCGCCCACCATCCCCGCGATGAGGTCCAAGTTGATCTGCGGGAAGCCCAGTTCGCGCGCCCACCCGAACGCGCGGTAGATTTCGTCTTCGAGGTGCGCGCGCCCGTTGTACTGCAAGATTTCCGGTTTGAAGTTCTCCACGCCGAGGCTCAGGCGCGTGACGCCGTGCGCGCGGAGCGTTTCGAGTTTGTGCTTCTGGAGCGTACCCGGTTCGCACTCGAAGGTGACTTCGCGCGCCGCGTCCCACGGCATGATTTCGCGCAGGCGCGTGAAGAGCGAATCGAGTTGCGACGCGCTGAGGTACGACGGCGTGCCGCCCCCGAAGTAGACGTAATCGAGCGGCCGCCCGCCGACGCACCCGGTCTTGCTCAGCAGTTCGACTTCCTTCAGGATCGCGTCCAAGTACACCGAGATGTCGTTGGCGTTCTTATCGGTGTACACGCGGAAGTAGCAGAACTTGCACCGCTTGCGGCAGAACGGGATGTGCAGGTACAGCCCGAGCGGCACGCCGGGTTTGGGCGGCGCGGCGAGCGCGGCGCGCGCGGCGTCCAAGTGGCCGGCGTTCCAGAACGAGAACTGCGGGTAGTTGGCGATGAAGTAGTTGCCGAGGCCGGTCTTCTCTTGGTCGGTGGCGGTCATCGCGAAGGCCCGTTGGTGGGTGCTCGTGCGGCGCGAAAGCTATACCGGCGAGCGGCGGCGCTCTTTCCCATCTTAGCGCCCGCGGGCACGAGTCGCGCGGTATCGTCGTCCGGGTTCGCGGCGAGGGCGGCGACGAGTGCGGCAGAAGGTACGTGCCCGGCGAATCACGTTGCCGGGTGACGGAACGCGGTTAGCCCGCTGATCCGGGATCAGCGGGTTGGGCGTGTGCGAGCGGTACAACGGGTTACGGGGCGGTTGGGGCGCGAGC
>Ga0169931_10000805_pt1 | contig 52234 bp, 44 predicted proteins | sample Kivu_15m_20L_FD_129675 | JGI IMG/M metagenome (GOLD analysis project Ga0169931, IMG submission 129675) | Freshwater microbial communities from Lake Kivu, Western Province, Rwanda to study Microbial Dark Matter (Phase II) - Kivu_15m_20L... | ecosystem: Environmental > Aquatic > Freshwater > Lake...
AACATGCAGGGCTTAAAGGCAGTAGGGGGTTTGCCCCGTAAATGCAGGGCGCACTCAAGCTATAATAGGCCGGATAACACTACCCGCAACATCGGTTAATCGGAAAGGTCTTCCCTGGAATGGATAGGTGAATGTCTCGTGATCGAATCCAAGCAAATGCAGGATGGTTGCTTGCACATCGTACACCGAAACTTTGCCCTCTACCCCATGGAAGCCAATTTCGTCGGTAGCCCCATAAGTCACACCCTGGCGCGATCCTCCGCCACACATCCACATGGTAAAAGCATCGGCATGGTGATCCCGTCCCTTGAATGGCATAATCAGTCCATTCCTATTTTCTTGCATCGGTGTGCGACCAAATTCAGAACCCCAGACAATCAAGGTCTCTTCCAACAAGCCCCGTTGCTTGAGATCCAATACAAGGGCCGTTATGGCTCGATCCACTTCCCGGCACTTATTTACCAGGCCTATTTCTAGGGATGTGTCCGTGGAGTTGCCATGGACATCCCAACCCCAGTCGAAGAGCTGAACAAAGCGCACACCCTTTTCTACTAGTTTACGGGCAAGCAGTACATTGTTCGCGAAAGAGGCCTTGCCGGGCTCGGTGCCATACATTTCATGGATATAGGCCGGCTCGTCGCGTATGTCCATAATGTCGGGTGCCGCAATCTGCATCCTAAAAGCCATTTCATATTGGGAAATGCGCGCTAAGGTCTCCGGGTCATTGAATTCCTCATGGGTTTCCCGATTGGTGCGGTTTATAGCCTCTATGGAGGCCCTGCGCATCTCGGTACTCACTCCCGGAGGGTTATCTAAATACAACACAGGCTCCCCGTGAGAACGGCAATGAACTCCCTGGTATACCGAGGGGAGAAAGCCGCTGCCCCATACAGATTTACCTGCATCTGGATGCTGGCCCCCAGAAGTTAGTACCACAAACCCCGGTAGATTGGCATTTTCTGACCCCAATCCATAGGTAACCCAGCTTCCAAGGCTTGGCCTTCCCAGGCGCGCAGAACCAGTATGCATAAGCAGTTGGGCGGGAGCATGATTGAACTGGTCCGTATGGACAGCTTTCAGGAAGGCTAATTCGTCGGCAACACCGGCTAAATGCGGCAGGTAGTGGGAAATCCATGCTCCTGACTGACCGTGTTGCTGGAACTTGCCAATACTACCCAACATCTTTGGTACCCCTCGAATAAAGGCAAATTTCTTGCCTTGTAGCAGGGACTCCGGGCAGGGTTGTCCGTCGAGCTTGGCCAGCTCCGGTTTGTAATCGAACAACTCCAGTTGAGAAGGTGCCCCCGCCATATGCAGGTAAATCACAGCACGCGCCTTGCCAGCTGCGGGAGCTGAACGGGCCTGCAGGGGCTGCGTAGCATCTCTGGCGTGCACTCCTCCTATTCCAGATTCATTCTGACAGCCAGTGGCTAAGGGTCCCAGAGCCAGGGCCCCAAGGCCTAAGGAACATTGCTTGAGGAACAAGCGGCGGGTAGCCAATTCTGCCTTTCGTATCGCCGCCTCTGAGTGCGGATCTATTTTTCCTGCCATATGGTTTACCTTTTAGTTCTTGGTAATCACTTCATCGAGATTGAGCATGGCGTTGGCCACCAAAGCAAAGGCAGCATCTTCGGCATCGGCTCCACCCAATGGTAGGTCGCATACTAGGCCTGGACGACTTTGGTAGTAACTAAGGGCCTTGGCATGCAGGGTCACTAAAGGCTGGAGTTTTTCTGGTGATAGCGGTTTGTGTAAAAGGAGCCATGAGCCAAAGCGAAGTTTTGCATCGATTCCTCGACGGCCAGAGTGGCGCATTCGCTGCCCCAAAAGGACAGCTGCCTCCATGAAAACCGGATCATTTAGGGTCACCAACGCCTGTAGTGGGGTGTTGGTCCGAATGCGCCGAGCCGTGCACACGTTGCGAAAGGCACCGTCAAAGCTGAGGATGGAAGGGTAGGGGCTGCTTCGCTTGTAATAGGTGTATAAAGCCCTTCGGTGGCGGTCTTCCCCCTTGCTGGTCACCCATTTGTTGCCGTCGTAGGGACTAGCCCAAATACCTGTAGGTTGACTGGGCATCACCGATGGGCCGTACATCCGGGAACTTAGGAGCCCCGAAACATGTAATGCTTGATCCCGCACCTGTTCGGCACTCAGGCGCACCCGGGGAAAACGGGAAAGCAGGCGATTTCCCGGATCGATTCCGTTATTTTTCTCATACACCCATGACCCCTGCCGGTAGGTTTCGCTGAGGACAATAGTACGAAGTAGTGCTTTTAGAGACCAACCATGATGGTGCATTAGTTCCCAGGCAAGATGGTCGAGCAAGGCAGGATGGGAAGGCGTTGCTCCCTGGGATCCGAAATCTTCCAAGGTCTCAACTAGTCCCACGCCGAATACCTGCTCCCAAAGGCGATTGGCAATGGTTCGGGAAACTAAGGGGTTATGCTTATCCGTGAGCCAGTCTGCCAGTCCCGCCCTGTCGGGTTGCCGAAGTTGGAATTTTCCACGAAAGGCGTTGGGGATGGCCGGGGATACTGTTTTGCCTTTCACCTTCCAGTTACCCCGCTCGAAGACTTGAGTTTTTCGGGCATCCTTAACCGGTAATTCCATCATAACTGGTGTAGAGGGTGGCTGAGCGCGCAGTAAATCCCAGTATGTCTCTTCATGAACTGCACGCAGGGCATCGCCCGGCAGGCCAGGGAAACCACGGTCGAGATGAAAGGCATTGAGCGTTAGCCCCGATTCCAGTTCATTGGTCAGCTTGGCATTTTTATAGCTAAAAAATAAATCGCGCTTGCCGTAAACCGCTTTTATGGGAAAAGCCTTATACTCCCACCTGCCTTCTGTGGAGGGAATCCGGAATTTCCCCAGCAAGGGACCGCCAGCACTGTCTAGATGCACCGCAAGATGACCACCAGGTTGGTGGCCCCGAATTTGGGCAATCAATCTGGTTTCTCCCTGGAAGGAGACCTCCCGAATGCGGGCTGAGCTTTTGCGCCGAAAGACCAAGTATTTGGTATCATATAATTCGCTGTTGACAAATTGGTCAGCGTGTGTAGCATAAATAAGGGGCTGAAGGAACTTCAAAAAGCGGACTATGGCTGCAGCTCGCACTGGGGATGCAACGCGGGCTATCCATGCCCCAAGCTGGGCGAGTCGAATGCTGTCCTCGCGGCCATAATGCCTAAGCAAAGGATAGTCTTCTACTGTGTCCTCGTCCCGGGAATTGTTAAAAAAAGCAAGGACCTGGTAATATTCCTCATGTCGGATGTCTTCATAAGGGTGACCGTGGCATTGGGTGCATGCAAAGGTGGTGCTCATAAGGCCCTCAAAGGTGGTATTCACCCGGTCAATCACCGCCGCCGTTCGAAATTCTTCATCATCAGTACCCCCCTCATCATTGGTAGGGGTATTCCGATGAAATGCTGTGGCAATGAATTGATCGTCGCTGGGTGAGGGGAGCAAATCACCGGCCAGTTGCTCACGAATGAATTGATCATAAGGCATATCCGCATTCAGGGCTCGGATAATCCAGTCACGGTAACGCCAGATTTGCCGGCTTCCGTCTTTTTCATAGCCTTTACTGTCGGCGTAGCGAGCAATATCCAACCAAACCGAGGCCCACTTCTCTCCGTAGCGTGGTGATGCCAGCAACTGGTCCACTAAGGTGGCATAAGCATCAGGGGCCTCACTTTCCAGGAAAGTGCGAGCTATCCTTTCTGGTGCCGGCAAGCCGGTAAGATCCAGGGCAACCCGGCGCAGAAGGGTTGCCTTGTCGGCGGGTGGATTGGGTTTGAGTCTAACTTCCTCGAGTTTCTCCCGAATAAAAGCGTCAATAGCCTGCTCCGCATTCTCCCGGCGCGATTTTCCTGAAAATGCCATCCACGCCGGACCTTCGGGAACGCTAACCCGCTTCACCGGGGTATATGCCCAGTGCTGGCCCCAAGGAGCTCCCTGCATAATCCACCGTTTGAGTATGCGTTTTTCCTTGCGGCTGAGTGCGATTTTTCCCGAGGGCATCCGTTCGTCAGGGTCTGGATGATTAATGCGGGCAAGCAATTCACTCCCAGCCAGATTCTCAGCATCTACGGCAGGTTTACCCGACTCGTTGGCGCGGAAAAAGGAAGCCCGATTCATCATGCTGAATCCGGAACTCTGCTTTACCCCGCCATGACAGGAGATACACTTGTTGTTGAGAATGGGTTTGACCTGTTGCTGGAAAAAATCGTCCGTTTCGCTGGGCGAAATCCATTCAGGCCCCATAAGCAGTCCAAGGCCTAGGAACAGGGGAATAACCAGCATACTGCGTTTCCACGCCATTTATCCTAAGGTGTAGCTGTTGTAGGTGAAAGGTAGGATTTTACCTCCGGAATATTTACATTACCACCGATTTGCCTCTCCATGATGAAACACTTGTTTTTTACATGCAGGTCTTCCATAGCATGAAAGTATTTTGAAAACCATCTTTATCATGATTCGATGCTTCCTTTATACCCTTTTCCTAGGGTATAACATCCTCTCCCTTCCGCTTCAGGGACAGAAAATGCCCAAATGGTTCAAAATAGGCGTTCAGGCCTATACCTACCGAAATCATATGGGCAAAGATCCCGATAAAATCCTTGACCTTGTCCGCGATTTGGGGATACAAGAAATCGAGGGTGGAGGCTCCGGCAATCTTTCCGATGCTGATTTTTTGAAGAAATGTCAGGCTCGCGGGATTGATGTAGTTTCTACAGGATGCGATTTTCAGGAATTGAAAGATAATCCTTCCAAGGTGGTTGCTCGTGCCAAGGTACTGGGTGTTCGCATGGTGATGTGTCCTTGGATTCCCCATCAGAAGGGGAATTTCAACCTGCAGGACGCCAAAAATGCCGTGGAGGTATTCAATAAGGCGGGGGAGATTCTTCGGGATAATGGGATCACCTTGTGTTATCACAATCATGGATATGAGTTCCAGCCCTACATGGATGGTACCCTGATGGATTACCTCATTCAAAAGACAGAACCCAAATTTGTTTCCTTCGAGATGGACGTATTCTGGACCATCCACGGTGGGGCAAGTCCGGCTTCCCTGTTACGAAAATATCCTGACCGCATCCGGATGCTTCACCTCAAAGATATCCGCAAAGGGGTGAAAGGGGATCTTACCGGTGGCTCAGGACCAGAAAATGATGTGGTGCTTGGTACCGGTCAGGCCGATTATGCCAAGCTATTTGCCCTTGCCAAAAAGAATAAGGTCAAGCATTTCTTTATCGAGGACGAAAGCGACAACGAAATGGTGAATGTGCCGCTAAGTATCGCCTTTCTGAAAAAGATTATTCCGACGGTGAAATAATCCCCTCATCATGCCCTACCTCCGGCAAGGGCTTACTATGCCGAGCGCCGAGTTGACTGATAGCGCGGGCCCTGCCGAGCAGCGTGTCCCCTTTTCGAGGAGACTGACTTAGTTTATTCATGGCTGACTGCACACTATCCTGAGCCTTGCCCAGTTTGTCGGCGACGTCTTGGATGTCCTCCATGAAAGCCACGAATTTGTCGATGAGTAAACCGCTCTGTCGGGCTATTTCTGCAACATTCCGGCTTTGTTTCTCCTGCTTCCAGATGAAAGAAACGGTGCGCAGGGTTGCAAGCAGGGTAGATGTGGTCACCATCACCACATTTCGTTCCAGGGCTTCCTGGAATAGCGTGGCATCTGTCTGCAAGGCCAGGGAGAAAGCAGGTTCCACAGGCACGAACAGGAGGACATAGTCGGGACTCTCTAGATTTTCCAGCTGTTGGTACTGGCGCTCCCCTAGCTGCCGGATGTGTCGCCTTAAACTGAGAAGGTGTTCCTGTAACGCTTTATCCCGCTCCCTAGTGTCCTCCACCCGATGATAGCGCTCAAAAGCAGTAAGGGATACCTTGGCGTCAATGAGCAGGTGTTTATTGTCAGGAAGGAAGACGATAAAATCGGGACGTTGTCGGTTACCTGCCTCTCCAGTAAGGCTCTCCTGGGCCAGGTAGTGGACTTTTCGCTCCAGCCCTGCATGTTGGAGGAGAGTCTCCAACTGAGCTTCGCCCCAGTCTCCCTGAAATTTGGTATTTCCTTTTAAGGCATTAGTCAGTTGGACGGCGTCCTGAGCAATCTGCTGATTTAAGGTCTTTAGGGAACCGATTTCATTTTTTAAGGCACTGCGGTCTAGGGTTTCCTGCAAGAAACGCTTTTGCATATTCTCCTCGAACAAAGAAATATGTTCCTTCAGTGGGGCGATTAGTCTGTGAAGATTTTCTTCATTCTGGTGGGTAAACTTTTGACTTTTTTCTTCCAGAAGAGCCCGAGATACTTTCTCGAATTCGATTCGAGCCTTTTCCTGAAGGGCCATGATTTCCTTGGCTTGTTCGGCCATGCGCTTGTCCCATTCCAGGCTACGCGTGCGCTCCACAGCTAATTCTTCCCCCTGCTGCCGAAGCTTTTCCTGTAATACATTTTCCCGATGAGTGGCCTCCTGCAGATGGCCTAGTACATAGTCGTGCTGAGCTTTAGGGATGAAACCCGCTGTAATATCCTCCTTGGAAAAATAGCGAGAAGCACCCCTAAGATGCCGGATCAGGTAGCCCAAGACTATACCCAGAAAGGAGAGGAGTACAAGAAGAAATTCTGATGGATAGCGCATGCAGGGAAACATTAGGAATTGCCAAGCACTTTAGCCCGGTCCCTGGCCGAATGGACTCCGGACAAGATACCTTTGCGCAGATCTATAGCTTTAAAGTAGAGCATGGCGGCCTCGGTGGTACCCCCACGGGATGAGACCCGGCGAATCCAATCCTCGCAAGTATCGCCTGCCTGATTGTAGAGCTCTGTGGCGCCCAAAAAGGTCTGTCCTACTAACAGCTCTGCTTCTGCCGGTGAAAACCCCATCTCACGAGCTGCTTGCATGAGCGAATCCATAAAATAAAATACGTAGGCCGGTCCGCTACCCGATATGGCGGTTGCTGCGTCAATCAGCTCTTCCGAGGCCACATACACCGTTTTACCCGTAGTGTTCAAAAGATTCTGCACAGTGACCAGTTCGATGCGGGTAACCTCCTCCGAGGAGGTGAAGGCCGTCATGCCTTTCCCAATTTGCGCGGGAAGATTCGGCATCGCCCGAATGACCTTGGTTACCCCCAAGCCCTCCTGTATGCGTCCAATACTGATACCTGCCATAACGGAAAGGAAAACCTGTTGGGGATGGACCATCGGACGAATAGATACGAAAAGGCCACGGGTATCCTGAGGCTTTACAGCCAAAACGATAAGGTCGGCTTGCTCTAAGCAATCTCCAGGCTCTCCGTAAACCGTGCCTAAATCCCGACTCGCCAGCATTTTAGCCCGCTCCGGAGATTTTTCCAGCACCATCATATCTTCTTTCGAGGCATTTTGGGTGCGTAAGAAACTTTGGGCATAGGTTAGTCCCATGTTTCCCCCTCCGATGATGAGTATTTTCACGATGCTGCCTTTATTGAACCATTCAAAGATATTGCCATTTTTTTCGGTATGTTGAACCCTTTGGCCAAATAGTTGTATATACATTTATTATGCGCTTAGAGGAGGAAATTCAGCAACGGGTTTTCAAGGATGACTTTCACAAAGCTCATGTCAATCTGCTGTTTACTGCAGCTTGGGTGAATGCCCGCTTGACCCGACTTATGAAAAAATATGGGGTAAGTGTCGAACAATTCAACATCCTGCGCATCCTTAAAGGTATGGGTGAACAGCCAGCATCTATAAAACGGATAAGTTGCAGGATGTTGGACAAATCTTCAAATACCGGTCGTCTTGTGGACAAGATGGCCGAGAAAGGATTGGTCGAACGGAACTTTTGCCCGTTGGACCGCCGGCAGATGGAAATTCGACTTACTGCCATGGGTCATGTGACGCTTAATCATTGCAATGCATTGCTAGAGGCAGACATCCGGGACACCATGCATGGCTTGGACGGGCAACAAGCCAGGGTTTTAAATGAATTGCTGGAGCAACTGCGCGCCACCGGCTCTTGACTTCGCATTTTCTAACTTTTCAAATATACAGATCATGAAAAATGGTTTTTGGATTTTAATGCTCTCGGCTTTGGTTTCTATTTCCTTTGCCAAGCCTCCCGTGAAGGTACCCGCCGACCTGGAGAGCAGCTATGTAAAGTGGACAGGATACAAAGTTACTGGCAAGCATTTCGGCAAGGTTATGCTGAAGAGTGGGTCCCTTGAGTTTGATGGTGAAAACCTGGTAGGGGGTGCTTTCGAAATGGACATGACTTCTATTTCCGTAGAGGACATAACAGGTGAAAGTGCGAAGAAACTAGGAGGGCATCTAAAGAGCGACGACTTCTTCGGCGTGGCGAATCATCCTACCTCCCGGTTTACCATCACCAAAGTTATATCCCGCGGTACGCCAGGCTCTTACAAAATTATCGGTACGCTCAATCTGAAAGCGGCAAGCAAGGAACTGCGCTTTAATGCGGACATCAAGGCTGGGGAAGGCAAACAGACTGCTGTAGCCAAGGTAACCCTAGATCGTTCTGAATATGACATCCGTTATGGTTCCGGTTCGTTCTTCGACAATTTGGGTGACAGGACCATTTACGACGAGTTCGATTTGGAAATCAATCTGGTTTTCAAGAAGTAAACCCTAAGGTGACGCATGCTTGAAGGGCCGGCTGGGATAATCCAGTTGGCCCTTTAGTTTTATACCAAAAGCAGGGTCGAATCTATTTAAAGGCTTCTTGAAAGCCCTTAAATGCCTAAATCTACAAATTAATTATCTTTTCCGCTTCCCGAATGCCACTTAAATAGGCTCCGTGAACCGTGCCACGGTATTCTCGATGTGTATGTTCACCTGCAAAAAATAGTTTGTTGTTTACTGTTTTTGCAAGGGTGTTAAAGACAGTTGTATTACTTCCATTCATTGCGAAGGAATAAGCTCCAAAGGCGTTTATATTTTTACTCCACTTGGTTCGTAACATAGTTGTTGGATTTGGAATACTATTTCCATAAAACGTTTTTAAATGAAGCATCACTTCATTAATTACCTCATTATCCGACTTGCTTTCCGTTATTGTGGCATAATCCCCAAAAGCAAAAGTCATGAGGGCGGCAGTATTTGTATATTTTTTCACATTCAAAAAATAGTTATACTTCCCTTTAATTTCTGCTGTGTATCCGATATACTGCAATTGGTTATCCCAAAAGGGTGAAGGCCATACCAGAAGAAATTTGTTGACATTTCCCATACCCGTTTTTGCAATAGCAGAAGCCTTCTCCGATGGAAGGGCAGGGGTAAAGCTGATGGCGTTGTTCTTCAATACGCCCAGTGGAACGGATACAATGACATAATCACCTTCCATGACGCTTCTATTGGTGATTAGTTTTATTTTTTGATTGCTGTAGTCAATAGCGTTTACTCGCGTATTGAGAAGAATATCCAGTCCTTGAGCTAAGAAATCTGCTATTTTATCATACCCGTTGGTGATGATGACATCCCGACCATTGAATGCTTCATCATCGTAAAAATAAAGGGAGGATAGTTTTGAAATATCTCCCCCGGTATCAAATTCCAGATAGGCTGAAAGCATGAATTTCCATAGGCTGTTATTGGTTTGTGTGGGGTATAAAAAATTAAATACCGATTCAAAACTTTGAGTCAAAGTACCCTCTTCTTGAACGGCTTCAACGGCCAGGTCAAATTGTTTCTCCGCAGTTGTTAATTGGCTGTCTGGATAAGCAGAACCCTTTGAATTGTAGACCGTCACTAGATCATCATCTGTCAAATAGGTATTTGCTCCGGCCTGGGATGCTAATTTGGTAATTGGATTTCCATTTGGTCCATGTATCCAACTGGCACCTTCGTCAAAAGGTATATTCAGTGTTCGATTGGTTCGCAGGCGCCCTCCTACCTTTTCTTGTGCTTCTACTACGGTTACCGTAAACCCTTTCTGCTTCAAACTTTTGGCTGCTGCGAGTCCTGAAATACCTGCGCCAATGATTAGTACTGTTTTACCAATTGGATTTACAACTTCAGGATCTAAAGTGCAGGAAACCAATACGTTGGGGGCAGCAACCACTAATGGTAATCCAGTCAATGAATCCTTTATGAATTGCCTTCTATGCATTGCCTTGGTCAAATTTTTTCCCAGCTATCTTTTAGTTAGCCACACCTTCGGAAACCTGGCTGTGGAGAAGATTATCAGCCCTTTAAGTCTTCCTCAAACCTCTAGCAACAAACCAAAGAATGCTTCCGGCCAGCATGAAATCTTGATTCCTTTCCAGGGAAAGTCTTCCAAAGAAAACAGCCAGGGAAGGCAGCAAGGTAAGGCAGAGGCCCAAAATTTCCGTAAAACGAAGAAGCAACTTCATGTTGTCAGGTTTTTCTGGTGGATAAATGAGGTTAGCAGGTAAAGGAATGCAGCGATGAACCAGCCGGGTAGCCCTAAAAAGAATATTTCCAGGCCGGCAAAGTGAGACAAAGCTGCGCAAGCAGCCAGAGATCCTCCCCATGTTATGAGGGCCGGCCAGTTCAGGGCTAAGCCCCGCGCTGAGGCTATCGAGGATTGTAATCCCATACGGGGGAATAGCCAGTAATCGGTAAACAACAAGGCGCCCATTGGCATGAGCACCAACCCATAGAGGGCAACAAAGTCAAGTAGTTTCATAACCAGGGCCGGGAAGCAGGCAGCAAGGGTGGTGATACTCCCCACAACCAACGTAATTTTCCAGGTTCTTGCCAGGGGCATCAGGGCCTGAAGGGCAAGTCCTGCCCGATAAATAGTCGGATTTGCTGTGGTCCAGCCCGCTACAACCACACAAAGTGCTCCGGCTATGCCGGCGGCACCATAGGCCACAGGCCCCGGGGCAAAGACCTGTTGCTGCCCATATTGTTGAAGAAATACGGCGTAAAGGATACCGGATGCCAGCCAGGCTACATAATGACCTAAAAACATGCCTCCCGCCGAGGCAAATCCTGCCGTCCAACGCCGGGCATAACGCAAAATGGACAAATCTGCCATACCGATGTGCATAGCCATGTTGCAAAACCAGGCAAAAAACAAAATATGCCAAAACGTGAATTTGTCCTGGCCAGGCGCTGGAGTGCCAGTCCAAATGATATCTTGGGCCACTGGCCAGAATTCCCGCCAATGGGTCACCCCCAAATTTGGCAAAACAGCTATGGCAGCTGCCAGGAACACCAAAATCATCCAGGGGGCGGCAATGACCGCAAAGCGCTCCACCAATTGGTAGCCTAACATCGCCACCACCGTGGTGACCATGCCCACACCTGCCACCAGAGCAATCCATAGCCAGCCTGAGGGAAGCCAGTCCGTAAGGCGGGCTGCTGGCAATCCAAAGGGAATACCCACCGCAGTTGCCGCCACGGCAATCATAGCACCGGCGAGAAAACAAAACATCAGGGCATTGACCAGATTATAGATTAAAGTGAGCCGGGATCCGCAAATCCGCTCAAGCATGTAGTATAGGGTCTGTCGCTCCCGCACGGCAATGGGAGCACAGATAAAGGCCCAGGATAGCACGGCTAGGATATTTCCCAACAGCAGTCCGAGTACTAAGTCTCCAGCCGATGCCCCCCGGATGACAAAAAGAGGGCCTATTACGAATTCCGTACCGGCCGTATGTTCCCCGGCATACATGCTGAGAAAAGAACCCCAACTGCGGCGACGGGTTTCGGGTATGGGTTCCCGTTCATATTCATTCACCGCTTCAAGGCGGGCCTGCCATTTTGCTACACCCATAGTGCGCTTATTTAGGGAATGATGATGACTAAAAGGCTTCGCGCCGCCTGGGCTCCGATGACCAGCGATTGCTCAATATCAGCTGTCTTGGAAGGTCCACCGATGAATACTCCGAATCCGGCTTCAGGTCTGCCCAGCTTGGCATAGGCTTCATGCATAGTGCCAACAATGGTTTTCTCCCTAACTACCAACACCAGATGCTGGGTGATAAAGGGAAGGATTCGAAGCCCCTGCAACTCCCGCTCGGAAATCCAAATAGCTCCGTTTTCAGCTACTCCCAAAACAGCCTCTAACACGGCCAAATCGGTTCCTTCGCAGTCGGAGGGGCTTCCTGGGGAAGGCAAAGCCGAATCGCTGCTATCCGGAAAGGTGGACAATGTTTTTCCCCGTTGGGGATAATAGCAGTCTATTACCGCGTTTACATCGCTGATAGTTGCTGCTCGCGCTACCTGGGTGGCGCCGCGTTCCAGGATGCGCGCCATTTCCCCGGGTTTATCCGGATTTTCCAATCGGAATACCGGCACCTCAGGCAATGGCCACGGTGGAGGCAAACCTGCTCTAATTTGTGAAAGTATGCGGTGTTTACTCTCCATTTGCCTTTGGTTGCCTCGCATACCAATCACGAAATGATTCTGCCGGTGCCGCCGGTAAATCCCTGTCTCGGGTCCAAACAGTGAGCGGAATATTTCGTCCGCCACCCGGCAAAAGGCGGAGCAGGAATCGTCCTAACCGTCCTAGATACCTGAACAGGGTAGGGGATGCCATGCCTTTCCCCAGTATGCCAGACCATAGTCGGTCTCCTGCTTCGGGTAAACCAGCCGCACCGGCCATTTGTCGCCACCGATATAGTTGATCGTCTATATTAATCTTTACGGGACAAACCGCTGTGCAGGAACCACATAGCGTTGAGGCAAAGGCCAAGTTTCCAAACCGCTTCAAGTCAACGCCGGGCGTAAGGATGGAACCTATCGGGCCAGGAATGGTCGTTTCATAGCTGTGCCCACCACTGCGCCGGTAAATAGGACAGGTGTTCATACAAGCCCCGCATCGGATACACTTAAGGGAACTTCGGAAATCAGGGCGGCCTAACTGCCGGGAACGGCCGTTATCAACCAGGATGATATGCATTTCTCCCCCAGCCTTTGGCTGGCGGTGATGCGAGGTGAATACCGTAACGGGCTGACCTGTGGCACTGCGAGCCAGAAGCCGGAGAAATACTGCCAGATCGCTCCGACGCGGGATGAGTTTCTCTATACCCATGCAGTGGATTTGTACCGGCTTGAGGTGTACCCCCATATCAGCATTCCCCTCGTTGGTGCAAACAACCACCTCGCCAGTTTCCACTACCCCAAAATTCACCCCAGTCAATGCTACCTGCGCCGCATGAAACTTATCCCGGAGGTGGTGCCGCGCTGCCTCAGTCAGGTAGGTGGGATCGCTTGCTCCCTCTTCCGTTCGGAGTTCCCGGTGGAACAAGGCCCCAATCTCCTCCTTCTTCAGATGGATGGCTGGCAGTACGATATGGCTTGGCGGTTCGTCTAGCATCTGGATGATACGCTCGCCCAAATCGGTGTCAATCACCTCAACACCATGTTTTTCCAAAAAGGTGTTGAGCTGACATTCCTCAGTGAGCATGGACTTGCTCTTCACCATGCGCGAGGCGCCATGCCGCTGCAAGATGGACAACACCAGCTCATTGTGTTCGGCCGCATCAGCTGCCCAATGCACCATGGCTCCATTCGCAAGAGCCGCCTTTTCAAAGGCTTCCAAGTACACATCCAGTTTGGAAAGGGTGTGGTCCTTAATGTCAGAGGCAAACTCCCGAAGATATTCCCACTCCGGAACCTCGGCTGCTGCTGCATCCCGCTTACTTCTTACATGCCAAAGAGAGGCATCATGCCAACCGGTGCGGGCTTCGTCCTGATTAAATACGGCCGCATTGCGCGCATGGGTCATCATGGGCTTCCAGCATTGAGAATTTCCGCAATATGCATTACCCGCAGTGGGATACCTCTTCGGTTGATTAGGCCTTCAAGGTGCATGAGGCAACTCATGTCGCCAGAGGTGATTACCTCTGCCCCGGCATCGAGATGGTCTTTGATTCTGTCCCTGCCCATGCGTACGGAAATATCCGGTTCCTTTATAGCAAAGGTGCCTCCAAATCCACAACATTCATCCCGCCGTTGCAAATCTACTAGCGTTAGCCCTTCCACCATAGAAAGCAGCAGGTGCAGCCTTGACGGTGTTTTTTGCAGGGATTCACTCGGACACCCAAGGTGCAAACCCCGAAGTCCATGGCAACTCTGGTGCAGCCCCACCCTGTGCGGATAACGGGCTGGAAGTTCTGATATCTTAAGCACATCGAGTAAAAACTCACTCAAATCGAGGGTTTTTTCCCGCACAGCAGTAACTGTTTCCGTCTTGTCCAACAGATCATAGTGATGCCGGACATGGTAGGCACAACTTCCTGAAGGGGTGACGATGAAATCGAAACCTTCAAAAGTTTTTATATAATGATTGTAACTGGCTCTTGCTGCCTCTTCGTTTCCTGCATTGGCAAGGGGCTGCCCACAGCAGGTCTGGCCCTGTGGAAAGGTCACCCTGCAACCTAGCCGGTTCAACAACATCCAAGTGGCTTTGGCTGCTTGCGGATAGAACTGGTCCATGTAGCAGGGAACAAATAATCCGATATGCAAAGGCAGTTTTTTTGCAGGGTTTTTCGAAAAATAAGGTATTTCTTCGGCAAAACTTCTTCTGTTTTCCCAAACGGCATTTATTTTATTTCCATCTACGCTGCATGGAAAAGCTAATGCTTTAGGATAAGTCGAGCGGCACCTAGGGCGGGACCAGGGTATTCTTCTAGTGAATGAATCGCCATGCCGGGAAAACGCAGACCCAAAAAGTGAAGGAACAGAAGGTTCCCTGCAAATCCTCCTTCCACGTAAAGATTGGGAAATTCCCTTCCTTCTGCTGCCAATAACAACTGCTCTCCCTGCAGACTAGCTAACTCCCAGGTCAATTGATAAATTGCTTCTTGCAGGGATTCTCTTGGCAAATCCCGCAGCTGACCCGCTCGTTTGTCCTCAAACCCCAGTTCGGAAAAGGTAAAGCATCGGTAGTCCCTTTCCATCACATGCTGGGCTAAGACTACTTCAGGGGTACTTCGAAAAATGGCTTCCGCGCTCCCACCAAAACGGGTTTCCAGATCACGCACCCTGACCTGAAGGCAATAACCCAAAAACAGGCGGGCTGCCTTTACAGTCCCTCCATCGGGTCGCATAAAAAGGAGGCAATCCTGGACCAGTTCTTCGGAACGCAGGCTCTTGCAAGCAAATGGATTGAAAGCAATGGTCCAGGTTCCCGTGGACAAGAAAAGAAATGGTTCTTTCCGGATGGCCGAAAAACTAAAGAGGGCGGCTGAGCTGTCATGGACTCCCGTACCTACCTGCAGCGTGAATCCACCTACCTGTCGCGCTACGGTCCTGGATGCCGGGCAAAGAGGAGCCAGTTTTTCGGCTACGCCTTCTGCATGCACCCAGGGATGGTAATCGCCATTTCCATAGTGCCAAAGGGCCGTGTGGCAGCCAATGCTGGTCAAGCTGGCATGGAATTCTCCGGTAAAATGATAACTCAGGTATTCCGGCAAATGCAGGGTTCGATGAATCTGGGCAAATACCTTTGGTTTTTTTCTGGAAAGCCAAAAGAGTTGCATTCCGGCATTTAGGAAACCAAGGGCAGGGGAGGCCGTGTCAACCAAGAAGGTTTCCCGAGGTCCATAATCCCTGAAAAAGGATTCCTCCAAGCCTTCAGGCATGGGCTTGGTGTAATTGTAAAGGGGGGTAAGTCGATTTCCCTCGCGATCCAAATGAACCAAACTGGCACCATAAGCGCTGAACTGAAGATGGGTGAGCGGGTAGGTCCTAGCCCGGGCCAGCGTTTCTATTATGTCCTCCATCCATCGTATCAAGGCGCCAATATCCTCTGTCGGATACCCGTCTTCATCCTCGATTTCAGGTATGCTGCACTGCGTTTGCCATAGTTCGCGAAGGTCATTGTCAAAAACGCTGGCTTTTTTATGGGTTTTGCCGATGTCGAAAACGAGTATCATCGTCGTATCAAAGTCCGCTTGCCCTTTGATTCATCCCTCGCTCGGTAATAAGTTGCCTGCGAACATTGACATCGCGGTAAAGTTGCAGGGGCTCCAAAGCAGCCCCGGTACGCAACCTGGCTTCCCGCAACAAAGGGCGCAAATCGGTGCGGAAGGCATCCTGGAGGAGCTCCTGTACCTGGACAACATCCTGGACTTCCTGCAGGTGATCAAGCCTGAGGGTGTCCACAGCCAGGGCCTGGGCAAAAGCAAGCTGCATTGCCTCTAGGCTTTGTAAAAGATCTTCCAGGGGATCCTTGATGTTGTGGGAGGCATCAATCATGAAAGAGAGCGGCGGATTTTTCCCTCCGCTGGCAGTAAGTCCTTGCACAATTTCCAGGAAAATGAGAAATAACTGGTAAGGTTTAATACTTCCGGCTGTCAGGTCATCGTCGCCGTACTTGCTGTCATTGAAGTGAAAACCACCTAGCTTACCTTGCCAAAGCAGACTAGCTACGATTTGTTCGATGTTCGTGTTAGGCAAATGGTGTCCTAAATCAACCAGTGTGAAAGCCTTAGGCCCACAGGCTTCCGCCAGCAGAAGGGAGGTACCCCAATCTTGAATTACTGTACTGTAAAACTGGGGCTCATAGGGTTTGTACTCAATGAACATGCGCCAATCCGGGGGAAGGTATGCCGTAATGGCCAATAAGGAATCTTGCGTCCTTTCCAGGGCCTTGCGGAAGTTTTGTTGGCCAGGAAAGGTCGATCCGTCGGCCAGCCAAACGGTGATACTTTTCGAGCCTAAGGATTTTCCATACCCAATGACTTCCCGGTGGTGATCTATGGCCTGTTCTCGTACTCTTGGGTTAGCATGAGAAAGGGATCCGAACCGATAGCTGTGTTCCTGACCGGGATAATCTTGGAAGGTATTGGAATTAACCGCATCGAACCCTATGCCGCAAGCCTCTGCCCATTGCAAAAGGGCAGGTATATCCTTGGGTACGTCCCAAGGAATATGCAAGGATACCGATCCGGCGGATCCGGTCAAGTCGTTGAGTATGGCAATATCTGCAATCTTTTCGAAAAGATTCCCAGGCTCGCCTCCCTGGGCAAATCGGCCAAAGCGGGTTGCCCCAGCTCCTAGAGCCCAACTAGGAATGGCTACCTGAAAGCCGGCCAGATTGGTAATGATTGATTCCCCGTTTATGCCCCTTGAGTCCAGGTCATCCAGTAATACAGCAAGCATTTTTATATGCCGATCCAGTCCTGCTTCCCGGTGTTTTTCGAGGTCTTCTCTGGATATTTTCATGATTTGCGATAAGGGAGGAGAATGTGACCAGTATCCATTGGATTAACGAACAAATGCCTCGGAAATACCCCCATCGACGTTGAGGTTTAGGCCGGTGGATTTGGTCAGTATGGCAAGGATGGCATATACGGCGTGGGCAATATCCTCAGGCAGGATTTTCTGTCCCAATAGATTTCTTCGAGCATAATGGTCGGGTAGTTCTTCCACAGATATACCATAGGTCTTGGCTCGCCCTTCAGCCCAAGCACCCTGCCAAATCTTGCTACCAGTAATGACACCGTCGGGATTCACCGTATTGACGCGAATGCCATGCCGGGCCAGCTCAGCAGCAAGTAGCCTGCTCATGTGTTGCTGGGCAGCTTTGGCCGTTCCGTAAGCCACGTTGTCGGGACCCGCAACCAGGCCATTTTTACTTGCAATGGCGATGAGGTTTCCACCGTTCCCCTGCTTAACCATGATGGCCGCAGCCTTGCGGTAAAGCTGAAACTGGGCTTTAACCAAGACTTCCTGCAATAAATCCCAATCCGACTCTTGCGTGTCGGCCAAGGAACGGGAAAGGGCCAAGCCTGCACTATGGACAAGAATGTCTACGCCTCCAAAAGAAAGACACGTAAATGCCAGTAAGGCATCAAGATCCTCAGCCTTAGTTATATCTGCTTGAAAACCAATGGCATTTTCTGAATTTAAGGCCTGGCATACGTCCTCTATTCGGTCGGCATAGCGGTCGGTAATCACAACCTGTGCTCCGGCATCAAGGAGACGTTTGGCGATAGCAGATCCAATGCCTCCGCCTCCTCCGGTGATGAGGGCAACCTTGCGGGAAAGGGGTTTTTCTGGGGGCATGCGCTGCCATTTTGCCTCTTCTAATTGCCAGTATTCAATGTCAAAGGCTTCCTGCCGGGGCAAGGCAGTATAGGCCGATATCGTTTCGGCACCCCGCATGACGTTGACGGCGTTCTGATAGAATTCGGCGGAGACTCTGGCGGTTTGCTTGTCACGCGCGAAAGTAAACTGACCAATTCCAGGGTAAAGTACCACCACGGGATTGGCATCGCGCATGGGTGGGCTTTCCGGGCGCCGACATGCCTGGTAATATGCGGCATAATCCTCGCGGTAACTTTCAAAGACCGGAGAGAGCTTTGCATGCAACTGAGGATAATCCTGGAGGTCATCTTCTGGCGAAAGGGGCAACAGAAGGGGTCTTATCTTTGTCCGAAGAAAATGGTCCGGACAGGATGTACCCATAGGGGCCAATCGCTCCAGGTCCTTACTTGCCAAGAAGGTCAGTAGTTCCGGCGAATCGGAGAAATGGGCTATGCTTCCCTTTTCGCCACCACATAATCCTCGCAAAAGAGGCATGATTGCGGCGGCTTGTTTCCTTCGCGTGGCCGTTCCCGGAACGGGCAGAGCAGCTCCCCCAAAGGCAGGACCCTTGCTTCGGGATATTTCTTCCAGATAAAGAGCAGCCTTTTCTATGATAGCCAGACTTTGGTAGTAGCATGCCCTGGAGGTTTCGCCCCAAGTAAATAGGCCGTGACTACCTAAAATAATCCCAATAAGATCAGGATTTTTCTCGAGGCAATCCTCCAATTGTATTGCCAAATCAAATCCCGGTCGTTGCCAGGGAATCCAGCCCATCTGCTTTCCCCAAAGTTCCCTGACTATCGCCTCGCCATCTCGCGCTGCCGCCAAGGCAATGATGGCATCTGGATGGAGGTGATCGATATGTGCAAAGGGCAGTAATCCATGTAGTGGCGTATCGATGGAGGGTGCTGCACTGTTAGGATCGAACAGGCAGTATTGCAATAAAGGCACCAGAGCATCTTCGGTAGCTTTTCCCTGATAGTTTTTTTTAAGTGCGCGGATTTTAGCAGTATAAAGACCGGCTACCCCTTTTCGTGAAAGGGTGCCCAGATCGCCACCCGAACCTTTTATCCACATAACCTCCGCACTTTCCCCAGTAAGAGGATCTCGCTCCATGCGGCGACAGGAAGTATTTCCCCCGCCAAAATTGGTAATGCGCAAATCCCTCCCAAGCAGGTTGGATCGGTAAAGGAGCAAAGCCAGGGCATCTTCCCCGCAGGCAGCCTCTGCGCCGGCATCCCAAAAATCAGTTACATGCCGGAACGAATCCATGGGTAGTCGCCAGGGTTCAGAAGTTGTATTTTCGGAGTACCTCCGGCGGAGGGCCTTCCCAGCTATTGGGTCGGTTTCCGACATAGCCGAGATCCTCAAATCCTGCTTCCGTGGTGTAGTACCCTGTCAGGGTTAGATCCCGCATGAGGTTGAAAAAAGATACCCCAGCAGAGAGGGACGGATCAGCCAGGCCAGGATAGGCTATGGCATCGACGATTTCCTTTTGTTGGGCCGCAGAAAGATTTGGGAAAGATTGGAAAAACTGCTTTCGGGCGTAATTGTTGAGCCACATGATGCCTCCGCGCAGGGGTACCTGCTGGTACGGGAGATCCTTGGCCATGAATTCGATGAAAGCGGGGACGCCTACCTGAACCGCAGAAGGGGCACTTCCCTCTGCAGGTAAGATAATCTCACAAAGTCGCGTAATGACAGCCATCTCCTGCGGAGTAAAAAAGGTCTCGGATCCTAATTTCGCATCCCTTTCGACCTCTTCTTGGGTTCGCCCGTACTGATTTTTGGGTTTACGCGGCTTTCCCGGGGCGTTCTCAGCACCCTGTGCGGGCAATACCTGCACTGTGGCTACCCCAACAGAGGTAAGTGTGATATTTTTCAAAAGATCTCTGCGTTTCATGGCATTAAATTTTATTGGCTTTCACCTGTTCGACGATGTATTCTGATGTCCTCATGGAAGAGGCAAGTATGGTCCAAGTGACATTCTTGTCCCCCTGAGACACGAAAGGTGCAGCATCTACCACAAAAAGGTTCTTTACGTCGTGAGCCTGTTGATAGCTATTGAGGGCAGAGCGACCTGGATCGTTGCCCATGCGCACTGTGCCTATTTCATGGATAATCTTGCCAGGGGCCTCCAGTCCATAGTTGGTTTCTGGTCCGGGTTTGGTTCCCTGGGGAATTCCGCCCATTGCGATTATCATTTCTTCAAAGGTGTCCTGCATGTGCTTGGCCTGCTTGATTTCATGTTCCGACCACTTGTAATGGAACCGCAGGGTAGGGATGCCATATTTGTCCACCTTCCCCGGATCGATTTCGCAGTAGTTGGACTCCAGCGGAATGGGCTCGCCTCGTCCGGCCATCCCCACATACGCTCCGTAAAAGCGGCGCACATCCTCCCGAAGCCGAGAGCCATAGCCACCTGCAGGAAGCTTCTGCCCATTGGCGTATGGATAAAGTCCGTTGGAGGCGTGCATGCCCATGCCAAAACCATATGCCGGCATACCCATGCCACCCCAATATTCAATGTGGTATCCCCTCGGGAAATCGAGTTTGTTATTGTCCAGCCACCAGGGGGAGTAAATATGGCTGCCACCCACACCATCTTCATTGTACCGGTCGCGATTCATCAAGGCGGGAATGAATCCGCCTCGGCTCGCTCCAGTGGAGTCGTTGAGGTATTTGCCAACGACACCACTAGAATTGGCAAGTCCCTGTGGAAATCGAGCTGACTTGGAGTTTAGGAGCAGACGTGCCGTTTCACAAGCCGATGCGCCTAAGACTACGCGCTTGGCTTTCACAGAAACCTCTGCCATAGTCTTGGTATCCACATAAGAAACGCCTGTTGCTAGGCCGGTGCGTGCATCCGTGAGTACTTCCCGAACCATGGCATGATTAATCAGCGTGAGGTTTCCGGTCTTAAGGGCCGGGATGACAAGCACGGAGGAGGAGGAAAAGTCAGCGTATTGATTGCATCCCCGGCTGCACTGATTACAATAAAAACAGGCACCACGGGCATCATTTATTGGGCGCGTCAGGATGGAAAGTCGCGAAGGGATGACTGGAATCTTTAGGCCAGTTCCTGCCCGCTTAATGAAATGCTCGTGGAGCCGCATGGCCGGCGGCGGCAGAAAAATGCCGTCTGGCTCGTTGTACAAATTCTCCACCGAGCCAAATATTCCAATAAGCCTATCTGTCTTGTCGTAAAAAGGCTTTAAGTCCTCATAGCCGATAGGCCAGTCATCGCCAATGCCCGTCATGGAACCTCGCCGAAAGTCATTGGGACCAAAGCGAAGGGAAATGCGCCCCCAGTGATTGGTGCGACCACCCAGCATTCGGGAACGGAACCAATGGAACTCCGTGCCCTTGACGGCGGTGTAAGGTTCCCCCTCAATCTGCCAACCACCATAGGCTGCATCAAAATCGCCAAAAGGGCGCGTGGAGGATGCCCCCCGCCGGGGTGATTCCCATGGATTTTTCATCTGGGTAATGTACTGAGGGTCGGCAGGATCGTAGTAACTTCCCGCTTCGAGTAAGCAAACTTTTGCACCTGCTTGCGTGAGCACATGGGCTGCCATTCCTCCTCCAGCGCCGGATCCTACGATGACAACATCGTATTCCTCCGAGGTCCTCCGCACTTGAAAATCCATGGTTATCGGTTTTTAGGTTTTTTCAGGTTGATATCCTTTCGAACTTACTTACTGTCAAGCAAGCTGAGTAGGGTCTGCTCGATTTCCTCTGATCCCCGGACACTGGTAGACACGATCTTTCCTTCTCTGTCCAGCATAAAGGCACGGGGTATGGAACTCACCCCATACACAGCTGCTGCACCCGAAGACCATTTTTTCAAATCGCTTACATGGTGAGGCCAAGTAAGATTGTCCGCTGCAATGGCCTGTATCCAAGCCTGCTTACTCTGCTCCAGGTAGGTATCTGCCATGGAGGGGTCCTCCAGACGAGACAGCGTGCGGTCGTCGAGTCCATCGAGGCTCACGCTGAAAATAGTGAATCCTCGCTTCTTGTATTTTTCGTAAACCGCTACCACGTTGGGATTTTCCCGCCGGCAGGGACCACACCAGCTTGCCCAGAAATCGAGCAGAACAACTTGGCCCTTTAAATCTGACAGCTTGCGCACCTTGCCGCGAGGATCTGGCATGGCAATGTCGGGGGCTGGCTGACCTACCTGGATCAGCTCTTGGGCCATGCTCGCCGCCATTTCCTGCTCCTGCATGGCAATGAAAGATCCGAATGCTGTGGTCAATTCGTTGTCAGGATATTTTGCCGCCAATTTCTCATGAGCCTTTTTTTGAATCGGCAAGTAGTTGCTGCTCTGACCGAATACCATATTGGCCACTAAGGCTCCTAAAATAGGGTTTTCCGCCTGATCTATAAATGCCACGACGTCATCGGCAGACTTTTGCTGATTTTGAAGGGCCTGTATTAGGTCTTTTAGCTGGGAAGAGAGCGGCGACCCATTTATTGTGAAGGCATATTGATCCAGCGTCTCCAAGCTCCCCTCGATGACGACTTTTTTTTCGCTGCCATCCAGAACCATCAACATCCGCTTGGCGCCTATTCGGAGGTTGTAAATACCCGGTCCTAAACCTTTTGGAAAACTAATCTTGAAGGAGCCGCGCCCGTCAATATCCGCTTTATCCAGGACGACGTTTACCTTTCCAATAATTGCACGGTCTACAAAGGCCTGCAGATTTTCTGCTCCCGTAACTTTTCCCTGGATGGTCACCCCGCCACTTAACGTGTCACAACCCAGCGATATGGCTAACCAGCCCAAAATGCCAAGTGAAAAAACGAATCTACCCATTGGTCATGCATTTAAATCGCCCGCCATCTTTTTAGCAAGCGTATGTTCATAAATAGTTTTGAATGTTTCCAGGTTTCCGAACAACTCCCCATCAATAGTAATACCCTCAGAGACTATTTCACCTAAACGGGTAAATGGCATGTTGTGGGCATTCAGATAATTGACAAACTCGTCCTCTTTGTGAGCCTGCACACTCACCACACAACGCGAGGAACTTTCACCGAAAAGGTAGGCATCTTTGCGGAAATTACTGTCAGTCTCCACATCAAATCCTAAATTACCGGCCAGAGCCGATTCGAGCAGGCATTGAAAGAGCCCACCCTCGCTAATGTCGTGTGCCGACTCCACCAGGCGCTTCCGAATCACCTCACTTAGGATTTGCTGCAGATGGATTTCCTCGTCTATATCAAATACGGGTGCCGCTGAGAGAGGAATCTCCAACACCGTACGACTGTACTCCGAACTTCCCAAATCATTGCGGGGTGTTCCAAGCATGTACAGCATATGTCCCGGTTTTTGGAAAGAAAGCCCCATGTGATGGGAGGCATCCTCCAAAATACCCAGCATGCCAATGGTGGGTGTGGGAAAGACGGGTTCTGTTCCATCGGCTAGCACAGTCTGATTGTAAAAGCTTACGTTGCCGCCTGTTACCGGTGTCTTCAGTCTACGGCAGGCCTCACCCATTCCCTTTATGGCCTGCACAAATTGCCAGTAAACACCGGGGTCGTGGGGATTACCAAAATTCAAGCAGTTGGTTATGGCCACCGGAGTACCCCCAGTGCAAACGATATTGCGGGCGGCCTCAGCCACAGCCATCATAGCTCCTGTGTAGGGATCGGCATGAACATAGGCCGGATTACAGTCGGTTGTAAGCACTAGGGCTTTTTCTGTCCCCTTCACCCAAACCACGGCGGCATCTGCCGGCCGATTGGTGGTGAGGGTGGCCGTCTGTACCATGGAATCGTATTGCTCTGCAATCCATTGCCGAGAGACCAGATTGGGACTCGCTAACAGTTTTTTGGCCGAAGCTGCATAATCTTTCCTTTGAGGCATGGAAGCCGTTTGGTGTTTTTTTATGCGTTCGGCGTATTCTGGTTTACTGAAATCTCGCAGATATACCGGGGCTCCGCCACCCAAAACAAGGGAGTGGGCATTTACCTCAGCAACTACGTTGCCGGATTGGTGAAAAACGAGATTTCCAGTATCTGTGACTGTTCCAATTGCTGCGCAAGCTAAGTCCCATTTGTCAAAAACCGCCTTCAACTTATCTTCCATGCCTTTGTGGCAAACAATGAGCATACGTTCCTGGCTCTCGGATAACAAAATCTCAAAGGGCTTCATGTCGCGCTGCCTTGTAGGCACGAGATCTAAATCAATCGACATGCCCACGCCCCCCTTGGCACTCATCTCTGACGTTGAACAAGTGATGCCGGCAGCCCCCATGTCCTGCATGCCGACAATCGCTCCGGTCTCCACGGCTTCGAGCGTAGCTTCCAGCAATAATTTTTCCTGAAAAGGGTCACCAACTTGCACTGCAGGAAGGTCAGCTGCGGAATCTTCTGTGAGGTCGGCGGAGGCAAAGGTTGCACCGTGGATTCCGTCCTTTCCAGTAGCCGATCCTACGATAAAAACTGGATTCCCGATGCCACTGGCAATAGCAGAAACGGTTTTGCCGACCGCCACGATACCGGCCGACATGACATTTACCAGGATATTCTGCTGATAACAACTGTTGAAAAAGACTTCACCGCCCACCGTGGGCACACCGAAACAATTACCATAGTGACTTATCCCTGCTACCACGCCCCCGATTAACCGACGCATATGGGGCTGATCCGGATTGCCAAAACGAAGGGAATTTAGGCAGGCAATTGGCCGGGCTCCCATGGTGAAAATGTCCCTGTGTATGCCACCCACCCCAGTGGCCGCTCCCTGAAAAGGTTCAATGGCGGAGGGATGATTGTGCGATTCTATTTTAAAGGCACATGCCAAGCCATCCCCGATATCTACCAGGCCCGCATTTTCCTCCCCGGCTCCAGCCAAAAGGCGATTGCCCTCTCTCGGCAGCGTTTTGAGCCAGTGAATGGAATTTTTATAGCTGCAGTGTTCGGACCACATGACAGCGTAAATACTCAATTCCGTGAAATTGGGTACCCTACCCATGATTCCAATAATCGAGGAATACTCTGGTTCCGTGAGCCCCAATTTTTGAGCCGTGGCCACGGTCGTTGATTCCATCTGACCTTGTAATACTTCCAACAGTCCACTTTGTAGCGGTCAAATATAAACGATATCGCTGAAACCCCCAGCGAGGCTCAAGCTAGGATGCTGTTGGCCAAGAAAAACAAAATGAGGTAAAGCCACAGAGCGTCCAAAAAATGCCAGTAAGTGCTTATCAGTTGAAGATTCAGCCGTTTGTATGGATCAGAGAAATAGACGAGTACACTGACAGGTTCCACCATGTATCGCCGAGCTTGCACACTAAAAACCAAGAGAAAAGGAAGGCCTGCCACCACATGCAAAAAATGCAGAATAGAAATGACATAGAGGTATCCTGCTGCATTATCAGTCTGCATGTAGATTTCCTGCCGGAAAAGGCTATACCAAGCAAGGGTTTGGGATAGCAGGAAAATCAGGGAAAGGATAATTGTGTGCAAAAGACTTCGTTGGTAGCCAGCCGTATCGTCTCCGAGGTAGGCCTTTTTCCCTTGCCACACGGTATAACTTGAGGCGAGAAGAATGAGGGTATTCAGATAGAAAAGCCATGGAATCTGCAGGGGTGGCAGTTTTGCCTGACTCCGGGTGTAGACATATGCGGCAGAAAGCGCCAGGAACAACATGGTAAGTCCTGCCAGGATGAGAAAAAGGAGAATGCGCTTCGGATGAAATACAAGATCAGTATCCTGCGCCGCTTCTTGGTTTTGCCTTGCCGCCATCTTCATCATGATTTAGAGTCGAACAATACCTTCCATGATAGGTTCACTACCCAAGTCTATGGCCATTCCTGGGAAAACTGCCTACCTTTGAGTGTATGGTGTTTCCCATTTCCCCTGCCCTTAAGCTCCCGATTCAGTATACCCTATGGCTTTTCCTTTTAATCGGGCTGCCTTTTTTTCTTACGGCACAGGCATTCCGGGAGTTGTCTCTGCCTGTAACTAAGCATAATGAAGTCCTACTTGCACCGTTCACGGGGGGCTGGAAATGCCCCCAGTTTTCCTCCACCGATTTTAATCGGGACGGCGTAGGGGACCTTTATGTATTTGATCGGGTAGGGAATATTCATGGCGCATGGCTGGGCAAGCGGTCGCCGACGGGTACCGTGGGATATACCTGGGCACCCCGATATACGGCCGATTTTCCTTTGGCCGAGGGTTGGGTGCTGCTGCGGGACTACGACCGCGATGGTATTACAGATTTTTTTGCCTATTCCGATATTCCAGGTGTGGACGGTATTCAGGTTTGGAAGGGGTACTATGACAACCGGGACACCTTGCGCTTCCAGCGCATTTCATTCAAAGCCCCATACAATGTCCTCTTTTTCCCCCTTGCGGTGGGAGGACAATCCAATCTCTATGTTACCCGCATAGATATGCCAGCCCTGGACGATGTGGATTGCGACGGAGACTTGGATATCGTCACCTTTAATATCAGTGGTGGCTTTGCAGAGTTTTACCGAAACCAGTCAGTGGAAAGGGGATTTAAGGCTGATTCCCTGCTATTCCGACTGGAGAACCCTTGTTGGGGTGGATTCTATGAATCGGGCGCCTCCATGAAAATTGACCTAGCCCCGGCTCCGGGCGTTTGTTTCCGGATTTCCCCCTCAGAACTGGCTGGCAATTTTCGCCATTCCGGAAGCACCTTGCTTACTTTGGATTTGGATGGAGACGGGGACAGAGAGTTACTTCTTGGTGATATTTCATACCCCAATATCACCCTGCTCACCAATGGGGGAGACTGTAAAACGGCCTGGATGAACCAACAGGACAATCAGTTTCCTTCCCGGGATTTTCCTGTCAACCTGGTTTCCTTTCCCGCCGCATTCGCAATCAACGTGGATCAGGATAGCCTCACAGATCTTTTGGTCGCCCCTAACGCGCCATTTCAATCGGTCGACGAACGATTTGTTCGGTATTATCGCAACAAGGGGACCCGTAATCGGGCAGTTTTTCAACTCGAGGAGGAAGATTTCCTGACCCGGTACTCCCTGGATTTCGGAAAAGGTTGCCAACCAACATGGGTCGATGTCAACGGGGACGGCTTGTTGGACATCGTAGCCGGAAATTACGGGCGTTTTCGCAGCCCGGATGATTTTCCATCCAGCCTTTATTATCTGGAAAATGTGGGAAGTACCTCCGCCCCGGCTTTTACCATGAAGGACAGCAATTTCCTTGGTATGTCCCGCTTCAACGGCTTTTCCCGCGATTTTGCGCCAACTTTCGCCGATATGGATGCCGACGGGGATCTGGATTTGCTAGTCGGTGATGAGGAAGGGAAACTGTTCTACGGAGAAAATTTAGCCGGCAAAGGGAAACCCTTTCGCATGGATCAGTTTGTTTATAACTACATGGACATCGATGTGGGCATGAATGCCGTGCCTTCGGTTTGGGACCTCAATTGGGATGGCTTGCCAGATCTGATTATTGGTGAACGTAACGGCAATATCAACTATTTTCAGAATAAGGGTACACCAGGTAAACCAGAGTTTGAATCGTCCCCGGATGAAGCTCCCAATCGGAGCCGTTTGGGTGGTATCAATACCAATCGGCCGGGGTACTTTACAGGATCTTCCGCTCCCTTGCTCTTTCGATCTCCTTCTGGTCTGAATCTACTGTCAGGCTCGGATGACAAGGGGCTCCTTCTCTATCGGGTGGGAGAAAACCTGGAAACCTTTGACCCACAGCCTTCGGCCTTGAGCTCCCTGAAAATGGGTTTCCAATCGAGGCCAGCCCTGGCCGACATCAATGGCGACGGATTTCTGGAAATGTTGGTCGGAAATGCCAGGGGAGGCATGCAATTATTCACCACCCCGTGGCCGATGGTTTCCACCAGTTTGTCTTCAAAACCCGGATCACAAGTGGTCTCTCTGAGAGTGGTACCCAATCCAGCCCATGATTTTATTACCCTTCTGGCCGGAGAAACAGGCAATGAAGTGATTGGACGCCTTGCCCTTTTCGATGCAGGCGGGCGCCTTCTCTTCCATGAATACCCTCACAGACTAGGTTCCCTCCTTGCGGTTGATCATTTGCCGCCAGGCTTTTATTACCTGAAAATCGAGTCAGCTAAAGGGGTATTGCGGGCTACATTTGTCCGCTGATAGCGCAAGGGTGGGCGAGTGATTGTTAACCCCTGACGTCGGTGCAAATGTATTTTAGGGCGAGGTATTCATCCATGCCGTACCTGGAGCCTTCCCGACCGAACCCGCTTTCCTTGATTCCGCCGAAGGGGGCCGATGCGTAGGAAATGACCCCGGTGTTTATGCCGACCATGCCATATTCCAGCGCTTCACTTACCCGCACTGCCCTGGACATATTGTTGGTGTACAGATAGGACGCCAGGCCGTAGGAAGTGCCATTGGCCAATGCAATGGCCTCTGCTTCGGTTGAAAAGGAACTTAAGGCTGAAATAGGACCAAAAATCTCCTCACCAGCAAGAGTCATTTCCTCCGTGACGCCACTGATTACAATGGGTGGAATCACTGTGTCTGATTCGGAAAATGGACGCGAGTGGGCGATTGTGGCGCCCTTACTTAGGGCATCCTGCAGGAGGTTGCGCACTTTTTCCCCGGCAGCCTGATTAATAAGGGGACCAATTTGAACGCCCTCGACAAAGCCATGGCCAATCTTCAGGGAGGCTGAAGCTTGGACCAGCATGTCCCGGAAAGTATCGATTACGCTGTCTTGAATCAGGAAGCGATTGGTGCAAACACAAGTCTGCCCCGCATTTCTGTATTTGGAGGCCATGGCTCCTACCACAGCTTCTTCTAGGTTGGCATCTTCAAATACTAGAAACGGTGCATTCCCTCCTAGCTCCAGGGACAAGCGCTTGAGCGTGGCAGCCCCTTTGGCCATGAGTAGCTTTCCTGTACGGGTAGATCCGGTGAAAGATATCTTGCGAATGTCAGGGTGGGCACAGATAAAATCACCGGCAGCTTTGGGATTGGCTGTTGTCACTATGTTCAATACCCCATCCGGGATACCTGCTTCCTGACCCAGGGCAGCAAGTGCCAGTGCGGAAAGCGGGGTATCCTCAGCAGGCTTTACCACTACGGTGCATCCGGCTGCCAAAGCTGGAGCAATTTTACGGGTAATCATGGCATTCGGGAAATTCCAAGGGGTAATGGCAGCAACCACACCAACAGGCTGACGGAGTACGCTAAAACGTTTTCCTGCATCTGGAGAAGGAATCAGGTCGCCGTAAACCCGAGGGGCCTCCCCGGCAAACCAGGCGATGAAACTGGCTCCATAACGCACCTCCGCAAGAGCCTCTGCCAGTGGCTTCCCCTGTTCGGCGGTGAGCAGCTTGGCTAAATCGTCGGCATGTTCAAGCACGAGCCTATACCAGCGTTCCAAAATGCTGCCCCGGTCAAAACCGGTAAGTGCCGACCAAGGACCAAATGCTGCCTTCGCAGCACTTACGGCTTGTTCCATGTCAACTTCAGCCAGATCGGGTACGGAAGCTAGGGGACTTCGGTCATAGGGGTCATAGACCGTAAACGTTTTACCCGACCTTGCAGCCATCCAGTCACCTCCGATAAAGGCCTTTTCCTGGAAAAGTCCAGCATGTCGGAGCATGAAATGCTGGGTAATCATTATAAAAACGATTTTACTTGCCCTTGAAAAGATCTATCAACGAGCGGGAAGTCACTAAGATTCCAGTCTCCAAGGTCTTTTCAGGGTCAGGATAATACCTTGGCGAGTGCAGGCCCGGCAAATCATTGGCACGCATTCTTTCTTCAGGTACAGAGCCCAACCAGAACAATACCGTAGGTACCTTGTGCGTGGTGCTGCCGTAAATAGAAAAATCCTCTGCTACCATCTGCACTTCAGCCTCTTCAATCTGGGCAGCTCCAATGGCACTGCCTGCACTGGCTATAAGCCGATCTACCAAGGCAGGATCGTTGTAATTCGCCGGGATAAATCGGGTGGGAAATTCTACCCGGGGATATTTTTCAGGGGGTAATCCAGCTGCCATGGCAGCGCCGTTGCAAATCTCCACAATGCGCCGATGCATTAACTCCCTGACTTCAGCAGTCAGAGAGCGTAGGGTGAGACCCAGCTTGACCTCGTCAGGGATGATGTTATTGGCCGTACCGGCATGGATACTACCCACGGTGACAACAGCCGGGTCAATAGGCTTCAGGCTCCTGCTGGTTATAGTCTGCAATTCCAAAACAATCATGCTGGAAAGGACAATGGGATCCACCGCCATGTGCGGGGCAGCTCCATGGGCACCTACACCGAAAACCGTAATGTTGACAGACTCCGAAGCAGCCATGGTGAAGCCCTTGCCATAACCAACTTTTCCTGCCGCAATGGTTGGACTTACATGCAAGCCAATGGCCTGGTCGGGAACGCCAACCCTTTCATAAAGTCCGCCATCTATTAGGTCGAGGGCTCCTACACCTATCTCCTCAGCAGCCTGAGCTACCAAAAGTAAGGTGCCTTTCCACCTATCCTTATCGCGGACTAGAGCCCTTGCGGTTCCCAGCCAAGTGGTCATATGCATGTCGTGGCCACAGGAGTGCATGACACCGGTGCGGGTTCCGTTGAAATCAATGACCTGCGAGCTGGCATAGGGTAGACCTGTCTTTTCTGCCATAGGCAGCGCATCCATGTCGGTACGGTACATAAGCAATGGCCCTTCCCCGTTTTTGAAAACCCCCGCAAATCCATAAGTCTTACCTAGATTATCCACGATCTCCACCCCAATTTTCCGCAATTCCGCTTTGAGAAATGCCGATGTCTCTTTCTCTTGGAGAGAAATTTCCGGCATTTGATGGAGTTTGCGGTACACCGGAACAAGGTATGCTAAGTCCTCACGAACGCTTTGGGGTTCAGGGTATCTGCTATTGGGAATGGAAATAGGCATCAGAAAGGGCAATAGGAAAAGCAGGGCTTGCATGAGCTATTTTCGGCTAAATATATTGAATATTTGCACCAATAATCCGGGGCAACAAGAAATGAGCCATCCAATATGAAAGCCTATCACGACTTGCTTCGGCAGGTGTTGGAACAGGGCTCAGACCGAACAGACCGTACCGGAACAGGTACACGCAGTCTTTTTGGCTACCAAATGCGGATGGACCTGTCGGAGGGATTCCCCTTGCTCACCACTAAAAGGGTGGCGTTTCGCTGGGTTGCCGAGGAACTACTCTGGTTTATTCGCGGTGAAACCAATATTAGACCCCTTGTTGAAAAAGGAATTAGCATTTGGAATGAGTGGCCCTTCCAGTTCTGGCTGGAAAGTACGGGAGCAGCTGTCCATTATCCCCGGTATTCAGAGACCTGGAAAACGGAAATGGCCGCCTTCGCCGAACGCATTTGCCAAGATGAATCCTTTGCCGGGAAATGGGGAAATTTGGGACCCGTGTACGGAAAACAATGGCGCAATTTTCAGGGGGTGGATCAACTTGCAGAGGTCATTACTGCCATCCGAACCCAACCAGATTCCCGTCGGCTCATTGTCTCAGCATGGAACCCCCCGGACATCCCCGTTATGGCTAAAAGCGGCTTACCTCCCTGCCATACGCTCTTTCAGTTTTATGTGAACAATGGGACACTCAGTCTGCAACTCTACCAGCGTTCTGCCGATGTTTTTTTGGGAGTTCCCTTCAATATCGCTTCGTATGCTTTGCTGGTCCATCTAGTTGCCCATTGTTGTGATTTGCGCCCTGGTCATTTTATCCACACATTTGGTGATGTTCACTTATACAACAATCACTTTGACCAAGCGCGGGAGCAGCTTTCCCGCACACCCCGCGTACTACCCTTCCTGAGCCTGAATCCCCTGGTAAAGGATCTTTTTACCTTTACCTATGCTGATATTACCCTAGAAGGCTATCAGCCTCATCCACCAATAAAAGGGGAAGTTTCGGTATGATGCTCCCAGACATATATTTTAATTTAGAAATTATCTAAATAAAACACAATGAAGGAAAATCCTTACTGGAACTTCCGTTGACTGATATATTTGCGCCGAATTTAATGTGGAAAGTAGTCATAGACCTCCCCATGGTTATCAAACTTTTGATTAAAATGACCAGCAATCTGACCCTTCGCTGCTTGTTGTTAGCCTCATTAGCGCTCCAATTAGCGTTGCCCATATGGGCTCAGGATGCCGCCGCTCCTGCTCCTGCCGCCGCTCCTGTTCCTGCCGCCACCGGGGTTGACTTGGAGGCCGGAAAAACACTCTTCAAGAATCAGTGCGCGTCCTGTCACAACAAAAACATGAAGGACAAACTCACTGGTCCGGCGCTTGGAGGGTTTGATCAGCGATGGGCAGCCTATCCCAAAGAGGACTTATACGGTTGGATTCGCAACTCCCAGGCTATGATTGCCAGTGGGCATCCTCGTGCCGTGGAACTATGGAACGAGTGGAAGCCTACTATCATGACGTCTTTCACGTCCCTTACTGATGCTGAAATCGACAATATTCTTGCTTATGTAAAAGATGTCCATGCGAATGGCTCCAACCCAGTTGCTGCGACCGGTTCGACAGGCGGCACGGCCATGCCTTCGGAGGCGGCGGACAATACGGGATTATACCTTTTGCTTACGGGTATTCTTCTCCTGCTGGCTGTCATTCTGGCGCGTATTCTTTCTAACCTTAGCTACATGGTTCAGGTCAGTGAGGGAAATGCTGCTGCCCGACGAAAGACCCTCTTTGAAATACTTACCGGAAAAGGGGTGGTTGCCTTTGTCCTCTTTGCCTTAGTGGTCCTTGGGGGCTACACCACGGTCAATAATGCCATTAAGCTTGGTCGCCAGCAAGGGTACCAGCCAGATCAGCCTATCCGATTTTCGCATGCAACCCATTCCGGATTGCACCAAATCGATTGTCAATATTGCCATGATGGAGCGCGCCGAAGCAAACAGAGTGTTATTCCGGCCGCAAATACTTGTATGAATTGCCATAAGGCTATCAAGGTGGGGTCGCAGTACGGTACCGCTGAAATTTCTAAGATTTATGCTTCTATTGGATACAATCCGAATACCGACCAATACATCCCTGATTACAACCGAATGTCCCAATCAAAAATCGAGCGCATTTTCAAGAAATGGATAGCTGATACCTATGTGCAGGAAAAAGGGACCTTGGATGACGAGGGTGAATCCTTGATTGAAAGTCAGTGGAATGGTATTGTAACCGCCCTGACCGATCCGGCTTCTGGGGACCATAAAGTTCAGGGCCCGATTGAATGGGTGCGTATTCATAACCTGCCCGATCATGCCTACTTCAATCATGCCCAACATGTTGCTGTAGGAAAGGTGGCTTGCCAGACCTGTCATGGACCCGTTGAAAAAATGGAGGAGGTGTATCAGCACTCCCCGTTGTCCATGGGTTGGTGTATCAACTGCCACCGTAAAACCGAGGTGAAGTTTTCAGACAACCCTTATTATCATTCTTACGAAAAATTGCATAAACAACTGGCAAAAGGTGAACGAGACAAGGTGACTGTCGAGGAAATCGGCGGCTTAGAGTGCCAGAAATGTCATTATTGATTTTGCAGGATAATTTGGATAAACCCTCTTCCTGATGAAGAACAAACAAGGTGATGTGTGGATTGGAGATGCCCAATTGGCCAACGATCCAGTTTATTGGCAGGAATCCAATCAGGAGTTCCACTCCCTGTCGATGACAGATTTCCTCGGTGAAGAGGAAGTTTCCGGGGGAAGCAGCTCCCGGAGGGATTTTCTTAAATATCTCGGTTTTGGTCTGGGAGCAGCTACGGTAGCTGCAAGTTGTGAGATTCCCGTGCGCAAAGCCATCCCTTATGTTGTCAAACCGGATGCTATCGTGCCCGGGGTGGCTACCTATTACGCCTCTTCCTTTGTTCAGGGCGGGGATTATTGTTCCATACTGGTAAAAACCCGAGAGGGCCGGCCCATTAAAATCGAAGGTAACTCCCTTTCTTCCGTTACAAGGGGAGGAACCAGTGCCCGAGTCCAGGCCGCGGTTCTCAGCTTGTACGACACAAGTCGAATTGCCGGTCCCTTCCGCATTCGCAAAGGTGTCATTGATAAACCTGCTTCCCGTAACGGCAAAGGTCCTGGCTGGGCCGTCATTGACGAGGAAATCCGGTCCTCACTCAAACCCGGAAGCCGTATTCGTATCCTTGCTCCCACCATACAAAGTCCAACCACACTTCAGGCAATTACTGATTTTACTGTTGCATTTCCGCAGACTAAATTGCTCATGTATGATGCGGTTTCTGCCGCTGCATTGATTCAGGCCAATGAGGCTTGTTTTGGCCAGGCTGTGGTGCCGGATTACCATTTTGAAAAAGCAGCATGTATAGTTTCTTTTGAGGCGGATTTCTTGGGTACTTGGATTTCACCCATTGAATATGCCGCGAAGTATGTGACAAACCGGAGGATTCATGATGTGAAGAAGCCTTCGATGTCCCGGCATATCCAGGTAGAAAGTCACATAAGCCTGACTGGCTCTAATGCGGACAATCGGATTCAGGTGAAGCCCTCTGAGTTGGGTGCGGCCATCCTGGCTTTGTACAATGCCGTAGCCGGACTCTCTGGATTACCCGCACAAAATGGTCCTTCCCTTCCCGCTGCCAAAGCGCGAAAGATTAAGGCGCTGGCCACGGAATTGTTTCAGCACAAAGGAGAATCCCTTGTGGTCTCCGGCTCAAATAACCTTGGGGAACAGACCCTCGTCAATGCCATAAATGTTCTGCTTGGCAATTACGGTCAAACCCTCGATTTTCAGCATGCATCCTTACAACGTAAAGGACTGGATAGCGCGGTAAACGGTCTGATCGACGAAATGGCGCGTGGTGAGGTGGATGCTCTTTTCCTCATGGAGGGTGCGAATCCAGCTTGGGATATTCCCCGGGCTGCCGAGTTTGTCCGGGCCGCAGCAAAGGTTCCGCTCAAGGTTTCCTTTGCCACCGTGCCTAATGAATCCACCGCCCTCTGCGATTTCGTTACGCCAACAAACCATTTCCTGGAGTCCTGGGGCGATGCCGAGCCAAAGAGAGGGCACTTCAGTCTGATGCAGCCTGCCATTTCGCCGCTTTTCGATACTCGGCAGGCCGAAGTTTCCTTACTCACCTGGGCCGGAAGCAATAAAATCCCCGCCGGGGCTGAACAGCCCGCCATGGATTACCTGATGGCTAATTGGGAAACGCAGGTGTTCCCTAAACAGGCCCGCTTTGCTGGATTTCGCGCTTTCTGGGAACACTGCCTGCACGACGGCATTTTTGAAAATCCTGTTTCAGGGAATGCCCCTGTTTTTGCTTTTGCAGGAGACGTATCAAAGGCAGCCTCCCAGGTTCGTAAACCTGAAGCTTCCGGATTGGAAATTTCCTTCTTTGAGACCGTCAATATGGGCAACGGCCAATATGCCAACAATCCCTGGCTGGCCGAACTTGCCGACCCTGTAGCAAGGACCTCTTGGGGGAATTACCTCGCTGTTCCTGTGACTTGGAACGGCGGTAACCGGTTCTCATCCCTCAACAATTTGAATCCCAGGGAAATCTACGGTGAAGCTGACATTGTAGATCTCTCCATTAATGGCCGCTCCAAGCCCGTTACGGCTGTTCGGCAGTTTGGTCTCCTTAAGGATACGGTGGCTTTGGCGCTTGGTTATGGCCGCTCCGTGACCGGCTATATGGGTAAAGCGCTGGGTAATGAGGTCGGCGTAAATGTTTACCCTTGGCTGTCCCTCGATGAACAAGGAAATACCAGGTATTATGCCGCTCAGGCTCAGGTAAGTGAGCCTGTTGCTAAGGAGGACCTCTTTGCTTGTGTCCAATACCACCACGCAATGGGGGTTACTGGTAAAGATCCCGAAACCGGCGAAACCTTGAATGTGGACGAGAAGACTTCCATGGCACTCGGTTCGGGTTACCAGGGTGGCATTGTGGATCGCTCCATCATCTATAAAGCTTCTTTGAACGAACTCCCTGAATTGGTACACCATATCGAGGAAAAGCGCACTGAAGCTGCCAAACTCAATAGCAAGACGCTTTATCCCATTGACGAATACACTGACCATCAGTTCTCCCAGGGCCATTGGTGGGCCATGCACGTGGACCTGAATGCCTGTATTGGTTGTGGCGCCTGTTCAGTGGCTTGTATGGCCGAAAACAACGTTCCCGTCGTTGGAAAGCGTGAAGTAGGACGCCACCATGAAATGAGTTGGCTGCGAATCGACCGATATTTCTTTGGGAAATACGAGAATCCCAATACGGTCTATCAGCCTATGATGTGCCAGCACTGTGACAACGCTCCTTGTGAGAACGTATGCCCTGTGGCTGCCACCCCGCACAGCTCGGAAGGTCTCAATCAGATGACCTATAACCGCTGTATTGGTACGCGTTACTGTGCCAATAACTGTCCCTACAAAGTGCGGCGGTTTAACTGGCTAGATTACACCAAGGCCGATCTCTTCGCTGTCAATGAGCCGCAAGTGAACGGTGAATCGCTTCCTTTTGGCGCAGATAACCTCACCCGCATGGTTTTGAATCCGGATGTGACCGTGCGCTCGAGGGGTGTCATCGAAAAGTGCAGCTTCTGCGTGCAGCGGATTCAGGAAGGAAAGCTTACTGCCAAGAAGGAAGGTAGAGCGCTGCAAGACAATGACGTGCGTACCGCATGTCAGACAGCTTGCCCCACGGGAGCCATTGTATTTGGTGACCGCAACAATGCTCAAGGGGATTTGACTCGCAAGCTAGATAATCCGCTTAACTACATCGTACTGGAAGAGATTGGGGTTCGTTCCTCGGTCAATTACACGGCTAAAGTGATTAATCGCGAGGAAAGCCTAGATGCCTGAAATACGTAAACCTGATGTCTTTTTAATTGCTATAAAATAATCTTCATGAGTGCACCAGTTTCTGCGTTACGGGAACCGCTCATTACAGGGCAAAAGACCTATCATGCGATTACCGAGGACATTTGCAGTCCGACGGAGAAAACACCCACCACGGCCTGGGTTATCGCCTTTATTTGTGCCGTGTCCGGTCTTGCTCTCTATGTATTCAGTGTCACTTGGACCATCTGGGTAGGAATTGGTTCGTGGAATCTCAACCGGACCATCAACTGGGGTTGGGATATTACCAACTTCGTTTGGTGGGTAGGCATCGGACACGCCGGAACCCTTATTTCTGCCATTCTTCTGCTTTTTCGCCAAAAATGGCGCACCGGGGTGAATCGAGCAGCCGAGGCCATGACCATATTTGCAGTAATCTGTGCGGGCCAGTTCCCCCTTATTCATATGGGACGCATCTGGCTTGGTTTTTTCATTTTGCCCTATCCCAATACCCGCGGACCGCTATGGGTAAACTTCAATAGTCCCCTCCTGTGGGATGTATTTGCTATTTCTACTTACCTAACAGTTTCCATTCTCTTTTGGTATACGGGTCTTGTTCCCGACTTTGCTACAGTGCGGGACCGAGCCAAAGGGCTTCGCCGAAAAATCTACAATTTCGTGTCTTTCGGTTGGACAGGTTCGGCCAAACATTGGCAGCGCTGGGAAAGTCTCTCCCTGGTGCTTGCCGGTTTGGCTACACCGCTGGTTTTATCTGTACACACCATCGTATCCTTTGACTTCGCCACTTCGGTCATTCCAGGTTGGCATACTACTATTTTCCCTCCTTACTTCGTTGCCGGGGCAATTTTTTCCGGATTTGCCATGGTGCAGACACTCATGCTTACGACGCGAAAGGTGCTAAAACTGGAAGACTATATCACGCTGGAGCATATCGACAGCATGAACAAAGTCATTCTGGCTACAGGAAGTATAGTTGGTGTGGCCTATCTCACCGAATTATTTATCGCGTGGTATTCGGGCTACATTTATGAACAATTTGCCTTTTATAACCGTGTCATGGGTCCTTATTTCTGGTCCTACATCGGTATGATGGGCTGTAATGTTCTTAGTCCCCAGATTTTCTGGAGCAAGCGGATGCGCCGCAACCTTTTTGTCACTTTCCTGATGAGCATCTTTGTGAACATCGGTATGTGGTTTGAGCGCTTCGTCATTATCGCAACCACCCTTGCGAGGGATTATCTGCCCACCAGTTGGAGTTATTACTCGCCCACTTGGGTAGAGGTGTGCATTTTTATCGGCACGCTGGGACTTTTTTCCACCTGTTACCTGATTTTCATCAGAGTAGCTCCAGTGGTTGCCGTGGCCGAGGTGAAAGGAATCCTAAAGAATGGGGGTGACCAGTATGTTGGCCCTAAGGCTAATCAATCCCACCATTGACAATTTTTTGCATCCATTCCCACAGGATAACAAAAGAAAAGTAACATGAATCAGGTTCCATCACAGATTCTCTTCGGTCTATATCATGACGAGGAGGTTCTGCTTCAGGCCGTCCGGGAAGCCAGATCCAGGCATCTCGAGATTGACGATGTTTATTCACCCTTCCCAGTGCATGGTTTGGATAATGTTTTGGGCCTTACGGAGAGCCGGCTGCACGTAGCTGGTTTCATTTATGGTCTAATTGGTGCCCTTACAGGATTTTTGTTTATGACATGGGTTTTTACTCGAGACTGGCCCATTATTTTTGGAGGTAAACCCTATTTCTCCGCCCCCTCCTTCATACCGATTACATTTGAAATGACGGTGCTCTTCGCCTCTGTGGGCATGGTAGTCACCTTTTACACGATTTGTGGCATGGGTCCCGGAGTTACCAATCCGACGTTGGACGACCGGATTACGGATGATAAATTCTGTATCGCTTTCACCCTTGGAGAATCTGGAAAAGAAGAAGAGGATAATCTTCGTCGTTTTTTCAAGGAAACCGGTGCGGAAGAGGTCCATGTGAAAAACTGCTAACAGAAAAGTCATGCATCCTATGGTTCGCCTTTCCCCGCTTTCGCTGCTCTTGTTCCTCGGAACAAGTTGTTCACCGGACAAGAATGATCCAGGCAGGGAGTATATGCCGGATATGGCTCATGCCATCTCCTATGAGGCCAACGTATATGGCCCGTCTTCCCATAACACCTGGGATAAACGCAGTACGTTTTCCCTTAGGAAACTCTCAGTACCAGGTAAGCCAGTTTCAGGGACCATTCCCCGGGGTTACAGTGGTTTGATGGCCGACGGGCAGCTGGATCCCTCCAGGATGGATATTATCCGGGGAAGGAATCAGGTTACAGCGCAGGCCACGCCGGTTAACGGGCATGTTGGATTCCCATATGCCGATACGGAAGATGAGCGTCTTCGCGCCATCTCAGAAATTATTGATAACCCATTCCCTATCACGGCCAAAGGCCTGGAGGTGGGAAAAGAACTCTACCACATCAATTGTGGCATTTGTCATGGAGAAGCCGGAGATGGGGCAGGCTATCTGGTCCGTGACCCCAATCCTGCTACCGGTGATGCGGGAGGAAAATATCCGGCAGCTCCCGCTAATTTTTTGTTGGATGACTTAATTGCCTCCTCTAACGGAAGGTATTATTTCAGCATCATATACGGGAAAAATGTTATGGGTGGATATTCGGACAAGTTGAGCTTCGAAGAGCGCTGGCAGGTGATTCATTATATCCGGTCGCTTCAGGCAAGCTCTAAGTCCCTCGCTTACACCGAAAAGTCCAATACCTTGAATCCTGCCTTCGGTAAACCCGCCAGGCAGACAACTGCTGTGAATCCTTCCCGCTAATTACTACTCTGCATATGCCAAACGATCCGGTCATGGATAGGAACCAATTTACTTTCACCTCCCGTCAGAAGAATGTGCTGCTAGGCTTCATGGGGCTCGGTATTTTTTGCCTCGTGTTGACTTGGTTTACTGACGATGCGTTACACACGCGGTTTTGGAGCAATTTCCTGCACAATGCCACCTTCTTTGCGGGCCTTTCCTTTGTTTCCTTGTTTGTGCTGACCACCTTCACCACGGCTTGGGCCGGATGGTATGTGGGAATGAAGCGGCTTTGGGAGGCCAACATGCAGTTTCTTCCAGTAGGTCTGCTCGGAATGCTGGTGATTATTGCTGGCATTTGGGGGCATTCCCACCATCTCTATCACTGGGCAGACGAAGCAGAAGTAGCCAAGGATGCCATTATGAAAGGCAAATCTGGATTTTTGAATAAAAATTGGTACACCTTCGGGACGCTAGCCATCATGGGCATGTGGATGGTATTTGCCTTTGCAATACGCAAGTTGTCCCTTGAGGAGGACCGTGATGGACAGGGACTAGCGGATAACTTCCAACACCACCGCCGCATTCGAGTCTGGTCTGCCATTTTCATGCCCTTAGCCGGATTTTCAAGTGCAGCCATCATCTGGCAATGGATAATGTCGGTTGACGCCCATTGGTACAGCACCCTTTTTGCCTGGTATTCCGGTGTAAGTTGGTTTGTAAGTATGATTGCGTTGACCATACTTACCCTGATTTATCTAAAGAGCCAAGGGTATTTCACCCATATCACTGTTGATCACATGCACGATTTAGGCAAATTCCTTTTTGCCTTCAGCATTTTTTGGACCTACATGTGGTTTTCTCAGTATATGCTTATCTGGTATGCCAATGTCGGGGAAGAAACGGTTTATTTCCACGAGCGCCTGCTCAACTATAAACCCCTGTTCTTTGCCAACCTGATTATCAATTTCGCCCTTCCATTCCTCATTCTTATGCGCAACGACAATAAGCGCAAAAATGGGGTTATAGTTTTTGCTGCCATCTTAGTGTTCCTAGGGCACTGGACGGATTTTTTCCTGATGATCAAGCCAGGTGTAAGGCATACAGCTATGGAAGCTCTAGGCCATCACCATGAAGGTAATGCAGCACATGTCCTGCCCTTTGAAATGGGATTTACGATGCCTGGGCTGCTGGAGTTGGGCACCATGCTTGGTTTTCTGGCGCTTTATCTCTTTGTATCCTTTTGGCGTTTATCCAAGGCACCCTTGTTTCCGCGCAACGACCCTTACGCCAAGGAGGCTACGCACCATCATGTTTGGCCTTATATATAATTATTCTAAATAAAAATAAGGGACTCAGGCCTTTGGCGTGGGCTCTTCGCAAAGACTAATTTTGCAATTGCAACAAACCTGATAAACAATGACAATACTTCTTGCAATTATCAGCATTTCCCTTATCGCCATCATCGTAGTCCAGATTGGCAATGTGACCGAATTAGCGGCGAAAATCAGGGGAGAAGAGGAAATGCAGATTGAAGTAAACAAGAGCCAGGGTTTTTACATGATTCTGTTTCTTGTTGTCTTTTTGGTCGGCTGTGTGGTGTCTGCTGGCTATTACGAAAATTACATGTTGGGTTATGGACCCCATTTGCCAGCGTCTGAGCATGGAGCGATTCTGGATAAAATGTTCAACGTTACCCTATTCTTTACGGGGATTGTGTTTGTGGTTACGCACGTGTTTCTGTTTTATTTTGGCTGGAAATACAGTGGTAGAAAAGGCAATAAGGCTTTATTCTTTCCGCATGACAATAAACTGGAAATTGTCTGGACGGCCATCCCGGCAGTAGTTATGACCTTTCTTGTAGTAGGGGGTCTAGATGCTTGGAATGAAGTAATGGCTGATGTAAGCGAGGACGACAATTTCCTTGAAATAGAAGCTACAGGTTTTCAATTTGGATGGAATCTCCGTTATCCCGGGGAAGATTTGCTTTTGGGGGAAAAGGATTTCCGTCGGATTTCCAGTGATAATCCGCTTGGACAAAACTGGAAGGATGAAAAGAATCTGGACGATTTCCTCGCTACAGAATTGGTTTTGCCAGTAGGGCAAAAGGTTCGGGTGCGCATTACTGCGCAAGACGTGCTTCACAATTTCTATCTTCCCCACTTTCGAGTGAAGATGGATGCCATCCCAGGTATGCCAACCTATTTTGTTTTTACTCCCACGCGAACTACGGAGGAATACCGGCAGGAACTCAAGAAATTTCCTGAGTATAATACTCCCGATCCCAATGAGCCTGAGAAAATGCTTTGGGAGACCTTTGAATACGAGTTGGCTTGTGCAGAGCTCTGTGGCCGAGGGCACTACAGCATGAAACGTCCCGTGAAGATTGTCTCCCGGGAAGCTTATGAAACATGGCTGGCTGCTCAAACCTCCTATTTCCTTGCTAATATCCGTTTGACAGCCTCAGATCCTTGGACTGATAAACTTTTTGACAAGGAAAAGGCTTCAAAAAAGGAGCTTCTTGCCAGCGCCCTTTCAGGCTCAGAACCAAATACAGAAATCCCGTTGGCTCAGCCCTTATTTGCCGGAACGGGCGATAAACTGGAAATCAAAGGGGTTACCCGTGACGAGTTGGCAATTCTTGCCAACCTGCTCAAGGCAAATCCTTCCGCTTCCGTTTCCGTTTCCGTTTCCAGTTCATCCGCAGGATCTGCTGAAGCTGTCAGGAAACTTTCTCAACTCGTTTCTTTCCTTCGGGCTTCGGGCGCTGCATCTTCCCAGGTTGTAGAGAAGGGCATTACGGTCTCAGACGAAGATAACTCTGAAACAAAATGGGTATTCTCGCTGTTGCAGCCTGCATCCTGACTTTAAATTAATTCATGGAATAAATATCGTTAATCATGGCCAGTATCATCACCGCTACGCCACACTCCGAAGAGGCTGTATTGATTGAAAAGACGGGTTACGACGACCATTTTCACGACCATCATGAAGGGGACAAATTTCAGTCCAACTTCATCACTACCTATATTTTTAGTCAGGATCATAAAGTCATTGCGAAGCAATTCCTGATTACAGGCATGTTCTGGGGTGTCATTGGTGGTCTGATGTCCTTGGTGTTTCGTCTCCAATTGGGATTTCCTGAAGAAAGTTTGGCCTGGCTTAAGCCGGTTTTAGGGAAATGGATTGAAATCAATCCAGATTCTGGCCTAGGCGTACTTTCGCCAGATTTCTATTACGCCTTAGTGACCATGCACGGAACAATCTTGGTTTTCTTCGTGCTGACGGCAGGTCTAAGTGGTACCTTTAGTAATTTGCTAATCCCCCTCCAACTGGGAGCCCGGGATATGGCCTCTCCGCTATTGAATATGATGTCCTATTGGTTCTTCTTTCTGGCGGGACTGGTGATGTTCATTTCCCTCTTCCTCAATACTGGACCTTTTTCTGGTGGCTGGACTGCCTATCCTCCTTTGAGTGCGCTGCCTCAGGCCAGTTCTGGCTCGGGTGCAGGTATGACACTTTGGCTGGTCAGTCTCGTTCTCTTTGTGGTATCAGTGCTTTTGGGCGGGATTAACTACATCACCACGGTACTGAATCTTCGCACAAAAGGTATGAATATGTGGCGCATGCCGCTTCCGATCTGGGCCTTTTTTGTCACCGCGGTTCTTGGTCTGCTTTCCTTTCCTGTTCTTGCTTCTGCTTTTTTCCTAGTGATGTGCGACAGGGGCTTGGGCACTAGTTTTTTCCTCAATGAAATCTTTATCGGCGGCCAGGCTCTGGACCATGTCGGAGGCAGTCCTGTACTTTACCAGCATCTGTTCTGGTTCCTTGGTCACCCCGAGGTGTATATTATTATTCTTCCGGCAATGGGTATTGTCTCTGAGGTCCTTTCCGTTCATAGCCGCAAGCCGGTTTTTGGCTATAAAGCCATGGTATTTTCTATTCTGGCTATTGGATTTTTGTCTTTTATCGTGTGGGCTCACCACATGTTTATGTCAGGCGTTAATCCTTTTATCTCTAACTTCTTCGTCGTATTTACCCTGATTATCGCGGTTCCTTCCGCCGTAAAAGTTTTTAACTGGATAGCTACCCTTTTTGGTGGAAACATTCGATTCACTTCCGCAATTCTTTTTGGTATTGGGTTTGTTTCGATGTTCATTTCAGGTGGTCTCACGGGTATCTTCCTGGGTAACTCCGCAATTGATATTCAGTTGCACGATACCTATTTCGTGGTCGCTCATTTCCACATTGTCATGGGTGTGGCAGCTTTCTTCGGCATGTTTGCGGGGGTGTATCATTGGTTTCCCAAGATGTTTGGTCGGTTCATGAATGAGACTTTGGGAAAACTTCATTTCTGGGGTACAATGATTGGCGCTTACCTCATTTTCTGGCCTATGCACTATCTGGGAATGGCTGGAGTACCCAGAAGGTACTATCGTTTTGATACCTTCCAGTCTTTCTCCCAGTTTGACGACATGAATAAGTTCATCACCATAGCTGCTGTCATTACTTTTGGTTTCCAGTTGCTACTGGTAATCAATTTCTTTTACAGTATTTGGTTTGGCAAAAAGGTGACACAGCGAAATCCCTGGGGGGCTACCACCCTGGAGTGGACTACAGATGTCAAACCTGTTCACGGAAACTGGCCTGGTAAATTGCCGGTCGTTCACCGTTGGGCCTATGACTATGGCAAGGACGGTAAGGAATTCATCTCCCAAGTTACTCCGCTCCAGGAGGGAGAAAAGGAGGAGCACTAACGGGTTGGCACTAAAATTTTAACCTGATAAATCGCATGGCGTTTTTTTCCGGAGCGCTCGGCAAGAGCCAAAAAGCAGGGAATGGGATGCTGACTGATTTCGGTCAATTGATTAAAATCAGGTTGTCTCTAACCGTCGTTTTTTCCTCCTTCTTGGCGTACTGGGCTGCTCTTCCTCCAGATGCCTCCCTTTGGCAGCGGCTTCCTGCCTTTCTAATGGGTGGCTTTCTGCTCACAGCTGCTGCCAATGCTCTCAATCAGGTCATTGAAAAGGATTACGATGCCCTAATGGGGAGAACAGCTACCCGGCCGCTTCCTTCGGGTAGGATGGGAGCGGATACAGCTATCCTAGCTGCTGGTCTTATGAGTGTTGCCGGGCTTATTGCGCTTGCAACCTTCACTGTTTGGGCTGCGCTCCTGGGTGCTGTTTCCCTGATTCTTTATGCCTTTGTTTACACACCACTTAAGCGTATATCGCCACTTGCGGTTACTGTGGGAGCAATTCCCGGTGCCATACCGGTACTCATAGGAGCCCTGGCAGCCCGGGGAGATTGGTCACCGCTGGGTTGGGCGCTCTTCGGAATTCAATTTTTCTGGCAATTCCCTCATTTTTTTGCTATCGCTTGGCTTGGACATCAGGATTACCATCGAGCAGGATTCAGGATTTCTCCCGAAAACGGACAAGAGCCTGGGGTTGCAATTGGTAGGCAAGCCTTTGGGCATTCCCTTTTCCTACTGCCCGTCTTGCTTCTTTGTCTTCCATTTAACTTACTGAGTTGGATCGCTATTTTCCCGGTACTCGTTATGACATTGGTCTATATTACTTTGAGTTACTGGTTATACCGGCGTAACGATAAGAAGGCGGCTTTGTCTCTGTTGTTCTTTTCCTTCGTGTATATACCCGCTGTGTTTTTTCTTTTCCTTTTTGATAATTCCTTCTGACATGGCGATGCTGGATGAAGCTGTTTACAGCAGAAATAAGATCCATCCCAAGAAATTTGCATTACTGGTAAGTTGTGCCAGTGTGGTCATGTTGTTTGCTGCCCTGACGAGTGCTTACCTTGTACGTCAGGCTGCGGGCAATTGGCTTGAATTTCCAATGCCCCGCCTTTTCCTTTTCAGTACCCTTTTATTGCTGGGAAGTAGCCTTAGCCTCTATGGTTCTTTTTGGGGATTTCTTCGAGGTAATCCTGCGCAATACAGGTACCTATTGCTTTTAACACTGCTTCTTGGCCTTCTCTTTTTGGGTTGTCAATACCAAGGCTGGCTCGCTCTAGTGGGTTTGGGCATTGAGTTGAATACTAATCCTTCCGGTTCATTTTTATACGTGCTTTCCGGATTGCACGCAGCGCACGTGCTGGGTGGTTTGGCTGCTCTGGTTGTGGCGCTGCTTCACGCTTTTTTACTTCCCTACGAGGTAACTCCAGCTCGTAAATTACGCTTTGAAATGACCCAGATTTATTGGCATTTTCTCGACGGGTTGTGGATATATTTAATCGTCTTCCTGTGGTTTCAAAGTCAGTCATAGGGTTTCGTCAATTCTAAATTTTTGGGAATGGAGACAACAGAACAAGCAGTGCACCTGCACGATGAACATCAAAAGGAATCTTGGGAAGGGGCAGGATCTCCGTTTAATGTAAGCTATGGCAAGCTGATGATGTGGTATTTCCTGCTATCAGATGCCTTCACATTTGCAGGATTTCTCATTGCCTATGGATCGCTTCGGTTTAGCAGTCCGAGCTGGCCTGTCCCTGATTTTGTCTTTTCAACGGCTCCATTCGGCATCCATGATGCCCCCTTGATCTTTGTAACCATCATGTCCTTCTTGCTCATTGTTTCCTCGGTTACCATGGTTCGTGCTGTTCAGGAGGGTCACCGGGAAAACAAAAATGGCGTCATATTCTGGATGCTTTTGACCATCCTTGGTGGTGCAGGCTTTCTTAGTTGCCAGGCTTGGGAATGGACCAATCTTATCGGTAAGGAACACATGACTGTCACCACGAATCCTTTTGGCAGCCACCTGACCGATGGGGTGTATCTCGATGAAAATGGAAATCCAGGCAAAGAAACCTTTCGGGCCGGTTCTTCCTACCTAATGCATAAGGTAGCATCAGGTGCTGGCCACGGCGAGGGTGAACACCAGAGCGATTCCCATCACACCATGGCAAAGGGTGATCATCCAGGGGCTTTTGTCGATGAAAAGGGATTCATCCACCGGAAATTTCAAATCACCGCTGGACCGAAATCAGGAAGCACTGGGATGGAAGAATTTGGGCCCAAAGCTTTCGGTGCACTGTTCTTCTTCATTACGGGTTTTCACGGTTTTCACGTGCTCTCCGGAGTAGCCTTCCTGCTAATTATAACCATCAACGTCGGAAGCGGAATTTATGCCGCCCGCAAAAATGGTTACGAAATGGTGGAGAAAATTGGACTGTACTGGCACTTTGTGGATCTGGTGTGGGTATTTGTCTTCTTGGTGTTCTATTTATTCTAATCAATTGGTCAATCTGATATTATGAGCCATAAAACGTATGAAGAAAGTAAAAAGGGCGTTGTAAAGGGTCTTTATCTATTGGGTATTGTCACCCTGGTGGAGGTTTTCATTTCGCTTTTTGGTAAAGGACATATCATTCACGGAGTTAACCATATCGCTTGGGTGGCTTATCCCGTAGGAATTGTTATCGCTGCCCTGTCTATTTACAAGGCATACTTCATTATCTATGAATTCATGCACATGGCCTATGAGGTGCGCAGTCTTGCCCTTACTGTCTTGTTGCCTGTATCCCTTTTAATTTGGGCACTCATTGCATTTTTCCAGGAAGGCGATTCCTGGAAAGCTCGAAGGGAGCAAGTCAAACAGAAGAATGAAATTCCTGCTGCCGAGGTTCCAAAGGATGCCGAGGGATTCAGTAAGGATTATTTTCTCCGCTAAGCCAATCCATGTCAGCAAAGTCTGTATGGCAGTTCCTTTTTCTGCTTGCCCTGTTCGGTGGCATTCCGGTTGTTAGTTGGTACTATCTGCAGTCAGGTCTAGACTATCGCCTCGCTGCATTGTCGGAACTCGGTAACATGGGTGCAGCAGCTAAGGTGTCTCGCCAATCCTATGACAGCTTACTATTCACTCCGGTGGACTTGAACGGTAAGGTCCATCTGGGTATTTGGATTCCCGATGGTAATCCACTTAGCGGTGCTCCGCTCAAACACCTGCAGGAACTGCACGAACAGTTCGCATTGCGGAATGATGTAGCTTTTTATCTTTTTACCCATACCCAAAAGCCCGATGCTTTCCTAGGTTGGCTTAGCAGTCAAAAATTACATCCTTCCCCAATTTTATACGCCTTTTCGGATACCGGCGTTCAACAGGCTTATTACTTCTACAAACCAGATCTCGGCGCTATTCCTGTAGCGCTGGTAGATACCTCAGGTGTTGTTCGCAAGCACTATAATCTGGCTTCAGGTAAAGAATTAACGCGTTTGACAGAACACCTTGCTATGCTTCTACCAGTTGAACCAACTCGAAATGAATTGATTTTTAAAAGAGATAAGGAAAAATAGCGATGGAAAACCCGATTGCTCTTGAGAATAAGCTAAACCGAATTGCCTGGGGAGTCACCGTCCTCGTTCTCCTCCTTGTTGGCCTCATGCGAAGGGTGAAGATTGACGTGGGGATTGATTTCCATTTCCTGCCTCCTATGCATGCTTCCTTGAATTCCTTAACAGCGATTGTTTTACTCATTGCCCTCATTTACATTAAATCGGGTAATGTCGTTATGCATAAACGATTCATGTTGATAGCTTTAGGCCTATCTGTCCTTTTTTTACTATCCTATGTGGCCTATCATTTCACTACACCGGAAACGTTGTTTGGCGATTTGGATGGCAATGGGGTGCTAAGCGCAGGAGAACTTGAACTTGTGGAGGATACGCGAGGCCCTTATCTGGTCTTGCTCTTTAGTCATATTACCCTGGCAGCGGTCAGCCTGCCTTTCATCCTGCTTACGGTCATCCGGTCCTGGACCGGGCAGTTCGAGCGGCACAAAAAAATGGCCCGATACGTTTTCCCGATTTGGTTTTATGTAGCTGCCACGGGGCCAATCTGCTACCTACTTCTCCAACCTTATTACGCATGATTGTTTTTTCCATGAAAAAGAAATTTATAGGAGTTTTTTTCATATTAATCTTGATTTGCTTCTTCACGGAAGCTATAGCTCAGTGCCCGATGTGCAAAATGGCAGCTGAGAGTAATCTTCGCCATGGGGGCTCCGCAGGCAAAGGCTTGAATATGGGTATTCTCTATATGTTGCTTACTCCCTACCTGTTGGTTGGAGGCCTGGCTTATTGGTGGATTCGCAATAAGAAAAAACTGTCAGATTGAGTCCAGGGGGCCATCAGCGCGGCTTGGGAGATGTAAATCGACTACCCTTCGTTTCAGAAAGTTTTTTTAGCATCCGATGGTTGGAGGTTTGCCTTTCCTTTGAGGTGCCTTAGTCAATCTGGCATTATCTATTGCCTTTTTTAACGGTGGGATTCGATAAAGTTGCGCACAGCTTGTGGCTGATCGGTGTGGATGAAATCGAGACCCAGCGTAGGGAGTAATCTCCAGGCCTCAAAGGTATCTGGGACAGCCCAAAGCCGAAACGGTAATCCCAAGGCATGCACCTGCTGGGCCGCAGATCGAATCTTATCCTGCTCCGCTTCAGGCATTTCCCCACGTCCATTCCAGCGTGCCAGTCGCGGGTAGGGTAGGGAGACCAAGGCAACTTTATCTGCTGGAACCTGGGAGAGGTCATCAAGGCGCTGATGGTCGAAGAAAAGGTATTCCTGTGGATAATCGGTATACTCTTGGGGTGAGGGGCGATTTCCTGAAATGACAATCCGCACACCAGTGTCGGTATTCTTGCGGTAGAGATACGCCCGGTAAGCCTCACAGGCTGCCAGAACCGAGGCTAGAGTGGATAAAGCCTCGGTCTTGCAGTCTACCAACAGTTGAAATGACCGGGGTAGGCAGATTCCCTTTTCTTTTGCCTGTCGAAGAGGTTCCATGTACATAGCCTTAAAGGTATTCCCACTGCGGATACTTTCCCTTTCGTGGGCGACATAAAGGGTATCTCCCTTCAACAGCACGTCGGCTTCCACAGAGGAACAAGCGGCTGCCAGCGCTTCCCAGAATGGGTTTTGCTGCAGGTAATCGTTGTGGCTATGTATAGCAGGTGGCTGTCCTGTGCTGTCTGTGATAAAGAGCCAGGCAACCGCCAGAAAAAGGGTACGGAATTTGGAAATGGCCATTGTCATCGTCGGCTTGATTGCAGAACCTCCCGCTTTGCCAAATCATACTGGTCACCTTCTCGCAGAAAATAGAAACCCGGGCAGCCAGGTGGGCGAAGTATGGTCTGTCGGGTATCCCGGTTCCAATCTTTCCCGTCGTAAACCAGGACATAGCTGTCGCCGAGAACCTGGAAGATATCGCGCGTGACTCGGACGGCCGTGCCCTCGTCAAGGCCAATTCCCAACATTCCAGGTTTTTTGGCCAGTACCTCAAACATATCGAATGCCCGATTTCGAGCTAACACGTGTTGATCAATGATAGTCTGTCGAAGAAAAGCAAAGCCAGATTCATGATCTCCCATTAGGATGGTATTGTTCCGGGTATCGCCCCGGATAAGGTAGTCTCCCTGGATGGTAGCTCCTGCAGAGGTACCTCCTATGGTTCCACCTTTTTCCAGAACGGAACGGAAGGCTTCTTCGGAACGGGTGCCGCCATAGGCGTCTACGAGGCGCCATTGTCTCCCGCCACTGAACCACACGCCACTTGCCTTTTGAATGACTTGGACAAAAGTATCAGAGGAGGCAACCTGCTTGTCATACGTGTGCATCACCCTTACTTGAGTAGCTCCAGCCTTGCGCAGGAAATCTCCGGCTTCCTCCCCGTATTGGGCCAATCCCCCCGCAGTGGGTATCACCACGATGGGTGCTTCCTTTCCCCCGGCTGCATCTATAAATGATGCTACTACTTTTTCCGGCAATCTTCCACCCCCGGCAATGATCAGGGTGCCCCGAGGCGGCCCTGAAACCTGCCCTGCTGTAAGCCCAGACAGGCAAAGAAGGATGGCACACACAGCTAATCTGCGGTTTTCCATGATTGTTTTTACACAAAATAAGAAATGACTTGTATCCACCCCATTTTTCTCTCGAGTACCCTGGAAGTGGCAAGATAAACCATATGCCCTTAAAGACGTTTCAAATCCAAAACAAGACATGCGCGCAGCCACATTAGGCGAACTGAAGGCATCAGGATACCAGCCCCTTTCCATCCGGGATGAATTGCGAAAAAACCTCCGAGCTAATTTACAGGAAGGCAAACCCTTTATGGATGGCGTTCTGGGTTTTGAACACACGGTAATCCCCGACTTGGAGCGGGCTATTCTTTCTCGGCATCATATTCTTTTCCTCGGTCTTCGCGGTCAAGCCAAAACCCGTATGGCCCGCTTGCTTGTAAACTTGCTTGACGAGTATATCCCCATGGTAGCTGGAGCCGAGCTCAACGATGACCCTTTGGCTCCCCTTTCCAGGCAAGCCAGGGATATGGTGAAAGAGATGGGGGATAAAACACCGGTTTCCTGGCTTCATCGGTCTGAGCGCTATGTCGAAAAACTGGCAACTCCCGATGTTACTATAGCTGACCTGATTGGAGATGTAGACCCCATAAAAGCGGCTAACCTAAAGTTGCCTTATGCTGATGAACGGGTTATCCATTTTGGTCTCATTCCACGGGCACATCGCTGCCTATTTGTTATCAATGAACTTCCCGATTTGCAACCGCGCATACAAGTAGCCCTTTTTAACATCTTGCAGGAAGGGGACGTTCAAATCAGGGGTTTTAAAATTCGCCTACCCCTGGATATTGCCTTTGTTTTTACTGCCAATCCTGAAGATTATACGCACCGGGGAAGTATTATTACCCCATTAAAAGATAGAATTCAGAGTCAGATACTAACCCATTATCCTAAATCTGCTGAAACGGCTTTGAAGATAACCCGTTCTGAAGCCAGGTTGGCCAGGGAACAGGCAGATAGTGTGGTGATTCCCGATTTTGTTGCGCTCCTCCTGGAGGAAATAGCTTTCCAAGCGCGAGCAAGTGAACTGGTAGACAGCAAAAGCGGGGTTTCTGCCCGCCTTTCCATCAGCGCTTATGAAAATCTGGTTAGTACCGTGGAGCGCCGCATGCTTCTCAACCACGAAACCCAAGGTATGGCGCGAATCGGTGATTTCTGGGGCGTCATCCCGGCTATCACCGGCAAAATAGAACTGGTTTACGAAGGGGAACAGGAAGGCCCCCAAGCTGTGGCTATATCCCTGCTTGGCGCTGCGGTAAAGCAATTCTTCTTGCAACGGTTTCCTAATCCGGATGCTCTTCGCAAAGGGGACGAAAAAGACCCCTATGGAACGATTAAAGCTTTTTTTTCCGATGCCAAGTCGCTGGAACTTCCCCTGGATCTGCCGCAATCGGAATACCAGCGCAGGCTTGAAAAGGTGGCTGGACTTGGGAAAATAGTTGACTCTGTTCTAAGTTCCAAAGAGGCTCCCTACAAATGGCTTTTCATGGAACTTGTCGTTCATGCGCTGGCTGAATGCAACCTCCTCTCCCGGGAATCTATAGAAATTGGCATTTTCTTTAAAGATCCACTTTCAGATATTTTTTAAATCGAATGAGACGGCTTACCTTCAAGGGAAATAGCACCTCATGTTTCGCTTTTGCTTTCTGCTGATTTGCTTTCTTTGGGGCAGCGCCCAAGGCCAAAGTTCTGA
>Ga0169931_10000806_pt1 | contig 52227 bp, 36 predicted proteins | sample Kivu_15m_20L_FD_129675 | JGI IMG/M metagenome (GOLD analysis project Ga0169931, IMG submission 129675) | Freshwater microbial communities from Lake Kivu, Western Province, Rwanda to study Microbial Dark Matter (Phase II) - Kivu_15m_20L... | ecosystem: Environmental > Aquatic > Freshwater > Lake...
CGCCGAAGTGCATGCGGGTGGGATCATACCAGTTGGCGAAGCTGAAGCTGAAGTTGGCCTTCAGCCAGCCGTGGTCGGCGGTGCCGCGCTCGCTGGCGCGGTGCAGGATCATGTTGCCCATGCGTTCGGGAGGTGTTGGGGGAAGGTGATCGAAGCCCACGGGCTCCAGGGGTTTCAGTTCATCAATATCATTGGTCATCAACTTGGCCGATGCCATAGTGGTCACCAGCATGCCGGTTCCCAGAAGGCCTTTGCGGAGGAAGTCTTTGCGGTCCATGGGTGTTTGTGTTCGGTACGTAGGGTGATCGAACCGGGCGGGCGTTCATTCACCTTAGCGCACAAAGATATGTTCCATGGAAAATAAAAACACGGGCTGATATCCCATCACCCACATAGCGAGGGGCGGCTTGATCGGACCTGACGCCCGTTATCCGGTCAACACCATCACCGGCCTCACCTTTGCGCCCATGTCCACCCTCCCTTGGATGTCCGCCACCGAGGCCGTGCGCCAGGTGAACAGCGGCGCCCGCGTCTTCATCCACGGCAGCGCCGCTACGCCGGTGCGCTTGGTCCGTGCATTGCTCGACCGCCACGCCGAACTGCACGATGTGGAGCTCACGGCCATCAGCACATTCGGTGATCTTGGCTTCGACCGGCCTGAAGTGCAAGGCCCCTTTTTCCTCAACGCGCTCTTCGTGAGCGCCAACATGCGCGGCACGGTGGATGGCCCTTTCGGCGATTATGTGCCTGTCTACCTCAGCGAGATCCCGCGCCTTTTTGATCGCGGCATCCTCCCGTTGGATGTGGCCCTGGTGCAGGTGTCGCCCCCCGACAAGCACGGCTTCTGCTCCCTGGGGGTGAGCGTGGACGTGGCCCGCAGCGCCGTGCGCAATGCCCATACGGTGATCGCACAGGTGAACCCGAACATGCCGCGCACCCTGGGCGATGGCCATGTCCACACGTCCCGATTCGCTGCGCTCGTGGAGGTGAACGACCCGCTGCCCGAGGTGGACTACGCCGCGCAGATCGGCCCAAAGGAACGGCGCGTGGCCGAGCTCGTGAGCGCCATGGTGGAGGATGGCAGCACCCTGCAAATGGGCATCGGCGCCATCCCGGACGCCATCCTGGGTGCGCTCGGCGGCCACAAGGACCTCGGCATCCACACCGAGATGTGTTCCAACGGCATCATCGATCTGGTGGAGCGTGGCGTCATCACCAACAAGCACAAGAAGAAGCACCGCGGCAAGGTGGCCACCGCCTTTGCCTTCGGCACGCGCCGCCTCTATGACCTGGTGGACGATAACCCCTTCTTCACCTTCCTCGATGCCCAGTACGTCAACGACGGCAAGGTCATTCGCGAGAACCCCAAGGTGGTGGCCATCAACAGCGCAATCGAGGTGGACCTTACCGGACAGGTTTGCGCGGACAGCATTGGCACCTACCAATACAGTGGGGTGGGGGGGCAGATGGACTTCATGCGGGGGGCGGCGCTCAGCGAGGGGGGAAAGCCCATCATCGCCCTCTGCAGCACCACTGCAGCGGGTGCAAGCAAGATCGTGCCCTTCCTCAAGCAGGGCGCCGGCGTGGTCACCACCCGGGCCCATGTGCATTATGTGGTCACCGAGCACGGGGTGGCCTACCTCTACGGAAGGAACCTGCAGCAGCGGGCCCGGGCACTGATCGGCATTGCGGCGCCGGAGCACCGGGAGGAGCTGGAGCGTGCGTATCGGGAGCGGTTCGAGCGGCTGGGCTGCTGACCCTGCCACAGGGCATCTTGGGCCCCTTTTTGTGACCTGGTCGGCCACCCGCTAAGTTTGCGGCCCGAACGAACATCATCCGTTCGCTGTTACAGAGACATGGCACGATCCGCCCTCCTCGGTTCCTCTCTTGCGAAGAAGTACTGGATGGCCCTGACGGGCCTTTTCCTTTCCGTCTTCCTGATCGCCCACCTTGCCGGGAACCTGCAACTACTGGACATGAGCCCCGAAGGGCAGCTCAAGTTCAACGAGTACGCACGCTTCATGACCACCTTCCCCTTGGTGAAAGTGGTGAGCTACCTGCTCTACTTCAGCATCCTGTTCCACGCCTTTGATGGGTTCCTGCTCACCATCCAGAACCGCAAGGCGAGACCGGTGAAATACGCTTACGAGAAGCCCGGTGCCAACAGCCCGTGGTACGCCCGGCAGATGGCGCTGCTCGGGACGCTGATACTGGTCTTCCTGGTGATCCACATGAAGCATTTCTGGTTCGAGATGCACTTCGGTGAGCTACCCATGACCGTGGACAAGAACGGCGAGCCGCTGAAGGACCTCTACTCCGTGGTTGCTGCAGCTTTCACCCAACTCTGGTATGTGGCCTTGTACGTGGTGATGATGGGGGTTCTCGCCTTCCACCTGCTGCATGGCTTCCAGAGCGCGTTCCAAAGCCTGGGCCTCAACCACCCACGCTACACGCCGATCATCAAGAACGTGGGCGTGTTCTTCGCCGTTGTCGTTCCCATTTTCTTCGCCCTCATCCCCGTGTGGATGTTCATTAATGCCTAAGCGTCAACCCGCATCAGCGCACATGTCCATCGCACGCCATCCGTCCGATGTCCAATGCCCGATGCGGAACGCGCATTCGGCATTGGATATCGGACTTAAGACCTTCCTGCACTCATGAGCAAGCTCGACAGCAAGATCCCGCCCGGCCCCATCGACAAGAAGTGGACCTACCACAAGGGCCATATGCGTATTGTGGCCCCGGCCAACAAGCGTCGTATCGACGTGATCGTGGTAGGCACGGGCCTGGCCGGTGGTGCCGCCGCGGCCTCGTTGGCGGAGATGGGCTACAACGTGAAGGCCTTCTGCTTTCAGGACAGCGCCCGCCGCGCCCACAGCATCGCCGCGCAGGGGGGCATCAACGCTGCCAAGAACTACCAGAACGACGGTGATAGTGTATACCGCCTGTTCTACGACACGGTGAAGGGTGGTGACTACCGAGCCCGTGAAGCCAATGTGTATCGCCTCGCCGAGGTGAGCGCCAACATCATCGATCAGTGCGTGGCACAGGGCGTTCCGTTCGCCCGTGATTACGGAGGACTGCTCGACAACCGCTCCTTCGGCGGTGTGCAGGTGAGCCGCACCTTCTACGCTCGCGGACAGACCGGCCAGCAGCTGCTGCTCGGTGCCTACAGCGCGCTGATGCGTCAGGTGGGCAAGGGCACGGTGAAGATGTACGACCGCCACGAAATGCTCGATGTGGTGGTGGTGGATGGCAAGGCGCGCGGCATCATCGCCCGCAACCTGATCACCGGCGAGATCGAGCGCCACGGGGCACACGCCGTGCTGTTGTGCACAGGGGGCTACGGCAACGTGTTCTTCCTGAGCACGAATGCCATGGGCAGCAACGTCACCGCTGCATGGAAAGCCCACAAGCGCGGAGCGTTCTTCGGCAACCCCTGCTTCACGCAGATCCACCCCACCTGCATCCCGGTGAGCGGCACGCACCAGAGCAAGCTCACCCTCATGAGCGAATCGCTCCGCAACGATGGCCGCATCTGGGTGCCGGCCAAGCTGGAGGATGCCAAGGCCATACGGGAGGGCAGGAAGAAGGGCAGCGACATTCCCGAGGCGGACCGCGACTACTTCCTGGAGCGGCGCTACCCGGCGTTCGGGAACCTGGTGCCGCGCGACGTGGCCAGCCGTGCTGCCAAGGAGCGTTGCGATGCCGGCTATGGCGTGAACAAGACCGGCGAGGCCGTGTACCTGGATTTCAGTGCCGCCATAGAGCGCTACGGCAAGCTGCAGGCCAACGTGCTGAAGATCGAGAACCCCAGCAAGGAGAAGATCAACGAGCTGGGTCGTGCCGTGGTGAGCGAGAAGTACGGCAACCTCTTCGACATGTACGAGAACATCGTCGGCGAGAACCCCTACGACCACGCCATGAAGATCTACCCAGCCGTGCACTACACTATGGGCGGCCTGTGGGTGGATTACAACCTGCAGACCACGGTTCCCGGCCTCTTCGCGCTGGGCGAGGCGAACTTCAGCGACCACGGTGCCAACCGCCTGGGTGCTTCAGCGCTGATGCAAGGCCTGGCCGATGGGTACTTCGTGGTGCCTTACACCGTGGGCGACTACCTCGCGGACGACATCCGCACCGGCCCCATCGACACCAAGCGTGCCGAGTTCGACGCTGCCGAGAAGGAGGTGAAGGACCGCATCAACCACTTCCTGAACAACAAGGGAACCAAGCCGGTGGACGAGTTCCATCGCCGCCTGGGCAAGGTGATGTGGGACAAGTGCGGGATGGCCCGGAACGCCGAAGGGCTGAAGGACGCGATCCAGGAGATCCGTGCCATCCGTGAGGATTTCTGGCAGAACGTGCGCGTGCCCGGCAAGGCCGATGGCTTCAACCAGGAGCTGGAAAAGGCCGGTCGCGTGGCCGACTTCCTGGAACTGGGCGAACTGATGTGTCTGGACGCTCTGGACCGCAACGAAAGTTGTGGTGGGCACTTCCGTGAGGAATATTCCGAGACCGAAGGTCCGCAGCAAGGAGAAGCAAAGCGCGATGATGCCAACTACGCCTACGTAGCAGCGTGGGAGTGGCTGGGCGAAGCCGGCAAAGCGCAGTTGCACAAGGAGTCGCTTACGTTCGAGGAGGTTAAGCTGACGCAGCGTTCGTACAAGTAGGTGAATGGTGAATGGGAATTGGTGAATGGGGCAGAACCTCAGCATTCCATAGCAACACCATAGCAACATGAGCCAGGAACGATTGGATGCCTTCAATGACCTCTGCATGGAGGAGCCGAACGAACCCTACGGGTCGATCAGCAGCTACCGTGATCTGGTGATCTGGCAGCACTCCATGGACACCACCGAGATGGTGTATGAGTTCGCCGCTCAACTTCCCAGCGAAGAGCGATTCGGACTTGTGAGTCAAATGTGTCGGGCTGCTGTCTCCATGCCATCCAACATCGCCGAAGGTTGGGGACGTGGCACCAGCGGTGATCGCCAGTTGTTGAGCTATCTGCGCATTACCCGTGGTTCACTGTACGAGTTGGAAACACAACTTGAACTCTCCCGAAGGATCTATCGCAAGCTGAAGCTTGATCCAACTCCCGTCACTGCGCGGCTGACTTCGATCGCGCGCATGCTGAACAAGATGATCTTCAAGATCGAAGAACGAAACGACCACTTACGCAAGGAACGTGGCCGATGAGCTCAGGCCCATTCGCCATTCACCATTGACCATTCGCCATGAAGCTGACACTCAAGATCTGGCGCCAATCCGGCCCCAACGACAAAGGCAAGATCGTAGAATATCCGGTCAACAACGTCTCCGAGGACATGTCGTTCCTGGAGATGTTGGACGTGCTGAACGACGATCTGGTGCGCAAGGGTGAGGACCCTATCGCGTTCGATCACGACTGCCGCGAAGGCATCTGCGGATCGTGCAGCCTGTTCATCAATGGTGAGGCGCACGGCCCTGGCCGCATGATCACCACTTGCCAGTTGCACATGCGCAAGTTCAAGGATGGCGACACCATCCATGTGGAACCATGGCGCGCCGGGGCATTCCCTGTGATCAAGGACCTGGCCGTGGACCGAAGCGCGTTCGACCGTATCCAGGCCGCCGGCGGCTTCGTGAGCGTGAACACCAGTGGCAACCTGGTGGACGGCAACGCGGTGCCCATCCCGAAGGACGCTGCTGACAAGGCCTTCGACGCGGCCACCTGCATCGGTTGCGGTGCCTGCGTGGCTACATGTGCCAACAGCAGCGCCATGCTTTTCGTGGCGGCGAAGGTGAGCCAGTATGCGTTGCTGCCCCAGGGTCGCCCCGAGGCACAGCGTCGCGTGCTCGCCATGGTGGAGCAGATGGACAAGGAAGGCTTCGGCAATTGCAGCAACACCGGTGCATGCGAGGTCGAATGCCCCAAAGGCATCAGCCTGGAGCACATCGCGCGGATGAATCGCGAGTACCTGGCAGCGAGCGTCACGAAGGACTGACCACTTATGTGTGCTCACAAGGCAGGGCCGTCAACGACGGCCTTTCTTGTTCCCGGACGCTCGAGATGATGCATGCGGACCGGTGTCCGGTTAGCTTCGCCGAACATGCAACTGTCCTCGAAACTCCCCCACGTCGGAACTACCATCTTCACGGTGATGAGCAAGCTCGCTCAGGAGTGCGGCGCCATCAACCTCAGCCAGGGCTTTCCGGATTTTCCCATCGACATCAAGCTGATCGAGCTCGTGGACAGGGCCATGCGCGCGGGACACAACCAATATGCGCCCATGCCCGGCTTGCCCGCACTGCGCGAGGCCATCGCTGCCAAGGCGCAGCAGCGCTATGGCTTCAGGTATGACCCGGAGACCGAGGTGACGGTGACGGCAGGCGGCACGCAGGCCATCTTCACGGCCCTGGGCGCCGTGGTGCATCCCGGGGATGAGGTGATCATCATCGATCCCGCCTACGACTGCTACGCACCCACGGTGGAGCTCTTTGGCGGGAGGCCGGTGCACGTGCGGCTGGGGAGCGACATGAGGTTCGATGCGGAAGCGGTGAAGGCGGCGATCACACCCCGCACACGCACGCTGATGATCAACACGCCGCACAACCCGGCGGGCACCATCCTGCGTGATGCCGACATGCGCCGCATCGCCGACCTGCTGCGCGGCACCGACATCCTCCTGCTGAGCGACGAGGTGTACGAGCACCTGGTCTTCGACGGGGAACCGCACGCCTCCGCGATCAACTATCCGGAGCTGCGTGAACGGGCCTTCGTCATCTTCAGCTTCGGCAAGGTGTTCCATGCCACCGGCTGGAAGATGGGCTATGCCATGGCCCCGAGGGCGCTGATGGCCGAATTCCGCAAGGTGCATCAGTTCAATGTGTTCAGTGCGAACACGCCGATGCAGCATGCCTTGGCAACGTATATGCAGGAGCCTGACCACTACCTGAACGTGCCTGCCTTTTACCAGGCCAAGCGCGACCGGTTCGCTGAAGGAATGCGCAACTCGCGTTTCAAGCTCTTGCCGTGTGAAGGCTCGTATTTCCAGACCGCGGACTATAGTGCGATAAGTAACGAGGGTGATCGTGCCTTTGCCGAGCGCGTTGCGCGGGAGTTCGGTGTGGCCGCCATTCCGCTTTCGCCGTTCTACAAGGAGCCGCCGTCAGAACAACGGTTGCTTCGCTTCTGCTTCGCGAAGCAGGACGCTACCTTGGACGCAGCGATCGAGAAGCTATGCAGGATCTGAGGGTCACGCTTGTGCAGAGCCACCTGCACTGGGAGGATGCGGCAGAGAACCGCGCGCTCCTCTCCACCAGGTTCAAGGGACTGCGCGGCACCACCGACCTGGTGGTGCTCCCCGAGATGTTCACCACAGGCTTCACCATGCGCAGTGCCGTGCTGGCCGAGGGCATGGATGGCCGCACCGTGGCGTGGATGGAGGAACAGGCCAGGGAACTGGATGCCGCCTTGTATGGCAGCGTCATCATCCGGGAGAACGACCGGTACTACAACCGGGGCCTCTTCGTCACGCCCGATGGTGTGGTGACCACTTACGACAAGCGGCACCTGTTCCGGTTCGCCAAGGAGACGGACCACTACACCGCAGGGGAGAAGCGGGTGGTGGTGGAGTGGCGAGGCTGGCGGATACTGCTGCAGATCTGCTTCGATCTGCGATTCCCTGTGTTCGCGCGCAACCGGGGCGATTATGACGCTGCGCTCTACGTGGCGAACTGGCCGGAGGTGCGGCGCTACCCGTGGAGCCAGCTGCTCATTGCACGTGCCATCGAGAACCAGAGTTATGTGGTTGGTGTGAACCGTGTAGGACAGGATGGGAATGGCCACCTCTATTCCGGCGATTCCGCAATGGTCGATGCGCGCGGCACGGTCCACGGCATGGAGCCTTCCTGCGAAGGGTTGCTGAACGTGCGATTCGACCGTCTTGCTCTTGACGACTTCCGCGCGAAATTCCCCGTGGCCACGGAGGCGGATGCCTTCGTATTGAAGGACGTTCAGTAGAGCACCTGTACCTGCCCCATCTGGCTCTGTTCAAAGCCGATGGCACCTTGCTCGTCCTTGTAGAACCGATAGGTCATTCGCCAGACATATAGGTCGTTCCTGACCGCCTCGCCCCGGTAGGTGCCATCCCATCCCATGTCCAGGTCGGTGGTCTCATAGAGCAGTTCACCCCAGCGGTCGAAGATGCGCAGCGTCATGCTGGCGATGTTCTTCCCCACGGGTATGAAGACATCGTTCAGGCCGTCCCCGTTGGGGGTGAAGGTGTTGGGAACGAAGATGGTGGCCGGACAGAATTCGATGACATCCGCCGAATCGCGCATCGTGCAGTTGAACCGGTTGGTGACCACCACAGCAAAGGTGCCATATGCATCCGCCATGATCACCTGCGACGTGGCACCGGTGGACCATCGGTAGTTCGATCCGGGGTTGCCGGCATCGAGCATGACATATCCCGGCTCGTCGTCAAGGCAGGTATGGAACACGCGTGCGGTCAGCCCGCTCGGTGCGGGGTTGAACTGTACAGAGATGGAGTCATGCCGCACGCACCCGTTGTTGACGGTTACGGAATAGACGCCGGAGGTTGTGACATCCAGCCGCCGCGATAGTGCACCGGTATTCCAAAGGTGCGATGCCCCCTGGTTCCCTGCATCAATTTGCATCACCTGGCCATCGCAGAGAACGGTGTCAGGCCCGAGGTCCACCACCGGCGGTTGGATGAAGGCAACCACGACATCATGTGTCGCAGTGCATCCGTTCTGACCTGTGACCTGAACCGTGTAGGTGCCACTGGCGGTTGTCGTGATGGACGATGTGGTGGCACCTGTGCTCCAGGTGTAGCTGTTCTCGGGGCCCCCTGCCATCAGCACGGCCGGTGTGTCACTGCATTGTTCGATGTTCGTCAGGACATCTTGTGGCAAGGCCAGGGAACCGATGATCACTGTGTCGCGTGCACGGCAGTAGCCGTTGTCCACCTCCAACCAATAGGTGCCCGCGTTGCTCACTTCGATGCTCGCGGTCGTGGCGCCGGTTGACCAGGCATGGGAAAGTCCCGGGTCGTTACCCCCCAGCACGATCGAGGCACCGCTGCAAATGCTCCTGTCGGGGCCGAGGTCAACAACTGGAGGGGCGGTCAGGGTTACGACCGCATCGAACGTGGCCGAGCAATTCTGTGCATTGGTCACCAATACGGTGTAGGTGCCGCTTTCCACAACTACGATGGCCTGGGAGGTGGCACCCGTGTTCCACGCGTAACTGGTTCCCTGGTCACCGGCATCAAGGATCACAGGAGCGGTGCTGCATTGGGCGACATCCCCGAGCACGTCCAGCGGCGCCGGCGACAGGCTGATGGTCACCGAATCGCGCGCCGTGCATCCTTCCGGACCGGTGGCCGTTACGGCGTAGGTGCCGCTCGTGGTGATGGTCACGGCATTACCGCCGGCCCCATGGTCCCATGTGTAGGTGGGTCCTGCAGGTCCTGCGGTGAGTAGCATCTCGGTCACGCCACACAGCAGCTGGTCGGGCCCCAGCTCCACGTTGGGCAGGGAGTGCAGCACAAGGTCATAGGTGGTGGTCCAGAAGCAGCCTTCCGCATCAATAAGGGTGATGGTGTGTGTCCCAGCTGCTTCAGGCACGATGGCCGGCGTGGTGGCACCGCTGCTCCAGAGGTAGGAAGCTGCTCCCGCCGGTGCGTTTAGTGTCGGTATGTCATCGGCGCAGCGTACGATGGCGCTGTCGGTGGGAAGGCCGTCGAACGCCCGGCTGATGAGTACGGTATCGGACACGGAACATCCGTTCGCATCACTCACTGTGACGACATAAGCGGCGCTTTGGTCAATGGCGATCGTAGGCGTCCCGATGGTGGCGTCGATCAGGTGCGTGGCGGGTTCCCATTGGATGCTTGCCTGTGGCACATTGTGTACCACCGCCAGTCCATATCCGAGCGTGGAGCAAAGGTGCACATCACCACCAGCGCTCGCCGTGTATCCCGCATTCACGGTGATGGTGATGTCCTCAGAGCGCACGCATCCACTGGCTGGTTCCGTCACCACGCAGGTGTAGGTGCTGGTGGTCCCGGGGATGGCAGTGGTGTTCGGTGCCGCTGGGTCCAGGATGCCTGGACCGCTCCATGCGTAGGTGGGGTCCAGCCCTCCCGACACTGTGGCGGTGAGCTGAACGATGGCACCCTGACAGACGGTCATGGCATCCGCGGTCAGCGTGAGAGCGCCAAGCGTTCCCACTGTTACCGTGATCTCATCCGAACTGGTGCATCCGGAGGGGTTGGTGGCCAGTACGGAATAGGTGGTCGTGGCTGTCGGTGTTGCCGTGGGGGCCGCCACCGTGGTTGCGCTCAGTCCCGCATTGGCGGGGCCCCATTGGTAGGTGATGCCGCTCGTCCCGGTCGCTGTGCTTTGGATCACCAGCGGCTGACCATCGCAGAGGGTGGTGTCTTCGGGCAGGGTGATGCTGAAAGCAGGTTGCACCGTAACCAGAACGGAGTCGGTATAGGTGCAACCTGCCGTGGGGTCCACACCCTGGAGCACGAACCAGCCGGTTCCCGCCGGTGAGATGCTCAGAGCGGGGGAGCTCGCTCCGCTCAGTCCGGGACCGCTCCAAGCGCACGTCAGGAAGGTGTTGTCGTACCGCGCCACGAAGAGATCGTCGATGGCCCAATTGTCCTGGCCCGCCCCCGAATGGGCAACCTGCCGAAGCCTGAACATGGTGTTCGCAGATTGGGCAGCGGATGGAATGGCCAGCGTTACCGGGCTGAAACCCTCGAACTGGCCCGGCAGGAAGCTGCCCATGTTGTTCCAGCTGAACCCATTGTTGGTGGAGTATTCCAGCACCACGTGCTCCCCGGCTTCAATCCCATCACACGGGGCCTGCTGGTCGGCGATCCTGATGTGGAACCGGACCTCACCTCCACCGACGGTGTTGATGCCGATGGTCTGGGCACTTCGCTGGCCGTTCCCGTCGAACCTCAGCGCAAGCCCGCTGTGCGATCCACAGAGATCGGAGAGGCCGCCGCCCTGGATCGCGGTCCAGATGGGCGCCGTACCGCTGTTGAACCCGTCCGCGGCCACTACCCGGAGCGCTGCCCCTTCCAGCATGGTGTTCATCCCTTCACAGATGATGGCAGGTGTGGCGGTAACGCGCAGGTCCAATACTTGAGCCGGAGTTACTTCCACGAGGATGCTGTCCACCATGTCTCCACATCCCGAAGGACTTTGCACGCTCACCGTGTACCAGGTCTCCTCCTGGGGGTGTGCGGTGGGGGCCGCTATGGAGGAGTTGCTCAGCGAGGCCGATGGCGACCATTGGATGTCGAACCATGCAGTATCGGGTGGCGGCACCAGGGCCAGTTGCAGCGGTTCGTACTGGCATACGTTGATGGTGGTTTGACCGTTGGCGGTGAGCAGCGTGGGAATGGTGAGCGGCACCCCCACATGGAATGTGAACGAACGCGGGCAACCGCTGGCCCCCACTTCGCCGGATACGGTGTAGGATGTGCTTCCCGTGGGCGTGAGCGTGATGGACGGACCGGTGCCGATGCTCACGTTGGGGGCCTCGGCGTTCGTCCAGATGGCATTGCTCAGCGGGAAGGGTGCGGTCAACGTGATGGACCCACCGCCGCATACCAGCGAGTCCTCCTGCACGGCTTCCATTCCGATGCCGTGGACCGAGGTGGCATAGCTCTCGCCCCAGCCATAGCCGAACAGGTAGGCCTGGAAGCCCGCCTGAGCGTGCAGGCGATGCACACCGGGAGATACGCTCACGCTTGCATGGGAATGGCCAGGACAGTCCGGATAGGCTTGGAACAAGGCAGGGTTCACCGTGGCCCCATCCAGTGTTAGCGTTCCCACGGCGTTGCTGGGCACCACCACGGATAGGCGCAACTGGTTGGTCTGTGCCGAGGTGGTCGCATGGAATGATGCGCTCCGCGAGATCCGCTCCACCGGCGAGAGGATGACCATGGAGGGATCTCCTATGGAGGCGCAGGCATACCCCTCCATGAACTGCGCCACCATGATGGGCCTGTCCGCTTCGATACAGCGGGGTGTCACACTGCCTGTCACGCCATGGCTCTGACCTGCGTTCAATGTGATGGACCCCAGGCCACTGATGGTCACGACCGTATTGTTCTCCTGGGCCAGGATGCGATACGCGGCCGTATTCACACCTTGCACCGGCACGGTGAAGTACTTCGTTCCCCAGAATTCCAATGGCAATAGCTGGTCGAACACCACGTCGCAGGCGGCGCAACCGGCGGGCACCGAACCACAGGTGGCACCACCGATGACCACGAACGGCCTGCAGGGTCCGGAGGCCTCCGTGCCCTGTATCAGGCTCCCGGTGAGGTCGCCGCTATCGCTGAGCGCCTTAACCTGGTAGGACTGGCCGGCGTTCAACTGGATGTTGTACGGCACGTTCGCCGGTCGTCCGTCCATGGTGGCCACGGACGGGGTGATCGCCACCTCGGTACCATCCTCCGTGGCGATGATCAGGAATTCGCTGTGATGCAGGTTGTTGAAGTTCGGGACACCAGCGGTCGCCGACACCATGTAGCGCGTCCCCAATGAGGCCTCCGGCAGGATCTGGCTCATGTCCTGTGTCCAGTTCTGGAAGCTCCCGATGTGCACATCCACGCTGTCCTGGGTGGTGATCAGGACGCCTTTCGGTTCCACCACACCCGAACTGAGGTGCTCTGCGGTCAGCGGCACGTCTATCACGGATACCGCATTGGCAGCCACTGTGAAGGAGTTGCTCCAACCGGTCCCCGGCATGCTCACGGTACCTGTGGTCGGCACGGTGCTCAGGACGTGGACCTTCAGGCTGTTGGCGCCGAACCCGTTCTGTATGAAGCCGGTCCAGAAGCGCGTGCCGCGGGTGGCAGGGCCGTCCTGTTGGGCGCTCGCTACCGTCGATAGCAGGCACAGTAAAAAGATGTTCCACGCCCGGCGGAGCAATGGAAGAATGGGAGCGTACGGGGCGCCGATCATGCAGTTCAACCGACCACCATGGGGTCGATCGTCGGCCTTTGTACGTCACGAAGGGCTTCCGGGTTATACCGAAGGGACCGCTATCAGGGGCTGCCGGCTCCTGCCGGAAGTGGTGGCATATCCACACGCAGGTCCCATGCGGCACGCACCTGGATGGGCTTGTCATACGTGTATACCCGCTCGGGCTGTCTTCCTTCGCCCAAGGCTCCCGGATCCCAGCGACCGTTCGCATTCCTGTCCGCGACCACGCGCAGGGTGCAACTGGCCGGTGCGATGCGCTCCCATGCCACCTCCTGTTGCGCACCATCCACCCGGGCTTCCCGGATGAGCCTTCCTGTGCCGTCCAGCAGCTGGAGCAGCCGCATGCCCTGCGCGCCGGTGTCCATGGGCAACCGGATGCGCAGGGTGCCGAGTTCCTTCGCGGCACTTCGGTGGAGGGTGATGCGTACGGTGTCATTGGTGCCACCGAAAAGGTCACGCACGCCCGCGGGCAGCACCGTCAGCAAGCCGCGTGTTCCGGCAGGTGGCAGGTCGCCCAACCGCAGCAGGCGTGGGTCGGAGGCATCCACAACCACCGGTATGGACCGTTCTGAACTGTCCACCCGCAACAGGAAGCGATCACGCTCCACCGTGCGGACCGGACGTGTCGAGCGAAGCAGCCACTCCTGTCCATCCTCCTTGTCCAGCACGAGCCCGGTGTGGGTCGGCATGCGCACCAAGGGGCGGTAGGCGAGGGTGTCCAATGCGACACCGTCCCCCACGATGGGATATTCTCCTGACCGCAGCGCCGTGGTGTCCTGCGGCCATAGCTCGACCGTATCCCGGCGCGCATTCCAGTCAGCCACCCAACGCAGTGTGTCACCGGGGCGGGCAATGTCCCGTACCAGGAGCTCTCCGACCTCCCGTGCAAAAGCCAACATCCATTGCCCATCCGCTTTCACGCGCTGGTCCGTGATGCGCTGTTGCGCCTCCTCCTCGCGGAAGAGCAGCAGTTCGAGGGCCCGTTGCGTGGTATCCGGCCTGGACGCTTGAACAGCATCTCCGTGGAAGGCGATGGACTCCGATGGCAGATCGTACCGGTAGTTGGCATTGAGGTCGAGCAGTGCACGAACGAGGTAGTTCCCTTCCTGCAGGTGCCGAAGGGCAAAGGATCCATCCGGTGCACTTCGTGTCGCATAGCCGGGGCGCCCCGTCAAGAACGCGGCGGCGCTGTCCGTGGCATAGGCCAGCACAAGCACGTCCTTGCGCGGCTCTCCGGTGAAGGCATCGCGCACCTTCCCCCATATGGACAGGCTGTCCACACGTTCGCCGGTGGAGAACACCAGGTCCACCCCAAGCGCATGGTTGCCTTCCGTTAGGTCTTTGACCGCCTCGCCAATACCGAAGGTATAAGTGCGGTCCTCCTGCAGCGGGGCGTTGAGCTCGATGGCCAGTGTGCGGGCGTTCAGGAGGCGCACGTCGGGAGCCTTTTCAAGCGGCGGTGAGACCAGCAGTCGTTCGCGCACACGATCCAATTGGATGCGCTCATCGAACTCCAGCACGATCAGCGGGCCCTTGTATCCGGTGGCGCCCTGTTGTGGTGAGGAACGCACCAGCACCGGTGGTGCCTCGTCCTTCGGTCCGCCGCTGAGCTCGGCCACCTGGGCGCAGGCAGCCAGCAAAGCTGCCCACACGATGTGTACGGCCCTGCCTCGTAACGCGCTCAGAACCATTGCGTCATCGGGGTCATCAGCCGCTCCAAGGCGAGCGCATCGGCCGCATCGAAGTCGTTCAGGTGCACACTGTCGATGTCAAGGACCCCGGCTATGCGTCCGGTGCGGTCGCGCAGCGGCACCACGATCTCCGAGCGCGACAGGGCGCTGCAGGCGATGTGTCCGGGGTATCGTTCCACATCGGGTACCACCTGGATGACGCCTGTGGCCCATGCGGTTCCGCACACCCCCTTGCCACTGGCGATACGGGTGCAGGCCACAGGCCCTTGGAAGGGCCCCAGTACAAGCGCGTCACCGATCACCCGGTAGAAGCCGACCCAGTGCCAGCCGAACGCTTCGTGCAGAGCCGCCGCAGCATTGGACATGGCGGCCACCATGTCCGGTCCCTCCTCGATCAGGGCGCGTACCTGAGGTTCAAGTGCGCCATAGAGTACCGTGCGGTCAACGGTGGGCGGAAGGACCAGCGATCCGGACATGGTGCAAAGGTACCGGCTCAGGCGCAAGCTGTTGTGAACAGGCTTGCGCGCAGGCCGGGCACCTGACCAAGGGCTTTGATGCACCCCTCTACCGTGGCTCCCGTGGTCACCACGTCATCGATGATGAGCACATGCATGTTGCGCAGGGATCCCGGGTCGGGCAACTGGAAGGCCTCCTTCACGTTCATCCAGCGCTCCAGCCTGCCGCGCCGCGTCTGGGAGGGGGTGCGCACCACCCGAAGCAGCTCATGGCCCAGGATGGGTTTGGGCCAAACATCGGCCATGCCCTCCGCAAGCACCCGGCTCTGGTTGTAGCCCCGCTTGCGCTCCTTGCGCGGGTGCAGGGGCACCGGCAGATAGGCATCAACATCCTGGAAGCGTGGTTCATGGCGCAGTTCCTCCGCCATGAGGCGCCCCAGCAGGATGCCCACTTTCCGGTCCTTGCGGTACTTCAACTGGTGGAGCATGCCCTGCACCTTTCCGCTACGGGAGAACTGCAGGAAGGAGCTCGCCGCGCTGAGTTGGACCTTGCCCCAGAAGAGCTGTTCAACCTTGTTGCGGGCGTCGTGGTGGAACCGGGTGCGCGGCAGGTCTGACAGGCAATCCAGGCACAGCACGTCCTCAAAGGTCATCAGCGCCTTGTCACATGCCGGACAAAGTCGCGGCACCAGCAGTCCCACGAAGTCCTCGAGCCACCTGCGATGGGTGCTGGCGTCAGGGTTCACTACTTTGTTGATAAGCGTTCGCGGAACGGGATCGGGCATCCCTGCCGACGAAGGTAATTTCATCCACTCATTCCACCCAGCGACCATGCAGCAGCAAAGCCCCGCACCTGGAACCGATAACAGGAACCGATCGAACACAGGCCTCCTCCTGTTGGTGGTGCTACTGCTGATCAGCAACGTGGTCATGTTGTGGCTGCTGATGCAGCGTGGCAAGGAGGTGGAGTCCACACAGCTGCAGGTGGAGACCATCACCAGCGAGAAGGACAATGTGACCCACCTGCTGGAGAACATGCTCGCCAGCTATGATACCCTGAAGACGGAGAACGAGCAGCTCACCACTGAGATGGAAGCCCAGAAGGCACAGATCGAGGAGCTCTTGGACCGTGTGAAGCGCGGCAATTACGATCTGTCGAAGGCGCGGAAGGAGGCCGAGACCCTGCGCAAGATCATGAAGGGCTACGTGGTCACCATCGATTCCCTGAACCAGGCCAACCAGGTGCTTACGGCAGAGAACCTGAACATCAAGCAGGAGCTCGGCGAGGAGAAGGCGCAGAAGGAGGCGCTCTCCACGCAGAAGCAGGACCTGGAGGGCAAGATCGCCAAGGGCAGTGTGCTGCATACCACGAGCATCAACGCAGGCGCCCTGTTCATGCGCAACAACGGCAAGCAGGTGGATACCGACCGCGCCAGCAAGGCCGAGATGGTGAAGTGCTGCTTCACGCTGGGCGAGAACCGCATCACCTCCGCCGGTGACAAGGTCCTGTACATGCGTGTCATCAGCCCCGACGGCACGGTGCTGCGCGCCACGGATGCCAACAACCGCTTCAAGTTCAACGGCGTGGAAGGGGAGTTCAGTGCGCGCCGCGAGGTGAACTACCAGAACCAACCGGTGGATGTCTGCATCTTCTGGACAGGTACCGGTGCCATGCGCACCGGCCAGTACCTGGTGGAGGTCTATGAGTCCGGCGCGCTGGTGTCCAAGGCCAGCTTCAACCTGAAGTGATTTGCAGGCATTGGCCTCCGGCCTGCCGCGACATCCGTTCCCGATCAGAAGAAGGCGCGCACCTGTGCGCCGCCCACATGCACCACCGGTAGGCCTTCGCTCTTCCTGCCGTTGTAGGTGATGTCCACCTGAAGGTTGTTGCCGAGGTTCCGTTGCACGGCCAGGCTCCAGGTATAGTTGGTGCCCGGGCGTAGTCCGTTCAGCAGCTCGTTGCCCAGCGGAGTGTTCTCCTGCCCCTCGAACCGGATGTCCACGAGGTTCGCATTGGCCAGCAGGCTTCCCTTGCCCACCGTATTATAACGCAACTCCACCCCGAGGTCCTGCGCCTCCGTGGAGCCGGTGCCGAATTCCGGGCGGTTCTTCTTCTCCACGTACTTGAAGCTGCCGATCGCGCGGAAGGAGGTGTTCGGCTGCCAGGTGAGCTTGGGCTTCATGCCCTGTTGGTCGATGGCGAAGGAACGGCCGTTCAGCAGGTCCGAGCTGTTGGTCACCCGGCCCTGTTCCAGCTCCACTTCGATGGTCCAGTGGCGGGTGGTGTTCCAGCGGCCGTGCAGGGTGTTGAACTCGCGCGACCTGGATTCGAAGCCATTGAGCAGGAGCGAGCGGCTCTGGTCCCGTTGCCAGGCATGGTCCACGCTCCAGGTCCGACTGGTGCGGTCGAAGTACAGGTTGTTGCGCGCCGAGGAGGTATAGGCGGTGAGGCTGCTGTCCAGCAGGTCCACCGCCACCGGTGCCATGGCACGCGCCAGGTCATCGGTGGTGCTCCGCAGGTCTGAACGATAGGAGGCAAGGTCCGAAAAGCGCGCAAGGAACCCACGAACACCCTGCTCGTCGAGCCATCTGGCACCCGGTCGCAGGTCAAGCGAGGCGCTCAACTGGTTGCTGAAGGTGCGTACGTAGTTGTTGCTGGGCACGAAGACGCGGAGGTAGTTCGCTTCATAGCTGAAGTTGGCCAGCTCGAATTCATTGAGGTCCTTCACCCCATCGCCGTTGTAGTCGTTCCAGATGTACAACCCCTGCCCGGCGGGCACTTCCACGTAGATGTACTCGCGCCGCAGTTCAAGGCCCGAACCGAATTCGTAGAACAGGTCCACCACGGCGAAGCCCTTGCCGATGGTGGCATCATAGTCAGCACGGGCGAGGTAGGTGTTCTCCGGGCGCTGGCTGGTGAGGGTGCTGTCCAGGATCTCCAGGCGCCGGTAAGTGAACCTCGTGGCCACCCGGTTCCTGGGGTCCTTCCCGAGGCCAAGGTCCACACTGTACGAGGTGGCCTGGGACGCTGCCGTCAGGCCCCCGTCCCGAAGGGCCCTGTCCGTGCGCTGTCCACCGGCCAGCCGCCAGCGCGTGACCTGCGTGTCCGGGCTTTGAACGAAGGTCTCCCATTCGTGGAACCGGTAACTTCCTGTGAGCAGGGCATCGGTGCTGTCCGAACGGAAGCGGTTCAATTCGTGTTCGTCCTGGTAGCCGAGGGTGAAGTGCTTGAAGCGCTGTCGGAACTGTCCCTTGTGCCGCAGGAAGTCGCTGTTGAGCGATCCCCGGGTGATGAGCCTGCTGGCCTGACCTACAAGGTCGGTACGGCGCCAGTGGACATCGCTGTGCACCTGCTGGAGGAGGCCGCTTTGTTCATCGCCTGCGCTGAAACTGCCAAGTCCTGCACGTATCTGTCCCAGGCGAGCGCCACGGATGCCCACCAGCGCGTTGGTCAGGACCTGGTCCCCGGCCAGCGAGCGGCCCTGTATGTTCCAATTGCGTTCGAATTCCACCGACCGGTAGCGCTCCACGGCCCGGAAGTCGCTCGTGACAGCCTCAAGGTCGCCCGACAATGTCAGTTGCAGGGTGGTGTCCTTGCTGCTGATGGGGATGGCGTGTTCCACGGCCGCCATCAGGCCGGCTCCCTGGTCATCGCTGCGGTCCGCATCGCTGAACGTGTTCCTGTCGAGGTTGGTGTAGCTCAGCTCGCTGCGGATGCGGGTGCGCTGCCCGGCCTTGTGCTCGAAACCAAGGGTCATCATTTGCTGGCTGCGGGGGGCGATGAGCACGCGCAGGGGGGCATGGTCCCCCCGCCGCACCAGCACGCCGTTCACCGTGTCCGGCGCCACCCAGCGGAACACACGGCCGTTGGGGGTGAAGTCCTGCTGCACATAGTCTCCGTTGCCGGCACCCACAGGTGAGAACGTGATGCGCAGGAACGCACTGTCCGGGGCCGTGGAATAGACGTATACCGGAGCGTAGCCGAGCGAATCCACAGGGCGGTAGAGCACCTGGTCGGCGATGTATCCCGTACTGTCCACGCCGCTTACCGTGGCGGCGAACGGATCATCGCCCGCCAGTCGCAGCACCTCTCGCTCAGCCTCGTTCAGTTGCTGCTGGAGGGGCTGGTTGCGGTGGTCCTGCTCGCTGAAGAGGTTGAAGTGGAATGCGCTCCTGCCGAAGGTCTGGCTGCTGTTGGCCCGCACGAGTGAGCGGGCATAGTTCTTGTCCGAATACTGGAACTCAACGGTGATCCGTCGGTCCTTGGTGATCAGTCGCTTGGAGGTGAAGGTGACCTCCGCCGTGTTGTAGTCGATGATGTAATCGTTCTCCTGGCCGCGGTCCATCAACTGTCCATCGATGTAAATGCGCTCGGTGCCTGATAGCACGATGATGAAGAGCTCGCCGGCATCACCGCGCAGTCGATAGGGCCCCTGCACGCCCTCCTGGCCCTGGATGCTGTTGCGCGCGAACTTTCCCTTGCTGATGGCCACGCTCACGCCGGAACGCCCCTTGCCCGCCCCCCCCAGGTCGGTGCGGCCTTCGAAGCTGAGGCCCTTGTTCTTCTTCATGTAGGTCATGAAGTGGCTGCTGGGCCGCTGCAACACGAAATCACCGGCCACAAGTTCCCATGCGTTCGCCTGGCCGGGATCGCCCTCCTCGAAGAGCTTGATGAACACCTGGTCGAAGTCCTGGAGTTCGGCGGTGTTCCCGCCGGCCTGGATGGGGATGTTGTTGTCCGTCACGGAGGCAAGCACGCCGATCCGGTCGCTGAGCCGCCCGCTCATCTCCAGGTTCAGCGAGGAGTTCACCGACAGGTCCTGATTGTTCCCGAAGAGGACACCGCGTGAGATGCTGCCTGAACGCTGGAGCCCCCGCATGCCCAGGAGGTCCTCGGTGCCGCGCGGAGGTTCGTAGGTGAAGGGATCGATGCGGTCGTTGCCCGGGGTGGTCATCTCCGAAGGGTCCTTGTGTCGCACCGGCCGCGACAGGTCCAGCGCCAGCACGCGGTAGCTCACAAGCACCGAGTCCGCGCCCTTGTTCAGTAACAGGCGCGCCCGGAACGGATCCAGGGAGTAGCTTTCCGGCGCAAGCTCCTGCCCGTTGGCCAGGATGCGTAAGGAGCCGGGCGCGATGCTCATGGTGTCCAGCACAAGGGTGTCCGCGCCGGGCCTGATCCAGCGTTGCCGCAGGTTGGACAGGGGCTGTCCCACGGCCGTCATCGTCCATGCCCACGCCAGCAGTGCCACCAGCAGGTGTCCTGCGCTATATCGGCGGGTTGACCGGCGGGAGCGTTGCACAGCAGACATACGGAGCGGCAGCCTGAAAATTATCCCAGGGGTATGCACCGCCCGGTATTCTTCACCACCGCCCTGTTGATGGTGACCAAGTTACCGGTGGAAGACCCTTGGTACCGACCGGTACTTTTGGCACCGTCGATGCTTCAAGGGTTCTCTCGTCCGTTCCGGTTACTCCTGCTCCTTGCCACATGGTCGGCATGCGACAGCTCCGACCGCGCATACCGTGCGGCCGAGGGTCGGGGGGGCAAGCACTATGGGGGTGTGTTCAGCTTCAACGGTCCGGCCCCCATCAGTGGCCTCTACCCACTGGGCATCACCCAACTTTCCGCCTATCGCATCGCCTCGCAGGTCTATGAAGGGCTGGTCCGCATTGATGGCGGTGATCTGGGCATCCGTCCTGCCCTGGCCACCAGCTGGGACGTGGACAGTTCAGGCACCGTCTACACCTTCACCCTGCGCACCGGTGTCCGGTTCCACGATAACGCCTGTTTCGAGGGTGGACGCGGCAGGGAGATGACCGCGGACGATGTGCTTCGGTCCTTCACAGCGCTCTGCACGCCGGGGCCAGGGAACCAGCTGTCATGGGTCTTCCAGGACCTGGTCCTGGGGGCCGGAGCGCGCATCAATGCGGTGCTCTCAGGGCAGGAGCCTCCCCCCGTGAAGGGCCTCGAAGTGCTGGCGGACGGGCGCTTCCGGATAACCCTCAGGACGCCCTCGGCCACATTCCTGCAAGTGCTCACCCACCAAGGGTGCTGGATCCACCCCCATGAGATGCTTGCTTTCCATGGCGCAGACACCCCATGGAACCCGGTCGGTACAGGCCCATTCCAACTCCGCTCACTGAAGCAGGGGATCTCGCTGGTACTGGAGCGTAACATGCACTACTGGGACAGCGATGAACACGGGAATCAACTGCCGTTCCTCGACGGGGTGCGTGTGACCTTCGAACAGGACCGCGCCAAGGAGTGGGAGGCGTTCTCGCGGGGCCGGCTCACCTACCTCTCCACTCCCGACAGTGCATTGCTGACGGCCCCCATGCCGCCAGGCGCAGAGCGCCCCGTGGTGCTCAGTGCGCCCGGCATGTCCGTCCAGTTCTATGGGTTCGCACCAACCATGGCGCCCTTCCAGGACCCCCGCGTGCGCAGGGCGTTCTCATTGGCCATTGACCGCACATCGCTGGTGGATACGGTATTGGCCGGAGCGGCGGTACCCGCCGAACACGGAGTGGTGCCGCCCGGCTTCCAGGATTATCCATACGACTCGGTGCCCGTTTTGGCCTACGATCCCGAACGCGCCAGGCGGTTGCTGGGTGATGCAGGCTTTGCAGCCGGCAGCGACCTGCCACCTGTGGTCCTGCAGGTGAACAGCGATGGTCCCGCCTACGGACGTGTCGCCAATGCCGTTCAGGTCATGCTGGAGCGCAACCTTGGAGCCAAGGTGGTGATCAGTGTCCTGCCATCCGACCAGCATTTTGCACGGGTAGAGCATGGGAGGGCCCAGATCTGGCGCGAAGGGTGGGTGGCCGATCATCCGGATCCGGAGAACTTCCTCTCCATCTTCCACGGACGCAATGTCCCTGCGGATACATCCGAACCATCGTTCGTCAATAGCACACGATACCGCAACGAGCGTTACGATGGATACCTGGACATGGCCCGATCAACGATGGAGGTGCCCGAACGAATGCGCTTGCTGGCGCGCTGCGAGCGCATCCTGATGGAGGATATGGTGGTGATGCCCATCTACCACGAACGCGTTGCATGCGCGGTGCAACCGTGGGTGCGCGACCTGCCCATCAATGGGATGGATATCCTTCAGTTGCGCTCGGCCTGGTACGACCATCCGGACCAGTGACCGGGGCAATGCGTTGGAACAGGAGGTGACGCCCCAGCGGGAGCAACGTCTCCATGCGCGGCAGTTGCTGTTCACTTTCCAGTGCATACGCTGCCAGCCAGGTGGGGGTGCTGCCAAGGCTGTTCAGTTTCTGTCGGTGCTCTTCGAGGTGCTTCAAGGGCCCCCAGGAGTAGCTTGTAACGTAGCGCGTGCGGACCTGCATGGCCGGGTCGAACTTTGCTGTGTTCACCACCCAGGGGATGGAATAGCTGTACACGCGGGCCTCGGACCCATCCCGGAGCAGGATCCAGCCCTCATGGTGGTACATGGGTTGCAGCCCCACCGGGGTCAACTGCAATCCTGCCAGCAGCCCATTCCTCAGGTCCTCTCCTGCGCCTGCATGATGCAGCAGTTCGGGTAGCGCCATTGCCACGAGGGTGTCCACCACTTCCAACTGGGTCGGGTCGGGGATCAATTCCTTCACCAGCCGGCCACGCCGCACGTCACATCCAAGCAACCGTCCCTCCCGCAGTTGCTTAGAGACCTCGCGGCTTCGCTGCAGGCTGATCACATCCTCGAGGCGTGAACGAAGCTCGGCCAGGTAGGGATAGACCTTGTGCGCATCGAAGCCACGTTGCACCCGCTGCAGGAAGGCCAGCAGCTGGTAACGCTTCAGCTCCAGGTCGAAGGTGGGCGTTGATGCCCATGATGTGCTGAGCATGGCGAGTTGCTGTAGGTGCATCGGTGGTGATACACCTACCACCTCAACGTACTGTTCAAAACTAGTGTTGCATCGGTTGGTGTTTTCAGTCGTCCCGCCGGAACTTTGGTCGTCCGCCATCAACCGGGCCATGACCATGCCGAGCACATCACGCAACCTGACATTGTTCCTGCTCCTCGGGGCCGGTCTTTCCGCCTGTGTGCCCGCACGCAAATTCGAAGAGTCGGAATCGCGTGTGCGCACCATGCAGGGCGAAGTGGATGCGGCCAACGCCCGCGCCCGGGACGCCCAGGCGGCGCTCGATGAACTGAAGGCCCGTGATGCGGAGAACACCGAACGGGTGGACGAGCTGCGGCGTGACACCACCGTGCTGGGAACATCCCTTCGCCTGATGACCCAGCAATACGACAAGATCAACGCGCTCAATGAGCAGTTGCTCGAGAAGTACAACAAGTTGCTGGCGGGCGATCGCAGCGAGAACAGGCGGTTGCTCACCGACCTGGAGGGACTGCGCCTGGACCTGATGAACAAGGAGGACTCGGTGAACGCGCTGGCCCGCCGGATAGGCGAAAAGGAGGCCGCCCTCGCCGAACGCGAGGCCGCGTTGGCCGAGCTGCGTTCGGAACTGGCTTCCAAGGACGCGGCCATGCGCGCGCTCAAGGACCGCGTCAGTGCAGCACTGACCGGGTTCGAAGGCAAGGGCCTCACGGTGGAGCAACGCAATGGACGCATCTACGTGAGCATGGACAACAAGCTGCTTTTCCCCAGCGGCAGCTATGCCGTTGATGCCAAGGGCCGCGAGCTGATCGGCAAACTGTCCAAGGCCATCGAGAACGAAACGGAGCTCAACGTGCTTGTGGAGGGGCATACCGATACCGACAAGGTACAGGCCCTCGGCAGCCTTAAGGACAACTGGGACCTAAGTGTCCTGCGCGCCACCAGTGTGGTGAGGCTGATGCAGGAGACCAGCCGCATGGACCCTGTCCGGATCACTGCCGCCGGCCGTGCCGAACATGTCCCCGTGGACCCTGCGGACAAGGCCCGGAACCGGCGCATCGAGATCATCCTTGCACCCGACCTGAAGGAGCTCTACAACCTGGTGAAGGAGTGATCCTTCGCTGAACCTGCAACGGTGAGCGATCGGAAGCGGGTGGCCATCATCGGGGGCGGTCCTGCCGGCATCATGGCGGCGGCCACCCTGGCCCCCCATGTTCACGTGGACCTCTATGAACAACAGCGTACCATCGGGCGCAAGTTCCTGGTGGCTGGTGATGGTGGCCTCAACCTCACACATGCCGAGGGGGATGACGCGTACCCGGACCACTACACCCCCTGGTCACTGTGGCGACCGATCATCGGATCGTTCGGCCCTGACGACCTGTGCGCCCGGTTCCGCTCCCTGGGAGTGGAAACCTATGTAGGGAGCAGTGGTCGTGTGTTCCCCGAGAAGGGGGTCCGTCCGGCAGCGGTGTTACGGCGCATGCGCGACCATCTGCTATCACAGGGGGTGCAACTACACACCGGTCATGCGTTCGTTGGCTTTGATGTACTGGCCCGCCCGGTGATCTGTTCCTCGGGAACCAGTACTTCGCTGGACCATGATGCCATCCTGTTCGCCTTGGGCGGCGCTTCCTGGCCGGTGACAGGGTCGCGTGGCGATTGGCTGGATAGCTTCGCAGGCATCGGCGTGCGAACCGTTCCGTTCGCCCCGTCCAACTGCGGCGTTCAGGCCCCCCTGCCGCAAACCCTGGTGCCGCATGCCGGCCGTCCTTTGAAGAACGTGCGCGTCTCCGCCGGAGGGCGTTCCCTGCGTGGTGAGGTGACGATCACCTCCACGGGGCTCGAGGGCAATGCGATCTACCCGTTGGTACCCGCGTTGCGCGAGGCGCTCCGTTCGGGAAAGGTCGCGGAATTGTTCATTGACCTGAAGCCCGACCTGACCCACGAAGCCATCCGGGAGAAACTCCGGTCCGCCCAATGGAGCGAGCGCCCAGCGGCACTCCATCTGGACCGCACGTCGATGGCCTTCTTCAAGGCGTTCACCACGCGGCAGCGTTTCTTGGACGGCAACCTTTGGGCGGAGGACCTGAAGTCCGTGCTGGTCCCGGTCACCGCCCTGCGGCCCCTTGCGGAGGCCATCAGCACGGTGGGGGGCATCGCGATTGAAGAGGTCGCGCCGGACCTGTCGCTCAGATGCCGGCAGAACCACTTCGTGGCCGGCGAGATGCTCGACACGGATGCCCCCACGGGAGGCTATCTGTTGCAGGGGGCGTTCGCCATGGGGCGGTACGCCGCAATGTCAATGCTGGGTCGTTCGCGCCTGTTGAACGTTGATCGGGCGGCAACTTAGGCCCGTTCGTCGGATCCTGCATCCCGCTGCCGGGCGCATCTCTTTCGGCCAGGCAGCGACCGATCATCGACGAAGTGGGCATAATGCCCCTTAAAACCGCCCCGGGCCTACTATCCGCGCCGGATCCGGGTACTGGCGCGGTGTGCGTTTACGTCGGACCTTTATACCCAACCTTAGACCTTGACCGCCAACAGCGCCATGCCATCGACGCACACGATAACGCAACGGCCCGCATCCGGCACGGACTACGCATCGACTGCGCGGCGTGCTGTGGACCGTGAGCGTTTGGGACGTCTGTGGTGGTGGTCCGTGGTCATCGCCACCCTGTTGCTCCCTGCGCTCGCATTCGCACAGACCAGCTCGGAGCGTGCCGCAGTGCAGCTGTGGGCCACGGTGCAGAGCGTGCCGGCAAGGATCACCCTCAATTGGACCACGTTACCCAGCACCACGTCCATCACGGTCTACCGCAAGTCCTTGTCCGCCAACACGTGGGGTAGTGTCTATGCTACTGTGAGCGCATCCGCCACGCAGTACCAGGACAATGCGGTCACGATCGGCACCCTGTATGAATACCGTGTGGTGCGTGTGGCCGGCGGGGTCACGGGGAATGGGTATGTCGCAACCGGTATCGAGGTGCCTGTGGTGGACAGCCGGGGCAAGCTCATCCTTTTGGTGGACAACACCATGTCGGGCCCGCTGGCCAATGAGATACAGCAGCTTGAGCGTGATCTCCTGGCCGATGGGTGGACCGTGCTGCGCAGCGACGTGAGCCGCACGGCCTCCGTGCAGTCGGTGCGCAACACCGTGATCGGTCTGTACAACAGCGATCCCACCAATGTGAAGGCATTGTTCCTGCTGGGCCACGTGCCGGTGCCCTATTCCGGCAACCAGTCCCCCGATGGCCATGGCGAGCATACAGGGGCATGGCCCTGCGATGGCTATTTCGGGGAGCTTACCGGCTCCTGGACGGACAACACCATCAACAACTCTGGCGCCCAACGCGTGGAGAACCGCAACGTGCCCGGTGATGGCAAGTTCGACCAATCGCAATTCCCATCCGACCTGGAGCTCCAGGTGGGCCGCGTGGACCTCTCTGACCTTCCCGCGTTCGCCCAGAGCGAGACCGAATTGCTGCGCGCCTATCTCAACAAACTGCATGCCTTCAAGATCAAGGGCTTCACCCCCCAGGAGCGCGGCATCGTCTTCGACAACCTGCAGTGGGTGTCCAATCCGCTTGCGGCGAGCGGGTGGCGCTCCCTCGCTCCCTTGGTGGGCCCCTCCAACATCACCTCCCCCTATCCGTACGGGTCCCCGTTCCACACGTTCGTCAACGGCCAAAGCCACCTGTGGACCTACTCCAGCGGGGGGGGCTCCCAAGCCTATGTGGGCAGCACGCTCACCTACAATGGGGCCAACAATGTCGCCACCACCGAGACTTACGCCGGCGGCGTGCAGATGAATGGCGTGTTCAACATGTCCTTCGGAAGCTATTTCGGGGACTGGGACAACAAGAACAACTTCCTGCGGGCACCCTTGGCCAGCGGTCAATGCCTCACCAATTGCTGGTCCGCCATTCCCGCGTGGTACTTCCACCACATGGGCATGGGGTTGAACATCGGTTACAGCGCCTGGCGCACCATGAACAACAACAGCCTGTACCTGCCGCTCACCGACGGCTGGCAGAGCTCCATCGGGAGGGCGCACCTTGGCTTGATGGGCGATCCATCACTGCGGATGCAGATGACCGCTCCGCCCACCAACCTGTCCATCGTTAACGTCAATGGCTACGCGTCGTTCGCCTGGACCGCCGCTGCTGAAAGCGTGCAGGGATATCACCTCTATGCCATTGACCAGGTCACAGGCGTACCCACCCGCATCACCACCACTGCGGTGACCGGCACCAGCTACCAGCCGGGTACCATCCCCTTCGTGCAGGGGCGCCAATACATGGTGCGGGCGGTGAAGCTCCGTGTGTCACAGAGCGGCAGCTACTACGACCTTTCCCTCGGGGCCCTCGGAACGGCCGCTGGTTCCGGTTCCGTCACGCTCGATTGCCAGGGCGTGGCAGGTGGTGCGGCAGTGCCGGGGGCAAGCTGCAACGACGGAGATCCGTGCACTATCAATGACACCTGGAACGCCAGCTGCCAATGCGCCGGCACCCCCCAACCCACGCAGGTCACCATCACAGCTGCCGGCCCTACAAGCTTCTGCACCGGTGGTAGTGTCATGCTCAACGCCACGGCATCCTCCGGTTCCACCTATGTGTGGTACCGCAATGCGACAGTGATCAGCGGCGCCACCTCGTCCAGCTATTCGGCCACACAGGCCGGAACCTACACTGTGCAGCGCACCGTTTCCGGCTGTGCCGCGCTGTCGGGTGGTGTGAACGTGGTCATTGGCAACCAGCCCACCGTTAGCATCACCGCAGCGGGTGCCACCAGCTTCTGTGGAGGCGGTAGTGTTGTGCTCGACGCCACCACAGGCACCGGGTCCACCTATGTGTGGTTCCGCAATGGCACGGCCATCAGCGGCGCCACGGCGTCCAGCTACACCGCCACGCAGGCCGGTAGCTATACCGTGCAGCGCACGGTGAGCGGCTGCAGCGCCGTATCATCGGCGGTTTCGGTGGTCGTTACATCGTCGCCCACAACGAGCATCACCGCCGCCGGCCCGACAGCGTTCTGCAGCGGCGCCAACGTTGTCCTCAATGCCACCACCGGCACGGGGTCCACCTATGTGTGGTTCCGCAATGGAACAGCCATCAGCGGCGCCACGGCGTCCAGCTACACCGCCACGCAGGCCGGTAGCTATACCGTGCAGCGCACGGTCTCAGGTTGTTCGGGCACCTCCAGCGCAGTGGTGGTCAGCGTCACCAGTGCACAGCCCACATCCATCACCGCGGGCGGACCCACCACCTTCGCGCAGGGCGGTAGCGTTGCGCTTTACGCGACCTGGTCCAACGGTTCCATCTTCCAGTGGTTCCGCAACGGCATTGCCATCACCGGATCCACGCTCAGCAATACCATCACTGTCACAGAAGGCGGCAGCTACACGGTGGTCCGCACGCTCAGTGGTTGCAGCTCCACCTCGTCCGCGCTCACGGTGGTGGTCACGGGTACCACCGCGCTCACCGTTTCGGTCAGTGGCACCACCACGTTCTGCGACGGACTATCCGTGGTGTTGAGCGCCAGCACCGCCAGCGGTGCCACCTACCAATGGCGGCGCAACAATACCGATATCCCCGGCGCCACCGCGACCACCTATACCGCCACGCTGGCAGGCAGCTACACCGTGCAACGTACGGTGGGCGGTTCCTCGGTGACATCGGGTGCCGTACCGGTCACGGTGAACCCGTTGCCCAGCCTCACCATGAGCTCTTCACCTGCCAATGCCACGGTGTCGGTAGCGGCCAGCGGTGCGACCGCACCCTATTCCTACCTCTGGAGCACAACCCCTGCACAGACAACCGCCACCGCTGCGGTCAGCACATCGGGCACCTACACCGTTTCGGTCACGGCCGCCACAGGGTGCCGTCGTAACGGGTCGGTCAGCATCACCCTGCCCGTACAGGTCAATTGCACTGGTATCCGTGCCGAATCCCAAGGCACCTGGGGGGCCAACAGCAATGGGTACGACCCGGCCGCCTACATGAACAGCAACTTTGCCGCGGCCTTCCCCGCTCCGAACCACCTCACGGTCGGCTGTGGCAGCCGGCTGCTACGGCTCTCCACGGCCGCCGCCGTCGGTGCGTTCCTGCCCGCCTACGGCTCGGTGGCCATGCTGCCCACGGGCACCCTCACCAACCCGGGCACCAGCTACAGCAATAACCTGGCGGCCGAGCTTGTGGCGCTCAAGCTGTCCATGCGGTTCGATGAGGTCGACGCCTCCTTCAGCCCGAGCACGGCGATGTTGAAGGATATGGTCATCAGTTCCGGCACCTTCGCAGGATGGACGGTTCAGCAGTTGGTGACCGCTGCCGACGCGGCGATCGGTGGGTGTTCCTCCACTTACACCCTCAATATGTTGAACAGCGCGCTGATCAACATCAACTACAACTATTACCAAGGCTCAGCGGGCAATGGGTTCCTCGTTTGTCCCTCCTCTGGTTCCATGATCCCTTTATACCAGGGCGATGCGGCACCGGAATTGACCGCGGAGGAGCCCCTGGCGCTATTGCTTCACCCCAACCCCACCACGGGTCCGTTCACCCTGCGGTTGACAGGAACGCATGCAGGGGAGGCGTTCAGCGTGCGCCTGCTTACCCTCGATGGGCGCGAGGTGGCGCCTTTTGCCGTTGGGACCGATGCGCCGGACGGCTTTGTGGAATACCGTTGTGAGCGGGTTCTGGCGGCCGGCATGTACATGGTGCATGTGCAGCAGGGTATGCGCAGCGTGGTGCAGCGGCTGATCGTGGAGTAGACGCAGCAACCGCCGATCGGGCCCGCCAACAGGAGCCGGTTCGTGTGGTCGCGCTTCAGCCGAAAAGGGCTCCGAGCACTTCGTTCACCTGTCCCACCGGGACCAGTTCGATGCCCTTGGTGGCCTGTGTGCCCTTGGTGCCCTTGGGGATGAAGATGCGTGCGAAGCCCAGCTTGTGCGCCTCGGCGATCCGTTGTTCGGTGCGGGTCACCGGACGTATCTCCCCGGTCAGGCCCACCTCACCGCAGAACGCGGTATCCATGGGGATGGCGATGTCCGCATTGCTACCCAGCACCGCGCATACCACGGCCAGGTCGATGGCGGGCTCCTCCACGCGGAAGCCGCCGGCAAGGTTCAGGAACACGTCCTTCTGTCCAAGCCGGAAGCCACAGCGCTTTTCCAGCACGGCCAGCAACATGTTCAGGCGGCGCAGGTCGAAGCCGGTGGCACTGCGCTGCGGTGTTCCGTAGACCGCACTGCTCACCAGGGCCTGCACTTCGATCAGCAGGGGACGCTGTCCCTCCAGGGTGGCGCTCACCGCCACGCCGCTGGGACGTTCGCGCCGGTCGCCGAGCAGCACCTGGCTGGGATCCTCCACGGCGGCAAGGCCCGTTCCATGCATCTCATAGATGCCGAGTTCGTTGGTGCTTCCGAACCTGTTCTTCAGCGGCCGCAGCAGGCGGTAGGCGTGGTCGCGATCACCTTCGAACTGCAGCACGCAATCCACCATGTGTTCCAGCACCTTCGGGCCTGCGATGAAGCCATCCTTGGTGATGTGTCCGATGAGTACGAACGGAATGTCACTGGCCTTGGCGAACCGCATGATCTCCGCCGTGCATTCGCGCACCTGCCCCACACTGCCCGGGCTTGCATCAAGTGTGGCGGTGTGGAGCGTCTGCACGCTGTCGATCACCACCAGGCCGGGCTGCAGCGCCTCGATGTGCCGGAAGATGTTCTGCGTGTTGGTCTCCGTGAGGACATAGCAGTTGTCGGACCGGTCCGTTGCGGGTGATGAACGCATGGTGGCTCCGCCTGCTACGCCAAGCCGCTCCGCCCGCATCTTCACCTGGTGTTCGCTTTCCTCGCCAGAGACATAGAGCGTCCTGAGGTGTGGATTGCGCAATGCCGTTTGAAGCAGGAGCGTGCTTTTACCGATGCCCGGCTCGCCCCCGATCAGGGTGATGCTCCCGGGCACGATCCCGCCCCCCAGCACCCGCCCCAGCTCGCCGTCGGTGACCGGAACCCGGGGCCCGTCCTGCGCCGGGATGTCGGCGATGGCGACAGGCTTCGGGTCGCGGGCTTTCACGGTCGAAGGTGTCCCGCGACGATCAGAGACGCGGTCCCGCACTTCCTCCACAAGCGTGTTCCATGCTTTGCAACCGGTGCACTGTCCCATCCATTGGGGGAAGGCAGAACCGCAACTTTGACAGACGAACTGGGAGCGGACCTTGGCCATGGTTCAGTTGAGCTGGAAACCGTGGGGAGCGGTGGACATTGGCAGGTCTTCCTCAGGCTGCAATGCCGGTCCGCTGCCGGGTGGTGCGAAGCGGCTTCGCAGGAGTCCCACGTCGCGCGTTCCCCAATACCCCCCCTCGTCCGTCACATGCAGTTCCCCGAAACAGGGTGCGAGCGCCTCCAGCAGATGGATGATGCCCATGTGCGCCTCGGGTGATGCGGACCGCGTCGTGCAGCTGTGCCGCGTGCGGCCGTCCCTGTCGAAGAGCAGGAACAAGGGTTCGCACCCCTCCATCACTTCCACGATCCATCCATTCACCGGCCCGTGGTATTCCTCCACCTGCCCATCTACGAAGTGGGTGAGCGCTCCGTAGGGGTCGTCCACCGCGTGGACCACCCAGCCGTTCAGTACAGCGAAGTCTGTTACGATGCGCTGCACCGCCTGCATTTCGCTCATGGCGCGCAGGTGTCCGAAGTAGTGGATGGTGATGTCCATGGTCCGGAGGGGTGGTTACCCTGTGCGCCTAACTGCGCCGTATCCGTTCGACCAGGGCGGTGGTGGAGAACCCCTCGACGAGCCTCAGACTTTGAACAGTGCCGCCCTGCGCCTTCACCAGTGCGGCGCCCACAATGCGGTCCTCGGACCAGTCACCGCCCTTCACCAGCACATCCGGCCCGAGCGCTTGGATGAGCTCCAGTGGCGTGTCCTGGTCGAATATGATCACGGCATCCACCAGCCGCAACGCGGCCAGCACCTTGGCGCGGCTCTGTTCGTCGTTCAACGGTCGCTCCGGACCCTTGTTCTGGCGCTGTACGCTTGCGTCGCTGTTGAGCCCGATCACCAGCCGGTCCCCAAGGGCCGCCGCCTCCTGGAGGTACTCCACGTGGCCACGGTGCAGGATATCGAAGCACCCGTTCGTGAACACGATGCGATCGCCCTTCATGCGCCAGGTGTTGCACAAGCGTTGGGCCTGGATCAGGTCCACCACGCGCTTATCGATCGTCGGTACGGCTTGCTCCACGCTCATGCTCCGGGTCGTCGGGGGGTTCTTGCCATCAAAAATAGCGATAGGCCGCCGAGCGCGATCACCATCACTGTCTGCGCCACCCATAGCAGCCAGCCCAGCGCCAGGGCATCCGGGTGGAGCAGCCCGCCCTCCGCAGGTGCCGTCATGTAGATGCTGAGGATGGCCGCGACGAAGGCGGGATATACGCCCACACCGCCCTGTACCAGCACCACGCCCAGCGTGCCAGCCACGAACCCTGCGAGCACGGCCGCCGCTGGTAGCGTGGCCGTGGTGGGGAGCGCCAGGAACCCCACATGGAACATGGCCACGTAGAGCGTCCAGATGAGGATGCTGTGGGCGATGAATGCGCTGCGGTGCCGCGTGCGCAGCACGGACCGCAGCCCGTCCATGAGACCCGCACCCAGCTTGCGCAGGCGCGCACGGATCTCCGGTCGGCTTCGCAGCATCAGGATCCCTGCGGTGGCCGCCACCAGCACGACGCCCGCCAATGCCCAAGGCAGCAGCGATGGAGCAGCGTCCCCTTCAGGGCCCGGACCTGCTCGGAATGCGTTGATGCGTGCAAGGAACACATCCATCCGGTCCACCTGGAGCCCGACGGTGATAAGGGCGATGACAGCCAGCAACAGGAAGTCGACCGCGCGCTCGGCGAGGATGGTGCCGAAGCCCTGTTCGAAGGGAACGCCGCCATGGCGCGCGAGGAGCGCCGCACGGGAAGCCTCTCCGGCACGGGGCAGCAGGAGGTTCATGAAGTAGCCGCTCATGGTGGCATGGTAGGCGGTTGCCAGGGGCACCCGGTGTCCCAGGTGGTCCAGCAGGTAGCGCCACCGCCAGGCGCGGCTCAGGTGGCTCAGGATGCCCAGCAGGATGCTCAGCAACAGCCACGCCCACTCCGCATCGCGGAAGGCATTGAAGAGCTGGGTACGTTGGGGAGGGGTGAGCTGACGGTAGAAGAAGGCCACCAGCCACACACCCAATGCCAGGGGGACCAGCACCTTCAGTGCGCCGATCACCTTCCTGCCCATGCTCACGACCGAAGCCGGTTGGTGGCTTCGTCGGGGAACAGGATGATGGGTCGGAAGCGCCGTGCCTCCTCGATGGACATGTGTGCGTAGGCCGCTACGATGACGATATCGCCCGCACTGGCCTTGTGTGCGGCCGGACCATTGAGGCAGATGTTGCCGGAGCCCCGGTCGCCCTTGATCACGTAAGTCTCAAGGCGCTCGCCGTTGTTCACATTGAGCACCTGCACCTTTTCGCCCTCGACCAGGCCTGCGGCATCGATCAGGTCCTCATCGATGGTGATGCTGCCGATGTAGTTCAGGTTCGCTTCGGTGATGCGTACTCGGTGCAGCTTGGCGCGAAGCACTTCAATGGTCATCGGGATGTCCGCTGCGGGGTGTTCCCGCCACGGGCCGCGAAGTTAGGACGTCAGGGTGGAACCGTGCGGCGTTCTTGCCAATGTGATGTTGTCGATCAGGCGCACAGGCCCCACCCGGGCCGCGATGAGCGCCACGGCCTCCGTCCGGTCGCCCCATGATGCCAGCGGCTGAAGGTCCGTTGCGTCCGCCAGGCCGAAATGGTCCAACACCACGGACGGTTCGCTCGCGAGGACTGCCGCCACCGCCTCGTGGATGGCCGCCGGTGGCTGCACGAAGGCAAGGGCTGCGGCTTCTTGCAAGGCACGATACAGCACCGTGGCCTGGCGCCGTTCCTCCGGAGAAAGCCGTTGGTTGCGCGAGCTCAGTGCAAGGCCGTCCGGTGCGCGCACAGTGGCACACGGCACGATCCGCTCGGGCCAGCGCTCCCTTCGGGCCACATGGCCGATGACCGCCAGTTGTTGGCGGTCCTTCTCCCCGAAGAACGCCGCATCCGGTCGCACGAAGTGGAACAGCCGCTCCACCACGTTCACCACCCCCTGGAAATGACCGGGCCGCGAGGGACCTTCCCAATGGGCATCCAAGCCGCCCAGGTCGTAGGTGCGGGGCGTGAAGCCATGGAACAGGTCATCCTTGGTGGGTGCGAAGAGTACGTGGCACCCCGCTTGTTGTAACAGGTCGGCGTCCTGCTCCAACTGGCGGGGATAATTCTCCAGGTCCCTGGGGTCGTTGAACTGCAGGGGGTTCACGAAGATGGAACACACCACCAGGCCGGTCGCCTCCCGGGCTTTCCGGATCAGGTCCAGGTGCCCGGCATGCAGTGCGCCCATGGTGGGCACGAAGCCCACGGTGATGCCGGCCTGGCGGGCTGCTGCGGTGCGCCCGGAAAGCAGGTGGGGGATGGAGATCTGTTCCACGATCGACGGGGTCTTCAGGCTTGCCGCCCGGGGGCCAAACTACACGCTCCTGTTGAAGTTCCCCTTGAAAGTCTATATTTTTGTACTCCTTTCACCGACCCCATCCATCCCATGAGCCTGAAGAACGCCAAGGTCCTGACCATCTCACAGTCCATCCATCCCTTCCTGGATGGGCCCGAGGAGATGGCCAAGGCGGCCCGCCAGTTGCCCCAGGGCATCATGGAGTGCGGGAACGAGGTACGGGTGTTCATGCCGAAGTTCGGCTGCATCAATGAACGCCGGCACCAGTTGCATGAGGTCATCCGCCTCAGCGGCATGAACCTGATCATCAACGACACGGACCACGCCCTGCTCATCAAGGTGGCCAGCGTGCCCAACGCACGCATGCAGGTGTACTTCATCGACAACGAGGAGTTCTTCAAGCGCAAGTCCGGTACCCACGATGCGGAGGGTGTGTTCCACGGAGACAACGACGAGCGCGCGCTGTTCTTCGCCCGCGGGGTGCTGGAGACAGTGCGCAAGCTCGGCTGGACCCCGGATATCATCCATTGCCATGGCTGGATGAGCGCCTTCGTACCCATGCTGGTGCGCAACCACTTCTCCGATGATCCGCATTTCGAGGGCGCCAAGCTGGTGCTTAGCATCTATGACGACAAGAGTGAGACGATGGACAAGGACCTGTCCAAGAAACTCGCTTCCGAAGGCCTTGGCAAGGACCAGCTGAAGATGCTCGCCAAACCGAGCACCGACGACTTGTACAAGTTCGCCATGAGCCTGTCAGACGGTGTGGTGAAGGCCAGTCCAAAACTGAGCAAGGGCTTGGAAACCGCCATTCGGTCCTACGACCGCCCCGTGCTGAGCTATCCTTCCGAAGCGGACTTCGTGAAGTCCCACGCCGAGTTCTATCACACCGTGCTCGAGGAGGCCCTCGTTTGACCGTGACCCGCTCGCAAGGATCGTTCTGCCGGGCCCCGCTCCGCAGCTGGGGGATGCCTGCATTACTGGCAGCAGCGCTGTTGTCGTGTGGGAAGCCGGAGAAGGACCTTGGCCTCGACCTCCTGCCGGCCGAGCCGCTGGGTACCGTTGCCGAGGCCACCCCGGTGCGCGCCTACACCAGGGTAGATACCGCCCTGCGCACCAGCGGGCTCACGCGCCAGCTCGTGGGCTCCTACCTCGATCCGCAGTTCGGCTCGGTGCGTGTGGGATCCGTGTTCCAACTGCGATTGTCTGTGAACAATATCGGGGCCGGCCAGGACAACGCCGGGCTGGTGGCCGACAGCATCGTACTGGCGCTGCCCTTCGACCTCTCCACCCCCCCCTATGGAGGGCTGGACCCCCAGGTGTTCCAGGTGTTCGAGCTGGAAAATGCACTGTCCGTTGATTCGCTTTACTACAACGATCGCATCCCCGCGCACGATCCGGGTGGAGACCTCGTGGCCGACCGCGGCGGTCGCATCCGCCCTGACCTTGCGTTGCGCCCGGTGGTGCTCGGAGACACGTTGGTCCCCCAGCTCCGCATCCGGTTGGACGCGGCCCTTGCCGAACGGTTCATTGCGGCGTTCGGGCAATCTGCCTTCGTGGACAATGTGGCGTTCCAGGAGTTCTTCAGGGGGCTCTACATCACCGTTGATAACGGCCCCCAACTGCCCTTCGAGCAGGGCGTGTTGCCGCTGAACCTGCTCTCCACGGCGGCCAAGGTCACGCTCTATTACCGGAACACCCTCTTGGATCCATCCACCACGCTGGCGCTCGACTTCCCGGTTGGGCAGAACAGCGTACGGTATACGGTGGTGGAGCATGAACGGTCGCAGACCCTGGAGCCCGGTCTGGCCGAAGCCCTTGCCGACACGACAGCGCCTGCCACACGCACGTATGTGCAGGCGTTGGGCGGCCTTCGCACGGGCCTGCGTTTCCCCGGGCTCGATCCAGCTAATTATGCGGGCAAGGTGTTGGCGCGTGCCATACTCGTGGCGCCTATCGATGGCAGTTTCAACCCCGACCTCTTCCCACCAACGCAGCTTTTCGTCTTCCGCCGGAAAAGCGCTGGCGGCGATCTGTTCCTGCCGGATCAATTGCAGGGCACAGGCTCCATAGACGGGCAGTACAATAGCACGGACAGAAGTTACCGGTTCAACATCACCCGGTACGTGCAGGGGGTGTTGAACGGCACCATGGAGGAGAAGGTGCTCGAGCTGGTGCCCGGAAGCAATGGCATTTCCGTGGCCAGGGCCGTACTGGCGGGTCCCGATCATCCGGATGGCGGGATGCGGCTGGAACTTACATTTACCACATACTGACCTCCGATGTGCGGCATCGTAGCATACCTCGGCGACAAGGACGCCTACCCCATCCTGATCAATGGCCTGCGACGACTGGAGTACCGTGGGTATGACAGTGCGGGCGTTGCCTTGTTGGACAACGATGACCTGAGGATCATCAAGTGCAAGGGTAAGGTGGCCGACCTGGAGCGCCACGCCACGGGTGCCGACCTGGGTGGTTCCGTTGGCATCGGCCATACGCGTTGGGCCACGCACGGACCGCCCAATGACATCAACGCCCATCCCCATCGTGGCAACGGTCCCGACCTGGCGCTCATCCACAACGGCATCATCGAGAACTATGCCGCCATCAAGGAGGAGCTCAGCCATCGCGGACACACCTTCGAGAGCGACACCGATACAGAGGTGCTCATCCACCTGATCGAGGATGTGCAGAGATCCGGTGACCTGGAGCTTGCCGAGGCGGTCCGCCTCGCATTGGACAGCGTGGTTGGCGCTTATGCCATCGTGGTCATCGACCGCAAGCAGCCGGACATCATGGTGGCGGCCCGCAAGAGCTCCCCGTTGGTCATCGGCATCGGGGAGGGCAGCGAGTATTTCGTGGCCAGCGATGCCACCCCCATCATCGAGCACACCAAGAACGTGGTGTACCTCGAGGATGGTGAGATCGCGCTGATCGACCGCCACGACGGGTTGAAGATCAAGAACATCAAGAACCAGGACAAGACCCCGTTCATCCATGAGCTGGAGATGCACCTGGAAGCGCTGGAGAAGGGAGGGTACGACCACTTCATGCTCAAGGAGATCCATGAGCAGCCGCGCAGCATCCGCGATTGCCTGCGCGGTCGCCTGAACATGGCACTGGGCGAGGTCACCTTGGGCGGCATCAAGGACTACGAGCAGAAGTTCATCCAGGCCAAGCGCGTGCTGATCGTCGGGTGCGGCACCAGCTGGCACGCCGGTCTGGTGGGAGAGTACCTCTTCGAGGACCTGGCCCGCATACCGGTGGAGGTGGAGTACGCGAGTGAATTCCGGTACCGCAACCCCATCGTGAACGAGGATGACATCGTCATCGCCATCAGCCAGAGCGGCGAGACCGCCGATACGCTGGCCGCGATCGAGCTTGCTAAGGCCCGTGGCGCCACCATCATCGGCATTTGCAATGTGGTGGGCAGCAGCATCGCCCGTGTCACCCATGCCGGTTCCTACACCCATGCGGGTCCGGAGATCGGCGTGGCCAGCACCAAGGCCTTCACCGCGCAGGTGACCGTACTAACGCTCATGGCCCTGATGATCGGGCACAAGCGTGGCACCATCAGCGGCAGCAACTTCTACCGCCTCCTGAACGAGCTGGACGCCATTCCGGACAAGGTGAAGCGCGTGCTGGAGAAGGAGGAGCACATCAAGCACATCGCCGCCATCTACCAGGATGCCCCCAACGCGCTCTACCTAGGCCGTGGGTACAGCTTCCCAGTGGCGTTGGAGGGGGCCCTCAAGCTCAAGGAGATCAGCTATATCCACGCAGAGGGCTATCCCGCTGCCGAGATGAAGCATGGCCCGATCGCACTGATCGATGAGGCCATGCCGGTGTTCGTGGTGGCCACCAAGGGAGCCAGCTACGAGAAGGTGGTGAGCAACATCCAGGAGGTGAAGGCCCGCAAGGGGCGCATCATCGCCATCATCACCGAAGGGGATGTGGTGGTGAAGGGCATGGCCGATCACGTGATCGAGATCCCGGACACGGCCGACCCGCTCGTACCCCTTCTGAGCGTGGTGCCGCTCCAACTCATCAGTTACCACATCGCCGTGATGCGGGGCTGCAACGTGGACCAACCGCGCAACCTGGCCAAGAGCGTCACGGTGGAGTGATCGCGGTTGCGGGGTGGCTGCGGTGCGGGGTCATCGCCACATGAACACTTTGTCGTTGTTGCGGAACCGGCTCTGGTCGCGTGCGAACAGGAGGTGCCCAAGGTCGATCAGCGGCAGGATGCCGAAGCCCCCGAAGGTGGCTCCATAGATGGCCACCACCTTGGGGCTGGTGCCCAGGTGCAGCCGGTGAGCCCCGAAGGGGCCAAGGAACACGGCCAATACCGCCGCGGTGCCTCGCGGGTCGCGCCCATCCTCCCCTATGGTGGGCAGTTCCGCCAGTTCAAGCAGCAGTGGTGCCTCCTCCCTGAGCGGCTGGTACGGGCCGCTTGCGCGGGCGCCCATCTGCAGGGCCAGCAGGCAGGCCAGGGAACAGGAACGGGCACTGCGGAACCAGCCCACAGCGCCCGTTCGATGCTTCGTTCCGGTCACTTGCCGGCGGCGTAGCGGCGGCCCACTTCCGCCCAGTTGACCACGTTCCAGAACGCACTGATGTAATCGGGGCGGCGGTTCTGGTAGTGCAGGTAGTAGGCATGCTCCCACACGTCCATGCCCAGGATGGGCGTTCCGCCGCAACCAACGCCGGGCATCAGCGGGTTGTCCTGGTTGGGGGTGGAGCACACCTCCAGCCTGCCGCCTGCGTGCACGCACAGCCACGCCCAACCGCTGCCGAAGCGGGTGGCACCGGCGGTGGAGAACTTCTCCTTGAACGCGTCGAAGGAACCAAAGTCACGGGTGATGGCATCGGCCAGATCGCCGCCGGGCAGCCCGCCTGCGTTGGGGGCCATCACGGTCCAGAAAAGGCTGTGGTTGTAGTGACCACCACCGTTGTTGCGAACGGCCATGTTGGTCATGTCCAGCCCCCTCATCAGCTCCTCGAGGGGCCTGCCCGTGTCAGCAGCACCCTCCAGTGCCTTGTTCAGGTTGGTCACGTAAGCCTGGTGGTGCTTGCCGTGGTGGATCTGCATGGTCGTTGTGTCGATGTGCGGCTCAAGCGCATCGTGGGCGTAGGGAAGGGCAGGGAGTTCGTAGGCCATGGTCGTGGTTTCTGTCGGTTGGATGGATGCCTTCGTGGACAGGTACAAAGATACTGCCGACGAAAAGTCGGCACCTGTTGGAAATGAGCGGAACACGTTTACCTTTGCAGCCACTTTCACCAAAACCAATACATCCCGTGAACAAGAAGATCGCCCTCGTTGCAGCCCTCGCCGCTTTCGTAGTGGCCTGCGGTCCTTCCCAGGCTGACATCGAAGCAAAGGCCAAGGCCGTTGCCGACAGCACCGCCGCTGCTGACAGCATCGCTGCCGCTGCTGCTGCTGCTGAAGCTGCTGCTGCTGCTGAAGCTGCCGCTGCCGCCGCTGCTGCCGCTGCTACGGATAGCGCTGCTGCTGCTGCCGCTGCCACGACCAAGTAAGTTTCTACCACCGGTAGAACAGGAATGGGGGTCCTCGGGCCCCCATTCTGCGTTACTGCCGTTGTTGGAGGCGGACGAAAGGCCCGCCGGACAGGCGCGTTGGGGTTCCCGCCCTGGTGCAGTTTCCCGCCAACCGACCGACCTGGTCAGCGTGCCGCCCGCTGGCCGGCCAGCGCCATCACCGCTCGCTGGTAGATGCTGTCCGTTTCCAGTATTATGCGGTAGAAGCCCCCGTTGCCCCAGATGTTCCGGGCGATACCTGCCTTCAGGCGGAGGCTGATCTGGCGCGTGCTGCGCTGTGCGTCCTTCGGATCCACACGGATACCATCGCCTTCGGCACGGTGCTTCAGGTCGAGGAGTTGGGCGGTGCTCACCTGGTAGCGTGCAGCGAACGCCTCTGGCGACCCCATGGCCTGCAAGCGTTCACGCTCCTTGTCCGCCACCTCGAAGGCAAAATCGTTGAGTACACCGCTGAAGAAGAGCTCCGTGAGGTAGTTGGAGCCCTCGGCCGTGTCGGTGGCCACGAAGATGTCCGGCATCACCCCCCCGCCACCAAAAACGGACCTGCCTTTCAAGGTGGTGAACACCTGGCTGCTGTCCACGCGTACGCTGTCCTGCGAGAGGAACTCCCCGTGCATCATGCGCTCCTCCATGTCCTCCGCATAGTCGATGCCCGCTCCGTAGGGACGTTGGATCGACCGTCCGCTGGGCGTGTAATAGCGTGCGGTGGTGAGGCGGATCGCACTGGCATCCGGCAGGTCCACATGTTCCTGCACCAGTCCCTTGCCGAACGTCCGTCGTCCCACGAGGAGCCCCCTGTCATTGTCCTGGATGGCCCCCGCGATGATCTCGCTGGCACTTGCGGAACCCTCATCGATCAGCACCGCCAGCGGCATCTCTTCATAGGTGCCGGCCGCTGTTGCCGTCACATCCTGGCGGGGTGAGTTGCGCCCCTGGGTGTACACGATGGTGCGCCCCCTTGGCAGGAATTCGTCCGCCAGCTCGATCGCCGAGGAGAGGAACCCGCCCCCATTGCCGCGCAGGTCCAGCACAAGTGTCCGCATGCCCTGGGCGCGGAGCTTGTCAGCGGCGTCAAGGAACTCCGCATGGGTGTTCTTGGCGAAGCGGACCAACTTGATGTAGCCGATGCCGTCGGGCCCCAGCTGTGCGGTGGCAACGCTGTTGATGGGCACCTTCCCGCGGGTGATGGCGACCTTGAAGGGGGCATTTCCGCTTCTGCGAAGGAGCGTGACATCCACCTTGCTGCCGCGCGGCCCACGCAGGCTGTTGAGCACATCCTCGTTGCGGATGCCGGGGCCTGTCAGCTTCAGGCTGTCAGCCATCAGGATGCGATCGCCTGCACGGATGCCCAAGGCCTCGCTGGGGCCGCCCTCCACCGGGCTGATCACCACCACGGTATCACGCTGGATGGCGAACTCCACGCCGATGCCATCGAAGCTGCCTTCCAGTGGTTCCTGGCTGGCACGCAATTCCTCGGCGGTGATGTAGTAACTGTGCGGATCGAGGCGCTGAAGCAGGTCCTGGAGCACCTCCTCCACCAGCGCCTGCTTTTCCACGCTGTCCACATATTGCCGGTCGATGAGGTCCAGTACCTCGCCGATCTTGGTGGCTGCCGATGGCTCATGAAGCATGAACACGGGCCTCACAGTGCCACCCCCGCTCATGTCGCGCCCGATGAACAACCCTGCCACCAGGGCAAGGGAAAGCCCCAGGGGGTAGAGTGCGGAAACGGTGCTGCGGCGAGCCATGGTTCAGGGGAGTTCCAGTTTACGCACCATCAATCCGCCCTTTTCCAGCAGATCAAGGCCCGAAGTGTCCTTGTAGGCATCGAGGTAGACCAGGCGTTTGATGCCCGCCTGCAGGATGAGCTTGCTGCATTCCTTGCAGGGGGAGTGCGTGAGATACAACGTTGCACCGCGCGCATTGTTGGTGCTGCGGGCCACTTTCAGGATGGCGTTCGCCTCTGCATGCAGCACGTACCAGTGGGTTAGGCCTTCCGCATCCTCACAATCGTTGGGGAAACCGGTGGGTGTTCCGTTGTAGCCATCGCTGATGATCATGCCCTCCTTCACGATGATGGCGCCGACCTTTTTGCGGGTGCAGTGGCTCAATTTCGCCCACTCCGATGCCATCCGCATGTAAGCGCTGTCGTAGCGGTCCTGCTTGGCGGGGTCGGCGTAGATGAGGTCGTCCTGTTGCATTGGACCGAGGGGAACGGCCTGGCAGCGTTCCCTATCATCTGATCATACGATCGACCGATCATCTGATCCAGTGGTACCCAGGGCGGGACTCGAACCCGCACGAATTGCTTCACTGGTGTTTGAGACCAGCGCGTCTACCGATTCCGCCACCTGGGTGGGGGCTTAATTTCTTCTCCGGCTGCGAATTTCCTTCAATAACTCTTTCCCCGCACCGGACTTTAGGAACTTTTCTCGTTTCCGCGGTGCCATCCGATCTGGCAACACTTCGATCAACAACATTTCGAAAGGGCGGTAAGCGCGCGTGGCAGGTTCTTTCCCACGTTGATGCTCACCGATCCTTCGTTCCACATCCACGTTTGATCCTACGTAGATGTAGTCCCTCCCCAAGCTGGCCAAGGCATGAACCGCGCATTCCATCCTTCCTTGCTGGTGATCAGGACCAGCGCGCCTGCCTGCCGGCAGGCAGGTCCGCCACCTGCGGTGTGGTGTCGGGGCTGCAAAGATAGGGTCTACAGTTTCCGCAGCAGCCCCTGCAGGTCCACCTTCTCCCCAACGATGCGCTCCACTTCGCTGATGGGCACGCGCTCCTGCTTCATGCTGTCGCGCTCGCGGATGGTCACCATGTCATCTTCCAGCGACTGGTGGTCAACGGTGATGCAGTACGGCGTGCCGATGGCGTCCTGGCGGCGATAGCGCTTGCCGATGCTGTCCTTCTCGTCGTACTGGCAGTTGTGGTCCAGCTTCAGGCGGTCCATGATGGCGCGTGCCTTCTCTGGCAGGCCATCCTTTTTGATCAGCGGAAGCACGGCCACCTTCACAGGGGCCAATGGCGCCGGGATGCGGAGCACCACGCGCTCTTCGCCGCCTTCCAGCTTCTCCTCGTCGTAGGCCGCGCTCAGGATGGCGAGGAACATGCGGTCCAGGCCAATGCTGGTCTCCACCACATAGGGCACGTAGCTCTCGTTGGCTTCGGGGTCGAAGTAGGTGAGCTTGCGGCCGCTGAACTTCTCGTGGCTGCTCAGGTCGAAATCCGTGCGGCTGTGGATGCCCTCGAGCTCCTTGAAGCCCATGGGGAACTGGAACTCGATGTCGCAGGCCGCATTGGCGTAGTGCGCCAGCTTGATGTGATCGTGGAAGCGGTAGTGGTCCGTGGGCAGGCCCAGCGCGCGGTGCCAGGCGATGCGCTTCTCCTTCCAGGCGTTATACCATTCCATCTCGGTGCCGGGCTTCACGAAGAACTGCATCTCCATCTGCTCGAACTCGCGCATGCGGAACACGAACTGCCGCGCCACGATCTCATTACGGAAGGCCTTGCCGGTCTGCGCGATGCCGAAGGGGATCTTCATGCGCGCGCTCTTCTGCACGTTGAGGAAGTTCACGAAGATGCCCTGGGCGGTCTCGGGGCGCAGGTAGATGGTGCTGCTCTCGCCGCTCACGCTGCCCAGCTCAGTGGCGAACATCAGGTTGAACTGGCGCACCTCGGTCCAGTTGCCGGTGCCGCTGATGGGGCACTTGATCTCCTCGTCGATGATCAGCTGTCGCACGGCATCCAGGTCGCTGGCCTCCAGCGCGGCCTTCATGCGGCCCTCCACGGCATCGATGCGCTCCTGGCTGCGCTTCACGTTGGGGTTGGTGGCGCGGAACTGCTCCTCGTTGAAAGCCTCGCCGAACTTGCTGCGGGCCTTCTCGATCTCCTTGGCGATCTTCTGCTCGTACCTGGCCATGTGCTCTTCCAGGAGCACGTCGGCGCGGTAGCGCTTCTTGCTGTCCTTGTTGTCGATGAGCGGATCGTTGAAGGCGTCCACGTGGCCGCTGGCCTTCCACACGGTGGGGTGCATGAAGATGGCCGCGTCGATGCCCACGATGTTCTCGTTGAGCTTGGTCATGGCCTCCCACCAGTAGCGGCGGATGTTGTTCTTGAGCTCCACGCCGTAGGGGCCGTAATCATACGTGGCGCTGAGGCCGTCGTAGATCTCGCTGCTGGGGAACACGAAGCCATACTCCTTGGCATGGCCGATGAGGGTCTTGAGGCGGTCTTCTTGATTGCTCATGATGGGGTGGGGCGGTCGCCTTGGAAATCTCTGGCGGCGCGGCCGCAAAGATGCGGAGTTGGCGGTGTTCTGTTCAGTCGTGCGCTAAATGGATCCCTATGGACACGTGTGGAGGCCGTGTTCATAAGGGTCCATAATGCGTCCATTTGTTGCCACCGCCAAGCAACTGTTCCACCCCCGTAGCTTCGCCCCGAATGATCGAGCACCGCGGCACCCTTCTCTCCGAAGACCTCTTCGAGCAGCGCTTCGTCTGCGACCTCAACGCCTGCAAGGGTGAATGCTGTGTGGCCGGCGAGAGCGGTGCCCCGCTGGAGGCCGATGAGGAGGCCCTGCTGAAGGAGCTCTGGCCCAAGATCCGCCCCTACATCCCCGAAAAGGGCCAGCGCGCCATCGACCAGCACGGGGTGAGCGAGATGGACCACGAGGGCGATCTGGTGACCACCCTTGTGGAAGGGCGCGGCGAATGCGCCTTCACCGTGTTCGATGACAACGGCATTGCACTTTGCGGCATCGAGAAGGCTTGGAAGGACGGCGCGATCCCCTTCCGCAAGCCCATCAGCTGCCACCTGTACCCCATCCGCATCAGCAAGCTGAAATTCCACGAGGGGCTCAACTACCACCGCTGGCCCATCTGCAAGCCCGCGTGCAGCTGCGGCAAAAAGCTCGATGTGCCCGTGTTCCGCTTCCTGAAGGACGCGCTCACCTGCAAGTACGGCGCGGAGTGGTACGCCGAACTGGAGGAGGTCTACGCGGCATGGAAGGAGGGGCCGGGCGCGCGTCGCTGAGCGCCCATGTGCGCGAGCCACGGTGTCGAAAGTGGACCGCAGTGCAGCGGAACGGCATCCAGAGCGGCGCGTATGATGTCCGGGGCCTTTTAATGCCCGTGTAACAAGCGTTCGCATATACACCTGAGGCACGGAACGCAGTGGATCGTGCTTGGCTGCCGGGGAGTCACCGCACGCAACTCAGGAATGACGCACACCGCATCGATCGACCCATCTGCAAACGGGCCATGAACGGGCGCTCCGGCGCTTGTTAACGGATCGTGAAAAGAAATGTCTTGCAGGGATCCACATTGGATCCCTCCCCCGTCGTTGTTGAGGAACGTGGCCGTGTTGAAAACTCCGGAAACTTCCCGGCCCCCGATCCTTGCGGAGGGCACCGGGGCGATCCAATTTTGTATCCCGACGACGCCGTCCCCGGAACAGGACCTGTGACCGGGTCGACATCGGCGGGGACCAGGAACGTACCAAGGCATTTTTATTGAACGGGCACTCCCCGCACGAACATCTCTTCCCCTGAACGGAACATGAGCAACACCCAGAAGCCCTCCCAGATGAGCATGGACGAACTGATCACCGACCATGCTGCCGATGCCCACGAACCCCTGCTCAAGGAGAACAAGGACCGCTTCGTCATCTTCCCCATCCAGCACCATGACATCTGGGAGTTCTATAAGAAGCACGAGGCGGCCTTCTGGACCGCAGAGGAGATCGACCTCCATGCAGACCTGACGGATTGGGCCGACAAGCTCAACGACGACGAGCGCTACTTCATCAAGCACATCCTCGCCTTCTTCGCCGCCAGTGACGGCATCGTGAACGAGAACCTCGCCGAGAACTTCCTGCATGAGGTGCAGTACCCGGAGGCGCGCTTCTTCTACGGGTTCCAGATCATGATGGAGAACATCCACAGCGAGACATACAGCCTGCTGATCGACACCCTCATCAAGGACCCCCTGGAGAAGGATAAGTTGCTGCACGCCATTGATACGGTGCCCTGCGTGACCCGAAAGGCCGAGTGGGCGCTGCGCTGGATCAGCAAGGGAAGTTTCGCCGAGCGCCTCATCGCCTTCGCTGCGGTGGAGGGCATCTTCTTCAGCGGCAGCTTCTGCAGCATCTTCTGGTTGAAGAAGCGCGGCCTCATGCCCGGGCTCAGCTTCAGCAACGAGCTCATCAGCCGCGACGAGGGCCTGCATTGCGACTTCGCCTGCATGCTCTATACCAAGCACCTGTTGAACAAGCTCCCGAAGAAGACCGTGGAGACCATCATCAAGGATGCGGTGGAGATCGAGAAGGAGTTCGTTACCGACGCGCTGCCCGTGAACCTCATTGGCATGAACGCCAAGCTCATGCAGCAGTACATCGAGTTCGTTGCGGACCGCCTGTTGGTGGAACTGGGCAACGAGAAGGTGTACAACGCCATGAACCCCTTCGATTTCATGGAGATGATCAGCCTCCAGGGCAAGACCAATTTCTTCGAGAAACGCGTGGGTGAGTACCAGAAGGCCGGTGTGCTCAACAAGGAGAAGGACCAATCCAAGTTCACGCTGGACGCGGACTTCTAGTTGAGGGCTGACGGTTGTCTTATGTCCTATGCAACCCAAGCTCCTGCATAGGACATAAGACAACCGTCAGCCAGCAGTCCCTCACAATTCACATTCACCGGTTGAAGATCACCCGATCAACGACCACATCAACGGGCCTCCGGGCACACCACCTTGTAAGCCCTGTCACTGACAGAAATTTAACCAGCCGGCACGAACCAAGCGGGAGCTGAAAACGGGCCGGTCCACCAAACCAAACGCATCAATAGAACATGTATGTAGTAAAGCGCGACGGACGCCGGGAGGCAGTGAAGTTCGACAAGATCACCGCCCGGGTGAAGAAACTATGCTACGGGCTGGATCCCATGGTGGATGCCACCCTGGTCACCATGAAGGTGATCGAGGGCATCTTCGATGGCGTTACCACCACCGAGCTGGACAACCTCGCCGCCGAGGTGGCCGCAACCCTTACGGTGAAGCACCCGGACTATGCCCAGCTGGCCAGCCGCATCGCCGTCAGCAACCTGCACAAGAACACCAAGAAGTCCTTCAGCGAGACCATGAAGGACCTCCATGACTACGTGGACCCCAAGACCGGTGAGCGCGCCAGCCTGCTGGCAGAGGATGTGCACGACATCATCCGCAAGAACGCTGATGTGCTTGATAGCGCGATCATCTACGACCGTGACTTCAGCTACGATTACTTCGGCTTCAAGACCTTGGAGCGCAGCTATCTCCTGCGCCTGGACGGCCAGATCGCCGAGCGTCCCCAGCAGATGCTGATGCGTGTGGCCGTAGGCATCCACAAGAGTGACCTGGAGAGCGCCATCGCCACCTACAACAGCCTCAGCGAAGGCTGGTACACCCACGCCACCCCCACGCTCTTCAACGCCGGCACCCCCAAGCCCCAGATGAGCAGCTGCTTCCTGCTGCAACTGAAGGAGGACAGCATCAGTGGCATCTACGACACCCTGAAGCAGTGCGCCCAGATCAGCCAGAGCGCAGGTGGTATCGGCCTCAGCGTGCACAACCTACGCGCCAAGGGCAGCTACATCAAGGGCACCAATGGCACCAGCAACGGCATCGTGCCCATGCTGCGCGTGTTCAATGACACCGCCCGTTACGTGGACCAAGGCGGCGGCAAGCGCAAAGGCTCCTTCGCCATCTACCTGGAGCCCTGGCACGCTGACGTGTTCGACTTCCTGGAGTTGAAGAAGAACCACGGCAAGGAGGAGATGCGCGCCCGCGACCTCTTCTATGCCATGTGGATGCCCGACCTCTTCATGAAGCGGGTGGAGCAGAACGGCGACTGGACCCTGATGTGCCCCAACGAGTGCCCCGGCCTGGCCGACACCTGGGGAGCGAAGTTCGAAGCGCTATACGAGCGCTACGAATCCGAGGGCAAAGGCCGCCAGACCATCAAGGCGCAGGACCTCTGGTTCAAGATCCTCGAAAGCCAGATCGAGACCGGCACCCCCTACATGCTCTTCAAGGATGCCGCCAACGGCAAGAGCAATCAGCAGAACCTCGGCACCATCAAGAGCAGCAACCTCTGCACGGAGATCATCGAGTACACCGCCCCCGATGAGGTGGCCGTGTGCAACCTGGGCTCCATCGCCCTGCCCAAGTTCGTGGAGAAAGGCAAGTTCGACCACCAGCGCCTCTTCGAGGTCACCTACGAGCTCACCCGCAACCTCAACCGGGTGATCGACCAGAACTACTATCCCATCCCCGAGGCGCGTCGCAGCAACATGCGCCACCGCCCCATCGGCATCGGTGTGCAGGGCCTGGCCGACGCGTTCATCCTCATGCGCCATCCCTTCGACAGTGTGGAGGCCAAGGTGCTCAACCGGGAGATCCACGAGACCATCTACTATGCCGCCATGACCGCCAGCAAGGACCTGGCGAAGGAGGAGGGCGCCTACGAGACCTATGCCGGCAGCCCCATCAGCCAGGGCGTGTTCCAGTTCGACATGTGGGGTGTGAAGCCCAGCGACCGGTGGGAGTGGGACGTGCTGCGCGAGGAGGTGAAGCTGCACGGCGTGCGCAACAGCCTCCTGCTGGCGCCCATGCCCACGGCCAGCACCGCACAGATCCTGGGCAACAACGAGTGCTTCGAGCCCTACACCAGCAACATCTACACCCGCCGCGTGCTCAGCGGCGAGTTCGTGGTGGTGAACAAGTACCTGCTGCGCGACCTGGTGAAGCTGGGCCTGTGGGACGAGACGCTGAAGAACAAGATCATCGCCGCGAACGGCAGTGTGCAGCACATCCCGGAGATCCCCCAGAACCTGAAGGACCTCTACAAGACCGCGTGGGAGATCAGCCAGAAGGTCATCATCGAGATGGCCGCCGACCGCGGTGCGTACATCTGCCAGAGCCAGAGCCTCAACATCTTCATGGAGAACGCCAACTTCGGCAAGCTCACCAGCATGCACTTCTACGCATGGAAGAGCGGCCTGAAGACCGGCATGTACTACCTGCGCACCAAGGCCGCCACGGATGCCATCAAGTTCACGGTGGACAAGGCGAAGTTGAGCGAAGCGAAATCCCGTGAAGCGGGACTGGCCGCCCCGCAAAGCCAGGAGGCTGCAGCACCGGTGGCTGTCAAAGCCATGATGCCCGAAGCCGTTACCAGCGGTGCCACTGCCGTGGCGATGACCGCCGAGGAGCGCGCCGCCGCCGAGATCGCCTGTTCGTTGGACGATCCGGACGGATGCGTGATGTGCTCGGGGTAGACGAGTACTGAATGACAACAATGCGCAGGGCTCACGCAAGTGGGCCCTGTGTTCTTAACGCCCTTTTGTGTTGTATGGCGCGGGTCTGAGTATAGCCTGCGGCTACGCGCGGTTCAGGATCGGCAGGCGGAGCAGCTACGAACCGCAGCACCGTGTGCGTTGTTCAACAGGGTCGGCTACGGCACCATTCGATGCGCGCCATGGGAAACATCGATCTTTCGCCCCGATGAGGAGCACCACACGCGCCTTTGCCACGACATGCGCCTGCCCGGTTGAGACCGAGGAGCTCCTGGAGTTCGAGGTGCACGACCGCATAGGGTCCGTCCGTGCCGCTGCTTGGGACCCGTTGGTGGGCAAGGGCTCCGCCTTCCTGCGCCACGGCTACTTGCAAGCATTGGAGCAGGCCATGGGCGATGCCATGGGCTTCCGCTATGTGCTCTTCCGTGATGCGGCGGCGGTCCCCGTGGGCGTGGCGGCCTTCCAGCTCACCGAATTCGAGGACCAGGCGGGCACACACGGAGGCACAGCCTGCACGTTGGGCATGTTCAAGGAGCGCGTGCGCCGCGAGCGCAAGCTGCAGGCATTGGTTTGCGGCAACGTGTTCCACTGCGGCGATCACGGTGCGCATTTCATGGCCGAGGTGCCGCGTGCCTTGCAGCTGGAGTCGCTGGACCGCGCCATGGCCCGCGTGATGGCTGAGGCACATGTGCGGTCGAGCGTGGCGGTGCGTGTGTTCAAGGAGCATTGGCCAGCGGATGCCGGATGCGCCTGGGCCTTGGAGCAACGCGGTTATCACGCGCTGGCCACCGATGTGAACATGGTGCTTGATATCGACCCGGCCTGGCGCGACCTTTCCGGCTACCAGGTTGCGCTTACCGCCAAGGCGCGCACACGGCTCCGCGCCATCCTGGAGCGGTCGTCGGCGTTGGAGGTGATGGAACTCGATGCGAATGCGATGGTCGTCCATGCCGGACGCATGCAGCAGTTGCTCGATGCCGTGGTGGAGCGGTCGCCCTACATCTTCGGCAGGCTCAAGGTGGAGGCCTATGCCGGGTGGAAGAGGCATTTCGGCGAGGACATGGTGGTGCGGGGCTATATGCTGCACGGCGAGCTGGTGGGCTTCAGTGCCGCCTTCATCAACGGCGACTGCCTTGACGCGCAATTCGTAGGCATCAATTACACACACAACCGCCAGCACGCCATCTATCTGCGCATGCTCGTGGACCTGCTGGAGCTGGGCATCTCCCGGGGCGTTCGGAGCGTGAACTATGGGCGCACCTCCGAGCAGGCGAAGAGCGGCCTGGGGGCAATGCCCGTGTCCATGGGTGTGCACGTGAAGCTCTGCGGTCCGGTGGCCAACATGGTCGCCGGCGCGTTCATCCGCAAGGTGAAGCCGGGCACCTTCGAACTGCGCTCGCCCTTCAAGGGGTAGCGGTCGGCAGAGTGGCATGGGCAGGCGCCATGATCACCGCCCAACGGGCAACCTCGCGGACCGCAGCCGCGTCAGCATCATACATTCGGTGCAATATCATGCCACTGCCCACCACCACATGCCTTCGTTCAGGCGCCCTGCTGGGCGTGCTGATGGTGCTGGCCGGTTCCACCAGGGGGCAGTCCTACAACTTCACCAGTGGCCCCATACCGCCCTGTGACACCAGCATCTTCACCGCCACGGTGACCGGCTTGAACGTGCTGGTGGATCCCTCGCCATGGAATTGGGGCAACTACCTCGACAACCTGCAGATCAACATCACCACGGACCATCCGCAGACGCTGCGCATAACGCTTACTTCACCTGGTGGCACAACGCTGCTGCTTTCGGCGTTCAACGGTGCCGGCGGACAGAACTACACGGCGACCACGTTCGGCTATTTCAACACGGTCAGCATCGCCGGCGCGGCGGCACCCTTCACGGGCTGGTGGATGCCGGAGGGCGGCGGTCTTAACACGTTCAACGGCGAGGACCCCAACGGCACCTGGACCATCACGGTGATCGACACGGCCTGCGCCAGTGGTGGCTCGGGGTCCGGCGGTGGGAACGGGTGGAACCCGGGTTGGTTCAACGGCAGCGCGGGAGGTGGTGCCTTCATGTTCGGGTTCAGCAGCCCACCCCCGCCATGCATCTACGACCTGGGCTATCATGTGGTGAGTGGCTGTCCGGGCGATGGCGTGGACATGGTGCAGGTGATGGAGGGCCAATGGGGATCACCCCTGCCGTTCCTGGCCTATTTTGATATGAACACCGGCATGACGGTGCCGGATCCCACGAACATCACCGTGTCCGGCACGTACGGCGCGGAATACTATGATGTTTGGTCGGGCTGCATCTATTCCGGGACCATGGACTTCATCCTCTACCCGCAGGTGGACCTGGGGCCGGACCAGACCGTTGTCACGTGCGGGCCCACTGCGGAGGTCGATCTGGTGCAGCTCACCGGCGGCCCGGCCGGGTATTCCACGTGGACCTTCGACGGTGTGTCGATCACATCCGCGCAGGCCCAGAACGCGTCCGCCGCAGGGGTGTACCAGCTTGTTCGGAGCAATGGGGCCGGTTGCAGCGATACCCTGTCGATCACCCTCACCGTGGCCGGTGTGTTCCTGGGTCCGGACCAGACCATGAGCGTGTGTCCGGGCAGCCCGGCGGACCTCACCGCACTGTTCCCGCCGGTCGTGCCCAACGCCAGCTGGACCTTCGGCGGGCAGGTCTTTGGGGCACCAGAGGCGGCCAGCGTTCCGGGTATCTACACGCTCTCAGCGACC
>Ga0169931_10000807_pt1 | contig 52088 bp, 49 predicted proteins | sample Kivu_15m_20L_FD_129675 | JGI IMG/M metagenome (GOLD analysis project Ga0169931, IMG submission 129675) | Freshwater microbial communities from Lake Kivu, Western Province, Rwanda to study Microbial Dark Matter (Phase II) - Kivu_15m_20L... | ecosystem: Environmental > Aquatic > Freshwater > Lake...
ACATTTAAAGGGTTCGAACCCACACAAGAAGAAGAAACCTATTCGATGGTTACTGCCAATCGTTTCTGGTCTCAAATCTTTGGGATTGCTTTTAGCAATAAGCGTTGGCTTCATTTCTTTATGCTTTTTGTTCCCGTTATGGGTCTTTGGACATCTTCTATTGGGATTATTGGTCTTGCCCTTAATCTACGCGCTTACGACTTCGTAAGTCAGGAAGTAAGGGCAGCAGAGGATCCAGAGTTCGAGACCTTCTACACGAAGAACATTCTTTTGAACGAAGGACTACGTGCTTGGATGGCACCTGTTGATCAACCACACGAGAACTTTGTATTCCCAGAGGAAGTCTTGCCCCGTGGCAACGCACTCTAAGGGATGCTGTGGGGCAGGATGCCCTGACTGCCCCTTCCGACCTAAAACTAAATAAGGGAGTTCTCTGGACTCCTTTTTTTATTGCCATAAATATTCAACGATATTGGAATTACTTTGATGGTTAATGAAGTGCTTGGGGTACATTGGATTGCTGATCTATGTGATTGTAATACAGATTTATTAAATGATTCTGTATTCATTAGCAAAGCACTTTCAGGAGCAGTTGAATACGCAAACGCTACCTTACTAGAGGAAGTAAAATATGAGTTTACTCCACAAGGAATTACTGCGGTGTGTCTATTAGCAGAAAGTCATATTAGTATTCATACATGGCCTGAAAAAAGTTATGCTGCTGTAGACATCTTTACATGTGGCGATCATACAGCACCAGAAAAAGCTTGCAATTATATGGCATCTGCGTTAGAATCGAGACAACCTAAAATGATACTAATACAACGAGGTATTTGATGGAAATTACTGCTTACACAATGCCTGGATGTTCTTCCTGTGGTATTTTAAAACAATTATTTGAACGAGCATCTGTATCATACAAAGAAATTGTAGTTAAAAAAGATGTAACTCTTGAAGATTTTCAATCAATGTTTCCACAGATTCGTGGATTTCCTTTTGTAATTATAGATGGGGAAAATATTGGTGGGTTAGTTGACGTAGCTAAAATATTTGTAAATAAAGGACTTGTAAGTTCAAAGAAAAATTAACAATGGCATTACTAGAAAATATCTATACCATATTAAATGAAGCAATTGACGATGCTTTTTTGCGCGAAAAATATAATTTAAAATTTTTTGAGTATTTGAAAGGAGAAAAAGTTAAACAAAATGAAATTAAAATATTAATTCAATCTCCACTATCAATTGCCATTAAAGATCAAATAGATGAATTAAATTTATATCTGGATGGGGGCAAAGAAGCAGAGTGTGTTAAAGAATCTTATGCTTGGATGGGTAAACCTAGAGCTCGTAAAATTAAAGATTATCTAGAAAATATTGTGGAGGATTCTATTCGATATGAGCAGTCAAAAAGAAGAGGACCAAAGAGAAAGTCTCAATCAGTTACAACTAAATAAAGGTATAGAATTTATGTTGCGTAGGAGGGTAGCGCAAACAGAATCTAAACGTGGATTTAGATTGAATAAAACACTCAACCTCCTACGTAAGACATACCATTTTAATCTGGAGTTTTCTTGGGAGGTTGACAAATCAACCAAGGAGTAGTAAAATGGACTCAGCAACACCATACATCCTATTCTTCAGCGGAATAGGTATCGTCGGTTCATTTGTTATCGGTTTTATGCTGGGATGGTTCGGTAACGATATCGTCTATTCGTTTCTAAACAAGAACAGGATCCAACCAATGCATCCTGAGATGTTTGATGAAAACGGTCAACTGATTCCAGACGAAATCGTAGCGGTTCGCTTTGAAAATTCTGAAGATTTTGAGGATTACAATGAAGAGGATTAAATGATTTTAATTGATATGAATCAGATTATGATTAGTAATCTAATGATGCAACTGAAGGGCGATGCACTTAATGAAAACCTTGTTAGGCATATGGTCCTTACTGCTCTTAGAGCGTTTGAAAAACAATACTCTCCTAAGTATGGTGAGATTGTTCTAGCCTATGACAGCAAGCACTACTGGCGTAAGGAAGCATTTCCTTTTTACAAACAAAATAGAAAGAAAGACCGAGAAGCATCTGACTTAGATTGGAATGCTATCTTTGAAGTTCTGAATAAGATACGCGACGAAATCAAAACCTATTTTCCATACAAGGTTGTTGAAGTATATGGCGCTGAGGCAGATGATGTTATCAGCACTCTCACTACTTACCAAGCGTATCGTAACATCAAGCTGGAGAAAGAAGATAAAGAACCAGAAGAAGTTTTGATTCTTTCTGGTGACAAAGATTTTATTCAACTACAGAAGTATCCTTTCGTAAAGCAATACAATCCTATTCTAAAAAAAGAAATTAAGCATGACGACCCCAAATCATATGCCAAAGAACATATCCTTAAAGGAGATAAGTCAGATGGCATACCTAATTTCTTATCTGACGACGATACATTTGTGGTAGGTAAGAGACAGAAACCTATAAGTAAGAAAAACTTAGAAAGATGGGTCACTCTAAATCCGTGCGATTTCTGTCAAACTCCAGAGACAAAAGCAAATTATTTACGCAACAAAAATTTAATTGACTTGGAATGTATTCCTGAAAATTTAGGAGTGGAGATTATAAATTATTATAAATCACTAAATAATTCTGAAAGGAAAGTTCCACTTGAATACTTCAAGAAGTATCAACTTGTAAAGTTGATGGAAGAATTTGTATTTCGTAACACCAAACCTTTTTAATTTATATGGCAACTGATACTTATAGACCTTTGATTTCCGAAGTACTTCGCAAGGTCAACAACGCTAAAACAAAAGCAGAAAAAACTGAACTACTTCGCAAGTATAATAATCAAACTCTTCGTAGTTTGTTTATATGGAATTTTGATGAAAGCGTGATTTCTATGCTACCAGAAGGTACTGTTCCATTCACTCCTAACCCAGCTCCAGAAGGGACAAATCATATTCGTCTTGAGAACGAAGGCAAAAAACTATTTTACTTTGTGAAAGGTGGCGCTAATAATCTCAAGCAATCTAAGCGAGAGCAAATTTTTCTGGGAATGATTGAATCACTTCATCCAGATGAAGCAGAAGTTCTCTGCTTGGTTAAAGATAAAAATCTTCAGAAAAAATATACTCGTATTTCTCGCGCTTTGATTGAAGAAACTTTCCCCCAGATTCAATGGGGTAATCGTTCTTGAATATCAAAATCCTACACCAAAATTGTGATCCAGCATTAGCAGAAGATAGAACTCTTCCTTATAACGCATATATTGTGAAGTATACTGATGACGAAGTATATTGTTATGATATAGTAATCTCAAATAAACAAGTAGATATTTTTGATTACTATTGGGATAGATATAGAGAAGGACTTATCAAATTTAAGCAAACTGAAGGGCGGGTCAATCCAAAACTTTGGGCATCACATAAATCATCTGAAGAAAAGAAAAAGAGGAAAAGTTAATGGCAATTGTACTTACAGATAGTGGTAAACAAAAAGCATTAGAGTATCTGGTTGGTAAAGATCCGACAACAGAATCTTTAATTCTAAAACTGTATAGTAATGACATCACTCCAGAGGATGATGATGTAGTAGACCTTTATACTGAAGTAACTGGCAATGGATATACTGCGAAAGGATTAACTATAGCAAGTTGGTCTATTGCTGCTGGTTCAGCAGTTTACCCACAACAAACGTGGACTTTCACTGGAGCAGCTGGTGCCATTTATGGATACTATGTAGTGTTAGCAACCAGTGGAGATCTAATTTTTGCTGAAAGATTTTCTGGTGCTCCATACACTGTTGCCAATAACGGAGACACTATTAAGGTAACACTAAACGTAACTCTTATTTAAAATGGAACCATTCAGACAGAACTGGGTAGTTAGATATTACCCTATGGGCAAACCACTTCAAGTACATACCTTTGCTGGGTTTAAAAAATCTGGTAAACCATCTTATAGCGAGAACGCAGAAAAGATTAGATTGTTTAGATTATATAAAGAAGCATTCGAAGTAGCTAGAGAATTACTAGATACGGGAGAATACATGGCAGAGGTATGTAAAATTAGCGCAGGAAAAGAAGAACATTTTTATTTTAACTGAGATTAATTATGATGGAAGAAACTATTGACGTAACCGCACAGGAGGTGGTAGAATCACCAGAGGTAGAACCACAAACTCCTTTTATCAATCCAACAATAAATGATAAGGAGTTTAGAAAGGTAATCAAACAATACAAGCGTTACCGTAAATCTATCTTTGCTGAAATTCGTCGTCTCGATGGTGCCCCCCAATATGACAACCCATTCTAATGTTAAACTGATTTCTGTTACACCCGATGCAGAAAAGACAATGGCATATGTTGCTAGAGTGTCTAACCCTAGTAACCAAGATAACGAAAACTACGCAGGGTTATTGCGTTATTGTATTAAGCATAATCATTGGTCTGTGTTTGAACAATCTCATATGACACTGGAGATTGAAACCTCTCGTGGTATCGCAGCTCAGATTTTGCGCCACCGTTCATTTACATTCCAAGAGTTTTCGCAACGCTATGCTGATACTAATCTGTTAACAGGAGATATTCCTGTACCAGAATTGCGTCGTCAAGATGATAAGAATCGTCAGAATTCTACTGATGATCTTGAAGGGTATCTAAAACTTGTTCTTGAGACAGAAATTCAAGAGCACTTCATCCGTTCTAACAACCTCTACAAGCGTCTTCTAGAGGCGGGGGTAGCAAAGGAGTGTGCAAGGTTTGTGTTGCCGTTAGCAACCACCACACGTCTCTACATGACTGGCTCGTGTAGGTCATGGATTCATTACATTGATCTTCGCTCAGCACATGGAACTCAAAAAGAACACATGGTCATTGCTGAGCAGTGTAGAGAAATCTTTAAGGAACAGTTTCCGAAGGTAGCAGAAGCACTAGAATGGTGATATAATGGAAGTGATGATAGAATTCGTATGAATATTTTCTATTTGAGTTACGACCCACGCACTTGTGCCGCCGAGCACTGCGATAAGCATGTAGTAAAAATGATTGTTGAGTATGCTCAACTCATGTCTACTGCTCATCGTGTGCTTGACGGCATTCCTTATACTGCTAAAACAAATAAGAATCGTAACATCAAACGCTGGCGACTTAACAAACCACGCGAAGATATTCTATACAAAGCATGTCATGTCAATCATCCATCTGCCGTGTGGGTGCGTCAATCAAATTCACATTATCGCTGGTTGTTTGATTTGTTTCAACATTGCTGTGTACAATATACTCAACGCTATGGTAAGTATCATAGCACCGAGAGTTTGGTTAGTTACCTTTGGGTTCCACCATTTAATATTAAAGATGCTGGTTGGGTTGACCCCCCTCCAGCTATGCCAGATAAATATAAAGTACCTGGAGATTCTATCCAGTCATACCGTAATTATTATATTGGAGACAAAGTTTCGTTTGCGAAATGGAAATCTCCTGCCACTGTTCCATCATGGTTTATTGAAGATGCCAACTTATAGATTCAAAGATAACAATACAGGTGAAGAGTTTGAGAAATGGATGTATATGGCAGAGAGGGAACCATACCTCGCTGAAAATCCTCACATTACTCAGATGCCTACCATTCTACACGCAGTTTCTGAAATAGGAAATTGGCAGAATAAAACTGACAGCGATTGGAAACATATTATCAATCGTGCTGCTGATACTCCTGGTTCAACCGTCGAAAGATTATAATTATGCCTGTAAGAAATCGTAAGTCAAAGAGTGTCGTTCCATCTGGAATGAGTATAAAACAAATGAAGCGCAAGAAGCCATTAAATCTTGAATCTTTTGCTAAAGACATTGAACCTCTTACTGAATCCCAACGTAAGATGTTTGAAGCATGGGAAAATGATAAGCATCTGTTTGCTTACGGTGCTGCTGGCACTGGTAAAACATTTGTAGCACTTTATCTTGCGCTTCGTGAAGTGTTAAATGAAAACACTCCATATGAAAAAATTTATATCGTTCGCTCACTCGTAGCGACACGCGAGATTGGTTTCCTTCCTGGTGACCATGAAGATAAGTCATCGCTCTATCAAATTCCTTATAAGAATATGGTAAAGTATATGTTTGAACTTCCTACTGAAGAAGAGTTTGAACTACTGTATGGCAATCTAAAAAACCAAGGAACCATCAGCTTCTGGTCTACATCATTCTTACGTGGCACCACTATGGATAACTGCATCATTCTCGTGGATGAAATGCAGAACCTTAACTTCCACGAACTTGATTCAATCATCACTCGTGTTGGGCAAGATTGTAAGATCATGTTCTGCGGTGACGTTCAACAAACTGACTTGATTCGTACTAACGAACGTAATGGTATTCTTGACTTCCAAAAAATCATCAACACCATGGAAGAGTTTGAATCAATTGAGTTTGGCGTTCAAGATATTGTTCGCTCTGGTTTAGTTCGTAGTTATATTATTAGTAAAATTAATTTAGGATTCTAAATGTTTATTCATTCTTCGTTATTCACTCCCATTGAACTTGAAGCTGTAATGGTAGATGGTCGTAGGCTTTATCCTACACCTACTGGTAAATATCATCCTTCTATCACTACAGTTCTTGGAGTGTGCCCGAAGAAGAAAGCATCTCTTGCTAAATGGAAACAGCGTGTAGGGCAGGAGAAAGCGCAAGCAATCTCTACTCGTGCTGCCACTAGGGGAACCAATTTTCATAGCATAGTTGAAAATTATCTGAATAACTGCTATAATGCTGAAGAACATAAGAGTTCTCCCCTCCCCCTCTTGATGTTTAAGAATGCTGTTCCAACACTCAACCGAATCAATAAGGTTTATTTACAAGAAGCAGCACTCTATTCCGATCACCTTGAAATCGCTGGGCGTGTAGATTGTATCGGTGAGTTTGATGGTATTCCATCTGTGATTGACTTCAAAACTTCATCTGAAGAAAAGAAGTTGGAATGGATTGAAGACTATCTCATTCAAGAAACCGCATATGGGTGTATGTTTTATGAACTATATAAGACACGCATCAAACAACTTGTCACTATCATTGCTTGTGAAGACGGCAATACCCAAGTGTTTATTGAGAAACCCAAGAAAGAATATCTCGATAGATTAATCTACCTACGCTCACTGTACGAGGAAAAATATGGAGGATAATGATAAACTACTTGAAGATAAATTTATGACTACAGCAAGATTCTCTACTGAGGTGGAAGGTTTAGTAAAAGAAGATTCGATGAGTTATATTGATGCTATCATTCATTATTGCGGAGAAAACAATATTGAAATTGAAACTGTTCCCAAACTGATATCAAAACCACTCAAAGAAAAATTGAGATATGAAGCACAGCAACTTAACTACATAAAAAAAACATCACGAGCAAAATTAACACTGATATGAGCGACTTTTTTGATTCCGATATTGTAAGAGAAGAAGCGAAAGAAATGGAGCGTCTTCAAATGGAAGCCATGGAGCTGACCCTTTCTGGTATAATGAATGGCGGAAAGAAAGAAGAGCAACTTAATTATATTCATACGGTGAGAAATCTTATTGAAAAACAACAGATCTTCTACACTCGTCTGAAACTATCAGACGATCCCAGAGCAGTTGATATGTGTGAGCAAATCGAGCAGGGTGCTAAGATGCTCTACGGTTGGTGGGATACTGCCGACGTGCTCTCTCTAATGCGGGAGATGCTCTCTAAGCTCGACTACTTCGAGCAAGAACTAGAGGCAGAGGGTTGACGCCGATCTCTGCCTGTGTTATAATGATTAAGTGATAAGGCGTCACATAAACCAAATCTAAAATAATCCGAGGTAATCCTATGTCTTTCGCTGATCTTAAGCGTAAATCTCAAAACTCCTTTGCTTCTCTGACAAAAGAACTTGAGAAAGCAAACTCTACTTCCACTGGCGATGATCGCTTCTGGAAGCCCAGTGTTGACGCCGCTGGCAACGGGTTCGCTGTTATTCGTTTCCTCCCCGCTCCTGACGGTGAGGAACTACCCTTTGTAAAACTCTATTCTCATGCCTTCCAAGGTGATGGTGGTTGGTATATCGAGAACTCTCTGACTACGCTCGGTCAGAAAGATCCTGTTGGCGAAGTAAACCGCCGCCTGTGGAATAGTGGTCGTGATGCTGATAAAGAAACTGCTCGTAAGCAGAAACGTAAACTGACTTACTATGCTAACATCTATGTGGTGAGTGACAAAGCAAACCCTGAGAATGAAGGTAAAGTGTTCCTGTATAAGTTTGGTAAGAAGATCTTTGATAAGATCACTGCCGCTATGCAACCTGAATTTGAAGATGAAACTCCCGTGAATCCTTTTGATCTGTGGGAAGGTGCTAACTTCAAACTAAAGATTACCAACGTTGCTGGTTACTGGAATTACGATAAGTCTGAGTTTGCTGCTCCCGCTGCTCTCAACGCAGATGACTCTGTGCTTGAGAAAATCTGGAAGCAATCCCATTCACTTCAAGCATTTACGTCTGCCGATAACTTCAAGTCATATGAAGAACTTGAAGACCGTCTGAACCTTGTGCTCGGCATCACCCAGACTCCTGCTAAAGCTCGCGCTGCTCAGGTTACTCGTGTGATGGATGAGGAAGAGGACGAAGAGTTCTCTGCTCCAGCTCCACGTACTGCTCCTGCTCGTGTAGCAGTCGCTGCTGGTGTAGATGAGGATGAAGATGATGCTCTCAGTTACTTCGCTCGCCTTGCCGAAGAGGACTGAAACCAAAATCCATAGTTAAAAACAACATGGGCGAGAAAAAAATCCGCCCATTTTTTTTGTTTAAAAAGTTTAAACCCCTGATTTTTTATTTTTTCTATCAATATAACTTTTAGACTCTCTATATTCCAACGCATCTTCAAATTGAGAAACAAATTTTGTTACAAATTCTGGACGTAAAATATAAATTTCTCTGCGAGAATCGTTTAATTTTTTCTCATACTCATAGTATGATACAGGAAACGAAATTTGAGAACCATTTTTTATGAAGTAGCTCTTGGTACTGCGGTCATAGAATTTGTGAGTGGTTGATGCGAACACGGAGTCAACAAATAATCCTTCTTTAAGAATAATTTCTCCTAGACTATTCTTTACAGTTAAAGTTTCGTAGTGATGGATTCCATCTGGCACGTCGTATTTGCTTTCTACAAATCTATACAAATCATTTTCTTTGATTGGCAAATCAAACAGCGGGTTGATAACATTATTAGTAATTAAGATTAACCAATCAAAATCTGTAGTGCCATAGAACTGTTGCGATAATAAATCAGGTCTATCAGAATCGGTCATCGTATACTTGTTAAAGTATAGTGCTGATTCTAGATTTGTTTTATCAATTTGATATCGCCTAAAGAAATTTTTAGTTAGTGTGTATTCTGTATCTGAGAAAGGAAATCTTAGTGGTTTTTTATCGTATTCGATATTTGGAATTTTAGAAAACAACATTGTTAGAATCCTTTGTCTATATCTTCTGAATAAACCAGTTTTAGTTCTTGGAATTGTAATCCTAACGAGACTACTACTGGGGCTCCATTAGTGTAAGTAGCATACGCACCATCTGGAGTATAATTAATAGAAACGTTACCTATACCACAGCATTTATATTGTGTTAGATAAGGATGATCGCCAGACTTGTGTTTAAATTTTACTTTGACAATGTTCGGAACACCGATTAAATTTTGTGCTTTGTCTTTTCCTATAGGTAAAGAAGCTTTTTTAAATGTTGCACAAATATTTTTTATTATATCACTTTCTGCTTTACTTCTAGCTAGCATTTTAAAATTTAAATTAAAGTTTCTTAGTCCTTGACCTTGATACAACACTTCGGTATTTGGGTTTAATATTTCTCCTCTTGTGCTAGCTAGGATATCGTTGGCAGTTACACTACCACCCATACCAGGAATCTTATTCATCGCTGCTGATACTAATGAAGCTCCCATATACGGCATCACTCCACCAATAGTGTCATTAAGTTTGGTTCCAAATGCAGTTGCTGCCGCTGTCATTGCGCCTTTATCGCCAGCATTCATAACACCACCTGCTAATGATAATCCTAGACCTGCTAGTGGACCAAATTCTCTACCTCCCCATGTCTGACTGTAAGAAGTTGATAAATCTTCTGGCATGTACATAACTATTATTGGTAACGAAGCAGGTTCTAATCCTTCGCCGTTTTCAAAAGCTCCATTATATGTATTTACATATCCCGTACCACCGCCAGCAGACGCTCCGCCCCCAGCACCTCCTTTGTATGGAGGTGCGTATTTAAAAAATTTAAATGATACATAATCAGCATTCGATTCGGCTAAATCTCCTGGATATTTTAATGGAGTAGTTGCCATTACTTTGATTCCTCGATGTCTGTGGGTTTACCATAACCTTTAATGATTCTCTTCGCTTTTATACGGTCACTATATTTTTCATTAGTTTTTTTCCACACGTCAGTAGATTTATATGGAATCATTCTACCATTTCGTTCCGTAACAAATTTTTCTACTGGTAATGCTATAGCACTATCCCATTCAGCAGATGCTAAATCAAGTAGAAATCCATCTACATGGTCTGTTATATATTTATGGAAACAAGAGCGAGGTATGTCTATTTTACCTTCTTTTAATTTAGCAATCACAAGTGCTCGTCTTCTTGGCTCTATGTAATGTAAATTAGCACCAAAGAAATGATCTGTGGTTGCTCTAATTACATAGACTAAAGGAAACGTATCATAATAAGGAATATTTTTTGAGATTGCTTTGTATTCAAAGAGAAATAATTTTCCTTGTCTAGCAAATCTTCTTAGTCGATTTGTATCTTGTGATTCTTCCTCATCATTTCTATCTTTCTTTTCATCTCTCACAAGATGGTCTGGATGTTGTTTATATTCTAGTGCCATTGAACGTATGGTTTTTTTATACCACAACCACGTTTGTTCTTTTTCTCCAGCTTTTTCTTTCACTCTCTCAAAAATAGTTCTATAATTTTGTGGGGATTTTTCTTTTTTTACTTCTGGTTTAAATCCTTTTGCCATATTTAAACTCCCAGATGGTCTTCGGTAAGAATAAGAAATTCCATTTGTCTATCCTCACACCATTCTTTTGCGGCTTCCCACTTAGCTTTATTTTTACAGAATGTTAGCGCCTTATCTTTCCACACTTTTGTTTGTTTTTTTACCTGTGGAGGGGCAATTGTTTGTTTCTTTGGTTTAATTTCAATCAAATATTTTTTAACTTCATTTGATTTCGTGGCAACTTTAATATAAAAATCAACGTAGTAACGATGAAATCTACCATCAATAGGTGAACGATATGGTATAACTATTTCTTCGCTGCCCCACTCAATTATATTTGAATTTTTATCACAGAACACCATAAACTTTCGTTCCCATAAAGAACGATATACTATATTCATAGGGTTGCCCCTATATTTTTTGGCATTTATCGGGCGATAGAACCCAGAGTACGCCATAAATATAAATATAAAACTACTTATAGGTATTTAGAAGATGTCTGACGGAAGAAAGATTGGAATGGAGGCTATTCGCAATCTTATAGCAAAATCTGGTGGTGTTGCTTCGTCTAATCTTTTCAAAGTTACCTTTCAAGAAGATCAACGAGGGGAATCAACTAAAGGCGGCAATGTTGTATTTGAAAAATTGAAAAAAGTTTTGCCAGGATTTATACAGAGTGAACTAGAAGGTGATAATGCGGATGGTGGTCCAGCAAGATGGATATCTTTGATGTGTGATGAAGCTAATCTACCAGGAAGTCAGTTCGCTACTGGTCAAATAAATGGATTATATACTGGGTCTGGACAGTTTAAATATCCGCACACCAGAATGTTTAATGATTTGAGTTTATCTTGGGTGTGTGATGCTAATATGACACCATTAAAATTTTTAAATACTTGGATGGATTCCATATATGATGACGGAAAGGTAACAAAGCTTCAAGATAGTCCTTCAGATGTTGAATATAGAGAAAGGAATAGATCAACTAGATTAACTTTTCCTGACGAGTATACTATGTCTTGTAGTATATTGAAAGCAGAAAGAAGTAGTTCATCTGAACTTGGGAGACCTTCTATACGATATTTTTTAGAGGGAGTATATCCATATGCTGTAGACAGCGTTCCTTTGTCCGCAGGAACAACACAATTAGTAAAATGCACTGCTAATTTTTACTATGAAAGGTGGTATGAATACTACACAGACCAGTGGAATAAGATTAGATAAATTATCTAAATACAAATATCGAATTATATTTTTACTTGGAGTAAATTATGTCATTACCAAAACCTCCTGTGCCAACATATGAATTGACCATTCCTTCTAATGGGAAAACAATTAAATACAGACCTTTCTTGGTAAAAGAAGAAAAGGTTTTGCTTATTGCGATGGAATCTCAAGATGAGAAAATGATTAAAGAATCAGTAATTGATATCTTGAAGAATTGTATTCTTACTAGAGGAATTAAAATCCAAGATCTTTCTATTTTTGATATCGAATATATTTTTCTACGCATTCGTTCGAAAGCAGTAGGAGAAAGAGTCGAAATGAATTTGATTTGTAAGGATGATCAAGAAACTAAAGTTAGATATGAGATAGATTTAGAATCAATTGAAGTACAGTATCCAGAAGGACATGATAAAAAAATTATGTTGAGTGATACCAGCGGTATTATAATGAAGTATCCTGGGTTTGATCAATTTTTGAATACACAAATCCTTCAAAAAAATCCAACTACATCTGAGGTGTTTGATATTGTTATTGATTCCGTTCATCAAATTTTTGATGGCGAAGAGGTTTGGGAGCAAAGTACAACACCACGCAAAGAAATTGCCGAGTATGTTGAGGGATTGACTACTAAACAGTTTGAAAAAATACAACAATTTTTTCTTACGATGCCTAAACTTTCTCACACATTCTCTATTACCAATCCAAATACAGGTGTAGATTCAGAGTACGAAATTGAGGGCTTGGTAAATTTTTTCGGATAAGTTTATTCCATGAAACTTTAGAAAATCATTACAAATCTAATTTTAATTTGATGTATCATCATAAATTTTCTTTATCTGAATTGGAAAATATGATGCCATGGGAAAGACAAGTATATATTATTATGCTTAATCAATACATTGAAGAACAGAAGAAGAATCAGTAATGAACCCAGCACCAGCACCAGAAGGAATACTAGACCCGCAACAACCTTATTGGCCTGCTGATAGAGTTGGTGAGGCAACTTGGTTGCGTCTGAAAGGAAAACTAACTGGTAGAAAAATTCCAGAGTTGAGTGGTGAGCAACACACATCCTATGTAAAGCTTAGTGATGCTGATGCTGATAGGTTAATTGAAAACCTTAAAAAATGGGGTAAGTATCCTCAAGTAAATCAGAATGATAAGTATGGTGGTGCATATAATAATGAAGCATATCAAAAGTGGTTGGTAGAAGAGTTCCTTGAGAAACCTTTCCGCGAAGAAGTAGATAAGAAAATTGAAGAAGCACAGCAAGAATCAAGAATAAAAGAAATACGTGATAAGGCAAAAAAAGATAAAGAATCTGTTCCTTTGCCACCAATTCAGGAAGAAAAAAAAGAACAAGATATTTTAGATAGTGATCAAGAAGCTATCGAAGAACAAGTAGAAAAAATTACAACAGAATTAGATTCTGTTGAGGAAGAAGAAAAGAAAGCAGAGACTCCAGAAACTCCAGAAACTCCAGAGACAACGGAAGAGAAGGAGGATTCTAATAAACTAGATTCAGATATACAAGCAATTAGTGATTCTCTTGTCACTATTAAAGAATCATTAACAAATCAGATTTCTGATTTAGGTTCTATTGAAAGAGATAGTGTCAAATCTCTATCTGTTCTTGAAGAACTCAAACAATTATTTCAAGCACAAACAGATATTGTTAAGCGTGAGTTAGATAAATCAGAATCTAAGGAAAGAGAATCTTCGCTGGAAAAAAGTGAGGTAGTTTCTGGCAACGATCAAGCTACAAGCACCACTGGTGATAACAAAGCCGAAGGAATTATTCAAGGAGTAGATGGTCCTACCATTACAGTTAAAACTACTGAGGGAGAATTTAAACAGGGACAAAAAATTTCTCAAGGTGGTGGTGGCGGTGGTTTATTTGATATGCTTAAGGGCATCGCTGGAAAATTTATGGGTCGTGGAAAGGGCGCTGGCGGCGGTGGTGCCCCTCTTAAAATGTCACGAGGTGGTATTGCTGTCGGTCCTACAAAATTAGCAGGCGGAGCACTTTCTCCTGGTGTATACGACAAACCAACGAGAGGAAATCTAGCACCAGGGCAAGCGGTTGTGCCATTGAATAGAAACATCGGAAAGAAAATGTTTCCAGACCATCTTAACCAAACCACAAAGTTACAACAACCACTTGCTGATGTAATGGCACAACCATTGAAAGCAATCGGATTATCTATTCTTACTGTTGCTGGCAATTTCTTAAGATTACTTGGACCTCTTGCTGGATTTTTTACTCCGTATGTAAGTGGATTGGTGAAAGGATTTGCTGCTGTCTTAGGTGTGCCCGTTGCTATTATAAGTGCCTTACTTGGCGGTCCTGCTTATGCTGCCATGGAAGACCAAGAAAAACAGCAGAATGTATTTTCTGGTGTGTGGGGTTCTTTAATGGAGAAATTTGGATTTGATTTTGGTGGAGAAGACGATCAAGATAAAAAGAAAAGGAAGAAAAAAGGAGATACACCGTCAACAACTCCTGGTGAATGGGGTCCACTTCTTGATTTAATTAAAAGCGTTGAAGCAAAAGCCCACAAATACGAAGCGGTAAATTATGGAAAGGGGTCAGGAGTTATTAAAGGAATAACTGACATGACCATAACAGAAGCATATAAAGCTTCTGAAAAATATAGAGCACAACACGGAGGTTCTGGTGCTGTTGGACAGTATCAATTTATGACCCCAACGAAACAGGCAAAAGATGCAGGATTAAATCCAGACACTGATAAATTTAGTCCTGAAAATCAAGACAAAATGGCCGTAGATCTTATTGAAAATAAGAGAGGAGGAAAAGACTGGAAAGCAGGAAAACTAGATGACAATACTTTCATGAAAAATGTTGCTGCTGAGTGGAGAGGATTGCCAGCAGGTCCAGACGGCAAAACATATCAAGATCAATATGCATCTAGAAATGCTGCACATGCGACGTGGGACAAATACAAAGAAGCGATACAAAAAATTAAAGCAGAAGAGGGTGTTAAAATAATAACCAACGATACTTCATCAATGGGCAAGATGCTTGGATGGTCTGTTGTAAGTGGACCAAATTCTGGTTACGATGTTGGTTCTAATTTAGAAATGCACGGTGAAGAAGCATATTTACAATATGAAAAAGGATTTTCAATTCTTCCAATAGAAAATAATCAATTTAGTTTGAGTAAGAAACCAAAAGAAACTCTAACTAGATGGCAAGAACTATTGGGACCACCAGCTATTACAACAGGACCTGGCCCTGGCGAAAAAAACCAATACAAAGCTGAAAGGGGAATTACTGCTGGGCAAAACAACAATGTATCTGGATTTTTAGGATTTTTGCAAAAAAAATTATTTGGACCTCGAAGTATTGATAGAAAACGACAAGGACGCGAACTAAGGAGTTTTAGAAATAGTAAAAGAAACTTTGGCAAAGACTACAAACGACAAGAGTTAATGCTTTCTGCACGAGCAAAAGGAGGTAGTGGATTAGCAGACATTAGAGGCGCTCAAAGGGAAAAACCAGCACCACGCAATCCAGTTGCTAGAACTGGCGGAAGCTCAAAACCAGCTCCAGCAGAAAAGAAAGCACCATCTGAAACTGATTTAATGATGGAACAATATGAAGCACTTGTTGCTGCGGGCAAACACGGTGAAGCAAAAGAATTAGGTATGAAGATATGGAATAAAACTTGGAGAAAAACAGAAAAAGGAATAGAAAGAATCCCAACTACTCCTCTCACTGCTACAGACGCACCAGCATCTAAACCACCACCACCCGCCACAGCGCCAGGAGGAGAGGCGCAAGAAATTATTGTTCCTATTCCTCAAGGTGGTGGAGTTCCTCCCGCACCCCAACCACAGCGCACTATGAAAGAAGAAATGGAATACCTTATGTTGAAAAATCTTTGTTGACAAATAAATATACATACGGGATAAAATAATATGTCATCGGGAACAGTTAACGCGACATCCACATACTCACCAGGAAAGGGAATGTCTTTTGCTAAAGACATTGGATCTCGTGTGCTTGCCGCAGCTCAATCCGCAAAAAACGAGAAAAAATTACAAGAAAAGATTGAAGCAGAAGGCGGTGAGGTTCCAGAGAGTGCTAAAAAAGGATTGTTTGGTAGGGCACTTAAGCAGGAATTTGTTACAAATCCTATTAATGATTTAAAGAAAAGTTTTAATAAGAAATTATCTGGCGCTGCTAATGCAGTAGGGTTTTTTGGTAGCAAAGGTAGAGCACTAGAAGATAAGATGTTGGGGAAAAAAATCTCTATCAAGAAAGGAGGATTTGACAGGTCTGGATATAAAAGAGCTCAAGGTGATGACGATGATAGTGGAGGAGTCGGCGGCGGTGGTGGTGCTGGCGGCGGTGGAGTTGCCACATTAGGTGCTCTAGTTTTAGATGTCCAAGCAATCGCCTCTGCTGTTTCATCAATGCAGGGACTGATTAATACTCAAATGATTATCTCCTCTAAGATGTCAGATTCTTTGGGAGAAATTAAAACCATTTTAGGAGAACAAGTATCAATTCAACAACAAAGAATTGAAAATGAAGAGAGAGCAGCGATGGAAGCATCGTTAGAAGCATCTCAGCAAGTATCTGGAACTAGTAAAGCAACATCAACACTTACTGAAGGTGGTGGATTACTTGGTATGCTTGGTGATTTACAATCTTTATTTGGCATACTCAAATCATTGCCAGCAATGTTCATGGGATTATTAAAAGGTATTTTGTCTAAGATTCCTGGTGGTAAATTTTTACTTGATAAATTTGGTGGTAATGCTGCTAAAAAAGCAGCGGGAGAAGTAGCAGAAACAGGAGCAAAAGGATTACTAGGAAAAATTTTGAGACCCATTTTTAAACGCATACCTGTTATTGGTGGTTTGATAGATTTCGCTGTCAGTTTAGCACTAGGAGAACCAGTTGGTAGGGCGGCAGCAAAAGCAGCTGGTGCTATGCTTGGTGGCGCTCTAGGCGGTATTATCGGATCGGTTGTGCCAGGACCAGGAACTTTTGTTGGAGGTCTCCTAGGTGGCATAGCTGGCGACTGGGTAGGTAGTAGTTTATATGATGCTATTACTGGTGCTTTTGGCGCAAAATCAGAAGAGAAAATGGCATCAGGCGGAGTGATGATCGGTGAGGCAGGTAAAGAAGCTGTTGTTGATTTAAATTCTGCCGAAGGTAAATCACAACTGGGTGGCGGCAGTTCTGCTGTGGATTCGGCTGGGCAATCTTATTACGGTGCTATTGCTGGTAGCACTCTTGCTGTCACTAAAGAATTTATTGAGGGTATGGGTCCGATTGGTGCTGCTGTTGCCCCAGTTATACAGGATGATATTGCTAAGTTGGGGCAAACATTTGAATTACCTGCTACAGCTATTAAGATGTCTGTGGGTGGAGCAGGATTACAACCAGTAGCAGGAGCAGAAAAGAAAGGTGAAAAATTCTTAGAAAAATTGGTGACAGGATCACTAGAAAAAATTGGCAAAAAGAAAGAAAAAGGTAAAACATCTGGCGGAGGTGGCGGCGGCGGCGATGGCACACCCCCTGGTACTGATCCACCTCCAGCGCCGCCAGCGCCGCCAGGTAATGTCAATCAACCAACTGGAGGTGGCAAATCTAACTTTACTTTTGGTGATAGTATCGCATCTGGGTTAGTTGGGAGGCAAGGCGCTAATGGACAGACAGTAATGGATGCATCTGGAATAAGTAAAGTTGGAGCAAGTCCAGCAGATGTGTTAGGTCAATTACAAGCTTTTGATCAGAGTAAACTTAAGGGGAAGACAGTTAGATTATCTTCTGGTATTACAAACAATCCATCTGACTTGAAGAGTGTAGAAGATCAAATAAAATATCTTGTTAGTGTGGGTGCTAAGGTTCAACTAGTTGGAGTTACTAATACACCGCCACAAAAAGGAACAACATACGGTCATTTAGAAAAGTCTTTAGCTGGAATGAATGATAAATTATCAGCTCTAGCAGCTAAGTATGCCGATAAAGGAGTAATGTTCTTGGGTGGATTCAAACCAGGATCCGATGGTATTCATCCAGCAAATGCATCTGAGTTAAATTCATCTTACAATGTTGATGTGCAGCCAGGCGGAAAAGTTGGCGCTGCTTCTGGTATTACTGTTACTTCCAATGGCAATGGTGGAAACAAAAGAATGGAACCAGGACAAACTTATGGTTTTGATAGTTTACATGCACATCATAGTGATGAAGGTAGAATGAGAGTTTATAAGGGGGTCGAAACTGGGGTGCCGAAAGATTATGGGATGGGAGTAGCACCACACTACATGCCATCTGGTCCAAATGGACAAATACCACTTCCTGTTGCTGGAAAAGTTTTAACTAGAGAGTGGGATAAACAAACTGGATATGGCAGAACTGTTATTGTTGAAACTAATTTAGGTAAAATGCAGTTTTCTCATTTGAGTAAGTTTGGGAAGTTTGAAGTTGGCGATCAACTATCAGCTGGAACAATAATCGGTGTTCAAGGTGGGTCAGGTAGTACTGAAACTACTTACGCTGAGCATCTTCATTTAAATGCATCCAAGAAAGGTCATGAAGCATTCGTAAACTTTATTACATCTGGCAAACCAACAACAGGTGTTACTTCGGATGATACTGATTCACCTGGAAATGAAGACGAAGGGAACAATCAATCCGAACCAGAAGATCCATTCACTGCGATGGAATCTGGATTGAAAGAAATGTTAGCGGGTGCCATGGTGATGGGAGGAAATCCCAAAGACAAAGCAGAATTTGACAAACTTCTAAAAGAAGCAAATGAATCAACTGCCGTTACTAACATGTTTAGTACAGGTAATGTAACCACTCCAACTACTGCACCTCCTTCACAAAATCAGCGAGGGCGCATAGCGACTGGTGCGTCCGCAACCCCAACCCCATCAGTTGTTCATGTTCCTGTTGGGTCCAGCTCTCCATCATCTTTAAGTGGAACAGCAAATCCAGGGGCAGGAACGCCTCACGCTTTAGTTCCATTGAGACCAGCATAAAATTATGGCAAACGAATCTGCTCCAAAAGAAAATTACTTTGATATAACTACAGACGTTGTACTCACTGATTTTAATAACAAAACATATACATTATCAGGAAGTAACGAACAAGTATCAATACAAAGTATTATCATTTATGAGTCATTAGAATCTCCATATCTAATTGGAGAAATGGTTATTGTTGATAATGGTATTAACTTAATTGGAACTATACCAATTACTGGTATGGAAAAAATTACTTTTGGTATTAAAACTCCATATTTTACAGACACAGAATACAAGTATGAGTTTCGTATATGTGCGGTAAGAAATAGAACTGCTGGTGGTAAGTTACAGGGATATACATTTGATTTAATTTCATACGAAGGTCTACAAAACGAGGCGCTAAGAGTTGCTAAAACATATTCAGATTATGGACAAAAAATAGTAAAAGACATTTTAGATATTAATTTTAAAACTAAAAAGAAATTAAATGTTGAAGACTGTAAGTATAAAATGAAATTTGTTCCAAGAGGTCAAAGACCATTTGAATTAATTTATAGTATACTGAGTAAATGTATACCATTTTCTGCTTCACCTAGCAATAACAATACCTCGAAAAGTTCTTTACCAGCAGCAAATACAGGAGGAGCAACAGGAGCAACGGATGTAAATGTATCAGAAACTATATCAGGCAGTGCTGGGTATTTTTTCTGGGAATCTTATGATGGATATAATTTCAAATCTATCGATGCTTTATGTGATGGTCCTGTAAAAGAAACATATATTTATCAGGTGGCTAAACTAGACAATGGTGCTGATTCTGGAAGAATTATTCTTGAGTATAGTTACAGCAATGAGATTGATGTAATGAAAAAAATGCGTTGCGGAACCTATAGTTCTATGATGGTATTCTTCAATCCATCAACGGGACAGTATGAAGAGTACATATTTGACATTGATAAATCATATAAAACCATGAAACATCTAGGAAAAGATGAAAAAATACCAGAAGGACCTAAGCAACTGTCTAAATATCCTACGAGGATAATGACACAATTTTTAGACCACGAGACATTTTATAATGGTTCCGACGTTGCCTCACCAGATCCAAAAGATAATTCTAAATCTGGATCTTCCTTTCCTGATTATAAAAAACATTACACCGCTCAGGCAGTAAGTAGATTACTACTTCTGGAAAATCAGCAACTATCACTGGTAACACATGGTAATTTAAAATTGAGAGCAGGAGACAAAATTAGTATTTTACTTCCAAATTTTTCTGTAGATTCGCAAAGAAAAACTGAACGATATGACAAGCAACACAGTGGAAATTATCTAATCAAAGAAATATCTTATGAATTTTATCGTGAAAAAAATGGGCAAGAAAATTTTACGGTTAGTAATATGAGATTAGTTAGAGATTCATTTGGATCATTCACTTTAGATGTTTAAGAAAATGAAAAACATACAAGATACTATCAACAATGATAAAAAAATATTAGACGACCCGCTAGTATCGGCACAATCTCGTCGTCATGCTGAAGAAGAACTAGGACAACTACAAAGATACCACGAAAGACACCCAGAAGAAGAGGAGACGCCATCACCGTTAGCATTATACTGTGATGATAACCCCGACGCAATAGAATGTAAGATTTTTGACGTATGATACAAGAATTCCTAGGGCGCTCTAATTTTGCTGGTCGTGACGGTTTCTACTGGTGGGTAGGTCAGATAGAAACACAGAAAGGCACGCAAGCAAAAGCAGATGACAGATACAAAGTCAGAATCGTAGGGCAGCATCTTAAAGACTGTAATGCTGTTGCCTATGAAGATTTGCCTTGGGCTATTGTAATGATGCCCGCTACTGCTCCGAGAAGAGAGGGTGGTACAAGTTTTCAAAGCGTAGAATATAAATCTGGAGACTGGGTTATTGGTTTCTTCCTAGATGGTAGTGACGGACAACAACCAGTTATAATGGGATCTATCGGGCAGCAGTATAAAGCATCCGAAACTCATACAGGAAAAGAAAAACCTGCTTCAAACTGTCTGGCATTCACTACATTTTTAGATCCAGATGTAAATACAAACGCCGCTACTCCAGCAGCACAAGCAGAGGCAGTTAAATCTGGTGGTGTCGATGGAACTAATAATCCATCAGGAGCAAAACCAGATTTAAATCAACCACCAAACGTTTCTAATGAAGCAGCGTCTCAATTATTGTTAGGTACTAAATGTTGTAACAGTGAAACGAATCCAGCTGGAGAATACTTCTGTGTTGAAGTAGCAGATGCTAAATGCGAAAGCGCAGAAAATGATAAATCAAAATTTGAAAGTATTCTAACTGAATTATTTGGAAACATATCAAATAATGGAGGACAATTAGGTACTAGTCTTGTAGGCAAATACACTGGAAAACTATATGATTATGTTGATATTGCTCAAGGATATGCCAATAAGTCAGTAAGGCTAGCAAGTTCTATGGTTGCTAGAGTTAAGGGAGAAATGTTTGCTTATATTAAACAGGGAGCAAAAGCAATTATTGATTTCTTATTAACTACTGAAGTTGTTGATCCTGAAGGAGCAGAAACTTTTGTTGGTCCATATGCTAATCCAGATGAAGCAGTTAAACCCGCAAAGAAAAGAGTAGGAAGACTCAGAGGATTGACTGCGTGGATTAACGAACAATTAAAAAATGTTAACTGTGTGATGGATGATTTAGATGAAAGACTTAGAGAATTTATAGAAGGATTAATCTTTGGAGCACTTGACCAAGTTATCAATGCTGCTCAGTGTTTTATTGATGAGCTTATTGGAGACATTTTTGATCAGATTGCTTCGTTTATAGAAGATGCTATCAATGCTATCCTTGGTCCTCTTCAAGCACTACTAGCTGTGATAGCAAGTCCTCTTAATATTCTTGGTGCTGCCATTCAACAAATTTTTGATATTCTTGGCATCACTTGTGGTGGATCTGATAGTAAGTGTTCAAGTGAAGAGCAACTTAAAAATTGTACTGGACCTTGTGGCAAAGAAAAAGATAAGAATTTCTTAGATGATTTGTTGGCAGCTATCGAAGATGGCAATCTCGACACAGGTACTGGTTCTTGTTCTGAATCTTTAACTTACCCACCAGTTGATCCTACTGTCGTAACAATTGTAGGTGGCACTCCAAATCCAAAAACATTTACTGGAAGTAAACCAAAAACCATAGCACCACCAGATAAAGATGATACAATAGATCCAGATATTTTTGGTGGCAATAATAAGAAGAAGACTGGCACACTTAAATCTCCCTCAAGTAAAGGGACTATAACTCCATCAAAAATCACTCCAAAGACTTCAATACCTTTACCAATTAACACTTCATTTGTTAATCTTGCCAACAAAGGGTTGTTATTGATTCCCAATAAAGGAAGTTTAAAAACTAAATTATTTGGTGGTATGAATCCATCTGTTTCTGGTCTTGGAAATACATTTACAGCTTGTTTTGATAATAGTTTATTAAAAATAAAATTGAAAGGAAAAACAACTACCTCATTCGAACCTATTATAAACGTAGTAGAACAACTAGATTACAGTTTATCTGTTGACAAGTTAGTTGTATTTGAAAAAGATACAATCACATTTACATTAGTTGCCAACGGTGCTCCTGTTGCTGATGGAACGGTGTTCAACTATGCTATGTTTGGAGATATAGATGTAGATGATTTTGTTGACAAGAAAACAACAGGAACTATGAAAATGTTTGGTAATATTGCTACGACAAAAATTACGATTGCCGATGACGCACTTGATGAACCAGTAGAGCAGGTTACATTCAACGTATTAGAAGCATCTAGAAGTGTTGCGTTTAGTATCGCTGCTTCTGATACAACTAAGAAAACACCAGAGCCTGATAGTCCAATCGAACCAGCATTTACTCCCCCAGTGTTAGGAAAGGTAGAAGTTTGTGGCGATGGTAGAATTATGGATGTTCCCATTGAATTTAGAGGAGATGCTTATCTTACTCCACCGATTGTAATAATTCGTGGTGCTGGATTTGGAGCATCAGCTAAAGCAGAACTAGATCGAGATGGATATCTTACGAAGATTAGAGTACAAAGATCTGGAACAGGATATGCTCCAAACAGAGTCAAACAAAATTGTGTTATATCTAATTTTGTTATGGTAACTCCTGGGTCTGGATATTATAGAAAACCAATGGTTTATGTTGATGGAAGATCTAACGTTGCTGAAGCAATTACAGATGATAACGGAATAATAATTGGAATTGACGTGATTGATAAAACAAAAACTTTTGATTGTACTCCACGAGTAGAAATCTTTGGAGGAAATGGTTTGGGTGCTAAAGCAATAGCAATTATGGAATGTAGAGATGAACCTTCATTCACTATATTCCAAACAGAACTAGCTCCTTCTGGTGTTGACTCTGTTGTAGATTGTCCGTAGGAGATATAAAAAATGGCAAGTAATAATTCAGCAGCAAATTATTTAAGCGCATCTGAAGCATATGGTAACTTTGAAGGAGCAAAACCATTTCCTGGAACGGAAAAACTATCAAAAGAAGTAGGACAAATTAATAGCTTAGGTGGGAGCACAGGGTTTACTGCTACTACAGATTTACAAAAGAAACAGGCAGAATCAACTGACGGTGGTTGTGGTACATCATTTACTACTGCTACTGATCCAAAAAATATTAGTGTAAAACATGAAATAAGTGGTAACTTTATAGAAGTAGCAACCGTCAATGATCAAGGAGACCCACAAAAGAAATGGATTGCTTCCAATGGCACCTCAATGACCTTTGCCGAAGATGGTAGTGTCATATATACTACCTCAAAAAGAGAAGGAGATCCAAATTCTGGTAGGTTTGATGTTTGCTCTCATGGTAGTACAAGATTTAAAATAGGTGAGGCTTTATTAATTGTAGTTGATAATAAAAATAAAGTTGTTGCTGCCAAAGACGGTGGCAAAGAAGGACCAGCAATGTCTATTACTGTGTATGGAAATATAGATGTGAGTTCGGTTAGTGGTGATATAAATGTAAAAGGAAAAAATATTAATTTAAACGCGGAAAATGAACTGAAATTAAATGCTGGGTCAAAAATATCATTACTATCAGGTAAAGGTAAAGGTCAAAACGAATCAAAAGAAACTACAAAAGGAAAAGAAGAAGCTAAATCTGAGTATGGTGGAGTAGTTGAAGTTAAAGCAGGTGATTTTACAGTTGGTGCATTAACGACCAGAAAATCTTCATCAATGGATTATAAAATAATTGAAGCGGAAGGAGCAGTTTTAAGTACAAACCAGTTGGCAAACTATGGTATTCAATCTCCAGGATCATTTACTTTAGATGTGGGGGGAGACTTCCACGAGAAAATTGGTGGATTAAAAAGAACTGATATTTCTGCTACAGCAAACCCAGCAACAACAATTTTTCCTGGTCAACTAGATGGGTGGATTACTAATATTGGTGAAGTAACTGGAAATGCGTTCTTCCTGGACGCCGCTGGCGGTGGTATTAATATGTATACTAGGTCAGGAGATGTTATACTTCAAACTGAGTCTGGTGGATTCATTGTTGATTCTAAAACAGCTGGTGGCGTTGCTGGTGTTGACATTGATAAAAAGGGTGCGGATGGAAAACCTTTAGGATTAACGCCAGGAGTTTATCTCAGAGGATATAAGAAAAGTGTGTACATAGGAACCGATTCAGGGTCCGATATCAGTATTGCTCTAGGTGCAGCAACAGCAGTAAAGACAGTTACAAATGGTATAAAAATATCAACAGCAAAATTAGAAATTAAAAATACTACTGGAATTTATTTAAATTAGTAGTGATTTCAAAATGGACCTTCGATTACCAAAAAGGTCGAAAAAAAATCTCGGGTAATTTTTGCTAAAAAAACCTTTTTGAAAATTATATAGATATAATAGAGTTATTTGAAATTATGCATCATTTAATGATAGAAGATTTTCTTGATTTTTGGACATTACAGAAGATTAAAGAAAATTTAAATAGTGCTGAAGATGTTGATTGGCAAGATGGCAGAAAAACTAATTTAGATCACGAAGGCAAAATTAATTTTAGGTTATTTGAAAAAACTAAAATATTTGAAAATATTGCTAATCTTGTTGATATAACTATAAAAAATGATAATAATTTTAGATCTTACACATTAGTAAAATATCTTTTTAGTCCCCAAGTTACTAAAACAGTGCCTGGTGGAAAATATGAAAAACATTTAGATGTATTGTATAGACCAGATCCTTCTAATATATCTAACGTGCTGAGAAGCGATCTTTCATTTACTTTATTTTTAAATGATCCTGAAGAATATGAAGGTGGAGATTTAGTGATTGAAGATATTGGAAAATTTAAATTAAGATCTGGATCAATTATAGTATATCCTTCAAATAAAATTCATGAAGTAACTGAAGTCACTTCTGGTGAAAGATATGTTTTTGTTGGGTGGATAGAAAGCATAATCAAAAATAACACCCATCGTAATATATTATATTCTTATGATAAATTATTAGAAGATATAGAATTTTCGACAGAAAAGAAAATAAAATTAGAAGAATTGCGTACTAATTTATTACGAGAATTTGTAGATTGACAGGTCAGCAAAAAACCTGTATAATAGCAATGTAGTGGCTTCAGACTTATGGTTAATTCAACCGAACAAGTTCTTGACAAAATAACGGTAGACCTCTATAATAAGAAGGTAGTTGTAGGGGGGTCTGAAGGTTCTAGAGTTGTGTTCAAATGTTCGTCAGTTACAGAACTGATTAATCTGATGAACGAGTGTAAAAGGTTGCTTAAAACTGACAGCGTTATCGTAAGATAACTTTTATGGGAGCATGGTGGAATCGGTAGACACACCAGACTTAAAATCTGTTGGGCAGTGCCCGTGGGAGTTCAAGTCTCCCTGCTCCTATTTTCCCACTAAATAATTTGTAGTGGGAAAATAATGGAATACATACTCACGCAAGAATATGTCTTTTATATGGGACAAGTTGTTCGTATGTATTTTATTAATGGTCTTCCGTATACGTTTGATGAATTACCTCATATAATTCAAGATCACCCATCTATTCAAACTGAAGCTCTTAGTCATCAAGATTTTGACGATGAAGATTTATATAGATATTCAAACTATCTTATAATGGAAGAATTACATCCTTTGCTATTTGATGTTAATTTAAAAAATCCAGAGTTGTTACCTAAAGATGATTGACGAATTTTGTGAATACTTTGAAGGAATATTTGACAACAAAATACAAGCAATGCATAATCCGAGACATTTTGCTATGATTGAGTTAGTCCATACTCTTTATGGTAAACATAAATTTCGTTGTATTCAACGTTTTTATGTTGATAAACGACAGTATCGTAATACGGTACTTTCTGTTTATGAACAAGATTCTAAAATCCTTGTAAAAAACTTTAAGGAGAAAAATCCAGAAACTGGAGAATTGACATATTTAAAAGGATGTGATACAATATTCGAGAAAATAGGTGAAGAATTTCACGGCAAAAACCTTTGTAAAACCTGTTATGTTACTTGGTCTGGAAAAGAAACCTATCTTCAAACTCAAAGTGTCCTCGGAAAAAATTACTATAACGTAATTGATAAGGGATATGATGTAAATACTGACGAACATATATGGGGTTCCTTTAACGGGGAATTTCAGTTTGTCAAATCGCCTGAGTAGCTCAGCTGGATAGAGCAACGGTTTTGTAAACCGTAGGTCGTCGGTTCAAGTCCGACCTTGGGCTTCCGTGTGAAGGAAGAAGCAACTAACCTGGGTCCCCCAGGTTTTTTTGTATAAATAAGGTAAGAAGAAATCTCCATACTACGGGTTACTGAAGGATGCCATTAACAAGGTTAGATAATCTATTATCAAGTAAGACTGGTAAGTACATTTATGTTTCTCCTGATGACTTTAACGCAAGTGACGCATTAGATAACAGAGGTAATAGTCAATTACGTCCTTTTGTCTCTATTCAACGTGCTTTCTTAGAAGTAGCACGTTTTTCGTATGTTCCTGGAGTTAATAATGACAGGTTTGACCAGTTTACGATTATGCTGGCGCCTGGTACTCACTATATTGATAATCGTCCTGGTGACACGGATACATCAAATGTTCCCATATTCAATTATGATGCGGTAACAGATACTTGGAATGACCCCGCTATTTTTGACTTAGGAAATCCTAATAATATTCTGTATCGTTTTAACGGGCGTGATGGTGGTTGCACCATTCCTAGAGGTACATCTCTTGTAGGTACAGACCTTCGTAGAACACAACTTCGTGCTCTTTATGTACCAGATCCAGCTGATGTTGATGTTCCTCGTACATCACTATTCAATGTAACTGGTGGTTGTTATTTTTGGCAGTTTACTATTCTTGATGCTAATCCAGAAAATGGACCACTGAACGGACTAGCATATAGTCAACCTGGGTCTACACAAAAGTCAATACCACTGTATTCCCACCACAAGATGACAAACTTTGTCTATGCGGACAAAGAAGATTTGAGTTTACTTTATAGAAAAATTTCAAAATGCTTCAGTAAGTATCAAGAAGCTATTGATGATGTTTACACTGATGAAGTTGGTAGAATTCAGGATACTTGGTCTTCTACACAATCATATATCGTAAATAATAATGTAGTCTTTGGCGGTGAAGCATATAAGGCACTCGCTAACTCTACAAACAAAAGACCAGACTTAGAAGATACATTTTGGGAACGTCTGAACACAATTTCGCGTGAATTTGACTTCAGAATTCAAGAAAACCGAATTGTCGGACCTCTTGCTGATACCGTTCAATTAGATGAATTTATTGTATCAGAACCTTCAGCTGGATTGCTGGATGTTACAGTAAGAACAAAAATTAATCATGGATTTTTTCCAGGTCAATATGTTGCTATTGACAACACTGGATTAAATCGTAATTTGGAGGGTGTATTCCAAGTTTACAGTATTAGCACTACAAATCCTAAGGAATTTAAGTATCGTATTGTAACTACTGCGAGTGCTGTTGGGCTAGTTCCTGGAGCATCTATTACTCCTAATTCTGCCGCTACTGTATTGGCAGAGATAGACAGCGTTGAATCAGCATCACCTTACGTTTTCAACGTTTCTATTCGTTCTGTGTGGGGTATTTGTGGTATTTGGGCGGATGGAAGAAAAGCCACTGGTTTCAAATCAATGGTTATCGCTCAGTATACGGGTGTTTCGCTACAAAAAGATGACCGTGCGTTCATTCGCTACGATGAATTTAGTAACACTTGGAATCAAGCACCACTAACTGATGCGTTTGCTACAACTCCTTATCACATTAAGGGTGACGCATATTGGAAAGATGATTGGAGAAACTTCCACGTTCGTGCTTCGGATGACTCCTTCATTCAAAACGTTTCGATCTTTGCTGTAGGTTTTGCCGATCACTTCCTGCTTGAGTCTGGTGGTGACATGTCCATCACCAACTCCAACTCGAACTTTGGTAATACTTCGATGCATTCGAAGGGATTCAAAGGATTTGCGTTTAACCAAGATAAAGGTGGATATATTACTGATATTATTCCACCAAAAATTCTTGATGAAAGTGTCCAACCAATTAAAACAAGTTATTATCCAATTGATGTTCAGTTATCCAAACCATCAACGAATAATAACAGACTTTATATAACTGGAGATAAGGCAAATAATTTCCTATCTCGTCCCGCCGCAAGTATCAATGGATATAGATTAGGTGCTAGAACATATATTAATGATGATAAGAGTGAAAAGATTTATGTTAATACTACCGCTGATCAAACATCTGGCGAAACTGGTTCTACTACAAAATCTGCTGTAGTTTATCCACAAGGATTTAAAATTTGGTCAGCAGCACTTGATACATTAAGTCCTGCTAATTTAGGTATTGGTGATTTTAACCAAGATGGTACGCCAAATACTGCTGCTGATACTCTCTTATTCAATCTTCGTCAAGATGCTGCTAATTTAATTGATGCTAATAAAGTCTTTATTCAAGCAGAAGCATTTGGATACATTCTTGAAAAATATCCATACCTTCAAACTATTCCATACGTTAATCCTAACATCACGTTTGAAACTGGTCGTTTTAGAGATGCTCGCAACTTAATTTTAGCTAATCGTCAAGAAATTATTGACTTTTCTTACAATCAAATGTTGACTGCTTTCCCAACATTTGTTCCACCTAGCGTAGATAAGTGTAAGAGAGATATTGGAATTATTGTTGATGCTGTTGCCGCTGACTTATATGATGGCGGTAACGCTCATGTGGTTGAAGCAACCGAATCATATTTTGATGCAAATGGAAATCCAATTGTTGATGGAGTTGTTGGTGAAGTAACTCAGACCATATATGCTTTTAATCGTGCCAGAGACTTGGCTAAAAAAGCAATTTCCAATTTACTTGGAAATACTTCTCTTGTTCCAGTGGTTTCTTTGACATCTAGTGGAACCACTATTACGGTTACAACATCTTCTGCACATAATCTAAAAATTGGTCAGGAAATTAATATTGGTGGCGCCACCCAAAGTGAGTACAACGTATATAAAACTGTAGTTTTGTCGTCTGGTCTTACTCCAACACAATTCCAATATAAGGTATCTGTTGCCCCATCTGTAACTGTCGCAACTGGTGCTTTCTACGTTTCTAAAATTACTATTGACCCAGAAAACACCATTAATCCAGCTGGTAGATATAAAGATGCTGCTAGACTTGTTACTGCCAATAGAAGGGAAATCGTTGATCGTGCAGCAGCTGAAATTGCTATTCAGCATCCAGATTTCTTCTATCCTGGCGATCCACAAACAACCGCAACATCACGTTTTAAAGATGGTTATAGATTAATTCAACAGAATCGCCGTCAAATTGTTGATCGTGCCGCTGCCGAAATCGCCATTCAGTTCCCTGATTTCTCCTATCCTGGTGATCCAATAACAACTGCTGTATCTAGATATAAAGATTCCTTTAGACTCATTCAACAAAATAGACAAGAAATTGTTGATCGTGCTGCTGCTCAAATTGCAGTCGAACATCCAGATTTCTCCTATCCTGGCGATCCAGTAACAACTGCTGTATCTAGATTTAAAGATGCTTATCGTCTAATCCAACTAAACAGAACAGCAATTATTGATACTGCGTATGCTGCTATTGCTACGGCATTTCCAACTTTCGTCATCAACGCAACAAATACAGATAAGTGTAAGAGAGATATTGGTATCTTCGTCGATTCTATATCTCTAGACATCGCTCAAGCTGGAGGAAATGTATATACTCGTAAATTTGTTCTTTCATATTTTAATAACAACACTCCTATTACTAATGGTCTTGTAGGTGAAGAGGCACAATCAAATGCTGCCTTTAATGCGGCTTGTGAAGAAATGAAAAAAGCAGTCACAAACCAATTAGCAATTAAAGATCTAACTATCACTTCTGGTGCTGCTACCTTTGGTGGCAGTGGTGGCACTATCGCCAATAACAGCCCAAATGCTTGTGATGATGTTCGTTCTGCACTTGATAGTTTAACACTTATCGTAACGACTCGCATTGCTGCTGGTAATATAACTGGTCTTCCTGCTGAATCAATATCAACTACTGTTCCTGCTGGAGAAGCTAAGTGTAAAAGAGATGTTGGTATCTTCGTTGATGCTTTATCTTTGGATATTTCTAATGGTGGTGGTAATGTATACAGTCGTCAATTTGTTCTTCAATATTTCAATAACGGTACTCCTATCAGTAATGGATTAGTAAATGAAGAAGCACAATCTGTAACTGCTTTCAACAAAGCAAGAGATGAGATGAACAGAGCGATTACTAACCAGTTGTTCGCTAAAGATCTTTCAATTACTGCAGACCCAACACCTGGATCTGGATCTGTATCGAATACAAATTCCACCTCCTGTGCTAACGTTCAAGCAGCTATCACTAGCCTGGCATTACTTGTTACTGCTCGTGTTACCGCTGGTAACATAACTGGTCTTCCTGCTGAAACAGTATCAACTACTATTCCTGATGGAGAGGCAAAATGTAAGAGAGATATTGGTATCTTTGTTGATGCGGTTTCACTTGATATCGCACAGGGCGGTGGCAATGTATACAGTCGTCAATTTGTTCTTCAGTATTTCAATAACGGTACTCCTATTAGTAATGGATTAGTAAATGAAGAAGCACAATCTGTAGCTGCTTTTGACATGGCTCGTGACATGATGAAGTTAGCAATTACTAATCAGTTGTTTGCTAAAGATCTCACTGTCACTTCTGGTCCTACTAGTGCTGGTGGAACTGGCGGCAATGTGAGCAATAATAGTCTTACTGCTTGTTCAGATGTTCAAACTGCCATTACAAACCTAACAGCAATTATTACCGCAAGAGTTACTGCTGGTAACATAACTGGTCTTCCCGCCGAGACAGTATCGACTACTGTTCCTGCTGGAGAAGTTAAGTGTAAGAGAGATATTGGAATCATTGTGGATGCTGTACAGCAAGATCTTTTCTGGGCTGGAAATGAATTCACCATTGCCGCAATTCGTGAATACTTTACCAGTAATAATGTTTTATTAACAAATGGTCTTGTTGATGAAATTAATCAATCTATAACTGCTTTCAACGCTGCTGGAAACATGGTTAAGAAAGCAATCAATAATCAGTTGTTTACTAAGAATTTAGCACTATCTTCTGGTCCTGCTATCTTTGGGAGCGGCGGCGCTGTTGTTCCTAATAACAGCCCAACTGCTTGTGCTGACGTACAAGCGACAGTTGATACTCTATTTGGACTTGTGAGCACAACTCTTACTGCAGGTACGCTCTCATCTCTACCCGCAATCAATAATGGAAAATGGGATTGTGCTAACGTAAGAACCGCAATCGACACACTATTCTTAATTCTCACAACTGCTTTAAATACTAATAGTATTGCTGCTCTTCCACCCTCTAATCCTGGTCCTTGGAGTACTGTTAGTGAATCAAGCAAGTGCCGTAGAGATATTGGATATATTGTTGAGTCTATTACCGCTGACCTTCGTTTGGGTGGTAATGAAAATACAATTAATGCTGCTGAAGCATATTTCACTGGAACTGGTCAACAAACTTTATCTGGTACACTTGCTTCAACTGGTGTTATCACTGGATTAACTAGCACTGCTAATTTACTAGTTGGTATGGCAGTATCTAAAACTTCTGGTGCTGGTTCATTTGGTGTTAACCCAACAATTGTTTCGATTGATGGAGTAACACAAATTACCGTCACTCAAACTTCAGGAACAGTAACTCCTGGTGCTATTTCTTTCATTGCTAACCAACTTGATTACATTGAAAAAGAAAGAGTTGAAACTCTTGAATCTTACGATTATGTAAGAAACTTAGCAATTTCTGCTATGAGAAATCATAATACCTATGTAAGTGGTAATGCTACTGGTAACTCAGCAATTATTACTGTACCTAGTACTAATGGTCTTATTATTGGAATGTCAGTTCGCAGTGTAACTACTATTCCAACTAATACTGGTTCTCTCAACACATTAACAACAAATTACAATGATGAATTAGAAGAAATTAAAAATGGTCGTGTAGTTCCTAAAGCGACAAATTATACTACTGCCATTCCTTCAAATGCTTACATCATGAAAATTGGTGATGGAAATAACGGGTTGAACGCAAATCAAATTCAACTTGGAACAAAAGGTTCTAAATTTGATTCTGGTGTACTTGTAACTGCTAGTTCTTCTTTGGGAACAAATACGCCTACTAAGTTCTTCTTCCAATTAGAAACTGGTATTTGGGCTAATGCTATCAAACCATCAGTCGATCTTCAAGTACTTCAAGATTATGATTATGCCGCAACATATGGAGAATGCTCTTCAGTAGTTGAAAATATTAATACATTCTTTACTACTTTTAGTACCGTTATTAATAATGGTATTGGTAGCATTGCCAGGAAAACTTCTGAACTTAGCACAGGAACATTTGCCCAGAGAGCAACAATCTTTACTTTAACTGATACTTCTTCTGGTGCTTCTCCTACAAACCCTCACCACCTAGAGACGGGAACGCCTGTAAGACTTGTTCCTCGTGCTAAGGACGGTGTTACGGTAGATAAGCGTTTTATCAGACTTCCTAGAGGATTTGACACAAATACTGTGTATTATATTATTGCTCCTGGTAGAAAGACAGATCCATACGATTATTCTAATACTACTAGATTTGATGGAACTACTGTTGGTTCTTACCAAAGTGTTATGCTTGCTAGTAGCGCAGAAAACGCTGCTACTGGTATATACATCTATTCCTCAGAAACAGAAAGTATTGATGAAAATGTAACAATTGATGTTTATCAATATGTTCTTGATGTTAAGTATGACCTTAACCAATACACCACTTCAAGAGGTGATGGAACTACATTGGTAACAGAAGAACCACATGTTTTTGACCTTCCAAACTCTTCTTGGAATATAAATGATAATCAAAAATATCAAGCAATCTTCTTCAAACCAATTGGAAATGGTACTTTGCCAACTGGTATTTCCTCCGCTAGAGAATACTATGCTCGTTATGTAAATAAACCAAATTTACCTGTTAACCGTCAGTTTGAAGTTTATGATACTCTAACTCAGGCTGTCCAAGGTGCTACTCCACTTACCTTCCCTGTTTTCACTGGTTCTTTCTATACTTTCTCAAACAAAAAGAGGTCTCCTCTTAGATTTGCTCCAGAAGCAGGTGCCTCTCTTTCTTTTGATGAAACAAAGCTTTATGTAAATAATAAATCAATATTTGCGGTTAATGACTATGTTAGGGTAGCAGATGAATTTTTCTTTGTTACTGGTATTTCGACTACAGGTTCAGACCATCTTATTGTAACAAGATCAGTACTTGGATCATTCCCAGTTAGTCATTCGGTAGGAGCGGTTGTAAATAAGTGGAATTATAATAATACTTCAACTACTACTACTCTTGCTGAGACAGTAGATTTAGTAGAAACTATTTTTGACTTTACTTCTGTTTCAGGATTTGCGATTGGCGATTTTGTAAGATTAACTAATAATGTAACTACGTTGAATGAAGTAATTAAAATTACTAAGATTGAAGGTACTCAAGTTATAGCAGCTAGAGCACAATTAGGAACTGTAGTACAAGCACAATCAGGAACAATAACTGCTACTCGTCTATCTCTTACTGCTGCTTCTCCTGCTGTTACTACAACTCTTTCTGAAGGATATCCAAGACTTTTATCAGCAGCAGAAAGTGGTAATTATGCTGGTGGTACTTGGTATATCGGTACTGACTCTACCAGACCTAACACCATTCTTGAAAGAATGCGTAAAGAAGACTTTTCTACTAAAGATAAAACTCCAGACACTTGGTTTGAAAGAATTGAAGACAGCAGAACAAAAGAAGATCGTGTTTATAGATTACGTTATGTTATTCCTAATTATCTTAAGTCAGTTCGAGATCCTTTAAATGGATTTATTATTAAAGCTAGAAATGACCAAACCAGAAGACTGTTACCACAAAAAATTCTAGTAAAACCAACTGCTAGTGGGTCAGATATTGCTGAACTTAGTATTCCCAACCAAGGAGCTGCGGTTACAGGAAAATCTCCAAATAGAGAATATTTAGGATATACCACAGCAGAACACGGACCAAACTTTATAAGCCTTTATGATCCATATAATCCAGAGACTCTATCTCAAATTGATGAGACACCTAAGTATAGAAAAAAGGTTACCACTGATTCTAAAGTAACTTTTTATGTTGAATCTGCCAGAAGAGTTTTATCAAAGGGTAGAGAATACTTACAATTAACGGTATTCAATATCGGTATTGAAGAGCAAGGATATAAAGAAAAACTGTTCACTACTGTCAGAATTGACGCACCACAAGGAGGAACAGGACAATTTGTTTCTAATATCGCCAACCTAGCAAATACAGATACATCTAATATTATTACCTGGGATGGCGCATGTAAAGGTAAAGCACGAGTTCACGCTTACTTTGATTACGAGAATCAACATTATCTAATTCTTAAAGATATTACTGGAGTATCAAAATTAGAATTTGATTATAATGGAGCTTCAACAGTATTCACACAAGGTACTGTTTCTGCTACTCTACTTTCTCCACCAAATGAAGGACGTTCTGATATTAAGAATTACCTCTACGCAGTAGAAGGGTCAAATGCCTATACTATGACTCCTGGAGATACTTTCCAAGCAGAAAATGGTAACTATACAATTGCTAGTGTAGAAGATACGGAAGATTTTGAAGATACTTTCTATATTTTTGATATCAATGAAGTTCGCAGAAGAATTCCTGGTCAGCAAGACGGAGTTTATTATCTAACTTGTCTACGTGGCGATATTAGACCATTCCCAACTGGTGCTGGTGTTGGTTTAAACTTTAGAGATATGAAATTCTCTCAACCAGTATCAAAACTTTATCCTGAATTCTATAAGAATGACCCAGAATGGTATAAGCAACTTGATTCTGCTGCTGTAGACTCACCAGAAACTATATCTGCTGCGGATAACTACGTCCACGGATTAGTTACTGTTAACGATTCTAAAGCTAGTGTAACTAGAGAAGGTATACTAGACCTTGTTAAAGATAAAGGTTCTAAGAGATATAACTTCACGGGAACAACTGAAATTAAAGCTTTACCTGGCGGTGCCTCTGCTGGTTCTGAAGCAAGAAGAATTCCTATTTGTGGTAATTCACCATATCCAACTGAAAAACGAATATACGTAGAACTTCGTAGACCATCTATTGCTCGTTCAGGTAACCACACGTTTGAATATCTTGGATTCGGTCCTGGTAACTACTCAACTGGTTTCCCATCCAGACAGGAAGTTGTTCTTTCTGATATTCAAGATTTCTATGCTCAGGCTAAGAGACAGAATGGTGGTATCGTATTCTATACTGGTCTAAACTCCAATGGTGACTTGTATATTGGTAACCGCAAGATTAATGCTATCACTGGCGAAGAAACATTCCTAGAATCAGCATTACTTGTTGAGTCTTCTGATCAAGGAGATTCGATTGGAAACTTTGTAACTACTTTCGATGGTCCAGTTACATTCAATGATGTTGTTTCTTTCCTTGCTCCTCTTCAAAAAGGACCACTTCAATTTACAGCTCCAATTTTTATGGATGTAGGCACAATTGTTCCTACAACTGGATTTAATGCTCCCCCCGCTATTCAAATCAAATCTAATATTGCTACCGAGGATGATTCTACTCTTAGAATCAATCCATCGACTACCAGACCAACTGGTGATATTATCATTACTGATAATAGATTACAGGTTGCGGTTATTGATTTTAATACTAGAGGATTACAAGATTACTCAATTCGTACCGCTCTTAATCAAATAACACCAGACCAACTCAATATATTTGGACAACTTAGCGGAGGAATAAGTTCACAAGTTATCAACTTTGGTAGTAAGTATCCATTGAAAACTGGTGATATTCTTCTAAGAGGAGAACAAGTTGGACTTAGTGGTTCTATTGCTTGGGTTTATGGTAATAATTTTGAAACCGTAGCAAATGCCTACAAGTATAAACTACAAGGTTTTGGTGCTGGTAATCCCAAAATAAGGGTTCTATGGGCAGCGGTTTCTGGCACAAGTACCAATTATACAAACACCCAAGTAGGAATTAAATCTGCAAACTATCAAGTTAAGATTACTGGCACGATTCAAAATTCTGCTAATTCTGGATTAACTTCTAGAATTTTAGGTGCTTGGAGTATTATACCGTCTACTTTCAGTGAAAACAATGATTTTGTAGATCTTCAGCTGAATGATTATGTAGATGTAGGTCAGTATGATTTTTCTGCTGCTACCGAACCATCTGTAGTTATTTCTATATCTAACGTTGCTTGGAAGGAAGTTGGTGTAATTGGTGCAGAGTCTATTAGAACTAAGACTGATGACATTGGTGATTATCGAGTAGGTATTAACACTGTTGCTCGTACCGCTCACACAGCATTTAAAAATGGATTTATTGAGAGTGGTGCTACTGACCCAAGAGCTAATTTTGATGTTGTTGGAACAGCATTCATTAGTGGCAAAACATTAGCAACTTCACCAAATAATTATATTGCTAATTCAACTCTTGCTGCTAGAACATTCATCAATCAAGACAACGCTTTGTTGGTTGGTGGAGACAGTGCTACTCCAAATAATGCTGCTGTATTCAGACTATCTACTACCAATAGTGGTAGAGTAGGTATTAATACAACTAACGATCAACTAAATGGCACTGCCAATAATGGTTGGTATGCCGTTGCGTTTGCTGTAATTGGCAATGTGGCATTTAGTGGAAACCTAAGAGTTCAAACTGACCTTGCTGTAAATGGTGGGGACATCACAACCAGTGTTACTACTACTGATTTTAACTTCTTAAATCAAAGCACATTTGCTGGTAGTATCACTGACAATGCTGGTGTTATTACAACCACTGGATTAAATATTGCTAATTATGCCGCTTCTATTAATATTGGTACTAATAGAACATCTGGTCAATATATTAATATTGCTAATGTTTCTGACAATGTTAATGTAAGAATTGCGAATAATCCTAGTACTACTATTAGCAATGTTTCTAAAGTTAATATTGGTGGTGCTTTTAGTAATAACGAATCTCAGAGTTATGTTTCGTTTGATTCTAAATTAACTAGAGTTGGTGGTGACTTAGCTCTTAGTTATTTGAGAGGTCCTGGGTCACTTGTAAGAATTACCGTTCCTTCTGGAGCGATTCTGGAGGCATTTAATGATGCAACTACGTTAACTCTTGCTGGTAATGCTTCCACGATTGCTTTTGGTGGTCAGGGTGGAACTACAAAGATTAGAAACTCTCTTATTGTAGATGCATCACTTGTATCAAATGGCAACTTCACTATGAATGGTGGATTGTCTTCGTTTGATTTTAATGGTGTTCGTGGGCAAATGGGAACTACTCCACTTGCGGTAACTGGCACAAGTACTCCACCTTTAGATAAAACAATTGATCTTGTTACAATTATCAATAGTATTCCTGGAATTACGGATTATTATGTTAATCAAATTGATACTGCTGGTAGTGGTGATTGGGGTGGCATTTCCTATCAGGTGGCAATTACTAATATTCTTGGAGCACCTCCTAATAATTTACCAGCATTAACTGGAAATCAGTTCTATTTACCACTACAAACTGCTCCAACATATAATGAAGGTGATTATCTATTAATTGATACCCCTGTTATTACAGGACTTGCTCAACATCCAGAAATTGTTAGAATCCCTACGGGAGGATTGGTTAGAACGGGTACTTATCCATACTATATTATTGTAGAAAGACAACCATTAGGAACGTTTGCTCCAATAAGATCAGATCATCCAGATAATCCAACATATCAAACAAAAGTTAGAAAGATAAATGTTGCCTTTGATGCTACTTGGACAACAAATAATTTAACTGCTAGCACTGGAACTTCTCTTATTCAGTTAGCTGAATTTGGTGGAAGTTTGGGAATTGGTGATTACGTTATTCAACAAAGAAGACCACCATTTAATGCTGTTGCTGTTAATGGTAGTAATCAATTACAGTCGGTAGTATCTAACTCTTATACATTAGCAGTTGGACAGAAAGTTTCTTCTCAAACTGGTGGAATTACAATTCCAGATGGAACTACAATTACTGCGATTAGTGGTTCAACAATTACTTTATCAAATACAGTTACTGGAAATGGTTCTGCTGTATTTAATATTGATATTGGAGAAATCATTAAAATTGCTACATCAGTAAACTCAACAACTAGAAAATTATCTATTAACAATGGTGCTACTCCTGCGTTAACAACTTTTGAAGTTAATACAGTAAATGGTGATACTACTATAGGCAATCCAAATATTGAAAATAGTGGCAATTTATCAATCTATGGCAACATTTCTCTAGTTGGGGGATGTGGTAATGGTTCTACAACTAGCGACAGAAAACTTACGTTTAGAAATGATTTATTTGAAACTGTAAGTATTAATACATGTAATGGTAATGCTACGTTTGGTAGTCCAAATGCCGAAGTATTTGTGATTGGTGGATTCTTTAATACTACTAAGCAAGCTCACAGTACAACTGCTGCTGTACATGCTTACTCTACAGCTCCAGAGACCAGACAAGGCGGTGGTCCGTTAACTACAATTCAAAATGCGGTTCTTCCAGGTAACTTACATACTGGCGGTACAACACAACCAACTTGGGATATTCCAGTTAACAGTATTGTTGGATTTAGCGTGGGTGATCTCGTTCTTATTGTCAATTCAAGTTTAGTTATTTCTCCTGCGAGCGTAACTAAAGGTGAAATTATTAGGATTACTGGAACACCATATACCAGTGGTGGGGTTGGATTCTTGCCAACAATTTATAATTCAACTTTCCCTGCGGGACAATATCCTACAGGAGGTAGAGGACAAGAAACAACTATACCAAATACTTGGGCTTCTGGTGATATAGTTGTTAAGATTGAGAAAGATCACAGAACCACTACACTGGGTGCATCAATCCCAGCAACTGGAAGAACAGTAGTTGAATTACCAAACACAAATACTAATAAAATTAGAATTAAATTAGTAAACGGTGATCTAATTTCACCGAAGTTAGATGACCAATACTTAATCCGAATTGGTACTGAATTCTTCCTACCTGATAGCAAATCTGGTGCGGTTGATTCTTTCTATGGCGTAAGAACTCCAAAATCATTTAGAGATCCTGCTACTATTAGCACTGAATATCCCCAAGGTAAATTAATTAACTTCTTTGGTGGAGGAGAGGTAACTCTACATGATAATTTAAATCTGGTAAGTGGGAACTTACGAATGTTCGGTAGTGATGGAAATACTGTAATTCTTAGTATTGGTAATGATGACGGACACTCTGGTGACCCATCTCAACTTGACCCTGATCTAGCCAAGGACAACAAAACTCTTCCTGCTGGCACAACTGGTTTCTATTTGAAAGGTCCTGCTGCAGTTCACGGTGACTTCAAAGTAGTAAAAGATTCTTGTAAAGAAAATGGAGTTTGTGAAAAAATTCTCCAATTTGAAGTTCAAAATACAAATGGTGCAACAACCGTTGGTGATAAATTATATGTTAGAGGACAAGTAAAAGTACAGGCAGATTCTGGTACTCCTATATTACATATTGATAATTTAGGTGCTGCTGGTACAGCACTTACGGGTCCTAGAGACTTTATTATGTACCAAGATGGGTCTGTTGATGCTTTTGGTATTAAGCAATACTTTACAGCAAATGGTGGCAGAAGATGGACTTATCTTCCATTCTCTCTCACTGGAAACGGGCAAACTCAAGGAAATCCATTACAACCAAATAATAATTACTTACTCAATCCACCTACCACTGGTAATATGATTGTATATCTTCCAACAAATGCTTTGACTGGAGATATTATTAGATTTATTGATATTACGGGAAATCTTCAATATAATTCTAGTTTTATAATTAGGGCTCTCAAAATTAATGGAGTCGCTACTGGAATTCAAGGAGATTTCAGTGGCACCAAAGCAAATCAAGGATCTGCGGCTCCATTAGCAACTGCTTGGGATAGTGGAGAGATGATAGTTCAAACAAGGAACGCATCTTTTGGTCTGCTATTTGTTGGTGATACTGATGCTACAGGTGATCCAAATGGATTAGAAATTCCTTCTAACTTACGTGGTTGGTTCTTAGTGGAGCTCTAAGATGGCAGTACGATACAATAGAGTAAAGCAAATGAAGTCCGTCAAAATTGGCACAATGATGGCGTGGACTGGGGATGGAATAGAGGGGAATTTGGTAACAGACTTGCCGAAAGGATGGATTCTTTGTGATGGCAGAAGTTACAATGCTAGTAAGTATCCTCTGTTAGCATCTATTATTGGTGATACTTATGGTGGCACAAATTTTGCAGGAACTTTTCCCGATTATACTGGCACGTTTAAAGTTCCTAATTTATCATCAAGAATGCCTATTGATTTGGAACCAGCGATGTTAATTGATACAAAATATCAATATGGACAAAGTGATGCTAGTACTGTTGTTGGAAATTTAGTTAGTGGATATGGAGATACAACACCAGTTCCAACATTAATCTCTGCTAATGCCGATATTGTCTTTACTTTGTTGAATACTACAAATATGATTGGTAAAATGACAAATATGACTATTACTGACCCAGATTTTGGTGCTACTGTTTATATGTTGCCTAGAAAATTAGGTATTGCTCATACACCATCACATGGGCATCCAGGAACTTACGATAGAGCCACAGTTGAAGGTTCTGGACCTATGCTATTTGAATCTGCCAGAATGGAGTTATTAGGAACAGAATCAAGTGGTTGTGGGTGTCCATCTGGTGGGCAACAAGCGAATAATATTCAGTGTCAATTACAAGATACAGCTAAAGTACCCACTTGGCAAAATGGAGCAGTGCCAATGACTTATTTTGCCGACATTGATCGTGAGCATACTCTTCCAACAACTGATAAGTTTTTTAATTTTGTTCAAACTGGAAATACTAATCCAGGGACTTCTAAAAAAACAGTAACGGGTACTCAGTATGGCAAAGATTGGCAACATGTTCCAGCATATACTTGGCCTACTGCCTTGAAAAATGAGTTTTTTGGATCTCAATTTAGCACGGGATTTCTTGAAGAACCAATGATTACTCACTCTCAAGCTGCTTGGTCTGGAATGTTTCCAAAACCAGGAATATATTCTAATAGAAGAAATTTCTTTGGGTTTGGTACTAATGTTACTGGTTCTACTAACGTACCTGATGATCCAGAAGTGGTTCCCGCAGCAACATACACTGTCTCTCTACCACCAACTAATAACACATTTTCTTTACCAGCGGGATCTGATATTGGAACGCAATTTGATAAAATAAAACCATTTATGACTATTTCTGGAAATTTTATTCCAGAAGGTGCCCAGATATTAGGAATTGAAAGGAAAAGTGGCACTTCAACTAGTAATTATGTGTATGAAATTGAAATGTCGGAACAAACAACTAATACTTCAACCCAATCTGTAACTGTAACAATAAGACACGGCACTTATCCTACTACTTTGAATACTCTTACAGCTGGTCAAGATCCAAATAGTAGTACATTTCAAGGGCATAGTCATGGCAGCTTTGATATAGCACAGGGAGTTGGTAGTTTAGTTGCACCAGCAACTCACCCTGTACAGGGTGAAACACTTGGAGTATCTTTAGGAAATGTGAATCCAGAAAATATTAATGATGCGCTAAATATTATTGCTGATACTCAAATGCCTTCAGTCAACTGTACTTTTATGATAAAAGCATACTAATGGCAAAATTCTACGGCGCCGAGAGAAGTAAAATAGGATCAACAACTGGCACTATTATTGCTTGGCCTGTTGAATTATCTAGTACTGATCCAACAAGTTCGGAAAACAAAATTATTTTACCAGCTGGATATTTGAAATGTGATGGAGCAAAATATAAATCTGCTGTTTATCCAGAATTAGCAGAAATTCTTGGAGTTGGTATTAATACTAAATTTGCTAGAAGAAATTTAAAGAATGATATTATTGGCAGTATCGATGCAGATCAATTTGTTGTTCCTGATTTGGGATCGAAATTTATAAGACCAGTTCCTGGAGTTGAAGTTGGAAGATACAACGCAATTAATACTGAAAACCAAGCAGGAATAGAAAAAAAAAGATCTGGAATGGGATTGGAAGCAACTTCCACTGTTGGTCCTGTAGTTAAAGTTTTGTATACTGGCGCTTTTTCAATTCCTATTCAGCAAATTGCTTTAAAAGGAAAACCATCTTGGACTAGAGGCACTAATAATCTTGCTCTCACTGATAATGAAAGTGTAGAAGCTTCACAACTGCATCCACATATGCATTTTGCTACCACTACTAGATGTAGAATTAAGGCATCAAATATTGGTGTATCTGGAGCAGAAACTCCTCAAGGTGGAACATCATTTAAGACAGCATCTACTATTTCTGTGGAAAGTTGGCTTAATGCTACTAAAATTCCCAATTGTGGTAGTAACACAGCACCTGGAGCAAATCAACCTACATGTTGGGCACAAGCAAGTTTTAATTGGTCATCAACCAGATTAGATCCTAAAGGCAAAGCTGTTGACCAGGAATCTGTTGGTGGTGGTTTTTTTGGTTGTACTGGAGAAAATACTTTTAATAATATTTGTTTTAGTGGTGGTACTAATTCTGAACTAAATTATAATTGTTTACTTGGACCAACGACCGCCGTGCCTAATGGACCAGTGACTTATAAGTTGTATAATGCTTGCGAATCTTTAGGTAATGGTCAACCAGCTAGTTATGATGACATCGTGAGTATTTTCCTTCTTAACTTGTTTTCATGTACTATAGAAGGTGTAAATATTCCACTTAATGATGGAGCGCAACAAGATGAATTTAATGGGGGATTTGGTCAAGTAGTCTTTAATTATGTCGCTAATGGAAATGGAGTTCCTAATGATTGGAACAATCAAACTTTAGCTGATGTAGTTCCTCTTAATATGAATTCAGCATCAGTCACTTCTCAGTGTTTCCCTCAAGTAGGAAATCTTCTCACCGAAGTTGACGAACTACTACAAGAGGATGGAGATCCAACAATTCATAATCATAAAATTACTCTCATAAAAGGTGATCATAATTATAAAATACAAACCAATGCCTTTTCTCTATCTCCAGATAATTTAAATACACAATTAACAATTCAAACGGAGCAATCAGCATCTTTAGACGCTGTAACTGGTCCTTACATTATTATAGAATATTTAATAAAGACATAACATTATGCCTAGTTATAGAAATAATAGAAAAACTTTTTATACAGAAAAAACATCAGATACTTTATCTGTTGGAACTATTGTTCAGGTTTTAAAATCTGATCAAAATTCTTTTGAGCATAATTTTGTTCCTACTAACGTTCCAAATAATGGTGGGTCTACAAAATATGAAGTTATGCCTGGAGACGCAAACGTAGAAAATAATCCAGAGTTTCAATATCCAGGATACTTATATTGTGATGGAACAGAATATAATATTAATGAATATCCAGCATTATTTGCTGCGATTGGGAATCTTTATGGGGGAACTGCGGCAACTGGTGTTACACAAGATAACATATGGTCAATGTGGCCAGGAAGTTTGGGAACTTTTAAAGTTCCTGATTTCAAAGCAAAAAGATTAGTCGGTAATGGACCAGTTTATGGATTGGGAACTGCGTCTGTTGGAGAATCTGATCTTGGCGTTGGACCACAAACAATAGGTGGGAAATGGTATTTGGATGAAGCAGGACAAAAAAAACAATTCACTTTAGGAAACGTTACTACAACAGGTTACGAATTAGTTACTGATACCATACCAGCAGATATTGTTGGAACTCAGACAGTTACGGTGAATCTAGAGGAAAAAAGATTAAATGGTCCTCCACAGCACAGTCATTTTCTCTTACACTCAGAAGCTTCCCAAGATGTCAGTCAACCAAGAAAAGGATCTGGTGATTTTTATATAAGAGGATACAAAAATACTAAAGGAAAAATATCTAATTATTCGGCAATAGGCGGAATAGCTTTGACACATAGACATATTTTATCAAAGAAAGCATTTACTGATACTAGCATTGCTACATATGATACCTATAATTTTGCTGGTGGTGATGCTGGTGCTGGAACCATAAAAGAAGAAGGATTTTATTTTGCTTCTGGTGGATTAGGTGCTGGAAATTTTGAAAATAAAACAACAGTTGATCCACCTGTATTCAAAAAATTTACTGCAACTTCACTTATTGGCGGTAGATTAACTCAAATCCTGGGAACGCCCGAGTTTACTTTTACTCAGACATTATACTCTAATCCAGGATCATATACTTTTAATATGCCAACTACTGGATGGGATGTTTTAACTTTATTCATAATTGGCGGTTCTGGTTCAGGATCAGTATCGAATAATGCTGGAAATAATGGTGGGGAATCTTTTGTAATGATTGGTACTGGAGGAAACCCATCAAACCTTCTAAATGCTGTATCTGGTGGTGGAATCGGCGGCGGAGCAGCTAGCGGAAATAGTGGTGGTGGTGCTGGAGCTGCTGGCACTACTAGCTCTAGCGGCACCTTGATTTCGGGTGCCGCCCTTACCGCATTATCACCTTCTACAGTTGCTACATCAAACGGAACAAATGCAACTGCAGGGCAAGGAGGTCAGGTTTATATAGCTTCAATTCCAGGTTGGACTCCTAGCGGAGGAGCATCATTGCCGTCTGGTTCTATTGTACATGGGCAAGGAGGACAATCTGCATCTGGTACTAGTAATATAAAAAAAGGATCCAATGGAGCTGGCACCTTTACTTCTAGTCAACCTACTACAGGACCAACGACCTATACTTCAAATCAAAATGTACAAGTGACGTGGAGTCCATCTCAAGCAAAACTGAAATCAATGACGTGGACTCTTCGTGGTGCTAGGGGAGGTAATGCTGCGGGTAGTGCTACTGGTGGACCAGGGCACATTCTTGGATTGTCTTATAAGGATTCCGCTCTTGTTTCTTTTGGTAATGGTACTTCATTTACTGTAACATGTGGAAAGATAGGATCAGTTCCAGCAGGCGGGTCTAATCCTACTGCACTAGGTTCTGGTGGCAATGGTGGTCCTCCCTCTGGTGGTGGAACTAATGGCGCTGGTGGTGGTAGTGCTACTGTACTTTCATTAAATACTGAAATTATTGCTGGAGCAGGTGGTGGCGGTGGAGCTGGTGGGAAGGCAGGTGGTGGACCTGAAGGAAAAAATGGTAATTCAGCAAATGCAAGTATTGACGCAACCAGTGGTAATTTATTTGGCGGTGCTGGCAAGAATGGCGGAGCTGGTGGGTGTAATGGTGGTGGTGGCGGAGGCGGAGGCGGCGGAATCGATGCCAACGCTTCAGCTGCTGGCGGTGGTCCTGGAGGAGATGCTGGATCAAACAGCAGCCAGTCGGGTGCTGGAGCGCGTGGAATGAGTGGATATAAAACAACAAAATTCAATTCTCCCACCACAGATTCTACTACACACACGGGTGAGGGTAGTGCCACTCTAACTTATCAGGTTGAAGCAAGTTTTTACGGTGCTGCTGGTGGTGGTGGCGGTCAGGCAAAGTTATTGACAGTTTCCATACCAAAAGAAGCCGCTGAAGCAGTTGGGCAATCTACTTTTTCTTCTCTTTCGGTAAAGGTTGGATTGGGTGGAAGTGGAGTGACTGCAGGTGGTGGAGCAAGTGCAGCTGGTGATAATGGTGAAGTATTAATTAAAACTGGTAAAATTACTAGCTATAGTGGCGGGCAGTCGATTATTTCCGTAGGAGATATTGTTAAATTAGCATCTGATGGAATACAATTATATAGTAGTGGTCTTGGAACGGGAACGACTGGAGGATTTAAACTACCAACCACGCAGGCGCCAACCATCGACATGGAACCAATTAGTGGAGGAAATAATGCCACTGCTACCGCAACAGTTTCGAATGACGTTGTTAGTGGTGTTACATTAGTAACTGGTGGTAGTGGATATACTGCTGGAGTTAATGTAAGATTTTTGGGTGGTGCTGGTTCTGGAACTAAAGCAACCACAACTAAAACTGCTACTGGAGTTATTAATTCATTAACTCTTACTCCTGGGTCAAGTGAACCATATATTAGATATTTAAGATTTCAAGGACCCGAATTAGAGAGATTTATTATATTACAACCACAAAATTGTACTACAGTAAAAAGATTCACTGTTAAAGCTTGTAGAGGTAATAATGTAAATGGAGGCGAGAAACCAGATAATGGAGATGAATTAAAATTATATTTTAATACAGATGGTAGTAATACATTCCCATCTAGTGGTTATTTGGGTATACTTGTTCCAATTCCAACCGAAGCAGAAATAACATCTAATTATGATGGTAATGGTAGCGGTGCCCAAGCAACTAAATGGTATTCTTATTCTATATTATTACCAACGACTGCTCAAGTTGATGGAGTACAATTTAAAATTGTTCAGGAAAGAGCTGCGGCTAGCTCAGCAAATGATAACGGTGGCGATACAGACCACTTTGGCATTTGTGATTTTATTTACGAAAATAAAGCAACAACGAAATTAGAATTTGTTCCTACTGAAGGTAAAATATCTACTGCTGGAGACATGTTATCATTTACTGTTGATGGAGATCCAAAAGCTTTCCATACAAGTGGTATGGCAGCAAATGATGTAAAATTTACTTTATCGTCTAGTGTTCCCTTGCTCCCATCGGCAACAATTGACCCAGATATAAACATTGTCTTGCTGGAACCATATTTTCTAGTCAAGCATTTGATAAAAGCATTCTAAATACATAATACAGGAGCAGAATTAAAAATGAGTATTGTAGTTAATTCGACATTACCCCAGCTAGTATTACAAGTAAATGTCTTACAAAAACAAGTATTTTACAAGGGAATGTCGAAAGGTGTTCCTGAAGAATATTGGAAAAATACTATAATTCCTGCTTTGTATCCATTGTGGGATACAGAAAAAGATAGATTAGTAGTATTTACTTATTATAATAACAATACTTACCACGCTCAACGTAGAAAATTCATTAAAAATTTCAAAACAAATGAATTTGAATGGATTGATTATGAAATGGAGCAGATGGATAATGATGAAGCTGCGAAAATTTATGAATTGTTCAGACAATCGTTTTATCTTGTAGATTCCTTAGAGAATGAAGAATTTCAAAATGAGTTAGCAAATGTATATGCGGAAGTTGCTAGTGTTACTTGGTTAACTATTAGATTGGCAAGAAATTTTCTATTATCTGAAACTGATTGGATATTTAATGAAGACAGTGAAGTAAGCGAAGAAGATAAGATCTTATGGAAAAAGTATAGAAAGGCTTTAAGAGATTTGCCATCTACTATAACCGACTATACTCCAACAAACGTTAAGTTTCCAATCAATCCAAAGATGTACAAACAACTGTATGCCGAGGCAAATCCAGGGATTGAATATTTGGAACGAGGGGATCAATTTATTGCTCTCGGTCAACATTATCTAACAACATTTAAAGAAAAAATGGTTAGATATCTTGTTGTGTGTGAAACTACTGAGCAAGCATATTTTGATTCATTTATGATCAAATTGAAAGAACAACCAGATAGAGGACGATTCCCAATTCCTCCTGCTTTTACTCAAGAGTCCGATTATTCCGCTCAGTTAGATGAGTTACTAGAATATGTAAAATCAGAAGAAATAGTGATAAAAGACAATTACAAAGAAATAAAAAAACTTACTGAAGAAGCATTAAAGGAAGCAAAAGACGCACAACAATCTAATAAAGGTGATAAAGATGCTTGAAATCTATGAAGGGTTAAATACTTTAGATTTGTTGGCTCACTACGCATTGTGGCACAACAAGACATTAGTATATTTTGTAAATAAAAAGTTTGAATCATTGGATAAAGATAAGCAGCAAGAAATTCTTTCATACTATGAAGACTTTTTACCAGATGATATTTTAGAAAAAATAATCGCAGGCAATGATCATACAGTAGTATTTTCAACATTAGATTCTGCTATGGTAAATGCTGCTTCGTGGTTTCCTGCCATCGATTATCTACCAGACGCCGATTATTACTGGCATACTTATGTAATTGGTCCAGATGGGGAGTTTGAGTACGAAAATACTGTGTACAAACCAAAACCAGAGGAACCTGCCCTGGAGGCTTGACAGATTCTCGTTTTTCCTATATAGTGGTGGGACACGCAACAGACCAATGACCACGCCTAATTGGCAGCACCACTCTAAAAAAGAATCAAAACGCACCCTGAAACCTCAGGCAGTGCGTCAAGCAAAAGCACGTTTGCAATCACTTAAGCGCCACTTAGAGGTTATTAAATGACTCATTACGATATACTAATGGATTCCATCATGGAGGAAATTTATTATGTTTGGACTGAAGTATCTGATTGGAATAATGATGAAGATACTGTGCGAGAAACAGCACATCGTATTCTTCAACATGTAGAAGAATTTCAAGCTAATCGTGTCTTATCAATTACAGACACATCTGTATATACACAATGGAGGGCATCTGACTGATGGCATTAGCACAACAAGTAACAGATTCATTAGATGAAGCAACATCAGCACTGCGTAACGCACTAGCATTTGCAGCACGACAAGAACGACCAGTGGTTTGCAATAGCATTTCTGAGATTATGTGTCGTATTGACCATCTTAAATCATTTGATGGTATTTTAGACACACTCGATAAAATGCAAAACGACATTAGTAAAAATAATGATTTATAAAAGATGGGGTTATTAAAAATCAATAAGTCATCACTGTATGAAGTGCCAGTCAAAACAACTCCAGAGAATGTCAAAGAGGCAAATGAGGGGTTATTTAACTGCACGATGACACTTCCCGCCGCAGCTAAACATTGTGGTATGACACAAAAAGAGATGAAACTTACATTCTTTGAGTATCTAAAGTATCACCCACTAACATATGTATCATGAAAAAGGTAACTAATTTTATGTACGAACAGCCTCATTGCGTAAGTGATGAGAATTGTGATAGAATCATAGAATTATTTGAGGAATTAGAAGAGTATCATCATGCGGGTGTTACTACATTTGCATATGAATCGGCTAGCAAAAAGTCTACAGATTTATCAATATATTTAAACGGTTGTGACTGTCTTCAAAATGAAGAATTTAGACAATTAATGAATATTTTAGTAAATAATTTGGGCGAGGGAGTAAAGAAATACAAAGAAAAATACACACCTAATAATATAGGCGTAGACACTATCTGCAGGTGGGGGCTGGAAAATGTTTTTAACATTCAACGTTACTTGCCAACCGAAGGATATTATGGATGGCATACTGAAAATAGTGGACTGAATAATTGTCAGCGAGTGCTAGCTTGGATGATATATTTGAACGATGTTACTGATGGCGGCGGAACTGAATTTTTCTTTCAAAATAAAATAACAAAAGCAGAAAAAGGTAAACTTTTGATTTGGCCAACTGATTGGACGCACTATCATAGAGGACAAGTAAGCAATACGCAAACCAAATACATAGCAACTGGGTGGTTTTGTTTTATAGAAACCGACTCCCCGCTAAGCTTAACGCGCCTGGCTCAAGGCACAGAAGATTTTAGATAATCCAAATGAATAGTATTTTTTCCTTACCGAAAGAAAGAACACCAATAAAGCCTATTGGTTACGTTTGGGTTCCTGATAAAGATGGTTACATTGTAAATAATTTCTTTACTTCTAATGTAACAGAACAAGCATCACATGCTATCAATTTTTTTGTTATGATGGCAATAAATTTTTTTGGCGATAAATTACATTCAATATACATTACTGGATCTACCGTAACAAATATTAATTACACTGTAACTGATACTATTAGAAGAAATAGAAATTTTGTTATTGTAGTAACAGAAGGAGCATGGAAATCAAAACAACAAAAATTTGTTACTGATCTAGTTAACAAATCTCAATTTCAATTTGAATCTCCTGTAATTTATGAATCTGAGTTATATACCGTAGAAAATTTTCCTGAGTTTGAACAAGTTTTTTCGGCTTGTGTTTACGGACCTAATATTGCTACCAATAGATATCTTTTTGATAATATTGTCTTAGAAAAAAACAAACAATATCATGAAGACATCTATGATGCTCTTCGATACTATTCTGATCTTAAATCTTATAATTTTAAAACCCAAAAAACAATTACACAATACTTTTGTAAAAAAATACTTAGGTATGGTATGCTTAAAGCAGCAAATAATGTAAGAAAATATAGTAGAGATTTATACTACTGCTACAAATTTTACGAAGAGGCTTTCCCCGAACACCACAATGTGATGTATAATGTGCTAGACTTGTACTTGAATCCTGCTGAGTACCGTCCAAACGTTTTTAAAATTGCTATCGATTCATTATGAAACCACAAACATTCAAACACATCTCTCGTGCGATTGATAAACACGGAGTTCATCATCTTGATGCTCTAGATGAATTTGGACGCCATTGGTATGCTACAATGCATCAGAAAGAAGAACCTTGGCTCACTTATGTTAAACACTGGGAATTGAGGACACACTGATGACTGACGATATGCCCTGGGTCAATCTGACTCAAGAAGAAATCAATCAACTTCGTAAACAAAAACAACACCTCACAGAATATGGACAACAGAAACTACGCGAACGCATTACTGCCAACATGGATGGTGGTGTCGGTGGATCATGGAAGGTACACAAAATGAGTAGATTTGAAAAGAACCCAGACGAAATTGTGCTGGAAGATGTGAAGATGTTCCACTATGAAACGATGGAAGAAGGTCGTCATGTGTGGATTGGTATCTATCAAAATGATGGGTCAATCTACCACATGAATATTGGTGGCGACAATCTTAAAGTATACTTTAGTAATGAATCCTGTGACACATGACACACGAAGAAATGCTTGAAGTTGCCGCACAACGAGAAGCAGAAAACAAAGCATTGGAAGCACTTGACAAACTTTATAAGGAGAATGATAAAGGTATGAAAAAACTTTCTGAAGAGGCACCAGAATGACCTACAAACTTGACGAAAACGCCAAAGCATTCTCCTATATTAAAGAAGAGTTGTTTGATTGTATCACTCGCATTGTGGCACATCCACACACAGCAATCACTCAGCATGACAAAGCTCGTGCTATGGCA
>Ga0169931_10000808_pt1 | contig 52085 bp, 71 predicted proteins | sample Kivu_15m_20L_FD_129675 | JGI IMG/M metagenome (GOLD analysis project Ga0169931, IMG submission 129675) | Freshwater microbial communities from Lake Kivu, Western Province, Rwanda to study Microbial Dark Matter (Phase II) - Kivu_15m_20L... | ecosystem: Environmental > Aquatic > Freshwater > Lake...
AACAGCTTATAATGATGTTGTCTTTGATACAGACACAGAAGAGGATTCTTAACCTTCTCTTAGTTGACACATCTGATACGGTTATGCTATTATAAATACATCCAGTGAAGGCACCCCTTTCTGGGGTGCTTTTTGACTCCCCCTCCCGATATACTGGGGAGGTAAACATGGAAAGGTGGCCGAGTGGTTTAAGGCAGCAGTCTTGAAAACTGCCGATGTGAAAGCATCCGTTGGTTCGAATCCTACCCTTTCCGCCACGGGGTGTAGCGCAGTTTGGTAGCGCATCTGCTTTGGGAGCAGAGGGCCGGGGGTTCGAATCCCTCCACTCCGATCAGATATAGATACTATGTACATAACTAAAAGTATGGAAGAACAAAATAATCCTTTTCAAGAATCAAATGATTTTATTAGAAACTCTTTTATGCAAGTTATAGAAGTCCTAGATGAATACATTGAAGACGAAGAACTTAAGAAAGAAACTTTTGTAGAAATGGCCAGAAAATTTAATGACAATTTAGGAGGATTTTTAAAATGAAATTAGCAGTTTACAGTAAAGTGGGGTGTCCATATTGTGATAAAATCAAACAACTATTCCAAATGAAAGGATGGAACTATGCTACCTATGAATTAGATAGAGACTTTACAAAAGAACAATTTTATAGTCAATTTGGTTTTGGTGCTACTTTCCCTAGAGTAATTATGGATGACCTTATGCTAGGTGGATGTACCGAATCTATTCAATATTTCAGATCTAGAAATATGCTATAAATAATCATACGTTTAGAATTCTGGAGGTTGAGCCCTTTATAACTGTTGTATCTAGGAGGACTCATGGAACATTTAGAGTTTGTTTTCGTTTCATTTTTTTTGACTATTGGCAGCTTTATCCTTGGATTTATGTCTGGTTGGTTTGCTAATAATATCTTTGATGCTTGGTATGAAAATGCAGGTTATGCCAAGTCCATTACACATCCAGAAATGCTGGATGAAGATGGCAATATTATCAGAGAGGAATTAACCTACTTGACATTGGTTGAGGAGGATGATATTATGGACGATGAAGATGATTAAAACCTAATATGATCCTTATTGATATGAACCAGGTAATGATTTCTAATCTGATGGTTCAAGTAAAACTATCCGAAGATGGAATCAATAAAGGACTGGTTCGCCACATGGTACTTAATTCGCTTCGGATGTATGTCCAGAAGTTTAGAGAAGAGTACGGTGGAGAACTGGTCCTTTGTTATGATTCAAAACGCTATTGGCGTCGAGAATATTTTCCCTTCTATAAAGCAACTCGTAAGAAAGATCGAGAGAAATCTAATTTCAATTGGGGCCAGATCTTTGAAGTCCTTAACGAGATTAGAGATGAACTTCGGCAAAATGTTCCATACCGAGTTATGGAGGTTGATGGTGCAGAAGCAGATGATATTATTTCTGTGTTGACTAAGCGTATTGCTTTTAAGAATATTAGATTGCAGAACAACATGCAACCACCTGAAAAGGTATTAATTCTTTCTGGAGATAAAGACTTCATTCAATTACAAAAGTATCCCTGGCTTCAGCAATACAATCCTGTTATGAAGAAGTACGTCAATGGTATGAATCCTAAACAGTATATTGTTGACCATGTACTCAAGGGAGATAAGTCAGATGGTATTCCAAACTATCTTTCTCCAGACGATACTTTTGTTGAGGGTAAACGCCAAAAACCTCTCTCCATTAAAACCCTAGACAAGATTCGTAATTTATCTCCAGAACAGTTTTGTAATGAAGAACAAATGGAATTCTATAAAAGAAATCTGACACTCATCGATTTCTCATACATACCTTTAGAAGTCGAACAAAAAATTGTGGATACTTACGACACCGTTATTCCAGTTAGCAAGATACGTTTACATAAGTATTTACTAAGAAACAAATTATTTGAATTACTTGAAAAAATTGAGGAGTTTTAAAATGTCAATGACCACAAGCAATCGTATGTTGATTTCTGAAATCTTTCAGAAAGTATCAAATGCAAAAACCAAAGAGCAGAAAATCAAAATTCTGCAAGATAATAATACGCAAGCACTACGTAGTCTTTTAATTTGGAATTACGATGACACTGTTATCTCTCTTGTACCAGAGGGAGAAGTTCCTTATAGAGCTAATGAAGCACCTGCAGGTACAGAGCATACTGTTCTTGAGAAGGAAGCACGTAAACTGTATTACTTCATCAAGGGTGGAGATAATACTATAAAGCAATTTAAACGTGAGCAAATGTTTATTCAGATGTTAGAAGGACTTCATGCATCTGAAGCAGAACTTCTAGTTCTTGTAAAGGATAAACAACTTCAAAAGAAATATCGAATTACTAGAGCAGTAGTTGAAGAAGCTTTTCCCCAAATTAAATGGGGAGGCCGTTCCTAATATGAAAATTCTTGCAAAAGATTGTGATCCTGTTCTCGCGGAAGATAGAACTCTACCATACAATACTTATCTTGTTAAATATAAATTAGATGGATTAATTCATTTTGACCTTGTACAAAGTAATAAGAAAGTAGAAATCTTTGATTTTTATTGGGATAGGTATCGTGGAGATATGATTTCTTTTGTACAAAGTGAAGGTAGAACTAATCCAAATACATGGAACTCCCCCGATAAAGAAAAGAAAAAGAAATGAATTTCAATTTCAATTTTGGAAAAAAGAAACCAGGTATTAAAGAGTATGCAATCATCGGAATAGTTTTATCTTCGTTGATTGGTGGCCTATCACAGTGTACAGGAGTATCAACAGATGCAATATGGGATTTGGTGGACGAAATTCAAAGAAAGTATTTCCCACAAACTATTCTTAATGAGTTTATACTTAAAGATCCTGAAAAATTAAAACGAAGGATTGGACGGGATGTAGACAGAGCAATAGATGACTACGTTAAAAAGTCTGGATTAAAAGAATCTGGAGTGGATAAACCAATCTTCATAGATAAATCTATTGATCCAAAAGTATGCTATACTAAAGAGTGTCAATCCCTAGGGGGAGAAATGAGACTCTGTGCTCCGTGGGTATTTGATTGTAAACCAAATGACAAATAAAATGACAGTATATCTAGACCCAAGAGGTCCTGCTCAGGAAGAAGCAGAACAAAGTGCTGAAGAGATTAAACAACAACTTGAAGAACAAGCAAAACGTGAATCTCTAGAGAAGGCAAATCAGATTCTATCTGCAGCATTTGCTTATCTTGCGATCTTGCCCTTCTTATTCATGTTTGCATATAACTTATCATTGGCTAAGATGTTTAGTCTTGATAAAATAGGATATGTTGAATCACTTGGTATCGTAGTTGTTGCAAGAGTATTGAGAGGTAAAAATTCTAATGGCTAAAGTATGTTTAATTTCGGTGACTCCAGATGCAGAAAAAACAATGGCATATGTTGCTAGAGTTAGCAACCCTGCGAATCAAGACAACGAAAACTATGCCAAGTTGCTTGCTTATTGTATTAAGCATAATCATTGGTCTGTTTTTGAGCAGTCTTTTATGACTCTTGAGATCGAGACCACTCGTGGTATCGCAGCACAAATTCTTCGTCATAGGTCATTCACATATCAAGAGTTCTCTCAAAGATATGCGGATGCAACATTGCTGGGTGAGATTCCCATTCCCGAACTTCGCAAGCAGGATACCAAGAATCGTCAAAACTCTACTGATGATCTTGAACCAGAACTCAAACAAAAGTTTGAACGTCGTATCAAGCATGTGTTTGCAGATGTTATGGATCTGTATGATGATATGCTCACTGCAGGTGTTGCAAAAGAGTCAGCACGTTTTGTGCTTCCCCTAGCAGTACCAACCAAAATTTATATGAGTGGCTCATGTCGTTCATGGATTCATTATATCAATTTGCGTTCTGCCAATGGCACTCAAAAGGAGCATATGGAGATTGCAGAGTTATGCAAAAAACATTTTATCTGTAAGTTTCCTAGTACCTCTGAGGCACTTGGATGGTGTGTTAATCGAGACTGCGGTTGCACCGACTGGGCAGATTGTTTACAACCTAGTTTAAGGATCGACTAAAATGAACAACCAAGAAGTAATTGAAACCGCAAAAGAATGTGGATTGATTTACAATAACAACCATGATATTTTAGAATTCTATCAACGTATTCGTACTGTACTCAAGAAAGAATTTATTCCCCAACCCGTGCATACTAAATAGGAGGTGCATCTTGCCTACATATCCCGTTAAAAACTCTAAGACTGGAGAGACCAAAGAAATCTACATGACCATGGCTGAATATGACCAGTGGAAAATAGAAAATCCTGACTGGGATAAAGACTGGTCTGCTGGTATAGGTGGAGTCACTTATGGTACACCTAAACAGTCAGATGGTTTTAAAGAGGTAATGAACAAGGTGCAGAAAGCCCATCCAAGAGCAAACCTTTCCCGTTTCACCTAGTATGCCAGTAAAAAAGAGGAATAACAACGCAGTTGTACCTGCAGGAATGAGTGCAAAGCAGATGAGAAGAAAGAAACCAATTAATAATGAACATCTTCTCAACATCGAACCACTAACAGATTCACAAAAATCTGTGTTTGATTGTTGGGCAGAAGACAAACATTTAGTTCTGCATGGTTGTGCTGGTACTGGTAAAACTTTTATTAGTCTTTATCTTGCACTCAGAGAAGTATTAAATCCTAATACTCCCTACGATAAAATTTACATTGTACGTTCTCTAGTTCCAACTAGAGAGATTGGATTCCTCCCTGGAGATCATGAAGATAAGTCTGCACTTTATCAAATTCCATATAAGAATATGGTAAAGTATATGTTTGAAATGCCTGATGACAATGCGTTTGAAATGTTGTATAATAATCTGAGAACGCAAGAAACAATTTCATTCTGGAGTACATCTTATATTCGCGGTGTCACTCTTGATAACTGCATCATTATTGTTGATGAATTTGCAAACCTTAACTTTCATGAACTTGACTCTATGATCACTCGTGTGGGTCAAGATGCTAAGATTGTTTTCTCTGGTGATGTTTCACAATCCGACCTTGTGAAACAGAATGAAAAGAATGGAGTCTTAGACTTCATGAAAATTCTAGAAACCATGGAAGAGTTTTGTTGTGTTGAATTCGGTGTCGATGACATCGTTCGTTCTGGTTTAGTCCGTAGCTACATTATTAGTAAATTGAATCTAGGTTTCTGATGTTTAAATTTGTTGATCTTCCTGTTAAATTATTACAACTTGAGTCTATAGATAGAGATGGACAAAGATTTTATCCTGTACCCAGTGGTAAATTCTACCCTTCAATTACCACTGTAACGTCCTTTAAGAAAGCAGCATTCTTTAAGGAGTGGAGACAACGTGTAGGTCCTGAAGTTGCAGATAGGAAGACAACAAGAGCAACAACTAGAGGCACAGCATTTCACAGTATTGTTGAGGCATATTTAAAAAATGAGTCTATTGATCCTACTACTGTTGATCCTCTTCCTTTCACGTTATTTCAAGTTGCGAAACCTTCTCTTAATCGCATTAATAATATTCATATTTTGGAAGGGTCTCTTTATTCCGATTACCTTAGCGTTGCTGGTCGTGTTGATTGTATTGCTGAATTCGATGGCGAGCTTGCTGTAATCGATTTCAAAACCTCGGACAAAGAAAAGAGAGAAGAATGGATTGAAAATTATTTTGTTCAAGAGACTGCATATGCTGCTATGTTTTTTGAACGCACTGGATTACAACCTAAAAAAATTGTCACTATTATTGCAACTGAAGAAGGTCATTGTCAGGTGATTGTGAAAGACAACCTAGATTATTATTTTACATTATTAAAGGAGTATATCGATGCTTTTACTAGAGGTAGGGTTAATGCATGATAGAGTAGAAGATAAATTTCTAACTGCTGCTAAGTTTTCTGAAACTATAGAAAAAATTGTCAAAGACTCTGGGGGGTTAGTAAATTATATTGAAGCTATCGTTGCTTATTGCGAAGAACATCAAATTGAATTTGAGACAGTAACTAAATTAATTTCTAAACCACTTAAAGAAAAAATTAAATACCAGGCTCAGAACCTGAATTACATGAAGAAAACTTCCAGAGGAATCCTGCCACTATGACTGGATTTGAAGTTTATCAGATGTATCTATCGCTTAAACTTCACTTCACTAAAGATGACTATGATTACTTCCGATTTAATGGGAAGACTAGAGCAAGTCAAGCATCGTTCGACAAACGAAATGATGCTTATTTCTTTAAGAAACTTGCATCTAAGTATGAACGTGACAGAATAGAAGAGTATTTCGTATCAAACTTTGTAAGTGATAACAAAGGATACATTAAAGAAATCATTCGACCATTAGGAGAAACAACCTATCGAGAATGGAAAAAGAAACGACAGAGTTTCCTATATATTTTTAGAGAGGAATTGTCTGTCTTACTAGACAATATTGAATCTCCTTACGAAGACAACTTTGACGGTTTGTTTACTTGTTCAAAGGGTCGTCATCCAATTATTCTTACATCCTATTTGAGGAAAGAGATAAGTGTAGAAACCTTAATTATTTTTGACACATGTTTAGGATATGTTAAACGATTAGATAAAACGTTAACAGATCCAGTTTGGAAACAAGTTAAAACTCAAGTAATAAAGTATGCTCCCTTTCTAAGTATTGATTGTAAAGAATATAAGTCAATCATATTAAAGACTGTTAGAGAAAAGGTATGAGCTTTTTTAATTCTGAAATCGTTCAGGAACAACTTCAATCAATTTACGACAACTATCTAGAACTGCAAAAAAATGCAGAAGCAATTGGCGAAATGCCAAAAGATAAAGCAATTAAACACATAGAAAAAACAAAGGCACTCATTGAGAAGCAAAAACTTTTCTATATTAGACTTCAATTATCTTCTTGTGAAGACGAAGATGCAGCTGATATGAGACATCGTATCGACTTAATTACCAACATGTTTGGATACAATACTTTGTCAGAATCTCTTGACTCTATGACAAAATATTTGGACAACGTGCGGGCATCGCTTGACAAGGTGGAATAAATAGAGTATCATACCTTTGTTGGTATGATCATCCAACAAATACAATTAATACGGAGAATACAAATGTCATTTGCAACCCTCAAAAAACAATCCAATTCAGTTTTTGAGAAACTGACTAAAGAGGTCGAGAAGATTTCCAATCCTGAAAGTAGTTCTGGTGTTGACGAACGCATCTGGAAACCAGAAATGGATAAGTCAGGTAATGGTTATGCAGTTATTCGATTCCTGCCTGCCCCTGATGGAGAAGACATTCCCTGGGCCAAGGTGTGGAGTCATGCGTTTCAAGGTCCTGGTGGTTGGTACATTGAGAATAGTCTCACCACCATCAACAAAAAGGATCCTGTTGGCGAAATGAATCGTCAACTCTGGAACAGTGGTAGTGATGCAGATAAGGAAATTGCTCGTAAACAAAAGCGTAAACTGAGTTACTATGCTAACATCTATGTTGTGGAAGATCCTGCACATCCAGAGAATGAAGGACGAGTCTTCCTCTATAAGTTTGGCAAGAAAATCTTTGATAAAATCATGGCAGCAATGCAGCCAGAATTCAAAGATGAATCCCCCATCAACCCCTTCGACTTCTGGCAAGGGGCAGACTTCAAAGTAAAGATCCGCAAGGTGGATGGATACTGGAACTATGACAAGTCTGAGTTTTCTCGTCCTGGTACTCTCGGTCGTATGACTGATGACGAACTGGAGGCAGTGTGGAAAAAGCAGTATTCTCTGACTGAGTTCACTGCAGATTCTAACTTCAAGACCTATGAAGAACTTGAAGTACGTCTTAACTCAGTGCTCAACTCTAAAGCTCCTGCTCGTCGGGTTGATCAAGAGACTGAAGAGGATGAGATGTTTGCACGTCCTTCATCTCCCTCTAGTTGGAGTGAAGAGGTTAGCACCTTTCGTTCTAATGTGAGTACATCTGTTCCTTCTCTCCCAACTTTTAATAGCGAGGAAGAGGATGATGACCTAAGTTACTTTGCTCGTCTTGCTGATGAGGACTGAAACCAAAATCGCATGTTAAAAACCAATGGGGCGTTCAAAAATCGCCCCATTTTTTTTACTAAAAACGAAATGTTAAGAAATGTTAAAGATTATTCTAGGTCTGGATCTGATTCAGTATCAAATACTCTGGCCTTATAGAACAACTCGTCATCATCAGAACTATCTTTGATATCTTGAGATGTAATATCTGAACTGAACTGATATCTCAGTAACCTTTCCATCTCAGCAATAAAATCGTCGATAACAAATGGGTTGATCAAATATATTGACCGCTTTTCTTCATTTTTAGTATACTCATATTCGTAATTCGATACTGGTCGTATTAAATTATCACCACTAATTATAGTTCCATTTGGCAGAGTAAATTTGTAGTCTATGTCTACAACTGTTCCTTCTGCAACTACTTCAATACCCTGATATTCTACTTTCTTAGTTACGTAATAATAAAGTCCTTCTATATTTGTTCCATATTTTTTCCTGAAGTAGATATCAAATTCATCATTTGATTTAGGCCATTGGGAATATACATTGACAATATTATTTGTTAATAATATTACCCATTCATATTTTGGAGAACCATATATGCGTTGTGAGACTTGATATGGTTTGTCATCTCCAAAAATCACATACTTTTCAAAAGTCAGAACTGCCTTGTTCTTCGAAAAGTCCATTGTAGTTCTTCTGAAGATATTCTTCATCACTACATATTCTTGGTCCCAAGTATTCTTAGAACCAGGATATCCAACCCTTATGTTTGGTACAATTGAAAAGTAATGTTTATCCTGTGCCATATTTAGAACCCAGATGCTGCGTCTTGTGCGGTTACATATGCAACCTCTTTAAATGTTGTATCAATTTGAACTGCTGGAACGAATTGGTCATTTGTAGTTACATATCCCCCATCTGGTGTATATCCAACATTAAAACTTTCTAAGATACAGTCTTTGAATTTATATACATTCTGTAGCTCACCACCAGTCGTAAATGAACCACCAGAATAATTAACTCTTTTCATTTTTAGACGGAATCTGTTTGGTACGGAAAGATATCTACCAGCAGCGCCAGATCCGTAGGGAGATGCACCAACCGTAGAAGCAATGGATCCAGTTGGAGCAGCTGGTGTTGCGCTTGATGCTTTGTCACCTGTAGCAGTTGCAGGTTTGAATGTACTACTAGTAAAATTTGGTAGCATATTCGTTTTGAAAAAATTAATAATATGATTTATCTGTATTGCTTCTTGTTTATTTCTGGCAACCATTTTCCACTGGAATGGGTGAGACCTAAATGTAATCCCAGTAAAAATTTGTTCTTCAAATGGGTTGAATATTTTTCCCTGAGTCACTGCAGATAAAGCAGATCCTGAGACCTGACCACCGACACCTATGGAACCAGCTAGATTTTCTGCTCCCTTTGCAATGTTATTGAACAATGCTTCTGGTGATGATGCCCCAGCAGCGGATTGGATAGCTGCAACAATTCCACCGTCACCTGTTGTCCCTAGCATTTCTGCAGCCATTTTTCCAGCGATACCAAATGCCATGTTAGAATAATTTGCTTGATATGAAACACTTAAATTTTGTGGCATGTACAAAAATACACTATCACCTTCCTTACCTTGATCTTTAATTGCTGATGCACCTGCTGCCCCAGCGTTACTTAGTACGGCACCTTTATCGTATGTAATTTCGACCGCAGTAATTTGTAAGAAATCAATAAATGCTGTTGGAAAAGAAGAACCAGGATTGAATAGACCTCCTAATTCAGCTGCTCCTGCTCCATCGGCTCCTGTGACTGGTGGTTGTATTGGATAATAGAAATTTGCCATTTAGATTTTTAATTCCTTCTCGGTTAATATGATAAATTCCCACATATGATCATGACAAAATTCTTCTGCTGCTTTCCATTTAGCTTTATTTATAGCATAAGTTACAACTTCATTAATATAATTTTTTGTGTTTCTTTTTTGTGTCGGTGGTTCAATAGTTTGCTTGAAGGGTTTAACTTCCACCAAGTATTTTTTCACATTACCTTGTTTGTTTTTTACCTTAATAAAAAAATCAGGAAAATATCTATGCCGTTTGCCATCTGCAGGAGAGATGTAAGGTATGTGTAATTCTTCACTACCCCACTGTAAGATATTGTCGTTGGTATCACAGTATTTCATAAACTTAAGTTCCCATGAAGATCTAAAGATAATGTTTTTAGAATCTCCCAAGTATTTACCAGGATTTGATGGGGTGTACTTTCCTTTATACGACATAAATAATATTAATCATAGATCTATTTATCGATGACCGTATCAGTAACAAGTTTGTCGGGTGCAAATAGTTTCCAAGGATTTAGATCTTTGACGCAACGACATCCTCCTTCGTATAACAATCTATATTGGGTTAGATTTCGTAGGAAGCCTAATGTGCTGGCAGGAAGTGATTTTAATGGTTACTTCAACAATGGTGTTACAAGTGGTCCAGGTCACGATAAATCTAGATTGTTGACTTACTATGCAACTGATGTAACGGTTCCCAGCAGACAAATCACAACTGGAGAAATAAAATCTGTCGGATCACAATGGAAATATCCAACAGGTACTTCATTTAGTGAGATCAGTATTCAATTTATTGTTCCTAGAACTTATTTCACGAGGACTTTCTTCGAAAGATGGATGAACTACACCGCCTCAGATGCTGGGCAGTATGTATCATGGTATGATGATGCGGTATGCACATACCTAGATATTTTTAAATACGAACGTGGTGGAGTTAAACCATATAACATTGCAGCATATACGAGTGGTAGTCTTGCTGCAACTACTGGATCACATCCAGGATCAGTAAGTTGGAATAGATGTGTAGGATCATGGACTATGCAAAATGTATATCCATTTAATATTAGTAGTATGCAGTTACAATCTGGGCCTGCTGCTGCTGCTACAATGGAAGTATCATTCTACTTTGAGAGATATCGCTTCTTTGTTCCTTCAGAGGCTTCGGTACTTCAATATGAGACGCCTGCAACTGTTGTAGGATCAGCAGGTGTTAAGGCATCAACCGCTGCTCTCAGTGCTTCTCTCGCAGCTGGACCTGCACCAACGACTGGAGGTACTCCTACGCTCATCACCACTGGCGGCCCTGGTGGCGCTGGCACTCCAACAGTTAAGACTGTACCCCCTGCATCACCAGCAGGAGCGACACCTTCAAAGTCTGGTCCATAAAAGTAGATAAATAAATTTATAATATATTATTGCAACTGGAGTAATTATGCCTTTACCTAAATTAGTGGTTCCTGAATATGAATTGGAATTACCATCAACCAAAGAGACAGTTAAGTATCGCCCATTTCTAGTTAAGGAGGAAAAATTACTCCTCACTGCTATGCAATTGGGTGAAGAAAAAGATATGATGACTGCTGTTAAGACTATCATTAAAAATTGTACTAACTTAAAAACAAGAGTAGAAGAATTATCTACCTTTGATATTGAATATGTCTTTCTCAGAATTCGTTCTAAGTCTGTTGGTGAAGTCTCTAGAGTTGTAGTTACTTGTCCTGATGATGGTGAGACAACGACTGAAATTGATATTGATTTGGAAGCAATTCAAGTAGTTTTCCCAGAAGGACATACGAATAAAATTGAATTGACAGATGATATTGGTATTATTATGAAGTATCCTTCATTGGATATGTTTATCAAACTTAATTTCACGGGTGAAGACATTACTGTCGATAACATGTTTGAACTATCTGTATCTTGCATGTCTCAGATCTATCAAGGTGAAGAAGTATATGATTGCAGAACATATTCCAAGAAAGAAGTTATGGAATTCCTTGAGGGTTTGAAAAGTAGTGAGTTTGCAAAAATTCAAAACTTTTTTACCACTATGCCTAAACTAGAGCATGAAATTGAAGTTGAGAACCCCAATACTGGAGTGACAAGTAAAATCAAACTGGAAGGTCTGGGAAGTTTTTTCGCATAGCCCTACTTCATGCTACATTAGAGAGTCATCTCGAAACAAACTTTGCGTTAATCCATTATCATAAATGGTCTTATAATGATTTAGAAAATATGGTTCCATGGGAGAAGGCATACTATGTTGATAAACTTCTTGGTCACCTAAAACAAGAAGAAGAAAGATATAAGAAACAACAACAAGCAGCCAAAGGTCAGCAGAGTCTCTAATGTCACGTATCAAACCCTATAAGTACGTTAATCCAAACATGATTACTGCTATTAAAGCAAGTAATAAAATGGATATGTCTAAGGGTGGGGCAACCATTATTGCCGCAGGCAAAAAAATAACGGGTCCTTCAGATAAAAAGAAGACAACGGGACAGGCCGAGGGATCTGCTGCTGTATCGATGGGTCGTGCAACCCTCCTAAGTTTTAATAGGATTGGTGGTTCGATAGAATCGCTTGGCCGAGTTCAGGCACAGTTCATTAAAACATTAACTTCTGAGAAGGCATTCATTACTCAGCAAGCAGAATTTAGAAGAAGACAGCAACAAAGAGCTAGAGATCAAGCAGCAGAAGATTCTCAAGAAAATAATAAGTTAAAACCAGTTCGTGAACAAACAAAAAAACAAGTTGAGAAAACTAAAGAAAAGGGATTCTTTACTCAACTTATGGAAAAAATCTTTGGACCATTTAAAGGTATTGTTGAGTTTGCCTTAAGAGCATTTATAACACAATCGGTTTTAACATGGATAGCAAATCCTAAAAATGGAGAAAAGATCCAGGTATTTATTAATACTTTAAGTACAGTATTTAAGTTTATATTTAATATTGCATATAAATCAATTGATTTCTTCCTTACAGGAGTATCAAATATTTTTGGTAATGGTGAAGCAAAGGGGTTTGATAGATTCAAGCAGGTCATGCTTGGACTTGGACAAGTCCTGATTGGAATTGCAGGATTCAAAGCCCTTTCATATCTAAATCCATTCAATCTAGTTAAAGATTTAGTAAAACTACTGGATTGGTTTAATGTGTTTGGAAACAAACCAACACCTTCTGCCCCACCTGCAGCAACTCCAGGCGGAGCACCAACTCCAGCTGCTAAACCAAGGGCAGCAGTACAAAAAATTGCATCTGAATATGGTGATGATGCTGCAAAGTATTATGATGATTTAATTTCACGAGGAAAAAATCCAGTACAAGCACTTACTGCTGTAAGGAGTAGGTTTAAAAAACTTCCAGTAAAACCAAAGGGTCCTCTTGGTCAATTTGGTGATTTAATGGAGACTTGGAAGAAGAAAGCGGCAGGTGGACTGGATAACCTGAAGTCTGGTGTCATGAAGGGATGGGAAAATGTTAAGATGCTTGGTGGTAGCATTACCAAAGGTGTAAGAGATAAACTGGCATCATCTACTAAGTGGTTTCAAGAGGGTGTCAGTAAAAAATTAACACCAATTGCTAAGTCTGCGTATAATTTACTAGAGAAGAAAGGTATAATTTCTGCTGCAAAGAAAGCAGGTCAATCTGCTAAAAATGCTATTACAAAAATACCTGGTTATGATAAAGTAATGAAAAAGGTCGCCCAGGAAGGTGGCGAGAAAATGCTTAGTAAGCTTGGTGGAAAAGCAATTCCAATTATCGGTGGACTAGTAAACCTTTATTTTGCTTATGATAGATTAAAATCTGGTGATAAGTCTGGTGCTGCCCTTGAAGCATTATCTGCTATTCTAGATCTATCTGGACTATTTGGATTTGTTCCTGGTCCATTTATCTCTTTGGCATTGGATGCATATCTATTTGGTAGAGACTTTTTCCCTGATGTAGTTAAGAAAGAAAACGAATTTCTTGATAAGATCATTGGTGGAATCATGTCTCCACTCAAGTCTATCCAAGATTCACTACCAAAGATTCCTCAACTAGAAACTGGTGGTGTCATTAACAAACCCACTCTTGCCTACTTGGGCGAAAATGGACCAGAAGCAGTTGTTCCTCTTGGCCAAGGTGGCGGCGGTAATAAAAAAACACAAGCAACACTCATGGCTGCAATGCTGGGATCCTTGGAGGGAATGGGTCCTGGTGCAGATGTTGCCAAACAATTATTAGGTGGTGATCTTAATAAGATCAAAGCAGAACTAGGATTGGGCATGGTTGGTGGTGTGGGCAGCGGAGAGTCTATTTCTAAAACGGTTGATAAAGTTGGTGGAATGGAGGATCCACTATCTCAACAAATTGGTACTAAAGCTCCCTCCTTTAGGAAAACTAATAAACCTGGTAATGCACCAATGACCTTAAGAGGTCAATTAGCAAACGTATTAAGCGTATGGGCCTTATTAGCAGATTCAGACCTCAAGAAAGGTATGGGCGGTGGTGAGGGCAAAGCTGGCGGAGGTGACGGCAGCAGCGGCAGCAGCGGCAGTGGGGGTGATCGCGGCCGCGGTGGTGACACCTCTGGTGGTAATGCAAATATTCAACTTTCAGGCAGTGGATATTTGCCGCTCATGATTGAAACTATGAATAAAGGTGGCATTAAAAATCCAAATGAAAGAATCATGTTTATGGCTCAAGTTGGTCATGAATCAGGTGAAGGTAGATACATGGAAGAAATTGCTTCTGGGGCTGCATATGAAGGTAGGAGCGATTTAGGTAATACTCAACCTGGGGATGGAAAAAGATACAAAGGAAGAGGATATATTCAAATTACTGGACGTGCTAATTATAGAACTTATGGTCCTAAAGCAGGTGTTCCTGACGCAGAACAAAATCCAAAGAAACTAGCAGAACCTAAAAATGCAGCAAAAGTTGCCTTAGCATATTGGTTGGCTAGAGTTAATAGGGGTGCTGCGGCTAAAGGTATGGCAGGTATGAATACTGTGACCAAAAATATTAATGGTGGATTGAATGGACTTAAAGATAGAATATCGAAATATAAAAAATATGAAAATATGGATGCTATTAAAAAAATGGCTAAAGGTGGACAATTGTGGAAGAGTCTTCATGGTATTGAGTCTAGTCAAACTAAGGCAGATTCGCCACCCAAAAATGCAGCAAAGTCGGCTCCAGATAAAAAACCAGAAAGGTTTGCTTTAGGTGGTAATTATAAGAACGGCCAACTACCAGCGTCTGCATTAGGATCAATCAGAGGTGGTGGTAAATTGAGAAAGGAAGTTGCGCCACAATTTAATAAGATGTGGGATGATGCCAAAGCAGCAGGATTTAATTTAGGATTGACTTCTTCTTATAGATCGTATGAGGATCAAGTGAGAGTATATAATGAATATGGATCACCTAGAGCAGCAAAACCAGGATCTTCACCACACTCATGGGGATTAGCAGTTGATTTGAGTTGGCCCAATACGAAAGGATATATGTGGTTAAGAAAAAATTCTAAGAAGTATGGTTTCAATCAAATACCTGGTTTAGAAACTGACAATCCAGGTGGATTTGAGGCTTGGCACTGGCAAGTTGGTACTGGACGACCATCTGGTGCCAGTGTCACAAAGGTCGATGGGTCTGCGCCCTCAACTGAATCAGATTCATCATCTAGTGGTGATACTGGAGGAGACAGTACAGGAAGTACTGGATCTGGGGGAGAATCTGACGCAAATATTCTTGCGGAAATGGAGAGATCATTTAATGCCCTAAATCAAGGTCTTTATGGTATTGAAGCACCTAAAACAACTCCTGCTCCTGCAGCAGGTGGAACTGGAACACCAGCAGCAAAACCAGGAGCACCAGCACCAAAACCAGCACCTACTACTAATCCCCCTGGTGCTCTAGCACCAGGTCAAAGACCAGATAAGGCACTGACTAAAGAACAGTTTGCTATTGCGAAATTAGCAAGGGAGCAAGCAAAAGCTCTTAAACTTTCTGGTATGGATAAAGAGAAGTTTGTTGCACAAGCAGTGATGAGTGGCGGTACGAATTTATCTCAAGCATCACTTGATAATCAAGTCAGCAACACAGCGGCCTCTGCAGCAGCATCTGCACCAGCAGTAGTTCCGTTTCCAATAAATAATGGTGGAACAGGTACGACTATCGTCAGCGGTGGTGGAGGACAGGTAATGAGACCTGCTCAACCAATTTCAAATATATTTAAATAATATGGCGTTTTGAACCCGCGCCAAAAAATCATGAAAAAAGAATGTTAAGAAATGTTACAAAAATAAATGGCAGTTAACATCCCCACTTCTAAACCCAAGACCATCCTGTATAAGATGGTTACCGTGCCAAAGGTTAAAGTTACACCTCAGAATTCGGCTACGGTAACTTCTTATAAGGCTTTTACTACGGGTTTGAATAGATTAGGGGCGACAATCAATTCAATGATTGTTTTGCAACAAAGGACTAATGCCGCCTTAACAGAATCGTTAAAACTTAAGGTAAAAGAGGCAGAAAACGCCAGAAAACAAGCAGATAGAGCTAAATTTGATAAGAAAGGTGGCGGACTAGGCAAATTAGCAACAAATGTTGGTGTAATGGCAGCTTTTGTTGTCAAAGACTTTTTTGAAAGTATAGCGGGTTTATTTGGAGGAATTCTAAAGGCAGTTTTAGTACAAGGAATATTACAATGGTTAGCGAATCCTGCAAATAGGGAGAAATTAACTGTTATATGGAATGCGATGGTGGGATTCTTTAAATTCCTTTGGAATTTTATAAGTACCTCGGTAGGAAATACACTCAGTGGTCTTTCCGACATGTTAAACTCAAATAAGAGTTTTTGGGAACGATTGAAGGGGTTTGGAACATTTTTAGTTGGTTTAGGCGGATTACTTTTAACATTTACATTCCTAAAGAAACCATCATTATTATTAGGTGGTGTTAAATTCGTTTTAAAAACAATTTGGGATTCTGTATCTGGTCTTATTTCACTGTTAGGGAAAAGAAAAGGTAAGTTATCTCAAACTCCAGGTGCTGCCCCTCGTACCCCTGGTGGTAAACCTGGAAGTGCTCCTCCAGGTCCAGCAGCAGCACCCAGAGGAAGGGCCGGAGCCATCATGAAGGGTATTGGCGCTGTCTCTATGATTGCGGCTCCACTCGTTGTGGGTGGAATACTGGGGCAAGGTGAGAATGAATTCACGAAAGCTAGAGATGGATCTGCTCCTACAGAGGGAGTTCCAGGACCAACTCCTGCTCCTGCTGTTGATAAGACTACTCCTCAAGCAAAAGATGGGGGTATTTTTACTAGACCAACACAAGCTATTGTTGGTGAAGCAGGACCAGAAATGCGAGTACCACTAATAAGTGGTGCTCAAAACGCCATGAATTATAAAAATAATGGTATTTTGCCTTTGCCTGGCGGTGGTGGTGGACAACCAGATAGAAAACAAGCAGAAAATCTTTCGAAATTATATCAAGCACCATTTAAAGGTATTGGTGCGGCCATTCTTGCCAATATGGGAGCAATATCTCCTAATGTTCCAGGACCAGTTTTAAACACCCTTGTTGCTCCAATCGCAAACTCTTTTGGCGTACCTGCTGCTATTGTTAGCAAATTAGTAGGTAAGAAAGATTCTGATGAAAAGAAGAAAAAGGGAGTAGGTTTTGGTCAAGGAAGACGATCATCTCAAGGTAAAAAATTTCAACGAAAAGGTGATAATTCTGTTCTAGGTCTCTTAACTGATATTGTTGGTGCTGGCCAAGTCATTAATAATAAACTTGGTGTGGGTGAAGATCATACTGCATCTGGTGGTGGAGGATCTCCCGCACCAACATCCAAACCTCCAGATACCACTCCAGGAGAAGGAGCAAAAGAAGATTCTGCTGATGCAGGATCTACATCTGCTGTTGAAGCTGCAAACCAAGGAAAAGGAAGTCAAGATCTCAGTAAAGGGGAAAGTAAAGGTGCTTCTGTAGCTACACAACAGGGGCAATCATCTGATCAAAGAAGAAAGATGGATTCTTCTAATAAGGCAGCAAATAGGAAAAAACTCCCATTCAAAGGCCCCGATGGAGTAACAAACTATGAAGTTCTACTGAACGTAACTAATGGAGATTATGAGGTATATAAACATAATGGATTTATATGGCAGCGATTGAAAATCGATGGGGATAGTAATACGTTACAGAAACAAAAAGCATTTAATCAAGTAAGAGCATTCTACATTAAACACGCTCAACAGCAAGGATTAGCTTTAAATTATATTACAGAAGAAGATGTTAAGAGAAGACAAGACTTAGTTAAAAAATATGATGCCGAAGCAAAATCAAAAGGAGTAGATACTACTGCACCACCAAGAAATAGAAGAGATAACGTGGGGAGAGCAGCTGGCGGATGGATTAGTGGTCCTCAATCTGGATATCCAGTTTCTTTGGATGGTGGTGGATCGACTTCTTTCATAGGTCATGGTACAGAATGGGTTGGATTTAAAAAAGCGATGGGAGGAAAAACTGGAACTGATGCTTTCGTGGTTCCCTTCGATACTCCAGCAACTAAAAATAATCCTGGACTAACTGGATCTAGAATGCGTCAAGCAAAATCTGGTGGATATGCTATGCCTAAATTTTCTGCTGGAGGAAAGGCAGAACAAGAGAAATTGAAAAAGAGTGAAGATTTTGCCAGCGGCGATGGAAGACCCAAGAAGAAGGCTTCTGCAGGTGGAGCAATTGTAGAAGGAGCTAAAAAAACAATTGGATATGGAAGAGGAGTTGGGGATCAATGTGCAAATAGTACTAGAGCTGCATTAAGAGCTGCTGGATCGACATTTGCAGGAAAAGTTACAAAAAAAGGAGATCTAGACGCTGAAGGAACAAAATATAATGGTCCTGGATTTGCTGCTTCTTTTGCAGGATCTGATATGGGTACTGTTATTAAATCTCCTGGTGCCCTAGAACCTGGAGATATTGTATTATGGAAAGGTGGAGGTGGTTATGGCCCTGGAGCAATAACTCATGTTGGAATTAAAGGGGAAGGATCATCGTTATATCATCATGGTAGAAAGGATGGATTCAGAAAAACTAGTATGTATACTAGTCATGGTGGTCAATCATTTAAAGCAGGCATTAGACTGGGAGGTGCTGTGGGCGCGGTAGGTTCTGATCCTAGCAATCCAAGCGCACCAGCAGATCCCGCTAATCCTAGCGATCCAAACGCAGCAGCGGGTGGTAGTGCGGATGTGCTTGCCGAGATGGAGAGATCGATGTCGGAGTTAAAGGTTATGATGGGTGTAAATCCAGCACCAGGAGAGGCCCCAGCTCCAGCGGCCGCTCCTGGTGCTGGATATGGATCAATGACAGCAGCAGATGTTGCTGCTTCTGCTGCTGCATTTAAATCTGGGGCAACCGCCTCAGTTTCTCAAGCAACTGCTAATACTGCTGCGGCAAAAGATGGAGTGGCCGCTGCTGCAAAACAAGCAACTACAGTTGCGGCCGCTGGTGCTGCAGCTCAACTCGCCAATAAGGCAGCAGCGACTGGACAAAATGTTATGACAGCTCCGCCTGCACCACCCATTGTTCTTCCATCTGATCCACCTGGAAAAGATATATGTTTATTTTGGCCTGGAACAGGTTTAATGAGTTTTAATGTAGGATTTAGGTAGGTATAACTATGGCAGCAGGATCAACTTCGAACAATATAAAACTACGTTCGGCAAAATTTGAAGCTAATTCAAAAAAATCTGATGATTTCCAGAAACTGGTCACAGAAATTCAGATCATTGAATCAATTGATTCTCCCGCTATGAGAATGAGTATTGCAGTAGATGACTCTACTGGAATGATTAATTTGATGAGAGGTAGTGAATTGATTGAAATCGTCCTTGAGGATGGTATAAACAATAAGACATATACTTATAAAATGAGAATTTATCGTCTGGGCCCACGACTTAGATTTCAGAAAAATGACAAATATGTACTCGAAGCAGTATCTAATGAGTTTTTAATGAATGAAACTACTGTTATAACGAAATCATTTAAGAATAAAAAGGCTAGTGAAATTGTTAAAGATCTGCTGAAAGACACCCTAAAAACTAATAAAAAGAACTTTATTGAGAAAACAAAAGATAAAATACAATGCGTTGTTCCTAATTGGAGACCATTTGATTTCTTTAACTGGTTAGGTATGAGATCAGTTCGAGATGAAAATACTGAACAAGCTGGATTTATATTTTGGGAAAACTTTAAAGGATTTCACTTTAAATCTTTGGATAAAATTATCAAAGATTGTAAAGCTGGAACTGGACAAGACAAAGTTTTTAAATATACATATGGTGAAAAAAATACTACTAATAGTACTGCAGCAGACTTCTTTGGAATTCAAATGGTACAATATCCCAATGCATTTGATTCCCTGCTGGGTGTAAGAAATGGACAATGGGCTGGTGCATATTGCACGGTATCTCTTGATTTTGCTGAAAATAGTAAGTTCCAATCAGCAAATAGTCCTGAAATCCCATTTAAAGGTAAGTATTGGAATGTCATAGAGATGTATGCTAAACAGACACATCTTGGAAGTAAAAAACCATTTTTAGACGACGATCCACAAATTAAAGGATTGATGAACTCTGTTAGAAGAATACGTTATAGACCAAATCAACTTCATTTATGGGATGATGACACAACAAAAACTGCTTCTCAGGGTAAATTTCCAGAAAGAAGTCAGGAAACCGCAACATATGTTTTCTGTAGGAAAATTACGTTTGAAACCATCAAATTAAAAATTATTGTACCTGGCAACTTGGCATTACATGCTGGAGAAGCTGTTGATGTGGAAATCCCAGATCCCTTGGCAGAAAAGGGAAAAGTTGAAAAAGATAAAACATATAGCGGTCGATATGTTATTGCTGGTGTCAGACATAAATATTCTGGTGGATCAGCAATGACTAGTGAGTTAGAATTAGTCAAAGATTCAATTGACTAAATACTCATAATGTTCACTAAAATACTTTTAATGGAAACTATTGATAGCCATATAGAGCATGATAAAAGAGTCTTAGATGACCCCCAAATATCTCCTCAATCTCGTAGACACACTGAGGAAGAATTGAGGGCCCTAGAAATTTATAAAGAGCATCACCCTGAAGATGACCATGATCCAACGTCACTAGAGTTATTCTGTGATGGTCATCCAGATGCAGTAGAATGCAAAAAATACGACATTTGACAACCTCTCCTCTTTCTGCTATGATAACGGAGTTCTTGAGTTGCCTGCTTGGTCGATGGTCAAACAAAGATCAAGCATTCAGTAACCCAACACGCTATTCTTGGATTCTCAGTTCTTGGGATGATGTCGGTGAAGGAAAAATTCTCTCTAAGCAGTGGTATCACTACATGGGAGAAGATAAACCCTACCGAGAAAAGATTAAAACTTTTATTGAAACAGAATCTGGAATTTTAGCTCAAACTTGGGATATTGATGGCACTCGGAACAATTTATGTGATATGCATATCACATTATCCAAAGGGGTTTGGATCGGTAAGAATCTTGGAACGGAGTGCATCATTAATGGTGCAACACTCCGTTCTGAGTTCGAACTACAACCAGGTCAATTTTTAACTCGTGATGCTGGATTTATAGATGATAAATTAGTCTGGGGTAACCTAGACTATTATCATTTCGGGCGATTAGCGCAGCGGTAGCGCAGTTGCTTTACACGCAATTGGTCGGCGGTTCGAATCCGTCATCGCCCATTGGTAATACCAAAAAATACTATGAGAGAATGAGTATTACCATTAGAGCCGAGGAAGGTGCCCGCTGAGAGGTTGGGTGTACCCCCCTTCTATTCGGATGTAGAGTTCAATCAATTTAAATGCAACAATTCCTTACAGTAACCCTGCCCCTTCTGGCAACGGTTACAACCAATGTGGCAACACTGCCTTCAGTGTTTCCTCCTCCCCCCGCGAGTGGTCCTCCACCATTTGCTATTATTCAAGAGGAGCCTACATCAAAGACAGCGACCAAAGAGGTTGCTCCCGAAAAACCTAAAGAGACAAGGTTAATTTGTAACGGGTGTTCACAATACGAAAACCTCGCTTTGGAATATTTCCAAGACAGAGGTATTAAAGACAGAAACGCCCTTGCTACCATTATGGGCAATATTAAACAAGAGTCTACTTTTGTTCCTAATATTTGCGAAGGTGGTAGTAGGACCAGTTACGGTGGTTGCTACGGCGGCTACGGACTGATCCAATGGACATCTGCCAACAGATACTATGGATTGGGTGATTTTGCTAAGAAGTTTGGTGGTTCACCATCATCACTTGAGACGCAACTTCGTTATCTAACAAATGAGGTCCAATGGAAAGACATTGAGGAGAAGATGAAAACTCCTGGTAAGTCTATCAATCGCTATATGGACTATGCGTATGATTGGATTGGTTGGGGCATTCATGGTGCTCGCACACATTATGCACATGAGTATGCTTCCAAACTGATCAAGGTAGAAGTTTAAAAGTTAAAGGGAGGTGCTGCAGACCCTCCCTTTTCTTGTATAAATATTTTGGATGAATTGATATTACGTATGTCTGCAAAATTCGATGCAATCTTAGATGAGCCTAGTGTAGACTTCGTAGGTAAAGATGGATTCTATTGGTGGTTTGGAGAAATTGTTATTAACGAAGACCCTCTCCAAATGGGTAGAGTAAAATGTCGTATCATGGGATGGTACACAGGGGTCAGTAATAAGTTTAAAGATGATATGCCAGATAATGATCTTCCCTGGTGTATTGTATTACAACCAACTAATCAAGCTGGCGTAGGTTCTTCTGGACAATCAGTGGGACAGTTGCAAAAAGGTGCAATGGTAATGGGATTCTTCCTGGATGGGGAAGAAGCACAATCACCAGTTGTATTTGGCGTAGTAAGATCAAGAAAAAAATCTGGCCAGGCTGATTCTAAAATTGGAATTAATTCCCTCTTTAGTAATGAGAAATATGATGCAACTGCTAATGCTGCCTTGAATAGTAGTGCAACAAATACAACCGATGGTGCCGGCCATACTGGTCCTCAAACAGGAGGAAGTAATCAGACTCCTCCTGGTCAAACAATCAGCCGTAACGATGCCAGTCTAATTGCTAGTGCAGTTGTAGGTGGCAGTAGTGCAAACCCAGGAACTCCCTCTCTGTCTGGTACAACTGCTGCAAATGGCGTTGCTGGTTCTGCAAATACCTTTGAAGGTACGATGAAAAGGATGATGGAGAACATTGGTATCGCCGCATCCCAAGTTAGACAGACTGGTGCGAACACATATCAAAGTATAATAAATGGGCAACCAGTCAACATTAGGGCTTTAGTAGGTACAGCAACAAACTTAATTAGTTCTGTTTTATCAGAAGCTCTTGCCGCAATAAAAGAACTGTTTTTGACTACAATTGCTACTGGATTAAAAGCACTAAAGATTGCAGGAATTTTCGGTATTCCATTTATTATAACCACAGCAATCCAACTAATTATTCAAATTGTTCTTAAGTTTCTTTGTGGACTTGACGCAAGTTGGTTGATGGGTATTCTCAATGCTCTAAGTCAAAGTTTAGAAAACTTTTTATTGTCGGTTCTTGGGGCAGCATTTGATCAATTAGCCTCAATTATACAATCTGCATTTGATGATTTGATCAATAAAATACTATGTGCAATTAGTGGTGCTTTGGATGCTATTCAAGCAGTCATTAATGTTATTGCTACAGCTGTTGCTGTAGCAAAAACAGTTGCAGACATCATGAAAAACGGCACAGCATTTTTCCAAAATCTGGAACAACTCACTATTAATGATTTAACCAGCATTACAAGTCTCCTTAGTTTAATCATTGGTCTGATACCTACTCAGTGTGATCGAAAGGCTCCAGGTGGAAATGATATCACAACATTTGTACCTTTTATGGGATCTACTACTTGCGATGTTTTAGATTCTAGTCCTATTGGTAGTCTTGGATCTTGTGGATCATTTAGTAGTTCTGGTGGTGGTGCTGCGGGCGGTATAGCCTCGGCCGCCAATGCTGTTCAAGCAATTATACAACAGGCGGATGCATATTTAACTACTGTAAATACATCAATAAGTGGTTTCAATGAAAGTCAATTTGGTACTCCTGGTCGTCAAGCAACGGTACAGAAATTTCCTAGTGGAGCTTCCTGGTGGAGTATCAAGAGCAATGATCAAGCATATAATAATTTTAAAGCAACACAGGATGCCAGGAAAGCAGGTAAACCAGCACCAACGACCCCACCAGTGAATCCAAATAATACTATTTTTGGTGATACTATCACATTTTCTGGTGCAACGCAAATAGAATCTCAAAAAGATTTCTTGTTAAAAAATATTGGTCAATTCCAACACAATGTTGATGGCAGTTACTTCTTAAAGATTGTTGGAAATCTTGATATTGAAGTTGGCGGAAGACTGGCATTGAAAGTCAATGGAGCACCCCAGAAAAAGACTCCAACGGGAGCGAATGCCTCTGGAGATACTAGTAAGCAATCCAAAAACCTTATTATTTTTGATAGTGATACAGAAATAGCAGGTAGAGGTAAAATTGAACTTCAAGCTACAGGATCTACTACTTCAGCAAAACCTGGAACAGACTTAAAAATGAATACAGATACCTTGAATCTGTCTGCAGGAGTAATCAACTTGAATGCCACTAACGATCTAAAATTAACTGCTGGTAATGCCATGTATGTTGAGACACCATCTTTAGTTAGGGCCATAAATGTACCAGGAGTTATTCCAAGGGCCAAAGCAGGTATTTTCACAATTATGCACGGTTCCTATGACATGATTATAAATCCCTCCGTTTCTGCTGCTGACGCAATACCTCGTTGCACCATTAACAATACCGTTGGACCTATTTCCTTGCTGTGCGGTGCTGGAGGTATGTTCTTTACCGTTGCTGCAGGTGGCCTAACTGCCACTGTAGCCGCTGGAGCAATGGCATTGACTACAGCTGCTGGTGCTGTCACAATCAACTCAGGCGCCGCCATGACACTTACTGCTGCAGCAATCATGACACTCACTGCAGCAACCATCAAATTGAATTGACCCCTTGACAAGGACCCTCGGCGGTGCTATGATAACTCTGCACAGGTTCAAACCAATTCTCTAAAAGCTCTATGAAGATCACTGCATTTTCCGAACTAGATCATGTTGTTCTAGATTTTACTAAACGTACCATTGAACTTCATGGTACTGATGGTGAATTTATATCTGAGTCTTGTCCTTTTAATGATAAAGGACGTATTCAGTTCGAAAATATGGTAGAATACTGCCAGAAAGTTCTTAAACCTGAACAACGTATCTACAAACTATGAACACACAAGTACCTGTAATTAATCTGTCAGAACTAGTAGACAACGCAGAGTTTATCTGTGAAGTCCTTGTTGGGAGAAATAGGATGTCATTAAGAGTGACCACTGAAGAGCATGGTGATTTCTTATTAGTTCCTGTAATTGAAAAAGGTCCTATTCCTGAAGATATTCTGCAAGACTTACAGGAGATGCAAAAAGCCATGGAATCTCCTGATATTGGACTTGCAGGTCCTCCTCCTCTTGACATGCCCTTCTGAGTCTGCTATCATACATTCATCCAGAAAACTGGTTTACGATTCAGCGGTCGAGAGATCGCTTTCTTGGGGGGGTGGTGAAATCGGTAGACACACCAGACTTAAAATCTGTTGGGCATTGCCCGTGGGGGTTCAAGTCCCCCTCTCCCTACCTAATAAATACATCGTGGCGAGGATATGTTTATGATAAGTTCATTAACTGTATTGGGTGGAGGAACCAGTGGACTTATTTCTGCATTGATGATTAAAAAATCATGGCCAGAATTAAAGATTACCTTAATTGAATCTTCTACTATTGGAATTATTGGTGTTGGAGAAGGCAGTACCGAGCATTGGAGTCGTTTTATGGCTCATATTGATCTTGATGTTTCCGACTTAATTCGTGAAGCTGGTGCTACTTATAAAATTGGAATTAAATTTAATAACTGGCATGGTGACCAAACAAGTTATTGGCATTCATTAGGTGAAGACTATACTAAACGGTGTCCTAATACTGGTTTGTATTATATGTTAATGGGAATGATTGGTGATAATAAAAACCAAAATGAAAGTGTTTATAAATTTTCTAGAGATAGTTATCACACTGAACCATTACATTTAAGCACAGCTCAATATCATTTTGACACATTTAAGTTAAATACTTTTTTACATAAAAAAGCAAAAGAAAGAGGTATTGAATTTATTGATACTGATATTGTAGATGTTGAATTAGATGAACAGGGATATGTATCATCTCTGATTGATAAAAATAATCAACGTTATTCTAGCGATTTTTATATTGATTGCAGTGGATTTAAACGTATTATTGGTACTAAATTAGGAATCAAATGGATTTCTTGTCAAGAAGAACTTCCAATGAATAGTGCCATGGCATTTCCCACTCCAGGTACTGATGATATTCCTAGTTACACTGAGGCCACAGCATTAACTTCTGGGTGGATGTGGCGTATACCAACTCAAGAACGATATGGCAATGGGTATGTGTTCTGTGATTCTTTTATTACAGAAGATAACGCACAACAAGAGTTGGAAAGTATACATGGTAAAGTAAACATCGGGAGAAGAATTAAATTTACTCCAGGTTATGTGAATAAATCTATGGTTAAAAATTGTGCTATGATTGGTCTTAGTTCAATATTTGTCGAACCTTTAGAAGCTTCTAGTATTGGTACTACAATTCAACAAATCTTTTTATTGATACCTAATCTATTTCATTTTTCTAAAGGAGATAAAAATCGAACTTCCGATATTTACAATCAACACATGGAGGAGATTAATCAAAATGTAATTGATTTTATTCAGTTGCATTATTTTACACAACGAAGTGATAGTGAATTTTGGAACTGGTGTAAATCAAATATAGCAATCACTGAATTTAATAGAGACACGCTAGAGTATTTTAAGACAAATTGGCCAAACCATTTACATTTTCCTAATCAATTGGCACTTTTTTCTGCTGTTAACTGGATTCAAGTTATGTGGGGATTGAGATTATTTGATTCTTCTGCAATTAAGTCTAAAATTCCATCATCATTAAGACCGTTGATAGATTCTCAAGAAAAAGAGATTGAGAAATGGGTATCTTCCGTTCAAACATTTTCACATAGAGAATCAATAGAGATTCTTAAAACACGTTACCCACAGATTTCCTATGCACTTTAAAGTTGGTTCTTTCGTCAAATGGGAACAAATTGAAGGTTATATTCGATTTGTTTGTGACCAATATATTTCTATTTGTGTCAATATATATGACGGAGATAATCACTTTGATTGTTGTGTGCTTTGTTACAATACTGACTGGAATAAAGTCACTGTTTATAAAGAAGTGACTCCAATTTATCCAATTAAACCATGCCTCCGTAGCTCAGCTGGATAGAGCAACGGTTTTGTAAACCGTAGGTCGTCGGTTCAAGTCCGTCCAGAGGCTTCATAAATACTAGGTACTAGTTGGATTACATCCGTGACAGAGCGGAGAACTTTTTTTGTAGAAACTCGAAATGACTGGAATCCTTTTATCTATCAAATGCTCAAATACATAGACAAATTGCAAGAGTATTATATTAGAACGGGAGATCCATTCTATGAAATCCAAGCACAAAAAATTAGAAGACTTGTAAAAGAACACAAACAACAAATACATCAATTGGAAGGATTTGACGGGCCGCCGTATTGATGCTATACTCAATTGTCCGTGTGAAGGAAGTGAAGGAACTAGAATTCTAGTTCCTTTTCTTTTATAAATAAATCTGAAGAACATCCCGAAGGTTTACTTGTGGCAGGAACCAAAAAAATATCTCAATTAGATAATTTAACCAATGATATTTTGACGGGTGAAGCAATTGTTCCCGTAGTAATTGCAGATCCCTTGACTCCTAATAGGAAGGCAAAGATCAATCAGTTATTCCGTGGCGTTTCATCAGGATCAAAATCTGCTCCTGGATTAGCTTTTGACTTGAATCGAACCACGGGTTTGTATCAAACTGCATATAATGAAATAGGACTTGCTTTTGGAACAGCAGGATTTTATTTAACTAAAATCACTGAGTCACAAACAAATACTGTGACTAACAAAATTCAAGCAGTTGATGATGTTGCTAACAATGTAAACATTATATTCCAACCAAAGGGTGCAGGAACTGTAAGTGTTCAATCTGGATCTACATTTAGATTGCAAGATACACAATTTGAAATCGCTGATGACGTGTCTTCTGCAAAGAGAGCACGTTTTGAAGTAAGTAATATTGGTACTGGTCTTAGAATCTTTGCATTACCTCTTGTTGATGTTGGTAATACTACAACTTTACTTGGTAGTGATACATCGCAAACGATTACTAACAAAACTATTCGTGTTAATGAAGCAAATTTCACTCTTCTTGATTCAACAAAAGAAGCCAAGTTTGGTATTGACTGGATTTTAACAGAGACAGGTCTCAAGACATACTTCTTACCTGATCCTGGCCCAGGAACTATACAATCTAATATTATTGATGACGTATCTACACAGACTCTATCAAATAAAACTTTAGTACAACCAAGTTTTGCTGTTAGTGCTACTAGTTCAAATAAAGCTTTGTTCGATGCATCAAACTTAACTGGAACCAGAACAGTTACTTTCCCAGATCTTAGCGTTACTCTGGTTGGTACTGACTCTACTCAAACATTATCTGCCAAGACCTATGTTTTTCCAGTCTTTGCGGATACCGCTGACCAGTCAAAGAAAGTAACTTTTAACCTAAGTAATCTTTTGACCAGTACTACGTCTGCATTTTCTTTTCCACTTTCAACACTACTAAATACTACTGGAACTTCGATATTAGTCTCTGAACTTGCTACTCAAACAATTAGTAATAAATTAATTAACAATCCAACTTTTGTTGATGTTGCTAATACAAATAGAAGAATACAAATTGATTTGTCAAACATCACCGCTGAAAGAATGATTCAGTTTCCAGACGGTGACGCTACATTACTATCTACTAGTAATGCTGGTTCACTTTCAAATATTGACTTTGGTGGACAGATCACCGCTCAATCCCTAGGAGGGAGATTAAGACTACAACAATACTTTATCGCAGGATGGTAATTTAAAATGCCCGCAGGAAAATTAGCTAGCGTTCTACCCGCAGCAACAACAAATACATTTCTTTATCGAACTCCTATTACAGGTGCAACTAGTTCTGTTTTAAGTGTTGTTAATCAAGCTTCAACGGCAGCAACGTACCGTGTTGGATTGAGAGATTATGATCAACTATTAACTCTAGATTCTTCATCATATAATTATCGTAGAGGAAATATTATTTCTTCGTATGTTGTACAAATTATCCCTGGAGTTACAAAACAATCTCTAACTGCTGGTACACTCGTTCCTGTTGCAACAACTGAAGCATTATTTAGATTTTTAGATGTTTTTGTGGATACATCAATTAAGGAAATTCCAACTAAAGCGGTATGTCTTGGAACTGTCGCTCTGACATCAGCTCCTTCAGGTGGAAGTGTTGATCCTGGTGAAACAATTACTGGAGCAAAAGGATTTACTGCAACTGCGTTTACATATAATACTCAAGGCGGTGCAGGATTTACAGCATCAATTCCAAAAGTCAGCGCATCAGCAACATCTGTATACCTTGCAAATACAGTTAATCCAGTTGCTGGAGATCTGCTTTGTATTTACGAACAATATTCACTAGAACCAAGTTTTGAAGTTGTTACCATTTCTGCAATCAACACAACTACAAATATTGCAACTATTGCTAGAGGTGCCTTAGGAACTACTGCTAAAAAAATTACTCCTGGATCAAGAGCAGCTCTACTAAAACCCACAGGAATATCTACAACATTATCTGCTGGTATTACGGCTGAAGATACATCTTTGACTGTTGCTAGTGCGACTGGATTAACAGTTGGCGACTATCTAAGAATTGGTAATGAATTGATGTTTATTGATGCTATCAGTGGTACTACTGTTACAGTAACAAGAGCACAATGTGGAACAACTGCAATTGTTCATTCTGGCGGCGCTACAGTTACCTTAATTAATGAAGATGGATTCCAGATCTTACAGTATTTTGATAGTGGTGAAGAACTCACAATCCAGGGCGGCGGTACTGCAACATTACAAGCATATTCTACCACACAAAATCCATTTGGACCAGTTGAAAGATTTGTTGTAGATGTAAATGAGAATGGCGTTTTTGAAGATCCTACTACAATTAGTTTAGATGTTGGTAGAACATATAGATTTCTACAAGATGATGCTTCAAATGCTACCAATACTGCAAGATTTAGAGCCACAGGTTCTACCACGGATTATACAACAGGAGTGACTGTAAATGGAACTGCAGGATCATCGGGAGCATATACACAAATTGTAGTATCAAATAGCACTTCAACAAACCTAGAAATATATGCTGGATCAAATGGTACAGTCACTAATTATGGATTTGCTCCATTTCCAGTTACTATAGTTACCAATCCAGTTTATAATAAAATTTTTATATATGACGTTGACGGAACTTTAGAAGCTGGACATTCATTCTCAACTAATACTGGTACGCAAGATGTTGAATTCTTCTATCCGGCTCCATATGGATATGTTCATTCATATAGTGGTACTACACTAAAAGTTTCTACTGGACCTAATTCTGCTTCTTGGCAGACTTCAATCACTACAACTATTACTGGTACAAGTGGACTCAAAACCGTTACAGTAGGTTCCGTTACTGGATTAGCACCTGGAATGTCAATTACAGGAACTGGTATTGCGGCAAATAACATAATCATATCTATTGCAGGAACCACGTTAACACTTGGTACTGCAAATACTGGAGCGGTTAGTGGTAATGGAACATTCAAATTTTTGTTCTATGATACTCCAAGAGAAAATGGATCCAATAGAAATTATGCTACGGTATCAACAGCAGGCTCTACTACAGATGTTAATAGTGAAGATTACATTGTCTATGATAAATCTGTCGCTGGTGCATCAGTAGATAAGCACACTGGTCTTGTAGTGGGCCCTGGTCAATCAGTTGTTGTATATTCAAGTACAGCAACAGTTGGATTTGTATTGGATGGATTTGAGGATAACACGGGAGACTTTGTTACCAACTTATATAACAGAACATAATATAGGAACGTCAGCAAATGTCATTAACAAGACTCAAGAATATTATTACGTCCAGAACTGGACGCATTATTTACGTCAACCCAGACGATTTCGATGCTTCGGATGCCATTGATAACAGAGGCAACTCTGCTTTAAGACCATTCAAAACATTGCAAAGAGCTTTGATTGAAGTATCACGATTCTCATATCGAGTTGGTCTTTCAAACGACGAATTTGATGCATTTAGCATCTACCTTTATCCTTCTGAATATATTATTGATAATAGACCAGGAGAAATTTTATATACAGAAATTCCACCCCTTGATGAAAATTCTAACTTTGATGTGACATCAGCATCAAACGTGTTGCATAAATTTAATTCTGTTGAAGGTGGTGTTATTGTTCCAAGAGGTTGTTCTATTATTGGATCTGACCTTAGAAGAACTAAAATTATTCCTAAATACGTTCCATATCCAACAACAAGGGCTTCATTAGGTATTACCACAATTAATGAACCAGCACCAACAAATATATTCAAAGTAACTGGTGGTTGCTATTTCTGGCAGTTCTCATTCTTTGACGGTGATTCAACAGGTGTTTATTATAAAGAGAATGATTCAGACACAATTCAACCAAACTATTCTCACCATAAGATAACTGCATTTGGATTTGCAGATGGTAGAAACAAATTAAGTGACTTGATTGCTAACGGAACAGTCAACCCAAACTTTGATATTAACTCAACAATTATTCCAGATCTTACTTCTAGAACTGATTTGGAAATTTATTATCAAAAAATCTCTAGAGCATTTACTTCTATTCCTGATACCTCTGGTACTCCATCACAAGACCAGATTCAACCAAGAATCGAAGAAAATAGAATCGTTGGTCCAATTTCTGATGAATTCCAAGTTCTACAAATTACTAGAAATGGACAAACAGCAACTGCTATTACTGTTGATGAATTAGGAAATCCTGCCCCTCATGGATTCTCTGTCGGTGTTAACGTTAATATTTCTGGTGTTACTGGTTCTACTGGCACTCAAAGTGAACTAGATGCTACACTTTATAATGGATCTTTTGCAGTTACATCTGCTCAAGGTAACGTATTTACTTATCAAATGGCTGATGAACCAACTGGAAACGCAGTTGGATCTAGTATCTTAGTTAAAGTTGAAATTGATACAGTTGACTCAGCATCCCCTTATGTTTTCAACCTCTCTCTCCGTTCGGTTTGGGGTATGCAAGGAATGCACGCTGATGGTAGCAAAACCACTGGTTTCAAATCGATGGTTGTGGCCCAATATACGGGACTATCGCTACAAAAAGATGACCGTGCATTTGTCCGCTATAACACAGCAACTGGATCTTATGATGAAGGTGGTCAAGGTGCTCACCTAGATGGTTCATGTAGATATAAGAAGGGGTGGAGACACTGCCACGTTAAAGCATCAAACGACGCATTCATTCAGGTCGTTTCGGTGTTCGCTGTGGGATATGGCGATCACTTCTTTGCAGATAGTGGTGCTGACATGTCCATCACTAACTCCAACTCTAACTTTGGTAATACTGCACTTAGATGTAAAGGATTTAAGGCAGAAGCATTTACAAAAGATAAGTTTGGAACCATCACTCATGTCATTCCACCAAAATCTCTTTCAGACGTAGCTGAGATTTCAGTTAACTATGTCAACATCGACATTCAAAGAACTAGAACAGTTGCTAACCCACAAAGATTGTATCTGTACGGATATACCTCTCTCACAGCACCGCCACCATTAAAGATACAAGGTTATACTATTGGTGCTAGACAAGATGGTATAGGAACATCTGCAGTTGCTGATAAAATTCAATGTTTACTATTTTCTTCTGGTCAAAATGTAGCAACAATTAAAACTGCTCCCATCAATCCATTTGGGCCATCAGTAAATGGTGCAGAAGTCAATACCTCTGCAAGTCCATTCAAGTTTGATACAAACACTTATACAATCAGTGGTGTTGCAAACAGCGTTGGTGGATGGTATATCCAAGTATCTAATACTTCTAGTGCTAACCAAATTTACACTGCACTAACAACAAACACTATTTACAACACTCTAGCATTTACTCCAACTTCATTTATCAAGAGAGTTCCTGATGCTCGTGTTCTAAAAGACAGAATTTATAGATTTAGATATGTTGTTCCAAAGGATTCATTCCCAATCCCAAGAGAACCTATTACGGGTTATGTAATACAACCTAGATCTTCTGAGGATGCAACTCCTTCTTTTAACAAGATTTATTACATCTATGAGATTGAAAAAATACAAGCATTTGATAAAGGTGTTGCAGATGGCATTTACTATCTAACTGTTCTCTGTGCATCTATTTCTCCATCAACATCAAACTTTGATGACTTTGTATTCTCTCAAAATGTAAATGAAGTATATCCTGCATTTGATAGAGATAATCCAAATTCTGACCCAACACACTCCGTCTCTGTTGCAGATAACGTAACGATTGGTTTAGTGTATGGAACAGATGGTGCTACTCCTACTCCAAATAAAGATACTAAGAGAAGCATTACAAAAGAGGCTACAAGATTCTTCCTAGCAGAATCAAACAATAACCTTGCTTGGAACGCAACTTCTGGTACATTGGGAGCATTTACTTTAACTTCAAGACTTGGTGATGCAGAAACTAGAAAGATTCCATTGAAGGTTGATACTGACAATGTAATGGTTCCTATTCAATGTGAGCTAAGAAGACACTCTATTCAACGTTCGGGTAACCATACGTTTGAATATACTGGTTTTGGCCCTGGTAACTATTCAACTGCATTCCCACAAACTCAAGTAGAAGTTCTATCTACAGATCAAATTAAATTATCGCAGTCACTTAAAGAAGGTGCAGGTGTTTCTTTCTATTCTGGTCTAAACTCTAATGGTGACCTATTCATTGGTAACCAGGTTATTAACCCAGTTACAGGACAGATTACCTCTGAAGATATTGCACAATTGAATATTGTTGGTGAAGAGAATACTTCAATTCAAACATTCTCTGAAGTTATTCTGACGGATAAACTAACCGTCTTGGGTGGTGCGTCAAACCAGTTAGAATCTATCTTCTCTGGTCCAGTAACATTCCAATCAAAGATTACTTCAGACAAAGACATTCAGGCTAAGAAACTAACATATGCTAACCCTGATGGTACGATTCTCAAGTCAACATTAATGGCACCAGATAATGGTTCTGGATCTCCGAATCTTGCTGGTTTGACTTATTATACTACTCCAATTGATGGTGATATCGTTTATAATACTTCTTGGAGTCCAGGCAAGAATGTTGGTTGGATGTATTATGGGGCATCCTGGGTTAAATTTGGACTATCAAACACAGGTTTTATTGATATCGCTACATTTGGTGCTAACACCAATATGGCATTGGGTACTACCGCAAACACAAACTACAGGCTTGATGTTAGTGGTAATGTCCATGTTAGCGGTAACCTAGTTGTTGATGGTACTGGTGGTGTTTCTGCGTCTAAATATATTTTGAGAACTTATACAGGAAACGGAACAACACAAAACTTTACTATCACATCAGGTCATAATGCTAATAGTGTAATGGTATTCATTAATGGTGTATGTCAAGTTCCTACTACCAACTATACGGTATCTGGAACTAACGTACAGTTTGCTTCTGGTGATGCGCCCAAAACAGGTGACATTGTACATATTAGAGAATTCCCAATCTAAATACTAACGAAGCAGGTTTACAAGTATGGCACTTCAGCTTATCAATGGTAACCAGATATCTACTGTTACAAACGCTACCATTGCTCAATTACAATTTACTAACACAAATAGTGTTCTCCAATTACCTAGTGGTACTACAGCACAAAGGCCAACTGGGGTTGCATATGGAACCATGCGATTTAATACTACACAAGATAAAGTCGAAGTTTATAGTACTAACTCTGATGGTCAAGGCACTGATGGATGGGTTCTTGTGGGCGCAGGTGGTCCTCATGTAGGTACAAAAGATACATCTTATGTCCGTACAAATAGTGCTAGCATTGATGAAAACCTTACTATCGGTCCTGTTGCAAATGGTGGTGCTGCATTTACAAATGGTTATGCTGCTGGCCCTGTAGAAATTGCCAGTGGTTTTACAATGACCATTGAAAATGGTGCTGCATTTTATGTTATTGGTGAAGATCCTGATTCAGCATTCTATGAAAATGTTGGTATTTTTGGAACGTTAGACACCCAAGGTGCAATGATAGACACTGGAGCAACTAGAGAAAAAATTCATGCTTTCAGATCTAATATAGCAGATAGTATGATAAACATTGATTTTATGAATACAAATGCTGTGTACTTTGGTGGTATAACACAAAATTTTGCCATCAATATCCTCAATTTTCCAACTACGAATATTGGTCAAGGGCAGATAAATAACAATAAAGCATATGGATTTGTCATTAAATGGTTCAATGGGGATCCGAGATATCGTCCAACAGGAACAATTATGCTAAATGGAACTTCAATTGGTAATGCTGTGTGGTCAGGTGGTGGCCCACCTGCTAACCTCACTGCTAATAGACACATTGTTGTAGGTCTATCAATCGTTAGAGTTACAGAACTTACAAACTTAGTTGGTGGTACTAATACATTCTGGAGATCATATTTAACTTGGACTGAATTTGCGTAAAACATATGGGATTTCTTACACGACTAAAAGCAAGATTTTCGGCCGCCACTGCGTCGTTGGCAGGTGGCGGCGGTGCTGGAGTTCCAGCTATCCAGACAGTTGCTTCTGGCGGATCTGTTTTTGATCAAACTGTTGAAGGTGTCAATTATAGACATCATGCTTTTGGACACACTGGAGGAAACCAAACCTTTAGTGTGAGCGCAATGGGAACCTTTAATACTATTGAGATGTATGCCTGGGGTGCTGCAGCTGGTGCTGGGGGACAAGCTGGAAATACTGGCGGAGCAGGAGGATTTGGTTATAGATCTCAAGAGAATATTGCAGTGAATAGTAGTTTTAGTTATACTGTAAGTGTAGGTGGTGGAGGTGGAAATGGTAGCGGATGCCATGGTTGCTGGGGCCATGGTGGCGGGGGTGGTGGACCTAATGGTGGCAGCGGTGCTAATGGGACACATGCTTCATGTAGTGGTTGCTCAGCTGGAGGCGGTGGCGGTGGTGCCATGAGTGCTGTATTTGGCGGCGGCCCTGGTGCTAGTGGTGTATGGGTTGTTGGCGGTGGTGGAGGCGGTGGCGGTGGTGCCGAATCAGGTGGCGCTGGCCACGGCGGTGGCGGCGGTCAAAATGGTAATGGTGGATCTTGTGGCTCAGGTGGTGGATGCACTAATTGTAATGGTCAATTTAATGGATCTGAATGTGGTCGTCCTGGTAATGATGCATCTGGCGGAGGTGGTGCAGGTGGAGGATATTGGGCCGGTGGTTGTGGCGGTAATCCTGGTTGTGATCAACAAGGAGCAGGCGGCGGCGGAGGAGGAGGAAACTATGGAACCTCTACTTCTAATGGCAGCACAGGTACACCAGGGAACTCAGGTCATTACTTAAGATCTGGTGCTGGACAACCCAATGGTGGTTCTGGTAGAATTGTGTTTAGATATAGATTACTTTGAGGTACAATATGGAATTAGATAACCAAATTAGAAGTGAAACTGAAGCCAAAAAGAAATATGAAAAAACAATTCCTAGAGCAGATCTGCAGTGTGTAATTGATATTAAGACAAAATCAATTGCATTTGATACTAATGATCTGTTTTTTCCTGATCTGAATTTGTTTTTTGGATTTCGTGATGATGGAAAATTGGGCGTAGTATTTGATAATATGAGTTACGGTTGGGATATATCTGAACTGGATAATGACACATCATTTTATCTTACTAGTAAAGAATATCCAGGATATATATCTACAGATGCTATATATTTACAATCTGAATCTGTTTACGGATTGGAAACAGAGAAAACCTACGGATTAAATGTATGGTGTAAAAATAAAGGTGAGAGATTTTCTGGTCAATGTACGTTTAGAATTGCAAACGTACAGGAATATTTTCCAAAAGATATAAAAGTTCCTATGTTGGGTGAACCAGGATACGCTAGAATTAATGTAGATGACCCCTGGTGGGTTTAAAGATTATAAATAACTAAGAAGAAAATTAGCACTAAAACTCATGAGTACTTTAAAAGTTGCTGCTATTCGAGATCTGTCAAGCACGGGTGGTTTTACTCTTGCGTCTGGTGCTGTTACGGCCAACGGTACTTTAACAGTTCAAAACATTGTTATTAATGGTACGGTTTCAGGAAACAGCAAAAATTATATACCATCTCAATCTGGTCACTCAGGAAAAATTTTGTTCAGTGATGGAACTACTGCCTTCTGGGGCACAGCACCATCTGCAGAGAATATTTTCAGTATGCAGGTATTTACTAGTTCTGGTACATGGAATAGACCTACTGGTGTAAAATTTATTAAGGTTCAACTTGTTGGTGGAGGTGGTGGAGGTTCAGGTCACGGAGAATCTGGCGGAGCTGGAGGTTATTCTGAAAGAGTCATTGATGTTCAAGCAACAGCATCAGTTTCTGTTACCATTGCTGGAGAAGTAAACGGAACATTTTATTCTGGACCTGGTGATAATAATGGTGGATCATCATTTGGTAGTTTTCTTTCTGCTTCTGGTGGATTTGGTGCTAACAGAAATAATCAACACTCTGGTGGATTAGGAGGAGTTGGATCTGGCGGTAACCTAAACATATATGGCGGTGGTGGACAATCACATCACAATTATTCATCTGTGGGTGGAACTTCTTTCTTTGGCGGTGCTGTTGCTGCTGGTCACCCTCAAGGCGGAAATTTCTCTCATAACCACCAAAGTCACTCTGCCCCTGGATCTGGCGGATCTGGAGGATATTTTCATAACCATAGAGGGTCTAATGGCCGCCCTGGTATGTGTGTAATAACCCACTTTAAATAAAAATCATGAGTACATTAAGAGTAACAAATATCAGAGATCGCTCTGGAACATCAGGATTCACTTTAAATGGTGGTAATCTCACTACTGTAGGACGACTAATTTTAAATAATATAGTTGCTAATGGTACTATCACTGGAAGTACTCCGTCTTTCTTACCAAATCAAACTGGTCAAAATGGAAGAGTATTATCTACCAATGGATCAACCCCCTTCTGGCAAACAATTAATACTGCTGGTAATATTACTAGTATGCAGGTATTTACCAGTGGTGGTACATGGAATAGACCTACTGGTGTAAGATTTGTTCATGTTCAAGTTATTGGCGGCGGCGGAGGTGGATCGGGTCATGGTGAAAGTGGTGGATGTGGAGGTTATTCTGAAAGAGTCATTGATGTTCAAGCAACAGCATCTGTATCAGTAACAGTTTCTGGTGAAGTAAACGGAACATTTTATGCTGGTGGCGGAGAAAATGGTGGATCTTCTTCATTCGGTAGTTTTCTTTCTGCTTCTGGTGGATTTGGTGCTAATAGGAATAATCAACACTCTGGTGGCTTGGGCGGCAACGGATCTGGTGGTAACCTAAACATATTTGGCGGTGGTGGTGAATCTCACCACTCTCGTGGAGGTAGTGCTACCACTAGTGGAGGTTTCTTTGGCGGTGGAGTTGCAGGAGGATGGCCTCAAGGTGGGAACTTTAGTCATAACCACCAAAGTCACTCTCCCCCAGGATCTGGTGGAGCGGGAGCACACTATCATAACCATAGAGGGTCTAATGGCCGTCCAGGGATGGTAGTAGTAACTCATTACTTATAAATAAACTTGTAAAGGATTTATTGAAAAATGAAAAAAGCTTTAATGTCAATTCAAGGTTATGTTCACCAGATTGTAGAACCTGGGGAAGACTATGAAATTTATTGTGGACCTGATGCCACTATTGCCTGGGTAGATGCTCCTGATGATATTACTCTTGATTGGACTTTAGAATACTCACCCAAGGCAAAGAAAATGGTGTGGGTAAAGAGAGATCGCGTTCACCAAGATCCTGTAATCGCAAGAAAAGTTGCTTATGGGGAGGTTGGTGAACAATTAGATATGATGTATAAAGATATGCTCGATGGTGGAACTAGATGGAAAGATCATGTCGCTGCAGTAAAAAGAGATCTCCCAAAACCAGAACCAAATCCAACGGATACAATGACATTAGAGGAACTTCTAATCTACTCTGAAACTGCAGAACCATCAAAAGATCAACAATGTGGTATCTCTACTGCAGATAATCCTTGTTGGGTTAGATATCCAGGATGGGCTGGTTACCAAGAACCTACTGTCTAATGACAAAATTTATGCTATAATGGGTTAGTGTCTAATTATCTGTAAAGTGATCTAATATGAGTAAAATTGAGAGTGTTATAATTATTGGAGGTGGATCATCTGGATGGATGACAGCGGCCGCCCTAAGTAAATTGTGTCCGCATCTAGAAGTTGGTCTAATTGAGTCCAGAAACGTAAAATCTATTGGTGTAGGAGAATCTACTCTCGGTCACATCAATAGATTCTTGCGTTTGCTTGATTTGAAAGATGAAGACTGGATGCCAGCATGTAACGCAACATACAAAAATTCCATTCGTTTTACTAATTTTAGAGAAAACGATGGAACTCACTTTGAGTATCCATTTGGTGCCAGCTGGGACTTTACCGATAAACCTCTTGGACTAGATACTTGGTCTGCACTTAAATTAATTGATCCAGATACTTACACTCCAGATACTTTTGCGGAATTTTATAATAGTAATGCATTTTTAGCAAAATATAATCGTCAGACTAGAAATGAGGAAGGCATTCTTCGAAATTATGATTTTAGTAATGATACTGCTTATCACTTAGATGCAGAACTATTTGGACAATATTTAAAAGATAAAATTGCAATTCCAAATGGTGTCAAATATTATCAGGGAGATATTACTGGTTTTAAACATGTCTCTGGAAATGATTTGACTGTAGAGTATCTCCTCATGGATAAAGTTAATTTTGTGCAAGCCGATCTTTATATTGATTGTACAGGATTTAGATCTTTACTCCTAGGAGAATATATGGGAGTAGAGTTTTTATCATTTGAAAAAAAATTAGCTAATAATCGTGCTTTAGCATGTAGAATTCCTTATGTTGATCGTGAAAATGAAATGCGTAATGTCACTGATTGTCATGCATTGAAAAATGGATGGGTTTGGAATATTCCTCTCTGGAATAGAATTGGTACTGGATATGTTTACTCCTCTAGATTTACTACAGCGGAAGAAGCAACCCAAGAATTTAGAGAGCATCTATCTAAAACAGACTCTAAGAGAGCAGAAGAAGCAGAAATAAAGTCAATTAATATAGCCCATGGAAAACGAAGATTATCTTGGGTTCGAAACGTTTGTGGTATTGGATTATCTTATGGATTTGTAGAACCATTGGAATCTACTGGCCTCTTGACAACTCATGAGAATATCATTAAACTAGTAGAAGTTCTCAACCGTAGAAGTGGTTATGTGTCTAGATCTGAAATCGATGGATATAATTTTGCTGTAGATTATGAAGTACAAAGTTTTGTTGATTTTGTTTCTATGCATTATGCATTTTCAATGAGAGAGGACACACCATATTGGCGTTGGGCTACTCAAATTAATGAATATAATCCTATCATGATGAGTGAGTTTACCAATAAAAACCATTCATATCAAACGTTTTTGTCAACAATGACTTCCAATAATAGTTGGTCACCAACTTCTAATGGAATAAATTACATCGCGGCAGGATTGGGATTATCCTCCATTTCTACTTTAGAATTGCTAAGAGAAAAAGTATCAGACCAAGAAGCACTCATGGATTGTAATCGTAAATATAAACAATATAGAGACTATGTTGTTGAACACGTCAAATCTTTGCCAACACATTATGAATTTTTACGTGACAATATTTATGGGGGTGTAGATGAATATCTTCAAAAATAAAAGCTGGGTACGATTTTACTCATTAGAACCTGCAGTAGCAGATTTATATCCAATTATTACAGCACATTCTCTTAAACGCAAGTGGCAAGATAAAAAAGTATCAAAGTGTCCACTTTCTGGATTGATGTCTTCTGCAAATTGTCCAGGTATTACTAACATTGCTCATGCAGGTTATATTTTACCTGCACCAGCCGATTTTGTAATCACGACAAATGGTGAGGGCATTACATTTAGTTGGGAAGTTCCATATATGTTTGATTTTTGTGGATCTAAATCTTACATTGACAAGCATGATGCAAAGCAAACATATCCATTATTAGATAATCCTGATACGACATTACATGAAATTGTTAAGGTAGAAACTCCATGGAGATTTAAAGCATCTGATGATATAGTTTTACTTCAAATGCCAGTTGCATATAATAATGAAAAAAGATTTACTCCAGCAACAGGAATACTTGACCCTAAATATGGACATGTGTTAAATGTTCAATTATTCTGGCATGTTTTAGAGGGAGAAACTTTTATTAAAGCTGGAACACCATTGGCACAATATGTTCCTATGAATCGTAAATATCTAAACCTTAATAATTTTGAGACTATTATTGATGGCGCGGGGGAGGTTGAAATTGAACTAGAAAAAGCATTTCAATATGCCAATAAGTGCAATACACTTAGATATGACACTGTACAATCACGAATAAATAGAGTGACTGAGATTTTTAAACGTTATCGTAAAAAAGGAGTTAGACTATGACTATTGATGAATTGATTGATAATTTCAGAGGGCAGCAACAGATAGCCCAAGAAGAAAAGGATAGATTAGAAGAAGAATTTAGTAATACTAAATTAAATCCCTATGGTATTACTACAATTGACTTCAGTAAGCGTCAAGAGCAAATGGATTTACTCTTAAAACTTCAAGGTGCAATAGAAGGATTGGAGTTAGCAAAGGTTGAGTGTGATCTTTGACTAATATTATTTCGTTATGGACTCCATATATTTGGAAGTTTGAATATCAATTTGATACTGAACTAATGGATTTAGCATTAGAACAAGTATCAAATCATTGGTCAGTGAGTCCTGAATCTAGTATGGTTGAAACAGGAGATTCATATTCAACTGTTAGAGTTGGTGTGCATGATTGGAATCAACAACCACATTGTCTACCACAACTTGAATTTTATAATGCTTGGTTAGAACCAATCATTAATAAAATATGGTCTGAATGTAATTTTTTGCAGATGAAAAGTGAGGTTAGTAAATCTTGGTTTAATGTGCATCGCAAAACAGGTCAAACAATAGAACATCTACATACTGGAACAGATTTAATTGTATCGGCCTATGTTCGTTGTGAAAAAGATTCTGGTAATATAGAATTTAGAGATCCGCTAGAGTACCAAAAAGTTAATTCAGTATGGTATCGAGAAGAATCTTTATGGCAGGAAGTAAAAGTTAAAACCAATGATGTTCTTATTTTTCCTGGATGGATATATCACCGTACACAACCAAATTTGACTAATACACAAAGAGTTGTAATGACATATAATATCGATGGAAATCCCACTCTTTAATCGTTGCTATCCAGACAGAAATACCTTCAATGATGTCATCAGGATTAAGAATCCGCATGATTGGTCTGGAGAGCATGTTAAGGTTGATAATGCAATTGAATATTGGATTATGGATAATCCATTTTACGATAATGGATTTGAGTTATATCGTCAGTTAGTATCTAAGTTTCCCATTGTAATAGATACGAACGATGAGGGATCTACAGATCCTAATCCATTTGCTACGATACATCTTCCACAGTGGTGTAGTGATAGTATATGGACGTTGTTCGAACAATATTTTGAGAAATATTTACCTCACTATATGAATATGAATTATTCAGAGTGGGGTAATTTATATTTTCCAGATGAATATAAACCCTATGATTATTATAGATTACCTCATTGTGATGGGCCAAATGGTTTAGTTTCTAATTTATGGTTTACAGATCATCCGATAGAACAGTCTGGTACAATTTTATATAAGTATCATGGTAAGATCATAAAAGGACCAGATAATAAGTTATACTATGATTATCAGTCAGATAAAAGTCACAAGTTGTTTGAAGAGGCCAAAGAATTATATCTATCTAATAAACGATTAGACCGTACTACTCCTCTCACCATTGATGAAGAAATATATTGGGGATTTGAGAGAGTAGCAATTCTTCCATGTAAGTATGCTACAATGACAATCTATCCAACATCTGTATCTCATACACCTTTCATCACTACACAATGTGGGTTTAGGTGGTCTCACGCATATTCTATTAATTATACTCCTCTTTTAGCATGAATGATTACAAATTATATCAGATAGAAGGACTTGATCAAGATGAATTGATTTGGCATATCAAAATGTCAAGAGACAAATTTAATCACATTTATCGTGGTATACTGGAACATGACACAAGTTTTTATTATCTCTATAATTTTTTTACTATAGCGGCATGTAATCATCATATATACAAATTGTATAATGAGATGGTGAAATGCATGAGAGATTATAATTCGGATGCATCTTGGTTTCAATGTTGGATGAATATTCATCATCAGGATGAAGTATTGAAATCACATTCACATGGGTATCCTATACACGGATACTTTTCTCTTACTAATCATAATACATCAACAATATTCACAGATGGCCATGATGGTAATGAAATATATCGTATAGATAATAAGCCCATGCAAATTTATATTGGTCCTGGTTATAGACATCATCATGTAGTTGTAAATGAACCGTATGATGATGAACGTATTACTTTAGGATTCGATATACAACTAGAAGATGCTATTGTTGAAAACTTTAGTTTTATACCCATATGAACTTAGATTATTATTTTCCAACACCAATATGGTGGGAGGATACCAACATTGATGTTAAACCAATAGAGGAATGGTGTTACTCCTTACGAGATCAAGATTCAACAGGTAGAAATCTGAGTAATCGTGGTGGATGGCAATCACAAGAAATATCCCTTAATAAGGAAATACCAGAATTAGTTTCATTCATCATGAAACAGGCTGGTCGAACACTTGATGATTATGGATATGAACCAACAAGAACTAAAATCTTTTTTGGGAATAGTTGGGTAAATATTAACAAGGGTAAAGACACCAATCAAATTCATTTACATCATGGTTCTTTCCTATCAGGAGTGTTTTATGTCAAAACTACCCCCCAGAGTGGTAAAATATTTTTCTATAGGAATTTTGATCAAAATTACATTACTACTAGTTTTGCTAAAATTAAAGATTATACATCTATAAGTAGTGGCACTGTTTGGTATCCACCTAAGGATGGAAGGTTAATTCTATTTCCTGCTAATCTTCTTCATGCTGTCGATGAAAGTACGGATGAAGAGGATAGAATTTCGATTGCATTCAATATAGGTATTCAATATGAATAATATTATTTCACGTTTGTGTAATGAATCTAATTTTTTATATCAAGATCGTGCCTATTTTTTTCCTAAATTGATACCTAATCCTGAGGAGTACTTATCATGGAAAGATGTAGAATATTGTGTTAACAATCCTGCGTTCTATGAATTTGAAGTAATTGACCACAATAATAACAAAATTCTTATTGACCGCTATATTAGGGCTTGGATACAAGAAAAGAAAGTACAAGATCATTGTCAGTTGGTAAACCAAATTAATCATGGACATACTGTGATTATTATGAATTACGGTTTTCATAGCAGGAAAACTCAAGATCTGTTATTAGATTTAGAAAGATATTTTGATGTAGATGCTGCTATTCATGTATACGGTGGATTGACAGGATCCAAATCTTTTAATATACATGATGATTACCCATGTAATTTTATTATTCAAACTCAGGGTACAACTGATTGGAAAATTTACAAAAACAGAATATCACAACTACATAAAACAGGTCACGACTCATACAAGATTAGAGATGAACTATTGGAAGTTGATCTAGAGGTTACACTAACTCCTGGTGATTGTCTCTATATTCCATCTAGAGCATATCACTGTGCATTTCCAAAAGAAAAACGTTTGTCTATGAGTATACCTTGTTGGCCAAGATTACCTGGGTCGAATCAAACATCAAATCGAAATTTTTATAAATTGAATTATGAATGACATACTAGAAGTTAAGGAACTCATCACTAAGTCTAGACAAAAACATCTGTTAAATGTGCTCACTGATATGAGTTTTAGTTGGCACTATTTGGAAGATGCCACATTTGAAAAAACTATTGAAAACAAGAAAACTGTACCATCTTTCTGTCATTTACTATACAATAATGGCGAGAAAGGACATCATTTTGATACATTCTATCCTGTGTTATTAGATTTCTTAGAACACGAAGATCTTAAACTGGATAGGTTATTAAGAATGAGACTAGGATTTCTTCTTAACACAACTTATTCTATGCCTCATTTACCATATTCATACAATAATCCACATATTGATTTTGAACAACCACATATGGTAGGATTGTATTATTTAAATGAAACTGATGGCGACACTGTTGTATTTAATGAAACGGAAGAATCCGAGGAATATCATGTAAAGGCCAGAATAAAACCAGAACCTGGTAAATTTGCTGCTTTCGATGGTAAGTACTATCATGCTAGTACTTGTCCTAAAATGTTTACTACTCGATTTGCAATAACATTTAATTTTACTGTAAAATGAACACACCAATCATAACAATTGATAATTTTTTTGAAACCCCATCTTTAGTAAGAGAATTTGCTTTAAGGCAAGAGTATTTCAAGGGTGATAGAGGAAATTGGCCTGGAGTTAGAACAGCATTTCTCGATACTATCAATAAAGAGTTTTTCCATATATTTGCATCTAAACTAATACAATATATTCCAGGTAAACATTCTTTTACAAACTTGGAATCTACCTTTCAACTGATAGATGAATCATATGGATCTGGTTGGGTTCACGATGATGACGATAAATTTAATGTTGCTGGTATGGTGTATTTGAATCCTGGCCCTGTCAGACAGGGATGTGGTACGACTTTTTATGATTATAGATTAGATGTGAATGGTGAAGATTATTCAAAGATGTTTCAAGAAGAAGTGAATAGTGATGATATTGAAGGGAGACAAAAGTATCAAAAATATAGAGAAGAACATAGAGGAAAGTGGACTCCAAATGTTGTAGTTGAGAATCGGTATAATAGATGTAATATATTTAATTCTAAATTATGGCACAGTGCAGATAATTTCTTTGGTACAGATGCTGATACAACTAGATTAACACTTGTATTTTTTGGACACGCAATATGATTGAAGTATTTGATGATGTTATATCAAAAGATTATCAGAAGTATATCTTGAATCTGGTAAATGAGCAGGACTTTCCTCTTTACTTTAGACCAAATATAGTGACACATAATTATTCAGATGTAGTAGCAAATATACATGGATTTACTCATCAATTATTCGAGAACAATAAATCTACATCAACATATTTCAATACAATATATCCAATGGTGCTAGGTATAACTGAGAAGACAAGAGTCAAATTCAATAGATTGGAGAGAATGAGATTTAATTTTGTTCTTGGTAATCCTGATTCCAAATTAGATTATCACATGCCACATGTAGATAACTACACATCTCATTTAGTGGCCATATATTATGTGAATGATTGTGATGGTGATACAGTTATATTTGATCAATTCTTAGATGAGCAAACTAATGAAAGAGATGATCAGATATTAAAGATGAACAATTGGACAGTAAAGAAAAGAGTATCTCCAAAGATGGGACGATTACTGGTATTTGATGGTAGACAATATCACACGAGTTCATATACAAAAACCCAACCATATAGATGTGTTATTAACATGAACTTATCATGATTCATACTTTACAACATGCTATTTCTGAAGAAATGTGTGACTATATTGCTATCAATATGGAAATGCTTAGAGTGGCCCTGGGAAATCCTCCTGATCCAACAATTAAGAATAGTTTTGGATACTATGCACCAATTTTTCTTGAGAGTTTTTTATTGTACGTACAACCAATTGTAGAGAAAGAGATCAATAAGACTCTGTATCCTACCTATTCATATGGTCGCATATATGGCCGAGATAGTGTTCTAAAACGTCATATAGACCGTCCTGCAGGTGAATATGGAGTCACATGTTGTATTGAGAAGCAAACAGATTGGCCCATCTATTTTGAAATTGATGGCGAGGTACAATCTGTAGAATTAGAAGTGGGTGATATTTGTATCTACAAGGGGATTGAGTATCCACACTGGAGAGATCCATGTCCAGCAGATCGCCATATACAAGTATTTCTGATGTATGTTGATGCCAATGGTGAGTATTCGTCATGGAAATATGACAGAAGACATTATTTGTGTGGAGAAACTTGACATCGGGTTCCCTTTAGTGTACTATATAGAAGTAGTTCGCTAAAATACACAAAACATGGGTCGCACTTATCGTCGAGATGACCACCACTCCTGGGGCAAATACAACAAAGATCGCCGCCAGAAAGGATTCTCTGAACGCTACAAAAATGATGAATTTGGAGAATTTGCATCCCGTAAAAAGGGTAAGAAGAAATTTGATCTAACCAACACAGAATACTATGAGGAGAACTGGGATGGATGAAGAAGAATTTTTTACCGAAGATGTATCTCTAGATGGTCTAGACGACGACTTTTCCATTGACTTTGATGATGCTACTGATTCGGATTATATCGAATACACTACTGATTGGTAATTACTATGAAACTCAAAGAACCTAATACTCACGTGAGTCTCACCGAAGCAGAATGTAAATTCCTTGTGAATGTTCTTCTTGATTGGGATCAATCACAAAAAAATCAAACTAAACCAGAAAAACAATTATGGGAGAGGTTAATCTCTGCTCTAGATCCTTATCTAAATGATAAATAATCCCTCTTATTACGGATTCGTAGCAACTTTGCTTGTTATCGGTTATTTCTTCTGGATATATCCAGAAGGAATGAACCGTACTTTAATCTACTTAAATTTACAACTTCGTTATCTTAAGGTTGAAGTGTCTAGAGTTTATTTGAAATGGACTTTATGGCGGCAACTTAATAGAATGAATAAAGAGATTGGCCTTCCACCAGTCCCATGGACTCATAAGAAAGACTCATCGGAAGACCCTTGACAAGAAACCTCATTTGTCTTATAGTTCTTTTGTACATTACACAACGGCATGACACACCTTCACTCCCCAAACCCTCCATCCCCGTTTATTTCTGGTCGTAGAGACAATTATTCATTTGTACAGAATTTTCTAAATGATGATTTTCCAACATACGATTCTGTACATGATCCTGATGATGACTGGACTGTTGCATGTTTCGGTTCAGATTCTGAATATTATGAAAAACTTGTAGAAGATGGATCCAGTATTCAAGTATCTCACGAAACGTACAGCAAACGATACCAATCCCTACAATGACACATCACGATTTACTGATTGACTCTTTGATGACGTATCTTTATGCTGCGTATAATAAAGGTCGAAATAATGAAACCTGGGACTTCTACAAGGATGGCGAAGTAATTGCACAGGAAATTCTAGAAACTGTTGAAGAGTTTCAAGAAATGAGATCAAAAGTAACTACACAATGGAGAGCATCTGACTAATGGCATTAGTACAACAAGTAACAGATTCATTAGATGAAGCAACATCGGCACTACGAAATGCATTAGCATTTGCAGCTCGTCAAGAGCGACCAGTGGTTTGTAATACAATTTCAGACATTCTGTGTCGTATTGAGCAACTCAAGTCTTTTGACGGACTAATGGATAAACTTGACAAGATGAATCTTACACAAGAATGACATTTCATCAATTAAGAAACCCAAAATCAACTGTATATAATGAATTAAAACAATTTATTTTATCTGCAGATTTTCCTTGGTATTGGAATCCAAAAGCAACACCTGAAGATGTTGATACTGGTCAATATCAAGATGTTCCTTTCTATAGTCATGTTTTATTGGCAAGACCTAGATGGAAAAGTATGTCCGATAGATGTTATCCAATGCAGCAATCTGTTCTGTTAGATAACTTCTGGCCTTTGTTAGATGAAATTATTGCATTCAATCCCAGAATGAATATCAATTCATTTATGCGAATCAATGCTAATTGTGTCATGCCACAATCTGATCCGAGAGTTACTATCCCACATCATGATCATCAATTTGAACATCACAATTTAATTGTGTATTTCAATGGGTGTGAGGATGGTGGAGAAACTATTCTCTTTGATTCTAGTGAGCAACTAGAGACAGCAGAGAGATATTATCCAAAGGAAGATGATATTGTAACTTTTACAGGATTGCATTGCATGAATCCTCCTAAAAAAGATAGACGTGTTATTCTTGTAGCAACTTACATATGACTAAAACCACACCACAAACAGTAAAAGAAGCAAACCTGGGTTTGTTTCATGCTAAGATGAATCTTCCCCATGCAGCCGCTCATTGTGGTATGACACAAAGGGAAATGAAAATGACATTTCGAGAGTTCTTAAAACATCATGAACCAAACTATTCCCAATCTAACTGAATATCAATGGAAGACAGTATTCTATGCTGTTAAACAGTATCAAAACACTCGCACAGAACTCAATTCTGATGATTATTGGGAGTGTGCAGAAATACTTGACGAATTGTTTGATCTTGTCTATACTCAGACAAGAGAACAACCTACCTAATGAAACACCTAAGAGTTATGCGAGTTTGTGATTTGTTACAGGATGCGAGAGATCGTATGCTTGAACTTGACGAGACTGAAGATGCTGCTGTAACTGAACTACTCTACCAGAAATACATCAAACTTTACCATGAATATCTTCGTGACCTCGTTAAATCCACACCAATCAGCTAGAGTTCTACCTGACAAACATGTGGTCAAAATGCCCCTAGAATGCTGTCAAATGCTTTCTATCGTATATTCTAACTGGTACTATGATTGGGGCACCTTACCGAAGCAGGACGGGTGCGATTACAGCACACAAAAGGGTGCATTTCGTAATCATCCATGTACTCAATGGGCAGCAAAGAATATCTACAATACTGCATGGTTAATTGTGCATGGTCTAGCACTTTGCACAGAATATACTTATCGGTATGGCAAACAACATGCCTGTAATAAGTCTTTGTTTGAGGCAAAGAAACTGTTTCACATCAAAACAGGCAAGGCAATTACATGCTATAGTATGGCAGATCACTTTGCCCGTGCTATGCCTGACGAATACAAACTAGATACTAGTATTGATACTCCTACGGCATATAAGATGTATGTTGCATCTAAACCATGGGTCAAAGATAATTATCTTCGTAAACCTGAACGTAAACCAGAATGGGTATAAACAAGAAGACTAAACTGATTCTGGCACTAATACAGATTGAGAATATTTCTAATCTGATGCGAGAAAATGCCTGGGAAGGATTTACTACATCACATCTACTACCACTTAAATATGAATTTGAACGTCAACTTGCACTTGAAAACCATGTGGAGACTTTGGGCCAAAGCACTCGGGGAAAAAGCACACAGGAGGGATAATGTCGCAGATAACGTTGCTATTATACGTACTGTTATTTTCCTCACTTACCTTGCTACTAATTGTTTCATCATTGCAGGCGTGGTAAGACATTGGAATGATGAAACTCAAGTACTTGTTGAGATTCATGAGGCACAACCTACAGTGCCAATGATTCAAACCAAATATAATCGTACAGGACAATTTGAATGAGTTATCCTTACCACGAATTAGATCCAACAACTCCATGGTACGAATGGTTAATGTACTGTGAGATTTGTCACCAACTCGGTGTTAAAGACCAACCAAATTGGAATAGATATATGCGGTATCGAAATTATCTCAAATCAATTAACCTATTATAAGCAGATTTGAAAAAAACTCAGATGACCATGAGGATTCCTAATCAATCACCCCTTGACTTCCGGCCCAGTCTACCCTATATTACATAGGTAATCAACCAACGGACCCATGCTCTGGCAAGACCGCAACGGCACCACCTTCTCTACCATCTCTCCCATTGATGCTAAAATCCAGCGAGCAATGTGGGAAGCACGAATCGCAGAAAATGCTGAAAAAGTGTGGACCGAACGTGAATTGTCTGGTGATGCACTGTTTGACGAAATGTTTGGAGGTTGAATTATGCGAAGAGTCACTGTAAAACCTAAATCTAGCAAGGCGAAGAATCGTCTTGCTAACTCTATGGATGGTAATCCTATCTGTATTGTTGAGCAAGATAAAGGAGATGGTATGCTGTTTCTCGCTTCTGAGAATGGCAAATACTTCTTCTGGGTTAATGTAAGCGACGATTGCCACTGGGAAACTGAATGGGAGGTACTATGACTTACACTATCACCAAACACATCAAAATTGAACACGAAGAGGATGATTGGAGTTTTGATTTTACTACTGATGAGTATGGCACTGTCAGTGTAGAGGATGGTAATGGACGAGGATTTGAAACCATTCGCATCCCCAAAGATTGTATTCAACATTTTATTGACGTTCTGGAGCAATACAAATGAAACCTAAAATCCGTTGGGAAACTGAATGGGAGGTACTATGAGAAACATTAGACATCAAATCAAATCTAAATGGTACTACATCTTCTGGGGTGCCTGTGCTGTTGCTGTTGTTGGTGGTCAATTCTATGTTGGATCTGGTTATCGTGAGATGGCAGAAGCAACCAAGAATAATATCACCACAGTTCATTGTGAGTCACCCTATCAGATACCTGTCTATCCTTATCGAAATAGGACGGGAGAGTTTGAGTAGAGTGCCAATTTCTAAACTGAATGGGAGGTATTATGACACACGAAGAAATGTTTGAGGTTGCCGCACAACGAGAAGCATACAATAATGCCTGGGCAGCAGTAGAGAAATTTTTTGACGAAAATGATGATGCTCT